>Ga0209347_1000635_pt1 | contig 79639 bp, 67 predicted proteins | sample AutmiccommuBRH23_FD_187382 | JGI IMG/M metagenome (GOLD analysis project Ga0209347, IMG submission 187382) | Deep subsurface microbial communities from Mt. Terri, Switzerland - Autotrophic microbial communities BRH/23 (SPAdes) (version 2) | ecosystem: Environmental > Aquatic > Deep subsurface >...
TAATTAATTTTACAAGAATCTCTGGCTGAGTATTCTTAATTAATTCCTGCTGGTCAATGACTTCATTTTCCGGCATGGGTTCTGTTAACGAAACCAACCTTAGTGTCTGGCCCATTGTCACTATCTGGATTGGTCCAGCCTGTGTTCCTTCTATATTTTGTGTGACTCCTACGGCACCCTCAATAACTTGACTCTGCGTAGACCCACTTTCCGGATCGACGCTGACCAAAAATAATGTGCCCCGTACGCCCATCACAGCCGTTGGAGTCTCTACCTCATATTCATCATCCATATTTGCAAGACTTTTAACCTTATTCCATACACTTCCTGACCACAGCTGGACCGAAGACTGGTGTCCATCCTTCGAAGAGGAGATATGAACTTGATGGTCGGTCAGCAATCCCATAGGCTCATTCGAAGCTAATCTTTGAATATTCAAATAGGAATTGGCACCAATCGTTGCTTCGGTACCGTCTTCATAGGAAAGCTTAGCAATCCCTGTTTTGCCGGTACGCAACCAGTCTCCCTGAACAAGTTCCATGCCATCCACAGCGGGAAATTCACGCATCCCTCCCCCATGTTTAATGGTGACATCTCCTTTGATACTGCTTAATTTGAGCGTAGGTTGTGCCGCTGAAACTTGCTTTGGTGAAAAAAGCATTTGACTACAAATTAGAACAACGGCTAATAAAATAGTTATTAGTTTAGCTTGCATCGAACTCTCCCTCTACATTATATTAATACTTCGCACTATTTTTCTTCTCTATAATTTAGATAACTGAAAAAAGTGAACTCGTTCAACTAAAGTTGAACATCGAGTCTTCGGTGACGAAAGTCTCCAGTGGAGACTTTCGCCGAAGGCGCAGAGCCACTGACGAATACTATCGCGCCGTAGGATGGACTCTACCTCCTTCGCCACTAAGTGTTTCTATTGGGAAGGCGGCTCGGCGATACTCTATCCTGCGCCGGTAGGTATTCCTTTGGGGATAGCGGCTTCGGCGATACTCTCCACTGGAGACTATCGTACTGGAGACTATCGTACTGGAGACTATCGTCACCGAAGCAGAATAAGGTGTATCACTCCCACTTACAAGAAGTGGGAGTCTTACGATTTAGATAAATTTCTATCGTCAATGTCAAGGACTTTTTCGAAACTTACAGATTAATCCTTTAAGATATTTCCGCATCTTTCCTTTATTTCCTTCCTAGATCTTAATAAAAGAACAAATTTTATTAGAAAATTACACTAAGGTTTTTGTCTCTCTCATTCCATCATGTTCATTGTATCGTCCCTAGCGGGGAATTTTCCAATTTTAAATATAGAGATGCGCCCCTTCCTGGCGCACTACCAGTCCCCTAGGGAGAAACAGAAAGACCCCCGAAAATGAACTTCGGAGGCCTTTTCCGACCCGAGCAAAAAGGGAGCCTCTTTAGAAGCTCCCTTTGTATTACAATTTTTTACCCGACTTTCTTTTCCAATACTTCCAAGCGTTTTTCTAGTTTGGCAATGTCTGCGAATACATATTTGTTGATCGTATCTTTGACCTCAGCCACGTCATTTTCTAAAGTCTTGACTGATTTTTTGATGTCCCGCAGTTCGGTGGAGTGCTCTTTCAAAATGGTGGACTGCTCTATTAAAATGGTAGAGTGCTCTTTTAAAATAGTAGAATGCTCTTTTAGAACCGCGAGAATTTCCTTTAGGGTTTCTTCCATGTCTTTCCCTCCCTTAAGAAAGTATATCATATTTTCACTGCCGCTTGAATATTAATCACTTTGTTCGAGAGATAAGCACGATGATTAATAATTTGTTTAAATCGAAGGGCAAAAGATAAATATGTTTGACGTTATCGCTTAAGTTTCGAAAGACTCTCTTGCAATTTTTCTTCAAGTGAACTCGTTCAACTAAAGTTGAACATCGAGTCTTCGGTGGGGGACTCTACCCCCACCGAAGCGGAGCCGGGGATACCACTCCCACTTGTAGAAGTGGGAGTCTTACGATTGGATAAACTATTCCAATTGCGGGAAGTACCAATCCCCTTTAGTCGGTCGCTTTAGTCGACAATATGATCCAGGGTTTGTAGTAATTTTCCAGAACCGTCGTAGGCCTTGACAATTACTTTCGCCTCGAGGGCAAGTCCGGCTACTCCCAGCCTGAACTTGTTTTTTCCCTGGTATAGCATGTTGGTACCGTTTATGCTGACAGAGTGTACCGCTGGAGTGGTAATAACACTTAGATCGGTCAGCAGGGGATTGTATACATTGCTCATCAACTGGATGTAACCGTCCCGGGCAACGACAAAGGGCATTACCAGCGGCTTAGACAGAGGATCGATCTGACCACCGGCACTCTGGCAACAAACCCCACTTGTCACATATAGCCAGTACTCATTTCCTGCCGTATAAGAATTCACCGGTTTTATGCTCACAGCAGTATTATCGGAGGAAACGTTTAAGGTGACGGCCACCGGATGGTTGTTAGAGTCGATAATATAAATATTATTGTTATTTACCGTGTCCGTTGCCAACAGGTCGTTAAATTTAATCGTCCACGACTTATCTAGGTCATTTGTAGTTTTCATATCCCAAACACTAAAACCTGAGGTACTGGGCTTGGCCTGACATACATTAACCATGCCAAGAAGCACTGTCAGGATCAATGCGAAGCTAACCCCGATCCGGTTAATTTTGTTCATTCTTTAACCTCCTTTTTTAACCAAACGTAGTAACCGTTAGCTCATCGAGACTGTATTGCAGCAAAATGGAGCTGAACAGCTTGCTGTCAGAGATCAACTTCTGCAGGGAATAAGCCCCTGCCAAACTTTTGCTCGAGGCTCCCTTTGGCGGATAGGGAGTAGTATTTCCTGAAGCAACCTTGACAGTGACATCTTTACCCAGGCTGGTCAAACAATCAGTGTCACTATAGGCTGCTACGGTAATATCCAAATCATTTTCCAACCCGGAAAAACCTATGCTGAAAACGCGCTTTCCTTTAACCACACTGTAGGAGGTAGACGTGCGTACCACACCGCCTGCGGTAACCTGGATCGCCTTCGCCTCTTCTTCCGCATTCACATCAAGGGAGGTAAAGTTTGCTGAACCCAGCGAGCTGTTCGACATATCAATTTTGTTGATATAATTCTTGGGAACAACCACATAGATAGTATTGGGTGAATGATCTTCCAGCAAAGTGTCCAAGCCGCCGCTCTGCAGCAAGCTGTCCAAATTGCCCTTGTCTGCTGCCTTTATTGTAAGTGACGGTGTCGCTGTAAGGTCCGCCTTAGTAAGATTTAGCAAGGCCCTTGGTATTTTGAGGCTGATTACTTGGTGCATCGCAATATTGTAGTTGCTTACTGGCGGTACGGCAATACTTATTACATTATCAGCGGGCTTACTGATAACATTCATGTTGTTCTTTAGAGCAGTTTTCACCAACTCCCACTGGTTGGTGTCAGTAGCGGCCGTAAAACTGTTGATTAGCTTCACCAAGTTATTTTTATTGGAAACAATATCGCCCACCCAGGTGTCGTCATTTAATGTAATGGTAATTAGCGCCGTACCACCTTGAATGTCTGTAACGCTCAAGCTCGGGTCGAATGAAACTGTTGCTGTAGCCGGTGCCAAGGTACCCGTATATATCTTAAACGACGGTGATGCTTGCAAATCTTGGTAAGTAGGCAGCTTGAGCAGGTTTTTATCAATGGTGACCATTACAGTCTGGTCGGATTGGATGAAATAATCTGGAACAGGAGGCAGCGTAATTGTCAACACAGCGCCGGAAACTTTTATTTTACCGGTACTGGCTTTTAACACAGTTCTAATTTTTTGCCATTGTGTGTCGGGTGTATCAATAAGATCACCAGTAGATAAGCGAATGCCATCAATTAATTGATTGACTTTTACGGAGTTCGACACAACATCTGTTGCCCATGTGCCTTTGCTCAGGGTAATACTAATTGTCTTGCCGCCGGATACGATAGAGTTCTGGACGGTTGCCGTGGAAACAACGGTACCTGAAACTGCCGCCGATACCGGATATATTGTAAACGAGGATGATAATACTGGGCTAACTCCGCTCCCTACAAGGCTGAGCGGTATGGCAGGAGTTATGATTTGAGCGGCAGTAATATGATAAGTAGACACCGAAGGCAAGGTGATGGTAACTACGGTATCACTTGTACGTACGATCGACCCGGCACTCTTCAAAGCAGTTATGACAGCTGTCCACTGCGAATCCTCTCCTGTACCGCCCGAGGTGAGGGCCAGGTTGTCAAAAAGCAAATTGTACTTCGCTGAATTTGTGGCAATGTCGTATACCCATGTGTCATTGGTTAAAGTATAGATCATGGTATTTCCACCGCTAACAATATTTGCTTCAGACGCGGGAGAGCTACTGGTACCTATAATCGTTCCTGTAACAGCTGCAGTGGATCCTGCAGGGGTAATCGTAAATGTTGACGGGGATGAGGGGGTGAAACTACTTCCCGGAGTCAAGCAAGCAGCTGGAATACTGCTCAATTGAACCGTTTGAGCAGTTGTTACGCTATACGTTGGTACGGGGGGCAAGGTAATCGTTACCACACTATCGCTAGTTCGGACTATGGTAGCAGAAGCATTTAAGGCATTTATAACATCCGTATTCCATTTCGCTGCTTCCGTCCCGGAAGCGGATAATGCGGAAAAGAGTAACTGTCGCTTCGTTGTATCTAAGGCAATATTGCTATGCCAAGTAGCTGTGCCCGGCAGGTTTACCAGGGTGACGACGATGGTTTTCCCGCCTTTCCGGACATCGGCCGCTGTTGCTGAAGAAGTGATGGTTCCTGTAATATTCACAGCGCTGGAAGTCTTAATCGTGAACGTTGAAGGAACTAACGTGACCGTGCCGGAAGTCTGAAGCAGTGATGAGGGAACGGTCACAGTTATGTTCTGGTCAGCTGTGATATCGTAACTTGGCGTGGGAGGCAAGGTTATCGTCAAAACATTGCCGGTAAGACTGACCGGATTCATCGCTGTTTTTAAGTTCGCTACAACGTTTGCCCATGCCGCCGCTTCGCTGCCGCCCGCCTTCAGATTGTCAAACAACAGGTTTTTCTTAGACTGTATTGCGGGAATGTCTGCAGCCCAAGCATATCCGGATAGAGTAAGGTCTATAGTTATGGTTTTGTTTCCGGCAGCGACGTCAGATTCTGTTGTGAAATTAGTCGTAAGGGTGGCTGCGGTTTTAATTTGATTCTGTACCATGGTTAGGTCGGCATAAGCTTTAATTTTGCTGTCGTCGTCGATTGCAAGCAGGATCAAATGCTGACCGTTCGCAACAGTGATGTTCGAACCTGCAGTATAAACGGATGCTGCGCCTAAAATGCTGTCAAGGGCCGGCGGAGAGAAGGCACCGGCTTGTACCGCGTATTGCCACTTTGTTGCCCCGGTAATACCGGACAAGTTCAAGGTGGCAATTTTAGTGGTGCCCGCCGCAGTGCCGGGTACGGGAGCTGAATAATTAGCCGGTGAACTTAAATCATTGGCCCGAATATAGCTCGCAACCACTGGTATATCGATCGTTGCCTTTATTTTGCCAGTGCTGTCGGTTTCCAAGAGCACCAGATGCTGCCCAGTTGCGGCGGCAATGTCTGAACCAGCCGTGTAATCTCTGGCCCCGGCCAACGTACTGTCGAGGGCGGGGACGGCGAAAGCATCTGCCTGCACCACATACTGCCATTTGTCTGTTCCTGTAATCAAGTTTAAGGTTGCTATTTTTGTCGTCCCGCCTGCTGAACCCGGGATTGGGATGGAGTAGTCCCCTGGTGTGGCCAGTATTTTTGCCCTTATCTGACCCGGCAGCAGCAAGAGATCGACGTACGCTTTAATCTTATTTGCGTCGTTGGTAGCTAAAAGCAGCAGATGCTGCCCCGGTGTAACAGCAGGAATATCTGTTCCTGCTGGCGTGTAATCCGCAGCTGTCAACGGACTGTCTTCATCCAGTGCTGGTGTTGTGAATGGATTGGCTTGTACGGCATAGCGCCACTTGGTCGCTCCGGCGATTCCGGTCAGATTTAAGTTGGCGATCTTAGTGCTTCCTGCAGCTAGGCCCGCTTCGGGAACAGAGAAGTTAGCTGGTGTTACCAGAACGGCCGCAGCCGAAACAGCATTAATATCACCAACAGCTACCGTCAGATCGACAAAACCTTTAATCTTGCCGTCAGCGTCTGTCGCTAAAAGCATAAGGTGCTGACCGGCTGTAATAGGTATGTCCGCATCGGCCGTATAGTCTGCAGCACCAGCCAAGGTGGTGTCCAAGCCCGGAACACTGAAGGAACCAACTTGCACTTTATATTGCCACTTTGTTGCCCCGGTAATTCCAGCCAGGTTTAACGTCACAATTTTGGTGTTCCCACCAGCCCCACCGTCTTCAGGAGCGGAATAATTGGTACCGCCGCCTGTTAAGTCAACCGGCCTGATGTATTCAGCTAAAATTGTAATATCAGCATAGGCCTTGATCTTATCACCGGCGTCCGTCGCCACGAGCACTAGATGTTGACCTGTCGTGACAGGGATATCCGTGCCTGTAGTGTAGCCTGGCGTGTAGCCGTTTGCCCCTCCTGCCAAGCTGTCAAAGGCCGGAACTGCAAAGGGACCCGCCTGTACTTTATACTGCCATTGTGTAGCTCCCAGAATCCCGCTGAGATTCAAGGCCCCAATCTGAGTTTTTCCACCCGTTCCGCCCGGCATCGGAATTGAATAATTGGTTGGTGTAGAAAGCAGCATATTATTGCTGTTAATTTGTTCGGAAGTTATTGTGAGGTCGACATAGGCCAGGATAACCCCATTATTGGCAACAGTGTCCGTTGTAGCCATAAGCATTAGATGCTGGCCTGCTGTTATGGCGATATCCGTATTGACCGTATAATCGGCAGCGCCGGTTAAGATACTGTTTAAAGGCGGGACGGTGAATGCGTCCGCCTGAACCTTATATTGCCATTTGAGTGCCCCTGGTATTCCAGTACTATTAAGGGTTACTATCCTAGTCATTCCTGGCGTCAGACCAAGAACAGGCGTCGAATAGTTTGTCCCTAAGGCCAATGCTCCTGCGGCCGGTTCTATTTGCGCCGCCAGAACGGTCAGGTCGGCATATTCCTTTATTTTTCCGCTGTCATCGGTCGCTAAAAGAATCAGGTGCTGGTTTGCTGAGATTGGTATGTCGTTACCTTGCGTATAATTGATGGCCCCTGCTAACGTGCTGTCGAGAGCCGGGATATATGGGTCCGTCTGCACTTTATACTGCCATTTGGTTGCATTGGCCACGCCCGCTAAGTCTAGGGTGGCGATTTTCGTTGTGCCAATGGCGGAACCGGGTACCGGAATAGTATAATCGTTTCCCGCCCCACTTACTAAGATTGCGGCAGCTGAACTGATGGATCCTGGACCACTTATATCAATGTCAGCGAAAGCCTTAACGTTGCCGACGTTGTCCGTTGCAAGTAATAACAATCTGTCCTGGCCCCCTGCAACGTCAACAGAAATATCCGTATTAACCACATAATCCGTTGCCCCTGCCAGAGTGCTGTCTAAATCCGGCGCTAAAAACGGATCCGTCCCTACCTTTACTTGCCACTTAGTTGCCCCAGATATCTCGACCGGGCTTAAGAAAGTAATTTTAGTCGTATTTGCTGCCAGACCCTTAGTTGGCGCAGAATAATTTGTGACTAGTGTTAATGGTGCCGCCGGTGCAGCATAAGCATTCTGCGGATTGACAGTCAACACCAGCATTAGAATTCCCAGGCAACATAATAAGTATAATTTAAGTTTTGCTAGTTTAGTGGATAAGCTGAAAATTTTTTCATTTGAATTCTTTGATCCCACTTTCCAAACCTCCTCTTGTCTATAAGATTAATAATTCTGCATTCATTCGATGGTAGCATCAGTTCAAGTCTTTCAAGTAATAACCAATCGACAAACAAATACGGTTTTAACGTCCTGACGAATATGAAAAGAACATTATTATGGTATACTGAAACTTCGTCGTCAGATTAACCAGTCTCTTATGATAGACGACCAATCACATACTTCTGTCTTAATAATTATCGTTAGCAGCCTGGCTGCAGGTAGCTTTGCTAAAGCTTTAGGCTCATAACTTTGTGTCCCAGTTGTTTAACTGGTTTGCCCTATTGTTTAAAGTTTCTTCACCTACTTTCATCAATTACCAAAGAGTCTTGATAAATTTTTTTGGACAAAATTAGTAAATTCTTTTAGCTTGTTCCTAAATTAACAAATAAATTATTTGAAGCCGCAATATATAGGAATAATACTTAATATGCTTTTGACATTGTGTCTCATAATAAGCCCTATTTTTATATCGATATTTCCCAAAAAAACTTTAGCTTTTCCAATGCAGTTGGGTCGAAAGGCCTACGAATACTTAGCGTGAACAACTAACCAATAAGTAGAAAAGCCCCACATTCCTTGTCAGAATGTGGGGCTATACGATACTACTGTTCAAAATATCCCGAAATCTCTGCTTGAGCTAGAACTTTACCGCTAATGGCAGATTGGAATTGAGTAAATGAAGTTGATCCAGACAAATTTATACTCTCAGAACTCAAAGCGTACACAATTGTCTTATACTGATGTTTTCCAGATCCCGAAGGTGGGCAGGGCCCTCCGTATCCTTTTGATCCAAAATCATTATTAAGTTCTATACAATTAGTGGGCATATTAGATGTCCCAGATGCTCCTTCTCCTATTCTAGTCGATGTCACAGGAATATTAATGACTGCCCAATGGACCCAGTTTCCTGCGATCGGATGTAAATCGTACATAAAAACAGCTAATGATTTTGTCCCTGCAGGTACCCCTTGCCACTCAATAGGTAAACTAATGTTCGTGCCAGAAAATCCATATTTTGCAGGAATTGTTCCTTCTGTACTATGTGCGCTCGTTGTAACTGTAAACTCTTCTTCTTGTTTTACAGTAAACTCCAAACTCGATGAATTAGCTAATGAGCTTCCCGATAAGTTTTTGATTCCTTTATCCACTAAAAGTTTATAAGTAGCACCTTCAACAAATGGAGTAGTATGTTTAACGATCACAATAGTTGAGTTGGTTGGATCTATAACAGGAGCGATAGAAATTTCCTCAACATTTACCTTTGCTTGAGTAGAAACGTCAGTTTCAGTTCGCCACAGGACTATATTTGATTGAAGTGTACTAGGATCGACAGGATAACTAAATTTAATACGCCATTCTTTATCAACTAAAACGTTTTCTTGAAGGGGAAATTCTTTTGCAATGACAGGTAAGACAAAAACAAACAATAGAATAAGTGAAAAGCCTAACAACTTAATGGCTCTTTTCATTTTTTCCTCCCTCTATAATTTAATACTTACGACTCTATAGGTATATTATACAATAGATTACTAATAAATTCCATTATTAAACAGTGACCGGTAGTGTACAGTTCCGCTGAGTAGTACAGGCATTCGGAAAAGCTATTCTTCTTCCTTATTTTAGCATACATATATAGGATTATGCCTTTAAAATTTCTCGAAGGGATGGAGAATCATGGTTAAACATTTCTTACACAGTCATCAGATCAATATCTTAACTGCATAATTACCTTGATCGCTTAGATTGGTTCGGCAAATTGCGGGAAGTCCCCTAGGGGAGGAAAAGATGACCCCCGAAGACGATCTTCGGGGGCCTTTCCCAACCCGAGCAGGTGGAAAATTAGGGTGAGGTTACATCTATTAAATAATCACTGGTTTGCACAGAGGAAGTAGATCCTTCCCAAGGCCGTTCCATAGAAAAGTGCAGATTGAAACTCCCAGCTTGAGATGCTTGAAAAGTAAATATCTCTATAATCGGTGATGTCGCTAATTCTGCAGGATGGTTACTGTAGGTTAGCTTGATAAATTTAAGCGCATCATTATTCGTAGTATAGGTCCAAGTATAGCCTTCGTCTATGGCTCCGTTTTCTGCATACAAAACCACATTGAAGTTCTGCCCTATGACTACAGAGTTTGGTGTAAGATTTGTAACTTGAATATCCGCAACTACCGGAGCGCCACCTTTATACGATACGCTGTATACTGCGGGTTTGCCAGTAGCTGTGCTAACAACTGTAGGAATTGTTAAAGTCACAGCTGAACCTGACGTGGAGATTGATGTAGGAGTGACTACCACGCCAGAGGCAGTCACAGCGAAGTCAGGGATAGAGGGTGTTATTGTTGGAGCCCTGCTTAATGATACAGTCATAGTACCATTAACTATACTTGCACTAGTCACAGTAATTGCTACAGGAGCTACATCTGCATTTGTTGGGTCTGCTTTTGCATATGTAAAAGCATCCAGAAGACTTTTGCCAGCCGCCATTTGATTAGTAATATCAATCAGCATACCTGAGTAATTGTACCACTTACCACCATTCTCGAATATAAAGTCTTGTGCTCTTGCATCCAATGCACTCATTAAAGTATTAAAATGTCCTACATCTGTTCTATAATCCACTGCACTATTAGATATGTTATTTACCTTGTCATAAAAGTCGCCATTTGCTGCAAATGCAGCAGGTGCCAAAGTAGTTGTCAACATCGCTGCCAATGTTGACACAGATAATACCGATCGAAGTTTTCTCCACATTCAGAATACCACACTCCTCTTCTTATTAATTTTATACTTTAAGGGCGAACATTGAATTAATCACTGGTCCGTCTTACCGTTTGTCCAGAAATTATCACCTTTCCTTCAAGTTCCATCGAACAGAGGAGTGAGAGCAGTGGATTGAGGTTTCCATCAAATATATCAAGAAAATCCCTGACCCCTATAGGGTTTTCCGAGTTGTTTATACATAAACGTTCTAAGATCAATCGTTCTAAAGGAGAAGAGATCGGTATCGCTGTTTCAGGCATTTTCCGAGTCAGATCGTGTTGAGTTGATAAATCTGATATGATAGTCTCCGAGAATTGTCGTTGGCGCAACTCACCTCCTAAGTTCACAAGTTGTTTCGGCTCTAGATATACTTCAGCCCCCTTCTGTAGCAAACGGTTTGTCCCAAAACTCTCGGGTGAGTAAATGCCATTTGGCACTGCAAGCACTCTCCGTTTTTGTTCTATCGCATAGCCTGCAGTGATCAGAGCACCGCTTCGCTCTCCTGCCTCCACAACCAGCAATGAGTTCACAACCGTCGCCATTTATTATCCCTCCCCGCACGTCGCCGTTCCGCAGTCTCATTGCACCTCGAGCATTAAGCCTTCTCTCAGACTATCAAAATTCCAATCTTTAACTATTCGCTTTAGTTAGCCGTTTTCCTACTTCCTTATCCATAATTTTATTTGTCCTATTAGTTGTTCACTTGCCAATATCCCGCTGAAAAAGCCGACATACCTCATTAATAAGAAATACCGGCTTCCAATTTTGTATGAACCCCAATTCTCGATAATTCACCCTCAACATACAAGCGATAATGTTCAACCCTTGGCTCGGAAAAATAACCCAAGGTTTTTTCAGTAGTGACAAGTGAGTCCTGCCGAATATCCATATAAACACGATGGCTGCTCCAAGGATAATCAATCGAGAGCTCAGTCATATTAGCTCGTACAGGGTTTAAGTGGATATATCTACTAATTTCCAAGTGATACTGATCAGTTTCAATAAGTTCTGACTTAAAACGATCTTGGAAGAGATGTCCTACAAAGTTATATTTATTATTAAAAAACTGCGCATAAAGTAAGTTTATCCTTTTCATGATTACGCTTATATTGATGTCCACCGTCTATATATGTAAATGCGTATGATTCGTCATAAGGCAATATGAATGCAAGTAAAACATATGCTCTTTCTTAGTTTCTCTAAGAAGAGTGAGATAAACCTGCCTATCCTCATCATCTCTAAAAATGTCATGCCTATGGTTCCCGCGACACATGATATGATAATCAGCTCCCGGATACCAAATACGCGCTTTCCTCGGCACAATAACCTCTTCCCCTCTCTATTCTTCTTCCTTATTTTAGCATACATATAAATGATTATGCCTTTATAATTTGTCGAAGGAATGGAGAATCATGGTTAAACATTGCTTACACAGTCATAAGATCAATATCTTAACTGCATTATACCATTATCGCCTAGATTGGTTCGACAATATTTGCGTAGTACCAGTCCCCTTTGAGAGGAAAAGGAAGACCCCCGAAGACGAACTTCGGAGGCCTTTTCCGACCCTAACAGCTTATTTCAGTCGTTTAACATTGACTAATTCCTCCCCTTGAACACTTAGTCGATTGTCAATTGTCTTTATGTCATCCCAAACATATTTAAGTTCTGATTTAATTTCCAGAACGTCTTTTCTTATAACTTTTATGTCCTGACTTTGCTGCAATTGTATAGACTCAAGACGAACTTGTCCTTCGTGGAGAGCTTGAAGTTCAGATAGAATCTTCTCCAAAATGCCTTCCATTACTTATCATCCTCACCATTTTTATTAGTTCATATTCTATCATTAATTATCTGTATTATATCACGATAAGTCTCGTTAACAATACATATAAGGCGCGAAAAGGGCACGGAGAAACGTTCAACTCCGTGGCTTTTAGATTTGGTCGACAAACTCCGGGAAGTACCAGTCCCCGGGAGGAAAAGGAAGACCCCCGAAGACGAGCTTCGGAGGCCTTTTCCGACCCGAGCAGGTTGATGATAGGACCCAGGATGCTATTGAGAGACTAAATTATCTCGGATGAGTGCCGTTACTTCATCTAAAGGAGATCCTATAAGAATTAGTTTCATAATCCGACTAAGCGTATCCAAATCAGTGATCGTATAAACGCTGTCCTGTAATACTTGGGATTCTATGCCTAAACGTGCTTCGAGGTATTGACAGATAGAAACTTGAGCCATCTCAGCCTTTCCTTCAGCCTTTCCCTCAACCTTCCCTTTTGCCTCCCCTTCATCCTTTGCTGACTTCATCCACGATATCTGGTCTCGACGTTCTGCTTCCCTAGCCTCATAGAGCATCCTTGCCTTTTCATCTTTACTGATGATTTGCAATAAGTCATAGGCTTTCTTGATGTCCTGATTCTTCTCCGCTAACATCTCAATCACTCCTTTCGATTTGGCATTAATGAATTCCATCCATTCCACTACGGTGTCATTCTCATCTCTTGGTATTTCCGGATCGACGAGTTTGGGCATCTCTAAGAAGTGGACCTCTAAGATATCTGTCAATCGATAGCCCGTTTCGTCCTCCGTCAAATGATAGCTGGAATGTACCTTTTGGAGGGGGGTACACTTGAAATCGACGATGTTGATGGTGATACATTTCTTGAGCGCATGATAGGGATCACCTAGCTTAATTTGACTTATATACATCTTAGACCAATAGAACATGGTTCGTTCTGGCATGTAATTTGTAGGTAGTATTTGGATTTCAACATCGATTTGTTTCCCTAGCTTAGTCTTCACCCTTACATCTAGAATGCCCTTTCTGTCCTCCACAAACTCCCTTAGAAGCTCGCTATTGATGATTTCCAGGCCTTCAAAGTCCTCCTTAGGCAACCTGAGGATGGCACTGAGAAGGGATATGAGCAGGTCTTTGTTCTTTTCGTCGCCGAAGATGAGCTTGAAAGCGAAGTCGTTTTTGGGTGACATCAGAAAGTCATCATCCATGGGGCTTTGTTTGCTTTTACTCTTCTTTTTGCTGACCATTTTTGCTCACTCTCCTATAGATTCATTATACAATAAGCTACCAATTCATGCCATTAGATTTACTCCTTTCTTTCTGCAGGGCATAGAGAAGCCCCACGTCCTTTTAGTAGAACGTGAGGCTTGACATTCAACCACTTGCCCCATTCTTCATAGAGAAGGAGGTCCTTAGCCTCCTTCAAGCGCCGGCCGATCTCAATGGCACCGGCAAGAATGATTTTCCCGGTCTGGTGTCTGATCGTGTTTATTTCAGCCGCGATCACGAGCGACGTGCGATCTGTGATCAAATCATTCATAATAATGCCTTTCCTTTCTGTTGCTTTATTTACAGAATTTGGGGCCAGGCTTATGAGTGTGACAAACCTCAAATTACCCAAGTAAATCCCCAGGCCTGTCCCAGAAACGAATACGTATTCGTTTCTGGGACAGGCCTGTTTACAGGAGGTTGTCACGCATAAGCCTGACCACATATCCTGTGAGTAAAATTTATCTCCGTGGCCTTATATAGATTGGGTATTCGACAAATTGCGGGAAGTCCCCTTTGGGAGGAAAATGAAGACCCCCGAAGATAAACTTCGGAGGCCTTTTTCCGACCTGAACATTACGATTTCAAGAGGAAATCATCTGCGTCATTTAAAAGATATCTCAGAACGACATTAGCATCAACTATTTTCATATTGATCTATCACCGCTTTGCCCCATGCTCCATTTTCTAAATTCTGAAGATCCATGCTTTTGTATTTTTCTAGTATACCCTTGGCGCTTTTTGGCTTCCAGTCTATCCTATCTTTCGTATTTCTATTTTCTAATGGAAATATGAGTATCTCGACTTCTCTATTTCTTAAGTTTTCCGGGAGATCAATAACGTTAGCTAATATATTGCTATTTGCAACTTTTCTAATAAAATTCATAATAATTTACTCCCTTCAGATAATACTACACCCAACATAGATAATCCATTCACCCATAGACTGTCTGTTACACTTAGTGTATCTTCGTATCCACAAACAGTTCTTTCCACTTTCCACTTCCTGGTATTCATATTATCATGATAATGACATCTTATCAATACTCTGGGACTGTCCTTGTGAAGCGACCTGAGGAAGCTCACGAGATTAACTCTGAAATATCAAAAGAGTCCTTTCCCTTGTTAAAAGCGAAAGACTCTTTTTTGCTAAATTATAAGTTTTGCGTTCGACAAATTCCGGGAAGTACCAGTCCAATTCCGGGAAGTACCAGTCCCCTTTGGGGAGGCCTTTTCCGACCCGAGCAAGGCCTCTTTTGGGAAGACAAACTTCGTTATCGGTAATCATCCAAAAATGTCTCTATTGGAATGTCCTCATCTAAAGCATCCCAATGAATACCTCTGGGTGATATTCGAAATTTCTTACACTGATCCGGTTGGGCTGAGTGTAATAATGGGAACCAACTCAGCGGTGTATGGATTTGCCGACCATCTGACAGATAAACTATTATACTATCGCCAACTATTTCGACCTTATCGATACTCGTAGGAAGAGTTGGACGCTGAAAGTGATCTCGCAGACTAGTTTTCGCCATGAAACTCCCTCCACTCTTTAATAATATGTTTTTTATTTGCGCTTACTATTCCCTCTAACTTATTTAAATCACGAGTACTGAAACCGTGACTCTCCGCCAATTCCACAGGTTCCAGCCAGAACTTAGCAGTATTATTGCTCTCCTCAATGTGAATATGCATTTTTGACTCCTCCCTCGAATAGAAAAAGAGCCTATAGGGACCTACTCTTAAAACTGTTGGACTCATCGAATCCATCCTCTCTCACCACTATATATTTTCCACTTCTTAGTATATCATATCATATTAATTACCGTTAACATTACCCCTCTAAATAGACGAGAAAAGACTACGGAGAAACGTATCTCTCCGTAGTCTTTTCGACTCATGCATAGATTGTTAGTTAGATAAGGTTTTCGACAAATTGCGGGAAGTACCAGTCCCCTTGGGGAGGAAAAGGATGACCCCCGAAGACGAGCTTCGGAGGCCCTTTCCGACCCGAGTAAATTTTTTTATATATGTCTCAAACGTGCGCAGACACGATTTCTGCTCAACTGACTGCCTTATTTACATTAGGTAGCGAATTTATATTGTTCGGAAAGGGTCAGACCCCGAGAAAAGTTCGAGGATATCGAAGCAAGCAGAGATTATCTAACACGGAATAATAGTTTTGTTAAACGCGTTAAGATCTTAGGTTCGGTTTGAGCTCTAACAGTACTGTCAATATAGAGCGTAATATCCTTATTTGCCACCCAGGGAGCAGAATGCTCGACGATAACAGTTTTAGAAGTAAGATCACTGGGGTCTAACTTCGGAGTTACTGACACCTGTTCCATCACTTGATTGGTGCGTTGCCAGACGGAAATTCCTCCTAAAGTTGCCGAGTCTACAGGCTTGCTAAAGCGGATTTTGGGCTGCCATAACGAGTCGACGAGGCGCAAGTCAGCTTGATAGGAGGTGAACTTGCTATCATCCGGTGCTTGAACAGTACTAGTCAACTTAGCAATTGTGTAGGTAGTAAAGTGTTTAACCGGAATAGTTAAAACATCCGTTGCTTCGTCATATAAAATTGCATCTCGATCTATAAAGTTGGCTTCATCGCTGTCAGGTACCAGATTGCCACTAGCATCCACAATATTGATCTTGATAGATTCTGCAACCTTTGCAGTCGTGAGTCCATTGATGTCTAATTTCTGCATTACACCAATGGCCTTAATTCCTGCACTCTTTCCGTTAAGAAACGACAAAGATTCAGTCTTGACATCAAAGCTAAATACCCGACTCGTTGAGTCAAGATTAACTTGTATACCTGAATTTAAAGCAGCTAATTGATCCCGATTGTCGATAATATTTAGGCCCGGGGTGAAGGTAATACTGCCTTGACCACCTTTTGTAAAGGTAATTGGAACTTCCGTATTGTATAAATTCTGGAGGTCGGAGAGCTTCGGTGTGGAGGCAACGAGCATATTTTCCGGGACAGCTACTCCTACAATAGCTGCTTTCTTCTCTGCAGAATAAACAGGCATAGGCGTCGACATGGACTGAAACATACTTTGCAGGTTTGCAGGGAAATTTAGCTTTAATCCAAGGACACCAGCAGGCAGTAATTTGTTACCTGGGTTGTTAATGCAGCCTGTAATTTCTAATCCTCCGCTAACTGGTCTTATTTGAATATCTTTTAAAGGTGCATTAGTTGTGTCAAAAGTTTGTAAATTACTGAAGATACCTGAAGTAACAGTAAGGGTATCGATAGATACTATCGGCGGAAACTCAAAATCCAACTTCACTATGACAGTCTGATTATCGAAATATACGCGATCATGATCTAAGTCGATTGCATTATACAAGCTGTTTTCATAAGTCGGGCTAGGGGATGCCGGAGCTTGTATATTGCCTGAAACCATGGCCATACCTCCACTTGAATCAAGCACAGGAATATAGGCTTCTGTTCCTGTCGAGTCATTGCGCAGGATATTCCAGTCAGCATCATAGATTTTTACGGCAAGTATACCACTTGGAAAGGTAACGGAAGAGCTTGGGTTTATCTTGCCAGTAACAGTAAAGTAGCCCTCTGCATCCGCGGTTGTTGAAAGATAAGGTCCTAACGTACCGTTTTGCAAATTTTCCAGTACTGATACTTGGGTCAGAAAATCACCATTGCGATCCATGATACCGAACACTAAGTTGTCAGTTTTATTTGATTGACAGGGAAAAGGACCCATTCGAAAACTAATGGACTCGGCTTTCTCGTAAATTCGATCGCTGGCTCCATCCGTAAAGGTGACCATTCCCGCTAGATTCTCTGCTAAGGCGGGTTGTGCAAAAAACAGAAGTATTAGTAAAGAAAAAAGAAGTTGTCCCACATATCGAATTCTGGACATATTTATCAACCCCTTAAAATTAATCTAAAATCCGGTAAATACTCTTTCAGCCTCCTCTTCCACAATTTTCTTCCCTAAATCTATTCTGCATACTCCCAATTATCCCTGCCTGATTGATTAGTAAATTGTTCATTTTTGCGAGGATTTTCTTCCAAAACGTAAGCAATAGAGCCCTTCGCCGAAGTTAGCGAAAGACTCTTTAGCTAGGTATGTATTAGACAAATTGCGGGAAGTACCAGGTACCTTTGGGAGGAAAAGGAAGACCCCCGAAGACGAATCTTCGGAGGCCTTTTCCGACCCGAGCACGATCCGCCCCTTCGTCGTAGGAAGACGTGGCTGGTTATTCTCAGATACAGCCAAGGGTGCCAAAGCAAGCGCTGTTGTTTACAGCATTGTGGAAACGGCCAAGGCGAATAACCTAAATGTATACATGTATCTGGTCCATATCTTTAGCAAAATGCCAGGGTTAGAATTTAAGGCTGATCCAGCGCTATTGCATGACTTTATGCCCTGGTCTCAAAAGATTCCGGGCTACTGTCGTAACTCAGAACAATAATGATGGAAACCCCTGCGCTATGTAAAAATTGAGCAGGGGTTTTATTTGTCTATGCACCCGTTCATTAATCGCTTACGGAAAAGATGACCCCCGAAGACGAATCTTCGGAAGCCTTTTCCGACCCGAGCAATTGCCCAAGCAAATCCCCTGGCCTGTCCCAGAAACGAATACGTATTCGTTTCTGGGACAGGCCTGTTTACAGGAGGTTGTCACGCATAAGCCTGACCACATATCCTGTGAGTAAAATTTATCTCCGTGGCCTTATATAGATTGGGTATTCGACAAATTGCGGGAAGTACCAGTGGATTTTATCCCTCCTGATAGATCAACGGTCTATAACGTGGAGACGGTACAGGTAAATTAGATTCTTTTGCTGCATCTATCCACGCCTTTTTAACTCTTTGAACTTCCTCTAATGCTATTGAAGGTGTTTTTCCAAATGCTGTACACCCGTTAAGATCAGGAATATCTGCAATATAACCTTCATCCGGTTCGCTATAGAAGATATTTATATGGTAATCTATCATAAGCTTTCCTCCTTTACTTGCTTAAACTGTAAATTGTACTTCTCCACTAATCTTAGAAATTGCTTTATCTGGTATGGCTTTACTTGACCACTAACATTTTGAATATTAACTATCTCTTTTATTTCAGGATTAATAAAAATATGATGGCTTCCAGAAACACGTGCTAAATAAAAGCCAAAGCATTCAAGCAACATCACCATGTCGTTAAAACCTACGTTTTTACTATTTTCCAATAGTTTTTTCAACATTTTCTTAGGATTCAAAGGCTTTCTCCCTCTACTATATATTCCCGATTTCTACTTTAATTCATTATATCATTCGATATATTACTAAAGCAATTTGTGAACACCAGTTTGAAATGAAACATAAAAAGAGCCCTTGCCTATTTTAAGACAAAAGACTCTTCTAATGAATTTAGTTGATAAGATCTGTATTCGACAAATTGCGGGAAGTGCGGGAAGTACCAGTCCCCTTTGGGAGGAAAAGAAGGACCCCCGAAGAGTGAACTTCGGAGGCCTTTTCCGACGAGCATTAGGTAGCGAGCTGTATATTATTCCTTTCCTTGGCGCACAATACCTTGGTAAGGATTGACAATCTAACAGTTATTTATGCAGTGAGCTATGAATAGTTTTGCAGCTAGTTACGCCAAAAGAGCCCTTCGCCGAAGCGAAAGACTCTTCTGAGATAATTTGTCGAATCCTGAGGGGGTCAGACCCCGAGAAAAGTTGACAGGTTGGGAGACATTTCCCGAACAAGCATCTTTATTAGTCTGTATTACCACTTAAGTAGATGCTGAAGCCTGTTGTAACATTACCAGTAGCGTCTTTAACACCAGCAACATCAATCTTATAGGTCTTAGCCTGTACAACACCGCCAAACTTAATTACCAAACCAGGTCTTGTAGTACCTGTTGCATCTACATCAGCTACAGCTATAATGGGCAATGTACCCACTGCTGCCGCTGGAACTGCAGAAATATTTGTTACAGTTACTGTTGCTGTAGAAACATCCACTGCTTCATCGAATGCTAATCCAATAAAGTCAGTTCCGTCACCAGCTTGTGTATAGGTTTTACTGCCAGGCGCGGTTTCGTTCGTAGCGACTGCAGCAGTTGGGAATGTTCCATCTGCATCTAAGAAGATAGAGGCAGAATAGAACGCAGGTGCAGTTGTGTCACTAGATGTAGTAGAAATACTGAAGTCATATACTGCAGTTGCATCAAGTGCATTGTTTGTCATATCAGCGACACCTGTACCATTTGATGCAATACCGTCACCAATTACAAGAACTTTATAAGCTACACCTTTCGTTAATGGAGCATCAGGTTTGATCGTGTAGACTGTCGCTCCCGTTGCCGCTGCAGTAGTTCCGTCACCCTTTAATGTGTAAGCAATGTTTGTAGCTGCCTCACCATTAGCGCTATAATCGGCTGCTGTTACGAGCTTAATAACTGTGTTGTCCATCGTTTGTGGTGTGGCAGAACCGAGAGCTCCATCCTTAGCTACCTTCTCAGCAAATGTAATCGTAATTGTTGGCTGGGTATCACTTACAACTCCTTCTGTTGCTCCTGTGAATGTTGGAGCAGTCGGCGCAGTTGTATCAGGAGTCTTAGCTATGAAGCTGAAGCTTCCAATGTTATCACCCACTTGGAACATGTTGCCCTTGGTATCTTTCAGCCCAGAATTAACTGTAACTCTATAAGTTGAAGAAGCTGCTAAGTTTCCAGTAGGATCAAGTGTGATCGTGATAACACCAGCATCACCACCGCCAGCATCATCATCGCCCTGAGTAAGGGCGTAAGCAGGAAACTTCGTCCAGGTCGTTCCATCTTGCTTTTCAAGGACAATGGTCGAATCATTGAGTGATGCAGCAGCAACTGCGTCAGCATTAGTGCCATCACCAGCTTCAGCTACTACTTTGAAAACGATGTTACTGCTTACGGCTGCAAGGGCTCCTTGATCAGCAGCAGGTGCGGAGAACGCACTCCACTTGGGACCAACACCAACTTTATAAGTTGCATTATCAGTTGTATTTCCTGCTACTCCGTCAGCATTTTTAACCTGAGCATTTGCAATAGAAAGCGTCCTTGTACCTGCACTAGCAGCTGGAACATCATGTACAATGTTTAGTACGTTAGCACTTGTTCCTGTGAACCATGCTCTAACTTTTCTTACCGTTTCGTTACCAGCCGGAGCAATCCTCAATGCACTATCAACTGTTATATCAGTATTAGCTGTAAGTGCCACTAAAGTCCTTGGCTGAACGAGTATAACTTGTTCACCACCAGCAAGTCCTGTTTCGAGATTACGGTCTAATGTCAGCACAGCTCCTGCAATATTTGTAATTTTGTAAATTTGACCTTCGTTTACTGCTGCAGCATTAGCGGCAAAAGCGACATAATCATTAACTAATAAGTTTGCAGCAGCATTTGCGGTTACAACTGCATCTGCAGTAGTTTCGGCACCTACTACAGTATTTGTAGATAGATCTAAAACTTGTACTTTATCTCCAACATAGAAACCAGCTGTTGATCCCAAGGTTGGAACTGTAGTTGTACCAGCAACTAGAGCTTCTTCTCTCTTATCATCAGAAGCGGTTACATCCGAAGTAGCCAAAGCACTTACATCAGCCAATTGATTGATTACATCGTTGATAACAATATTCTTGTCATCATATTGAACTTGGAACTTTTCATTTGGTTTCACATTTGTTTGATTATTCAATGCAAGACCATCGTCACCGAGGATAGATAGAACTTTAGGTCCGGTTGAGTCAGCACCAGGCACGGTGAAGTCAAACGTGTAATCAGCTGCCAATACGTTATCCTCTAACTCAGTGTTAGCCGTTTGATCAACAGTATCATCTGCAACGTTACGACCAGCCCCAGTTGTGGCTGCAGCAACATAACCTTTGAATGTCAATCTGTACGTATTGCCTTTAGTGATCGCTGCTGGAACGGTTATGCCAACTTTAGTTTTATTATCAGCAGTAGTAGTAATACTCCTGACCCAAGCAGTTGCATCGATATCAGCATTGGTTGTCAAATTTCTAACCTTCATTGTGGCAGCTCCTGCGTTGGCACCATCATGATATGTTCCAGCTGCATTTGCGAACACAAAGCCGCTAACATCCATGAGCTCACTAAATGTGTAATAGAGAATATCTCCACCACTAACTAAGGAGCCGTTTGATACAGAAGCAGACTCAACAGTTGGTTGTGTATAGTCGCGAGTTGTAAATTCGTCAGAAACTTCTTCTGCAGCAACAGCTATACCTTTAGCAGTTTTAACACCCGTTTTAATAACAACATTATAAGTTTTTTCTTGAGTAAGGTTTGCTTTTGGTGTTATTGTAATGATTTTATCTGCATAGGTGACTGTTGAATCTACTGTAGCTAACGTATCTGCTTGTTGCAGATAAACATTGCTGCTGGTTACTGTTGTAGGGTCTAAATCCGTAGCAGTCATCAACTTGTATGAGAAGCCAAGTTTTGTGCCATCTTTAATAGCTGTAAGGTTACCGTTTACAACAGTTGGTCCAGCCGCCCATATGCGAGCATCTGTGCCAATAAGAGCTGTTTTACCAACAGCTGTGAATGCGCCAAATGAGCTAAACGTGAAACTTTGATCACTTCCCATAGTCGCACCATCTAGAGCGGCTACTGCAGCCTTCACGTCAAAGCGATAATCTTTGTTCGCTGTTAAAGCTACTCCAGTATCAAAACTGATCCGGTTTGTAGCAGCATCGTAGACGATACCATTTGCATCAGCAAGGTATACACCATCAGTAACATTGAAAAGTTTGACACTAGTAGTTGTAACTGTGGCCGCATCCATGGTTTTGTTTACGTCAAGTTCATAAGCAGTACCACTTGCGTTTCCAGTAGTTCCGACAGGTCTCACTCTAGAAACAACCAGTTGGTTACCTGTTGTAAAGTTCTTAGTATAAGTTACAGCAGCACCAGTTGAATCTTTAACCCCAGCTACATTAATCTTGAATTCTGTACTGTTTGCAAAAACTGCATTTGCAGCAAGAGTAAATGTAATATTTTTCGTAGCAGCGTCATACGCAACAGTTCCAGCTTGTGCTACATTACCATCAACTTTAGTAATAGTTACATTGGCTGTAGTAACAGTTGCCGCATCAAGTGCAGCGCTACCTGTTAGAACAATACTGTTCACTGGAATCATATTTGTTTCTGCAAATGCTACAGTCTCAGCTTTAGCATTTAGAGCGCTTACACTTGCAATAGTTGTTGCCACAGCTTCAGCCGTAACCGTAACCGTCGCAGTAGCCTTAACAGTAGCAGACTCCGCAATAGTTCCTTCTACTGTAAACGTCCCTGCAGCAGCATAACTAGCAGCATCAACAGCAGCCCAAGTTATTGCAACATCTTTTGTCGTAGCATCGCTCATAGTCGCTGTTCCAGTCGCCGGTAACACCGGTGCAGTCCCGGCAACAGTAGTCACGTTAATAGCACTTACCGAACTCACTGTTGCTACGTCTGTTGGCATTTCCTCTTCATTCGTAGGGTCAGCTTTTGCGGCTAAGAATGCATCAGTGACTGATAGACCATCTTCAATGCCAGCATAAATAGCAGTTAGCATTTTGTCGTAATTGTAGCCTTGACCACCGTTTTCGAATACAAATTCACCTGGTCTTGCATCGAGAGCTGATAATAAAGCATTGAAAGCTGTTGCATTTGTTCTGTAGTCCATTGCATTGTAGGGTACATTATTGGTTTTGTCATAAAAGTCACCATTAGCTGCGAATGCTGGCGCAGCAATCGTTGTCAACATGGTTGCTATAGTAGCAACTGACAAGGCCTTAAAGTATTTTTTTCTCATTAAATCTACTCACTCCTAATTATCAATTACTTCACTCTTGCTTGAACTCTATTCAATTGCGATAACCTCAAATGAATCTTCGGTAGATGAATTAGGTGCTAATACTTTAACCCCATCAGCACCTGCCAAGGCTAAAGCTGTTGGCGCAACATCACTAAATACCGTTACGTGGGTTGCGTCTTTGATTTGAGGTGCACTCAAAACAGTAGTTCCGTCAAACGCAGCCTTTACCAAACTCGAATCATTAACCGTTACTGTGACGAAGCCTAAAATTGGATTCCAAGCTGATACAGCGGTGATAGTTAAGATTGCTGGAATTGGCACTTGGATGGTTTGATCTGAAATGCATTCACCAAATGCGGTTGAGATATCTTTACCCTCGTCCATTTTTGCGATGATTAAGTCAAGCAATTGTTGATAATTAAATCCTTTGCCCCTATTTTCATAAACAAAGTCGCTTCCTCGTGTATCTAAGCCACTTATTAGCGCATTGAACTTTACGGGGTCCGTTCGATATTCACTTGCCTTATACACCACACCTGTACTAGAGTCATAGAAATCTGCATTTGCCGCATAGGTATCCTTAGCAATAAAATGAAGGGAGACAAAAGATAGTACTATTACCAAAAGCGATAATAGTATTCTTCTTTTGTTGATAGCTACCATCCCCTTTCATAGTTGTGTTATATACCCCCCATCTTGTATTGCATTGCAAGATGGGGGGTGTAAGTTATATTAGGGTTAGAGTATTATTCAGCTAGGCTTACACGAACGCCATCGGCATCCACTAAAGTCAAAGCCGTAGGAGCTGCATCGGTGAATACTGTTACATGTGTTGCATCGTTGACTAACGGTGCCCCTAAGTCAGTTTCTCCGTCAAATGCACCCGTAACCAGAGTTGAATCGTTAACCGTTATTTTAGTTGAGCCTAGGATTGGGTTCCAAGCACCAATCGCGGTAATTTCCAAGTCGGATACTTCAACTACTTGTGTTCCATCTTCCATTGCGGCTTCAAAATCTGCAACTGCAGCTTCTAATGCATCTACCGCATCTGCTACTTCTGCATCTGTATCAGCTGAATCTAAAGCTGCTTCTGCAACACCGATTGCAACTTGCAAAGCAGTAGCATCTGCTTGTGTTACCCAATCAGTGCCAACCGCTACATCAGTGCCATCGACACTAACTACTGCAAGATCTAATACACCTTCTGCATCAGCAATTGCATCTTCAAGAGCGTCAGTATTTACTTCTCCTACTTCACCTGCAGGCTCCATAACAAAAAACTTGGCAAATGAACCAGTTGTTGAATCTTTAACAACAGTTACATTAGTTTCTCCACGAAGGTCAGATAAGGATTCTTTACTGATGTCGTTGTTATCAGTGCCATCAAGTACTAAACCTTTGTCAGCCAGTCTGTAAGTGTCACCATTAGTAAATGTGACTTCTTTGTTACCAACGTCTACTTTACTTACAGTCAATCCATTAATTACACGATCGTCATAATTGTCTTCGATATCCGAATCAGCAGTAGCAAAGTCTTTAACCAACTCAGAATTGTCCTCATCGAATTCAAGGATTACTACATCGCCTTTAGCAAGATCGCTATTAGATTCAAATCCAGCAACCTCATCTACTTTATACGTTGTCTCTTCGCCACCAGCGTATACAGTAATACTAACTACTTCTTCGTCTGTATTGCGAAGGATTTTGGTAACTACAGCTTCTTCATAAGAGGTATCTGAGCTATCTGTAGCATCATACCAAACCGCTTCTACTTCTTCATCCTCATTATAGATGAAGTTACCACTGACGATTTCAGAGCCCTCGTAGTCGCCGAAGGTCGTAACTTCCATATCATCGGCATCTGTATCAACACTATCTTCAGTTGCGTCAAACATGATTGTACCTGCAGTCAGCTTATAACCGTCAAGATACTTATCTCCAGCTTCAAGGCTAGAAATGGTGTCCACGAAACCAACTGTATTCGACTCATCGCTAAAGAATTCTAGTTCTTCAAGATTACCATCATCATCTAAGTGTAACTTAACTAAGCTTCCAGCGTCAGCTTCGTTATCGAACATGATATCTACAGATCCTGCGCCATCATTTTGATCTAGATTAATACCATCGTCGATCAAAGATGCTGTCCAATCACTGGAGCCACCGTTATCAATATCGTATTCTTCGCCATCTACAGTAATTGTATCAAAATCTTCTAAATCCATATCGAAGGAGAGTTCATCCTCATCTTGAGTTACCGCTTCAATCTCTACTTTGTCTCTAGCTGTTGTATAGCCTAAGATATCCGCAGTTAAAACTGCAATTTTTGAATTGCCTTCAACAAGAGCAGTATCTCCACTGATATAGATTAGGTTTCCAGCCAAGTCGGTGTAAAGTGCTACTTCGCCAGCAGCTTGAAGCTCTTCAGCTGCATCAGAGTCTACATCTGCAACTTCACCGTCTTCATCAATGTAAATTGCTTGTTGCGAATAATCGAAGTCAGCTGCTACTTCATCGTCATAATCAAAGTTGTAAATTTCTCCGTCTACTTCAATTGCATCTTCATAGACTTCTTCAATCTCACCAGTTACTACTTTGTTATTTAGAACTTCAGCATATCCGTCTTCATCATCTGCGTCCTCGCTAAAGAATAACAAGTCTCCTTCTTCGAGATCAGCTACAGCAATTACTTTACCGTCTTTTACGATAGTAGCGTCTTCAGCGTTAAACGAACCGCTTGAAGCTCCATCAATGCCGATAACTTCATCCTCATCAACTGAATCAACGACTAAGAAGTCTTTTAAAGCATACGCACTAACGAATTCGATGTCTCCAGCAGTATCAAAGCCTACTTTTGCAAAGTTAAACTTCTGATCAACTAGTTCATCCATGTCATCAATGTCTACTTTTTCACCATCTAAATAGAAAGCAAATTTTTCAGTGCTCTTACCTGTGTAGTCTTCATCAGAGATATCATAGGACTCATCTTCTCCAAGAAGATCGATCTCATCTACATCGGTTATTTCAATTGCATCATATTTAGCAGTTGTACTTAAAATTTTGTAACTAACTAATTCGTTATCACCGTTGTACCAAACCTGTACGAGTTCACCCAGTACTGCTTGGTAATCGAGCTTAACGCTATCAGGTACATCAAGAGTTACCTTAGCACTGGCATTATCGCCTTTATCGACATAACCCACTATTTCATTATCGCCTACGTTGATCTCCTGTACGCGAACTTTTTGGGAATACGGACGATTGAAGGTAAATGACAGAACCGTTCCATTAGCATTTACTGTAACGGTATAATCTTGAAGATATTCCAGTACTTCTTCAGCATCTTCTTGAGCATACAATTCAACCGTTGCAACTAGACCGTCAGAAGACATTTTCACTTCTTTAATACCATAACGGGCCAATGTATCAGCGTCTTTAACTGTAATGTCTGAAGCTTGAAGCCCAAACACTGCTTTGCTGAAGTTAATTTCTAAAAATTTGTTGGTATCGTCAAGGGCGGTTACTGAGACAATCTCCAAGTTGTTCGAATCAGGTGTGACTTGACCGGCTGCAACACCAGCACGTACAGTTTCAGGAACAACAGCCTCGCCACCAAGAGCCGTAACGACAGCGTCAACAGGGGACTTGCTGTATGTGAAACCAGCCGCAGCAGGAACTGTTTTGCCGTCTGTAAGCACAATAGCGGATTTGGTTTGAGCTGCAAGTGGAGCACCTGCGAGAGCATCAATACCGGTTGCGCCATTTGCAACATAGACATTGTCAAACTCCAGGCCAGCAGCAAAGTCTTGGATAACTTGGCTGTTGGTGTCATAAGCGGTCATACCAGCGTGGCGAGTGGCACTTGGAAGTGCAGCTTTCACTGCCTCACTGATGACGCCTGTTCCACCGATAACATCACTGGCTGTGATGCCAGCGTCTGCTAAGTAGCCGGATACGCTTGCAGGAAGTGCATCTTTGTTGGTTAAGAGAATTGGTTGGTTAGCAGCAGAAGCTACTGATGCGATGGAGAGTGCGTCTTGCAAGCCGTTAGCGACCGCAACTTTGGTAACTCCCGTCATTTTCTTAGCGATGTTGACGGATGTTTCAGCACGATCCATTCCACCAAGAGCAATAACTTCAATACTCATAGCTTTTAACTCATCAATAACCCCTTGCTTAATAACAGCAGTTCCGCTGGTTACATATACAGTTTTAACTTCGAGTTTGGTGAGTTCAGCTTTAGTAGCAGCGTCCAGTGTGTTTCCAGCTCCGGTTAATAGAATAGGAGCTTTCAAGGAGGCTGCGAGCGGGCCAGCGGTCAAGGCATCAACCATACCGTAAGAGGTTGAAGATGCAAGAATTGCTGCACCAGTATAGCCGGTTTGATCAGCGATTTTTACTGCAGTTTGTTCAGCAGTTACACCCGCGATGCGAGTTGGAACTGGTGAAGCAGCGAAAACATTAAAAGGAACCATGCTTAATGTCATACCTGCGATAGCTAAGGAAGCTAAGGCTTTTTTAGTTTTCTTCATGTAGTGAATTTCTCCTCTCGTCTTTGGATCTCTTTCTTTTTTGGTAAACGAACACTCTCTTTACCAGGACGTCTTTTTAGTCGCCCCTCACCCCCTTAAAATGTGTAGCACAATCTTTAGACATTGCGCAATATCTAAAAGCATCCACAGAATAAGCGAGAGCGTCCCCCCTAAGGATGATAATTCATCCCTCCTGTGGCGTACCATTTAGAACGCGTGGGAAATGAAAAACCAAAAAAAGGTCTATATTAGCTATATGTATTCTCCGTCATAGCCAATATTCCTGCTTGTTGTCCGATTTTTTTTATGGGACTTGCACTGGCTTTATCCCTCGGACAAGATTCCAATGTACTTATTTTAGTTTACACTAAAACTTACTAGTTTTCCACCATTAGTCAAAAAATATACTTATACAAATGGAATAATTAAGTATAGCACAGAATTTGATTCTAAATGTGGACATTTTGTGGAGTTTCAACAAATAATTTGTTTAGCTGCCTTGGCACTTTACGAATTTAGGACTATTTCACGGTAGGAATAGTGCCCTAATTTTAGAGCATCTAACTAGCGTTTTCGTCAATACCCTCTGAAGCTTAGAATTCCGCGGTATATTCCCTGGGCTGCCTTTTTCTGAAACTCTGAGGAGCCTAAGAGTTTTTCCTCTGTCGGGTTAGAGAGGAAGCCTAGTTCTATAAGAACCGCCGGCATTTCTGAATTCTTGACCACGTAAAAGGGGGAATTCTTTACTCCACGGTTAGTTAAACCAATCGCTTTGACCAGCTCACTCTGGATGTTCCCTGCTAAGGTCTTGGACTGGTCAGCCACTGGATTTAGTAAGCTATAATAGGTTGTCGTCCCAGAGGCAGCAGGATTGCTAAAGGAATCATTGTGCAGGCTGATAAACAGGTCTGCTTTAAGGTCGTTGGCGATTTTGGTTCTCGCCTCAAGGTCTGCACGTTCTGAATAGGTTCCCGCAGCAGGTGAAACATCCGTGCTTCGTGTCAAGATAACTCGTGCCCCCGCTGAACGCAGCAATCCTGCTAGATTAAGTCCGACAGGCAACGTATTGTTTTTCTCATAAACCCCTGACGCCCCTATAGCACCAGGATCAGGACCTCCATGCCCTGGGTCAAGGACAATAGTCACATCTGCCAAAAGGTAGGGGGGTTGCTCGGTACCCTCTACCATCGACTTGACTTTGTCTGTGATCACAGCCACTCCCCCGATGATTACGACCTTGAGAGGGCTTTCCTCCGGTCTGGACAAGACGGAGTAGGTGGGGCCCGGTAAAATGGCTCTTTGGGTCATAACGATGCCTGCGCGCTGTTTTGCTGCCAAGCCTCCTGCCGCGAGGGCGTCAGGAAAGTTCTCACCCGTTACCAGGTACGTTGTTTGAGAAGGCAAAGCATTCCGGGCAAACTCATAGATTTCTGCTGCGGTTTCATATCGATCGTTCCCAAAAATTCGTTGCACACTCTTTAAGCTTCCCAGTGTCGTAGAGGATACTACGGCTTCTCCACCGACGACAATCGTATGCAAATCCCCTTGTTGCTGCAAGCTGTCGAGGGCTTGCTGAGTCGCACTAGGCATGGTTTTTGTTCTCGTCAGAAGAATCGGAGTCTCCGTCACGCCTGCGTAGGCTGAAATAGAGAGTGCATCTGGAAACTGTTCTCCGCTGGCCAGGATGACTTGTCCCTTATCCCCTACGCGTTCGGCAACTTTTTGGGCTGTTTCATATTGATCATACCCAAAAATTCGTTCTGGTTGATTTAAACCCGCCTTTAGGATATCTTCCTCAACCTTTTGGTGTAAGGCAGCAACTCCTCCTAAAAGGATGACATTCTGCGCGCCCAGACGTTCAATTTCCTCCATAACCTTTGCATCGATGCCTGTCGACGGGGTCAATAGAATAGGTGCATCCAACTGGCGGGAAAGTGGTGCCGCTACTAAGGCATCTGGAAAGTTATCACAATTAGCGAGTATGACAGTCTCTGCATTTTGCCACCCTGTTATAGAGACTTCAATTGCGGTATCAATCTGACGCATCCCGGAAATTCTTGAGGTTTCTAAGGCTAATGGAGTGGCGCCTGCCGGATTCTGAAACCCCAACAGAAATCCTAAGCCTAGTACCAACATCCCTGCGAGTCTCCATTTTAACTTTGCCACTTCACTATCCCTCCCCGTTCGTTAAAGTCTCTCTGTTTTAGTTTCGACAGGATAGGCCTTGTTCCTGCCAGACTTTCGTCCTAATTCGATTAGATTACTGAACCCAAGCTTGCACAGTTTGAACAACATTTTCCGGCAAGGCAAAGACCCCTCCCAAGACCTCAACTTGATAGCCCTGCCAGGATTTTAAGAGTAGCGCTAACTTCGAAGGAATAGCGGAATGCGTGGGGACTAAGACCACCCTCGCTCCAAAAAACGCTGCCCGTACCGCTCCTGTTAAGGCATCTGGGTAATTTTCCCCGGTCGCGATTTCTAACCTGGATGTTGTGGGGGGATAGGCTTGTAATACGGCAGCTGCCGTGTCGTAAGCTGTCCTTCCGCTGATTCGAGTGGGGAAAGGCAGCTGCTCCATAACCTTAGGCCCGACTACCGCCGTCCCTCCAATTACCAGGGACTCGGTGACATTCAGTTCCTGCAAAGCAGTTTGAGTGTCCTTGGATAATGCCTGGGGCTGTGTGAGTAAGATGGGTATCCCTTGCCTTGCTGCCCATGATGAGATGACTAATGCATCCTGAAAGTGACGTACGCTGGCAATGACTGCCCTTCCCTTCGTCCCTAGTTCCAGTGCTATGGCCCGAGCGGTTCCTTCTGCCGTATAACCGTAGAGACGCTTTACTTCATAGGATTGTCGAAGTTCGCTTTCGATCTGGGCAGACAGAGCTGCCGTCCCTCCCAAGAGATAGATCGTCTTCGGGGCCAGTCGTTGTAGTTCCCCTCGAACTTCCTCCGTAAGCCCTGAGCTTGGGGAAAGTAGGATTGGGGCTTGGAGTTTATAGGCGAGTGGTGCTCCGGCTAAAGCATCTGGAAACTGATTTACTTGAGCCAAGATAACCGTATCTGCACCGGTAGTAAATGTCTCTTTGGAAATCTGTACAGCTGTTCCCTCCGCTGTCACTCCTGCGAAGCGATGACTCTGCGGTGCCCCAGCTTGGGCTGTTCCAAGGACATAGATCCCTGGCATATAAAGGCCAAATCTGGCTTCCCCATTGCTGATTTCTCCGCCTAAGGAGATCCAGCGTGAGCCATTCCAGCGATAAAGATTCCCCTCGAAGTCCCCTTTAAGGACGGGGTCGCTCCATTTTAGGGAGAGCATCTTCTGGGGGGTAGCACTTCCCCAGTCAACTTGAAAGGCAGGGGTCAAAAACGTGGCGCCGTTTGGCAAATTAGTCGGTGTGGTCAGTGCTTTTAGGGTTACGTTCAAGGGCTGGTCAAACGCTTTTGATGGAATGGTCAACTCGACCTGGGTTGAACCTTCTGCCACTTCAATAATTCCACCTAAGACATCGATCACCGCTGGAGATGAATGGGTATCCTCGGTTTGATCAGTGAGCGCTAAGGCAAGTTTCACATCCACGAGTCCATAACCATACTGATTATCCCGCCCCAGAGAACCTAAATCGTGGGTCCCTTGCTCAAGGGCCTGAGCCACTTGATCTCTGGACCATTCGGGATGTTGGCTCCAAATCAATGCAGCTTCCCCTGAGACAAAGGGAGCAGCCTGAGAAGTCCCACTCGCGAAGGTGTAACCAGATCCCTCCCCTCGGCTCCATCCAGCTGTGGGAATGGAATCTCCCGGTGCAGCCAGATCGACTTCTAAGCCTGTGGCGGAGTAGCTTGTGACCTTATCCGCTTTATCGGTGGCGGTAACTGCCAATACACGTGGGTCAGAGGCAGGGTAGCTAACCCCGGGGTTTTCTTGGGATTCGGGGTCATAATTTCCGCTGGCCGCGATTAACAGGCATCCTTTATTATGGGCATAGGTCACAGCCTGCTTTAAAATGTCCGAGGAGACGGAACCGTTTTCCGAACCCAGGCTAAGGTTGATAATCTTCGCTCCGTGATCTGCAGCCCAAATCATTCCGTCAGCTATGGCATCGTCATACCCTACTCCCTTAACGCCAATTGCCTTGATCGGCATAATTTTAGCTTGATAGGCCACTCCGACAATCCCCACGTCGTTGCGTTCAGCGGCAGCAATTCCGGCAACTTGGGTTCCATGCCCGTTGTTATCTTGATTCGCTCCCACTGCTTCGCTCCTCGTAATCGAGTTGTATCCAGGAACTAAATTAGCCTTTAAATCCGGGTGTTCTAGAGCAATACCAGTATCCACTATGGCAATGGTCATGCCTTGACCAGTTGCCCCCATCTCCCAGGCTTCCGGTACGCCTCTGTCGACCAGTGACCATTGTTTCTGGAAGAGAGGGTCCTTCGGGGGGGTTGTTTCCGGCATGCTTTGTATTGTCCGACGATAGTTTTCTTCAGCACCTATGATCCCGGGAGTACCCTTTAGTGCCTCTATGACTTCTTGTATATCACTTCCCGAAAATTCCAACGTGGCAAAATTCAAGGGGCCCCGGCGAAGGATCTTCGCGTCGAAACCTTCCGCTACCAGATCAAGGTTGGTCCCTGGGGCTAAAGATAGGACGACTTGGTATTGATCTGATTGACTTATTTCTCCATGCGAGGCGTCGGGGTTCACTGGTGTCGTAGGGATTGGAGCTACTAGCCCTAAGTTTAGGAGCATTATTCCTATAATCCCTAAAGATAGAAGTGTAGATTTGGTTCCATAAAACCATTGCTTGAACATCTCTTCCTCGCCTTTCTTTGTACTAGTCAGAAAGTATAAGGGAACTAAGGCGACCGCCTGCGCCTATGGCTTCTCCGCAAAGTTATCACGTGCGAAGACAGTGTCTGCAAGAAGGACTAATACTTGCGAAGACAGTGTCTTCGTGTGGGCGCTAGCCAAGTTTTCTTTACTTTAAAACCGGAATATATGTGGGTATACATTGATTCGACAAATCCTATTGCTTTCCTTTACATAAGCTTGTGTTTCCTTGTTGTTATATATTGGATGCTGTGGTGCCTCCTCTTAGAGGAAGGATTTTGGCTTATTTAGTAGAATAATTAGGCATCAAGGTTCATTTCATCGATTTATCTACTCTAGACAGTGGTAGACAAGGGGACGGTTCTCCTGTCTGGCTCTGGGGCGGAGCGCTTTTTAGCTGTGTTAACCCGTGCGAAGACAATGTCTTCGTCGGTCTACACGCGTCTGCGAGTTCCACCGCTGGCTCACTGGACGGCTCGCGAGCGCGTCCGAACCTCTGGGTATTTCTGGCCGCATGCTATGCCATTCATGGCGCATGCGGCACTAGAAACATCGTGTTCCGTCGCATGTGTGCCGCTCCTTGCCATCCTGCAAGAAGGCTAATACGTGCGAAGACAGTGTCTTCGGGCACCGCGGCATCAGTCCATCACGGCATCTAGCCATCCATGGCGATGCTCTAACCTCGAACGTCCTGTTCGAGTCATGGACAAGTCCTGCGGCGCGCTACGGGGACGCGAACCGTCGGCGCTCGCCTTAGCGCGGCTCCACTGACGCATCCGCTTAGCAGACAAGCGCTCCTTCAGTCAGTTTGTTGGGAGTAAAGCAGAACTTTGGGGGTTCTGTGGTTAGGGTTCGAAAGATCTTATGCGTCCTAGGCACCCCCTAGGCATTGTTCATCCTCCGATGGTCTCTACGATAGTGGCCTGTAAGGCTACTATGAAAAAGGAATTGACACGAAAGCAAAGGTAGCTTCCCGCACAGGAGTGAACGAATCGCGTGGAGGGGCGGTAAAGCGCACAAAGCTTTCGTTGGAAGCGTAGCCACGGGTTCACATCAGGTATTACCCAGAGGTTTGGCGAAGCTCCGACGAAAGCGCGTGCGTAAGCCCCGGAACGCCTGAGTAACGAAGACACTGTCTTCGCACGAATTAGCTTTCTTCCAGGATGTGCGGGAAGCTACCTGACCCGAACGACCCTTTTTCATCCTCTGATGGTGCCGAGCAGCGGCATGGAGGGCTACTCATAGGAATTACATAAAGAAAGAGGTTAAGTTATTAATGAACTTTATCACAAAAAAGGTCTTTAGTGTTTTCTGTAGTTTAATGATTCTTCTAAGTCTTGTACCCCTACTCCCCTTTCAGGTGCAAGCTGCCCCTACTGAATCGGTCACTGATCGTATTTACGGGAATACACTGTATGATACGGCAGTGGAGATTTCTAAGCAAGGCTGGGATTCTGCCCCTGTCGTCGTCCTAGCCACCGGAAGGAATTTTCCAGATGCCTTGACTGGAACCGTCCTTGCCCATAAGGTCAATGGACCCTTACTTCTGACCGAGTCGGATCGTTTGAATCCCGTAGTATCCGCAGAACTCAAACGTCTGGGTACACAAGAAGTGTATCTTCTCGGCGGAACGGTCGCTTTGAACGCGAGGATTGAAGAGTCTCTCAAAGACCAAGGAATCTTGCCGAAGCGTCTCTCAGGATGGGATCAGTACGGAACAGCTGCAGAGATTGCCCGTGTAGCAACCCCAAGTTCCAGCCAGGCCTTTCTAGTGAACGGAGAGCTTTTTCCTGATGCTTTAAGTATCTCCTCTTATGCTGCCGCTCAAGGGATTCCTGTCCTCCTCACACGTTCGGATTCATTGCCCCCAGAAACGGCTGAGGCACTCACAGAATTGGGGGTTTCGGAGGTGACACTGATTGGCGGTAAGGCTGTGATTAAAGACAGCATCGAAGAACAGCTGAGTAAGCTCCCTCAGCCTGTCAAAGTCACCGCCAGATATGCCGGGTACGATCAGTACGAAACGAACACTGTGGTATTAAATCAATTATCGTTTGATACCTCCAAAGTCTATGTAGCGACGGGGCAAAATTTCCCGGATGCCTTAGCGGGGGCTGCTCTTGCCGGAAAGAGTAATACGCCGATTCTATTGATACCCAGCGCCAAGTTAGGCAACTCGACAACCATTTATCTCAATCAAAAACGAGCTTCTGGCTCAGCCTTTACGATTTTCGGGGGGTGGGGCGTTATCAATTATAAGATGGAAAGTGTCATTCGTACCGGTGTTGTCCAACCACGGGTTTCTCTTCAATATACCCAGGGTGGTTATGGCGGCACGAATGGAATGCTCAATCAAATTAAGGCAATTCCCTCCCCGGCTACGGATTATGCCGATATCATTGCCCCAAGCTGGTATTACCTTGATGATACCGCCGATGGAAATGTGGTTGGAGGGTGGGATGCAACCCCTGATGATTACAAGCAGTTTACAGCCTCCGTACAGTCCCGCAATTTAAAAGTCCTGCCTGTCATTCAGTCTTCCTGGGCCACTCCTGATACGGTTGATACCGTTATGACTTCAGAGACTACCCGGGCTAAACTGATTGGTCAAATCATGGATCGGATCAAGAGCGTCAATGCTGACGGGGTCGTAATCGATTTCGAATTTATGAGTAATGAGACTGGGCCTTACCTCACCCAGTTCATGAAAGAGCTCTACGCTAAACTTCATCCCTTAAATAAGTTAGTCATTCAAGCTGTCATGCCCCGAACGGGAGCTGAAGCCTGGCTCGCTGAGTTTGACTACTTCGCTCTTGCCCAACATGTAGATTACTTGCATGTTATGACGTATGACTATAGCCACGGTGCCCCTGGACCTATCGCCCCTCTGGATTGGAGCGGTAAGGTTTTAAACTATACCAAAAATCAAGGAGTAGATATGCGTAAAGTTCTGCTGGGAATTCCCTATTATGGAGTAGACTGGGCCGCTACGGGAAAACCCGCTGCTCCTTATAGCCGAGTCGCCCGCGGGCTCCATACGTTATATGGTCCTACAGAGGATAACGACCTAAGCGGAATGGCAGAGCTGATAGCACAGTATAGGAGCCCAGTCCAACGAGATGCCTCACAGATCCCTTATTTTAGTTACACCGATGAGAAAGGTGCTTCGCATACCGTGTACTATGACGATGCGCAAAGCTTGAATGCCAAAATGGGCTTAATTAGTCAATACAGTTTAGCCGGAGTCGGAGCCTGGTCCCTTTATTGGACGATAAACCCGGAAAGCTCAAGTACGATCTTCCCAATCTTAAAGCAGCATTTGCGATGATGCGAAAAAGACAGGGGGACGAGTAAAATGCTTAAGGCGATCACTGATTTTAACAGTGATCGCCTTATCTGCTATCATTTATTAGATTTCCTCTTTGATTTTTTTCTTACTTCCTCTGTATATCGAAATATCGAAAGGCATTTTGCATTTATTATTTAGAAACATCATCGATATTGGAAATTGCCCTTTTTTCTCTATGTCTTTCCCCATTTGGCTCTAAAAATCAAAAACTATGTTCAAATTTATGATAAGGTCTGGGAAAATCGACACCTTGACATCTCCTGTTTCCGTATAGAGTTCAGGCCTCCCATATCGGCTATTATCCTGCAATATGAATACACTCACAAGCTTCATATCAGGCTCTACTATCCAATATTCTTTAACCCTATATTTTTCATACATATTAAATTTTAAGAGCCTGTCAGTTTTCGCTGTAGAGGGGGATAATATTTCAATAACCAGGTTTGGTATTCCAAAATATCCCGTTCCCTTTAACTGATTTTTGTCGCAGATTACTGCTAAATCTGGCTGATAAACATCAGTAACATTTTCATCTGCTGCTTCCGAATCTGTTAGTCGCAAATCAAAGGGTGAAGCAAATACTTCACAGGATTTACCCAGCAGATAATTGGAAAATTGTCTAAGCAACTCTCTAGATATGCTCTGATGTTGCCAAGATGGCGCCGATTGCATATAAGGTACTCCATCAATGATTTCCCATCGTTCATCGTCCGGATATGTTAAGTAGTCAGCATAAGTTTGCTTCCTTAGTTCCTTTGACAATGGCATATTATCTACCTGGTTTCTAAATACTGAACAATTCTATACATTTGCCCAATATCTTCACTTTGTCGACTAAACAAAGCGGCAGCGTCACAGGATTCAGCTACTCTGGTTAACACTTTCGTATCAAACATCCGCGAGCCTTTGGAGCACGACATCCATTAAGTACAGCAGATGTGCGACTGTTAGTCGCCCTTAAAGGTCACTCCGCACAAGCCTTTCAACTAAGTGTACTTGTGCAGTCGATTAATTTAAGTTCAATCGTTATGAAATCCCTAGTAGAAGCTTCCTACGCTCTAGCCATAAACCAGGCGTGTTCACTTCCTTTCGTTTTTTAAATAGTTTATCGACTTGTTTGCTTATCTCGCTCCACTGACCCCATTCATTCTTAGCTTTGAATTGGGCTTGTTTTTTCACAGGCACTAACTTATCAAACAGTAATTTCGGCACAGCTTCTTTTAATCCATAACTTCGCCTGGCGATCACCAAGGCTGCTCCATTGTGAACATCTAATCCGTATTGGTGGCAATACTTGTAAAGTCCGATCTTGCTAGTAAATTGAGGTGGTCCCTTGACGTACTCGACCCCACAACGTAAACTTCGACGTTCCAGCATTCTCAGCAAGGTGGCGTGTATAAACTGGTGAGTTACCCTCGCTTGTTTACTGGTAACATCGCGATCATCTTTAAACTTTAGATCCTCCGCAGCGATTCCGCATTGATGTTTCTCCGCCTTACTAACGGCTTGTGCTGAAAGCTCACCGCATAAGTTGAGGCGTCTGTTACCTCTACAGAAGGTTAACTCATGTTGTCTTAGGTAGGCGTGTCCTTGGTAGTTCCCTTTTCTGTTAACCTCAGTGAGTCCAAAACCATCAGGGTTAGTATCTATTCCTATCATACTGGCGTGTCCTGTGTAAATCACCTTTGCTTCAAGTTCTTTAAAGGTGATATGTGCGTAATACTTGCCATCCCGTTTAAGTAGTTCAACTTGGTAGGCTTCTCTTCGTTCTATCGAATCCACAAACAACTGACGATAAGGGATACCGTTTTTTTCTACCTGTCTTCTTAGACAGTTTTTGGGGCAAATAAATTGGCACTGAAACTTTAACTGCTTGATTACTCGCCGTTTTTTCAAGCGTGGAAATTTCTAAATAACTTACTCCATCCTTATCAAAGACAACTCTTAAATTAGGATTACCTTTTTTAGTTTTGTCGCCACGGCTATATAAGCGGTTATTGCGACGGTCTTGCCATTCCTGCTTGGTAATTAATCCCTTGCACCGCTTTAGAAACAGAGCTTTTGTACCAAATGTGACAGGAGGGAAGGTATGACTCTCTAAAAACGCTGTCCAATAATCTAATTTTCGCTGTCGTTTCGCAAGTCTTAAGTTTAAGGCCTTAACCTTTTTCTCCGAAAGCTTTGGATTTCTGAGCTTGATAACTAGTGCTTCAACTTTTTTTGCACAGTTTCCATAATTCAGCTTAACAAGCTCATGTTGCGAAGTTATCGTCTGTCTCGCTGATTCGACTGCATCTTTTGCTTGTCGGATATTGAGGTTATATTTATGGGCAACAACCTTTTCTAAGTCACCAATCCGTTGCCCTTCAAGCTGTCGCTTAAAAGAGTAGCGAATGGCAGTACAGAAAACAAGCATTAAGTTGTCTATTAAAGCTTTTTGATTATCCGTTAGGTTGATTAGAAGTGCTCTCATGGTTGTTTTTATTGGAAACACCCCGTTCCTGCTCTAACGTTTCTAAGGTTTGTATAATTGTCTGCTTTAGCTTTCTACCGCCTCTTGCGCCGTATAGCCTGGCACTAAAACAAGTAACCATACTTACCAAGTCGTTAACCATTTCTTCGTTTGCTTGCAGCTTATTAACTGTTTCAACCGTTTCAATCTCCACATTAAATGCTTTGGCAAATTCCTTAAGATACGAGTAACCAAACCTTGCCAACCTATCAGCATATTCAACGACAATGACATCAACTTCGCTTAAACTTCTAAACATTTTAGTGAGTTCTCTGCGGTTATCGTTAAGTCCACTTGCAACTTCTTCATAAATAGCCACAACATTGTAATGCTTATCTTTGCAATGTTGAATAAGCCGTTCTTGCTGTCGCTGGAGATTACCACTCTCTTGTTGTTTTTTTGTAGAAACACGGCAATAAATATACGCATTGCCTCGAACAGGTTGGGTATCAACATGATTGACGAGTGCTTCTATTTCATTTAGGCGATAACGTCTATGATTACCAAACGTTCGTATCGATCTCAATTTTCCTAAGGTATCCCATCGTCGAAGAGTAGCTATTGTAACTCCCAATCGTTGAGCCGCATCACTTATATCTATTAAATCATTAGGCATTCTTTATCACCCTACTATAGGGTAACACAAATCACGTCGGAATATCAGCATATTTATCTATATTTATGTAGTTTTATTCAGATATACAACAACTGCTAATACCTCCTTGCCTAACTATTATACCAAATATTTCAAAAAATTTGAAGACGGTGCCGACCTGAACCCCACCGGGTCTTCTTTCTTAAATAAACTTGCTTAAAAAGCTGAAATTGTATACTATTTTAGAAAGCTAATCTAAAGAAGTATGAGGTGACCATTTTGTTAGTTCTTCTAACAATTTTTAATTCCGTGCTCATGGTAACGGGGCAAACCCTTTGGAAACTAGGGGCAACAGGAAAAGAGATTCATAGCCTCGGTCAACTCCTACGCCTTTTTCTAAGCCCTTATGTGATTTTAGGCCTCATAGTGTATGCGTTTGCTTCCGTCCTTTGGATTTATATTTTAAATAAAGGTGAGTTAAGCTATGTCTATCCTATTCAAAGTACTGCTTTTATTTTTGCTTTGATTATTGGGATTACGATTTTTAAGGAACAGCTCACGGCCTCGAAGATCATCGGGGTTTTAGTGATTTGCCTAGGTGTAATTATTATCACACGAAAGTAGGAATTAATGATCATGTGGAAGGCCTTCAAATATCAACCTGAGAATCTAGACGAAACGATCGAAATGACCCACGAGTATTACGGAGATTCCTGGATATCCGACTCTGGATACTTAAAATGGCAGTATGAGGCCAATCCAGCCGGCCCAGCGATCATCCGTTTAGCTCGCGATGTTGAGAGCGATCAGCTAGCTGGGCAATATGTCGTAATTCCTATGCGTTTTAAAGGGTACGGTGAACTAATTAACGGAACCCTCTCCTTAAATACCCTCACTCGTCAAATCTATGGCGGACAAGGAATTTTCACAGGATTAGCCAAGGCCGTTTATGAGGACTGCTCTGAGCAAGGGGCGCTCTTTTGCTATGGGTTTCCTAATCCGAATTCCTATCCGGGATTCACGAAAAAACTAGGGTTTACAGACTTAGGAAGTGTCCCCCTCTTGCTCCGTCCCTTAAACACCAAGGCCTTGGTCAGGAAAAAATTGGGAGCTCTGCTTGCTTCTCTTTCTCTGCCTTTTCACTTCTTTTATAAGGTAAAAGACCCCCTAGATGACCGTTATGAAGTTCATCCACTTACTACCTCGAATCTCTCCGAAATGAATGCTTTCTGGGCTAAAGTACAGGACAAATACCCCATTATGGGAATCCGTGATGCTGACTATCTACGCTGGAGGTATTTTGATATTCCCCTTCGAGACTATCAAGTTTATGGAGTTCGTCAAAGGAATTGTTCTGAGCTGCTCGGGTATATTGTGGGACGGTGCACAGAAATAGCTGATATGTCTTCTGGGATGATCGTCGACTTTTTAGTTGATGCCAAGCATCCTGCTGCAGGGAACTATCTCGTCAATACCCTTCTTCGCTTCTTTGTCGATGGTAACATGGATTTGGCCGGTTCGCTGATGATGTCTCATACTGAGGAAGCCCGTATCCTCAAAGCAAATGGCTTCTTTACTTGTCCAAAATTCCTCGAACCTCAACCCTTCCCGGTAGTTTACCGCAGAGTTGGACCCCTGAAAAAAGTTACAGTGAACGAAGGAAAAACCGAAATGAACAATGATCCCTTCTTAAACATAAATCAGTGGTTTTTAACCATGGGTGATTACGACGTTATTTAGCTAAACTTAAGCACGTCTACTCTTTATGACCATTAGTGACTTGTTAACTAAAGTTAAACGAAGTTCAACTCAACTTTTCCTCTGTCAATGCCTCCCAATGGAGACGATGGCGAAATCCCTTTGTCTAGTTTCAACGAAAGCAGGGTTAATTTATGGGAAACATTTTGACGATTGACTTAGAAGAATGGTTTCACGCCAATTATCATAATGATGTTTTTGATAACCAAAAAACCTATGAGGTGCGCATCGTCCAAAACACAGAACGTTTATTGACCCTCTTTAACAAACATAAAGCCAAGGCCACCTTCTTCGTCCTAGGTTGTGTTGCTGAAAAACATCCCCAGCTGATCCGCGATATCGCAGCTGATGGACACGAAATCGCCTCTCACGGGTATGCGCATCAGCTTGTTTACCAACAAACACCCTGCGAATTTAAAGAAGACGTGAGCCAAGCTAAGAAACGGGTTGAAGACATCATTGGCAAAAGCGTCAAAGGATACCGAGCCCCTTCCTGGTCTATCACTCCCAAATCCCTTTGGGCCTGGGAGATCCTTCAAGACTTAGGCTTTGCATATGATGCCAGCGTTTTTCCGATTGAAACCTATCTCTATGGCCTACCCTCCGCTCCCCGTTTTTCCTACCGCCCTGAATACAATGGCAAAACACTCAACCTTCTTGAAGTCCCATCCTCAACGGTACGAGTGTTTAGAAAGAATATTCCTTTCGCCGGGGGCTTTTACTTCCGAGTTCTTCCCTATTCGGTGATCGCACAGTGCATTAAAACCGTTAATAAAGAAGGGCAACCCGTGGTCGTCTACCTTCATCCCCGTGAGATCGACCCTGGACAACCTCGCCTCACCCTGACCCCGAAGGAACGCCTCATTCATTATTACGGGGTTAATGGGTGTGAACAGAAGTTGATACGCGTTTTGAAAAGGTTTGAGTTTACTTCCATAGAGGAGTATTATGGGCTTAAGTAAAGCCAATTTGTCAGCATCGTATCTATTGTTAAACTTTGATAAAGCTTTAAAGTAAATAAAATATTTAGGAACTATATGGCAATTTTTCTTTATATTAACTATAATGTTAATAAGTAAAATCTATTGAGCTAGCCATACAGTTTGAAGGAGGTTTACTTCTTGAAAAAGTATAATTTTACTGTGCTCATTGAGAAAGATGAAGACGGGGGATACATTGCAACAGTGCCTGAATTGAAAGGCTGTCATACTCAAGGGGATACGATCGCTGAAATAATGGCAAATGTAGATGAAGCAATCAAATTATGTTTAGAGGTTCATGTAAAAGACGGAATCCAAGTCTTTAATCCTAACTTTATCGAAGCCAAACAATTTGAGTTAGTTATCTGAAGATGAGTAAATTAACAATCATTACATCCAAAGAAATGGGTACAATACTAAAGCGGTTAGAGTTTGTGGAAATACGGCAAACTGGTAGCCATAAATTTTTTAGCCGACGAGATGGCAGAAACACCGTCATACCTATGCATAATAAGGATCTCAAACGCGGACTAATTAAGGCCATCCTCAAAGATATAGGGATATCCGATGAAGAATATGAGGCAATCAGAAAGAATTGATGTTTAAATTCGAAACGAGATCGTAAGGTTTACTCCTACGATCTCGTTCATATTAAAGGGTTCTTACAGATTTAAGCCTTACAATGTCGCCCCAATTATTGGCTGTAATCAGTTCAATATTTGCTAGGCTTTTTCCAAAGGCTTTAATTTCTCCACTTGTCTCCGCTATATCAAGCGACATCTTATCGTGTTCCGCTTTATTGACCTGTGCTAAGTGTTCTAACGCCTTTAATATCTGTGTATTTTCTTTGATTTGACTACCCTGATAGTCTACTTTTTCCGATAATGTCGTAATCTGATTCCCTTGACGATCTACTTTTTCCGATAGCGTCGTAATTTGATTTGATAGCCCTTCAAGCGCCTGAAGAACTTTATCTTCCATCCCTTCCCTTCACATCCTTTCTTTCTTTAGTATATATGTCCGATTATATCATAGCCATTGGTTGAAATCATTCGTCTTTTTCTTCTTTACATGAGTTTCACTGGCCATATTACATGTCAAAAACTTTGCTTAAATCAATGACTAGATCAGGAAAGATTGCCACTGTTACGTTATCTGTTTCGGTATACAGCTCAATCCTTCCATATCTGTTGCTATCCTGTAAAACAAAGACATTTACAAGTTTGGTATCAGGCTCTACTATCCAGTATTCCTTAACCCCAACTTTTTCATAAATGTTAAATTTCAAGAGCCTATCATTTCTCACTGTTGAGGGTGATAATATTTCAATAACCAGGCTGGGAACACCATAATAACCAGTTCCTTTTAATCTGCTTTTATCACAAACGACTAATAGATCTGGCTGATAAACATTCGTAACATTTTCATCCTCGTCTTTTTCCTCGATCTCAGGCAAACGTAAATCAAAGGGTGCAGCAAACACCTGACATTGACTATTGCGCAAGTACTCACCAAACTGCAACATTAATTCTCTAGATATGGCTTGATGCTGCCATGTTGGAGCGGATTGCATATAAGGTATTCCATCAATAATCTCCCATCGTTCAGCGTCTGGAAATTTCAGATAGTCAGCATATGTATATTTCCTATCCTGCTTTGATGATGGCATTTGAGTTCCCCCTTACTCTTGCATTATACCAAATATTTACATGGTTTTCATTTTATTTTTTCTATTGAAGATCCTTACAAAATTCTTATACAAGATGATTTGCAGCCATTCTAAAAAAGAAACAAGATCAAAGGGTTTATACCTTGAATCTCATTTCTCTTAGCTTTTACTCGTTTCTAGTCATAGAAAAGTATTTGCTCAACCCTTTCTATGTAAAAAGTCTTCTAATCATTTCATCCTTACTAATGTCTAGATAGTTTGCAATATCAACTAGAATAGCGCTCAAAGTCCCTATTCTCAGAGGATTATGGTCTGGAATAGTCACGTGATGTTTTTCTCCTCTTATTGTTGAAGTTAAACGAATATGACTACCAGTTTTCCTTGTTACTTCGTAACCATATTTCGCAAGAAGTATAGTCAGCTGCTTACCGTCAATATCACGTGGAATCCTCATATAGCGACAATCTCTTCTCTAATGAAATGCAGTCGAATAATTCGAGGAATCTGGCCTTCATCAAAGTGACACAGAACTGCATCCTTTACACGCTCTCTAATAACATCCAGAGTGTCACTTTCTGTAAATATAGAATATCCCAAAGCCCTTGCTACATAGCCACCTTCTGGGGCTTCTTCAACCAAAAAAATAATCTCCTTATCCATCATTTCACCTTCTTTAATATCATTATATTCAATTATGCAAACAAAAAAACCTTCTGGACTCATTCTACAAAATCGCTCTTCCCCCCCGAAACCCAGCCCAAGGAGCGCCTTTCTACAAAGCGGCGACCCAATTCCATCTCCGTAGCCCTACCCCAGAGGAGCGCTTTTCTGCTAAGCGGATGCTTTAGTGGAGCCGCGGTCCAGACGCGCGCCGACGGTTCGCGCCCCGTAGCGCGTCAAAGGTTCACATTCATACATCCCTGAGGTTTGACGCGCTCGCGAACCGTCCAGCTCGTCAGCGGCGTAACGTGCAGACGTGTGCAGAAAACGCTCCTCCCCAAACGCAAGCTTTGTACAAAAAGCTTAATCACTCCAAATCCTACTCATCATCGAATTGAGTATAATCGCCAAACTCACTTTAAACATATAATACCCGCTCTTAAACGGCGTAATAGACGAACTCCCCGACAACCGCGCATCCATTTCAACAGAAATCTCTATCACCCTCAACCTATTTTTAAGTAAAGTTACGATCGCATCGGGCTCTGGATAATCCGTTGAATAATGGGCGGACACAATCCGCAAGGCCTTCTGGTTATAGGCACGGAATCCTGAGGTAGGATCCGTGAAATTCTTGCGCACAACGGACTGGATTGTTTTACTTAACAGATAGATCCCTAAGCGCCGGGGCCAGGCTGATTTATACGACGTTTTTTCTAAAAATCTAGATCCAATGGTTACATCGGTTTCCCCAAGCAGGACAGGGTCAACTAGTTTCTTGATTTCTTCAGCTCTGTGCTGTCCATCTCCATCGACTTGTAAGGCCACATCATAGTGATTCTTCAAGGCATATAGAAACCCAGTTTGAACCGCGCCTCCTATTCCAAGGTTAACCGGCAAAGAGATCACCTTTGCGCCATGTGCACGAGCAACCTCGGCGGTTGCATCGGTGGATCCATCATCTATGACGAGTACATCCAGCCAAGGGGATGTACTAATTAGGTTCCTAACCACAGAACCGATATTTTCTACTTCATTCAAAGCGGGAACAATCGCTAAAATCTTCATGCCTAAATCCTACACGTCCTTACAGAATGGCTTATTTTCCATACTAGCGGGGTTTTCGTCTAATCTTTTTAAGTCATCCTCGAGTAGGGCAATACGTTGTATCAAGATCCTATTGTTTGAACTTAATCTAGATATCTCTAAGGAGAAATGCACACACAAGACAAACACAAAAATCCCAAAAATCACGAAGATTGCGGATGGGGCATAATAAATTCCCATCAGGTCTGCTATGTACTCAATCCCATCTTTCCAGAGAGATAAGACGATCATCCCCAGCCCTGAAACAATCCAAATCAGTGAATATTCAACAGCCAAGCGCCGCCGCCGGACTTGCTCAACAATGAAGCCGGTTACTAAAATGCTTATTATAAGGACGACAATCTGAACATGTGACATTTAGTTCCCCCCACTTGAGCGCGGATTTACTTTAGCTAGTCTCCCAATCCCTTTTATGACCATAACCAACGCTAAGGATGCAAAGAGAATCATCGCGGGCATCACTGGCAGTCGATAACGAGCTCCGGATACGACCGTGATCATACTCACAATAAAACTATAATATACAGTAAAGAGCAATAAAAAACTATATTTTCTCAAACTGAAAAAGCTTAAGAATACTCCGATCAGTCCCAAAAGGAGATACCATTTATCCAGTAGGTATCCCTGCATTTTGTAAGATTCTCCGAAAACAGGGGTAACAGGTTGCCAAAAGAGATTTCTTTCTTTGGCTAGTGTACGCTGCACAAACTGCACAGGATGGCTCAAAATATAAGATACTCCCAAGCTCTTATATTCCTTTTCCTGTTCTAAGACCGGCAGTTTTTCGATACGCGCTTTCACGTCTGGATCATAGCTTGGTTGAGCGAAAACAAAGTAGTTGTCTGTAATGGTCCTGGGGTTGTTCCCTAAGTAAAATTCATAGGAACCATAATTTGACACAGCGATAAACTGATGATATTTGAGACCGTTACGTATCCACCAGGGGCTCATGACCAACATTGTCATCATAACGATGATCGTAAAATCTCTCAGCGCTATTTTTAATCGCCCTAGCTGCATCCACCAGATCCACAGTCCGAGGACCGGGAAAAAAAGCAATAGCAAGGGACGCACAAGATTGGATATCCCGATAGCTGCCCCTAAGATCAGGAGAGTTCTGAGTTTTGGCTGATTGGCCTCTTGGGTATAGCGTGCCAAGAGATAAAGGAAAAGTGTAATCATAAAAACGTAGGTGGTCTCTGTAAGTACATACATGCCCCAAAATGCAAATAAGGGGTAGCCCAGAGTCAACCCATAGGGGATCCAGGCATACCGCTTGCCAAACAATAGCTCACCCGTCTTATAGGCGAGGACTGCGCTTGCCGCCCCCAGCACAGCATGCAGGACGACGACCATGCCATAACTTTTAAAGCCGAAGATTCCATAGATGAAGGCTAGGAGCAAGGGATAGATTGGCCCAACAACATACTCTCGTGTTTGGGCAACCGCCCGTACAACACCATTCTCCCCCTGGGCAAAACCTGATGTATTCACCAGTCCATTTCCTTTAAGGAAATTCTCCGCAATATTAGAGTAGTTCAAGCCATCGGGTGAGATAAAATAACTCACATTATAAGATTTAATATAGAGGAGCTCGATACCTAGGGCAATGAAAAACAGGAGCCCTGTAATCCACAGCCTTTTTCGATGCACGAGGTTCGATGCACGAGGTTCGAATTCCAGTGTTTTTTTATATTGTTTAGCCAATGACGTCCATCCTCTGCCGTGGATTATTGAGAAGTTAAGAAACTGCCCATAGTTTTTTCATTCGTACTGGAAATTACCCCAGTCCCGCCTAAAATATAAGCATTCGTAGTCGTCCCACGTAAACTCTTTAAGTAAGTTATGGTATCCGAATTTAGTTCCCCATTAGGGATAAGGATCATCGGGCTTCCTGTCAATGCTGCAAAAGCACCTCCAGATAAACCATCCGGGAAATTCTCCCCAGTGGCAACGACAATTGACTGAGGATCTTGGTTGAAATGCTTAACAATTTGTATCATCGTATCATATTTTGTTTCCCCAGCCAAGCGCAGGGGCCCATAGCTTTCTAGAGGACCTCCCTCGGCATCAAACGCCAAGGATATCGCAAATTTGCCCCCTACGATGATGGTCTTAGTCACTTCAAAGTCTTTTAGTATTTGCTTGGTGGCAGTGGGTAACGTGCCCTGTTCTGTTAAAAGGATAGGAATCCCTAGGGCAGCTGCCGGAGCAGAAGCAGATAGTGCGTCTGGGAAGCTTTTACTGGAAGCCAGGATCACTTCTGTGCTCGGTCCGATCTTCCTGGCAATGGCTGCTGCCGTATCTGCCGCTGAATCTCCGAAGATTCGCTCAAATGATAAATCCTCTTTTACAAGGGCGTTGGTGACGGTCTTCGTTATGGCACCTTCACCACCGATGACATAGACTTTATCCCCAGCTCCCAGCCGCTTTATTTCTTGTAAAACCGCTTTGTCTAGCTGATAAGGTGAAGTTAACAGTAAGGGCGCCTTAAGCTTCTTCGCTAAAGGGGCTGCGGCTAAAGCATCTTGGAAGCGGTCTACTCGAGCGAGGAGTACGACTGGGGAGGAGTTGTTTGTCCAGCCCGCTTGGGATATTTTAATCGCTGTGTCTTCCGCCCGAGTACCATAGAGACGCTCAATACTTAAGGCCTCTGGTTGAGGGGTTGGGGTTGGGGTTGGAGTTGGCTCGGGATCAGAGCCTCGGCTTGGCTCGTAGATAGGACTTGGGATCGAATCAACCTTCCGCGTTAGGGCGTAGCCGATTGTTGCCTGTTTTGTGAGAGTATCATCAAGTACTGCACCCTCTAGAACCGCCAAATAATAGCGCGATGCACTCTCTTTCGACGCAGTTGTGCCTTCAAGAGATAATTTGTCTGCTTCCGCCAAGAGTTTTTCATAGGTCTTAAGGAGACCTGTTTTTGCCCGTTCCACGAGGTCCGCATCTTGAATTGACCCCTGCAAAACTATTCCATAATCTTGAGCAACGGTCAGGTAGGTAGGGCCTGTCCCTTCATCCAGCAAATTATCCGCTTCAATGATCAGCTTGTCTAGAGATTTTAGATACCCTTTCCTAGCCCGTTCTGAGATGGTGACATCCAGATTTGGTCCTTGCAATACTGTCCAATAGTATTTTGCAGCTGTGGCGTATGAGCTATCTTTACGCTCTAGAACCAAAGCATCCGCTTCGGCTAACAGATTAGCATAGGCACTCAGGATTTTCTGGGAGATGAGCGCTTTATCGGTAACCTCTGGACTATTGTAGGCAGTGACATAAAATCCTAAAGCGTAATACGAACTCCAACGTGCATAGTTGTACCAATAATCTCCGTTAGCAGCCTCTGCACCAGTCCCTCCACCCGATGAAATCAGTGAATCAGGATCAATCTCTAAATCCCCTATATGAGTTGGAGTCGGTGTACTCCAGAGACTGGAGAAGTAAGGAGGATTCACCGGAGGCAGAAAGGCCTTCGTTAATTTCGTAGCGCTAGGGACAAAATTTATGGCGCTATTATACTTTTGACCCATCAGACTAAAAACTGAATCCTGATAGGCGGATTTACCGGTTAAGACGTTCGGATTATTCCTAGTTGCCCAACTATTGTAGCCCCACACAGCAAAATACCAGTTCTCTAAGACGTTACGGTCCCCATCTCCAATCTTGGGATAGGCCCTCCATTTCTGGTTGAGAAATTGGCAACCGATTTCAATATTATAGTCAATATCATTTCTCAGTTTATCCATAATCACCGTATCCTTGGAATCATAGACAGATATTTGCATGATCCCAATTCCTATTCCGTCGCGTCCTATTAAAGGTTTATCAGTTAAAGGCAGTCCTGTTGTTGGATCAAGTTCAAATTGTTTCCAGCCGCTCTCCATCCAGGCAACGGCCTTGAGAAGTACCGGGGGAATGTTATATTTATTGGCCCATAGTTCGAGTTTCTGATCGATTTCATTGTAGTAAGCCGTTTGATTCACTGCAGCGGAAACAGGCTTAGCTGGAATCAATTGCATGAAAAAGAGTCCGACAATCAGTACTGCTATGATTTTCCGAAAATGGTGCGCTCTCATTCTTTTTCCCCTTCCTTACTGTGCAAATAGTCACATACATAATCATGAATCCTCTATTCGACAAGAAGGGAGAGAGTTCCTGCCCCCAACGACAAAAGGCACGAGGGACGGTTCTGTCGGGCTCTGGGGCGGAGCGCTTTTCAGCACGCGTCTGCGAGTTCCGCCGCTGGCTCGCTGGACGGTTCGCGAGCGCGTCCGAACCTCAGGGTATTTCTGCATGTGAACCTGCGGCGCGCTGCGGGGACGCGAACCGTCGGCCCTCGCCTTAACGCGGCTCCACAGACGCATCCGCTTAGCAGAAAAGCGCTCCTCCAGCCAGTTTGTTGGGAGTGTAAGCAGAACTTTGGGGGTGCTCAGGTTAGGCTTCGCGGAATCTTACGCGTGTTAAGCATTTTTCATCCTCTGCTGGTGCTTCATAGCGGCATGGAGGTCTACTCTGAAAAATTCATCTTGAAAAATCAAAAGACCCAAAGGTAGCTTCTCGCACAGGAGTGAACGAATCGTGCGGAGGGGCGGTAGGTTGCACAAAGCTTTCGTGGGAAGCGTAGCCACGGGTTCACCTCAGGTATTACCCTGAGGTTTGGCACGAAAGTGTCCGGTGGACATTTTCGCTCGAAGCGGCAATCTCCAAAGAATACTTATCCGCTGAAGATAGCTCCCACGAAAGCGCGTGTGGGAGCCCCGGAGCGCTGAGTGACACGAAGACACTGTCTTCGCACGGATTATTCTTCTTTCAGACACTGTCTTCGCACGAATTAGCTTTCTTGCAGGATGTGCGGGAAGCTGCCCGACCCGAACGACCCCTTTTCATCCTCTGATGGTACCGCGTAGGTCTGACTAGTAGAAAAAGCTTCTCCAGGTAAACCCTACTGGGTAAAACCAGAGAAGCTTTTGTGTATGACTAAACGAAAGGGACAAGGAAGGAAGCAACCCACCTTACTTCACGAGAAGCACGGAGAACCGCCCCCCGTGGCCTCTTTAGGGACGTTTGAAATGTCTGAGAACGCGATAATCTAGAATGGAAGGTACTTTTCCTGCCATGATGGCTACGCTTCGTGGCTTACGAAGCATTAGGCCCACCATCTGACGCGCGGCTTGAAGGGTGTTTCCTGCTTTGAAGGGTTCAGTTAATTGATGGTATAGATAGGAATCAGTTTGTTGTTTCAGCCGAATTTCTAAGGCTTGGATAACTTCGGGAAGTTGTTTGATTTGCAGATATTCATGAGTCTTTAACTTAGCTATTAAGGTTTGAGTGAGTTCGATTAAGCATTCTGTTGACCTTATTCGGTGGGCGGTTAGAGAATTAGCCCAGGCTCGGCGGATGTATAAGGGTTCGGGAAATATGACCATGTTCGCCTTACTTAGTAAACATTCCAGTAGGAGAACGAAATCCTCCCCATAGGTTATTTCCTCTTTATACTTCAATCCCTTTCGAAGGAGAAAATCCCGTCGAATTAAGGGCTTTAGCGGACCGAGGTCATATTCAATCACGTCCACTGTCGATACGTTCCAGTTGTGGAGCGGAAAATTCCACTTTTCTAGATAAGTACTATTCCAGGGGTTTTTCTCTCCTTCGCTATAATTTCTAATATCATCTGCCACTAAATCTGCCTGATGCTCCTCAGCCACCTCAAGAATTCTTGCTAAGCGATTTTTCTCCCACCAGTCATCTCCATCGAGAAGGGCAATCCATACTCCTGCCGCCCTTTGGATCCCTAGGTTACGGGAGTACGACGGGCCATAATTCTTCTTATTGATCGTTAAATGAACCCTCAGATCCTTAATCGACTTAATGATTTTAACCGTCTCATCTGTTGATGCATCATCAATAACAATAATCTCAAGGTCTTGAACCGTTTGATCTAAGGCCGATTGAATTGCTTGTCCAATATAATCTTGGACGTTATAGGTAGGAATAATCACGGACACTATGGGAGGTTTCAAGTGTTAATACCGTTAAAATGCGCCTTTCCCTGCGAAAACTACAAAAATTGTTTTCCACAAGATTTTTAGATCTAACCAAAAACTCCAATTATGAACATATTCTAAGTCATAGGCCATTGTCTCTCCAAGGGTCAGCTCACTTCGCCCATTCACTTGGGCTAATCCTGTAATCCCAGGGGAAACATTGAGCCGTTGACGTTGCTCGGGTGTATAGAGTTTTACTAGTTCCGGTACCTCTGGACGAGGGCCAACCATACTCATATTCCCGATTAGGATATTTATCAGTTGAGGAAGCTCATCTAAACTTGTTTTTCTGAGGAAATAACCGCTTCGAGTTATACGTGGGTCGTCTTTTTCCTGAAAAACAAACTTCTCCAAATCTTTTACTTTTTCCAGTTTGTCCTTCATCAAGACTTCTGCGTTCTGTACCATTGTGCGAAACTTATAAATCGTATAGGATCTACCCCTCTGGCCGATTCGTGTCTGCTTAAAGATCGCTGGTCCCGAAGAGTCTGACCGAATCCAGAGAACTATTAAGAGCCAAAGCGGGGAAATTAGCACAAGGAGGGTTAAGGCCGCCCCAAAGTCAAGCAAACGCTTAGATGCAAGTTGCCAACCCGAATATTCAAGCTCTTTGCTTTCCGCGGGCAAGGAAGAACTCTGACTCATCTAATTATCTCCTTTCTTTATACTATCAGAAAGTATAAACTTGCGTTATATACTTTCTAAGCATAAGTGCAACTAAGGCTGCCGCCTCGTCAGATGCTAACAATCAGTCTAATACTGCGAAGACAGTGTCTTCGTGGGCACCAGCCAAGTTTTCTTTACTTCCGGAAACGGTCCACCACTCGCCTTACTGCATCCACCACATCGGTTGCATCTTGCATGTTCATCTTCGGATATAATGGCAAAGAGATAATCCTCTCGAAAACGCCCTCCGCAACCGGGAAGTCCCCCGGCTTGTATCCATACGTATCTCTATAATACGGGTGCATATGAAGCGGGATAAAGTGAACGCTCGTTCCTATGTTCTCTTCTTTAAGTTCTTCAACAAAGCTCCCACGATCTATGGATAGTTTATCCAGATTTAGCTTTATGATATACAAATGCCAAGCATGTCGCGCATAGTCACGTTCAACTGGCACTTCAAGCTCCGGTATTTTTCCAAACTCAGCATTATAATACTCCGCAAGCTCCCGGCGTATTCCTTGCATTCGTTCAAGCTTAGCCAGTTGGGAGAGTCCAAGACCCGCCATAATGTCTGACATGTTGTCTTTGTAGCCTGGTGAAAGAATTTCATAATACCATGAACCTGTTGCAGCATAGCGATTCCAGGCATTTCGGCTCATACCATGCGTACTCAAAACGCTAATCTTATTATACAAAGCCTCGTCATTCGTTGTAACCATTCCGCCTTCACCGGTGACTAAATTCTTGGTGGCATAGAACGAAAAAGCGGTGGCATCCCCGATCGAACCAATCATTTTTCCTTTGTACTGGGTGTAAACAGCATGGGCAGCGTCTTCTAGGACAAAAAGGTTATGTTCCCCAGCAATCGCCATAATTTCCTCCATATCACAGGGGTGCCCAGCCATGTGGACTGGAATGATCGCTTTGGTTCGAGAGGAAATTTTCTCTCGAATTTTCTTAGTGTCAATGTTCATCGTGACGGGATCAATATCCACGAATACTGGCTTGGCCCCAGTATGAATAACCACATTAGCTGAAGAAGCAAAAGTCATTGGAGTTGTCAAGACTTCGTCTCCTTCCCTAATGTCGGCCGCCACAAGTCCAAGATGTAAGGCGGCAGTACAAGAGTTGAGTGCAACAGCATATTTCGCTCCAACATACTCAGCAAACTGCTTCTCAAACTCCATGGTTTTAGGACCCTTTGCGATCCAGCCTGATCTTAAACTGTCCACAACCCCAGCGATATCGTCTTCTTCAATCAAAGGAAGAGCGTAGGGTAAGAATTCTTGACGTGCACTCATTACTATTCCACCTTCTTTGGAAGCGCCTGCTATGACACTACCTCTATTAGTCTTGGAAATTGTCTGATTCTTTACAGTAATTCAATTAACTCGTTTATTGTTAGATCTGCCTGTTCCAAGATACTCTTTAATGTCTTTATATCTCTATTTCTACATCAGTTGAGGGAATGGGTAATCCCAACTGCCTAAGCCAACTCTGGATTATTTCTGACCAGGTATAGTGAGCTTCAACAAACTGCCGTCCTTTTCGACCCATCTCACGGCGGTCTGGATTTTCCTTTAATTCAAGGATTGCTCGACCTAATTCTTCGCTGTTCTCAGGAGCGACAACCACTCCACCGCCTGAAGAAAGAACGAGTTCAGCGGCCTCCCCTTCTCCGGAATAGATTACCGGCACCGCGGAACCAAGGGCAGGGAACATTTTTGAAGGCCTTGCTCCCTCGAAGAGCTTATTCTTTTTTAATGGAACAATACTGGCTGAAGACAAGGAGAAGTATCTGGGCATTTCCTGCACGGGCTGAAAATCGACAAAGGTTACATTTGATAATCCTTTTTCCTTCACAAGTGCCTCAAGCATTGGTTTCTCAGTACCATCCCCTACAAACAAGAATCGGACGTCTGTCTTATCTTTCAGTAATTCTGCCGTCCGGATGACGGATTCAAGACCCTGAGCATAGCCCATAGTTCCGGCGTATATCAGGACAAAGTCCTCCTCCTTATAATTTAACTTTTGGGCTATTTCTTGATCACGTTCCCGCGGTGCAAAAAGTTCAAGGTTCACCCCGTTCGGTAAAAAGGTCACTTTCTCCTTGGGCACGCCCCGTTGCACTAGTGAATCACGAATCCCTTCCGTTTGTGTGGATATTTTCCATGCTTTACGGTAAAGCAACTTTTCCAGCCACTCTGCCGCCCTAATCATCCATTGACTGTTTACAAGCCCCAGCGCAACGGCAGATTCCGGCCAGAGATCTGAAATGTTCATAATAATACGGGTACGAGTTAACCACCCATAGATCAGGGCTGTAATTCCAAGAAAGAGCGGAGGAGATTCAAAGAATAGAATATCTTGTTTTCCCGCTTTGCTTAACCCCCAGAAAGAGGAAAAGACAAAGGAAAAATAGTTAAGCAAGCGCTTCCAAAACCGCCCCCGCTGCACAGGGTATATCCAGGTTCGCCAAACCGGAATCCCCTCCACCTGATCTTTCATCCGCCAATGTCCACGATAGTTTGGAGGGATTATGCCGCTTGGGTGATTGGGGAACGCTGTGACAACCTTAACCTTATGTCCGTTGCGCTGCAGCCCTACGGCGACTTCCTTAAGACGAACCTGAGCAGCTCCGGACTCGGGTGGGAAGTATTGTGTTAGCATTAAAATGCGCAATCAAACCGCCGCTCCTTAAATCCATTTAAATAATTAGGACCCTTTTATTTAATTCTATATCCGATTATCGGGTTCCCACGTCTATAAGCAGGAGTCTTCGTGGAACAGCAAAGACAATCGTTGGGCCTTAATCTCTTCTTATATCTTATCCTATTTTAACTCTTGAGCCTAAGGTTAAGATCGTTTTAAGAATTTCTTAATCGTTTCACCGTGTTTGGCGTAAACCCTTCGAGCAACACGAGCCGCAATGGTCCGGTTGCGGTAAGCATAGAGGTAATTTCGCTCTGTACTCCCAAAACTCTTTTTAAACTTTGCTATACTCGGAATATTTGCCCCTACCATATCATAAAGCTGGATCCCCGTGGTTTGGGCGCGTTTTAAGTACTCCCACTGAATCAGATTATTAGGTACGACTTTATTGTACTCTCGATCGGAAACTCCGTCTAGGTAATATCCGACATTCCGGTCCCGGGGAAAGATTCCGCCGGCAATCGTTTTCTCTTCATATTGGGCAAGTAGGACGACCAAATCTCCGCTTGAGTAAAGGTTCTGCCAAAGTGCTGTGAAATATTCCTTGCTAAAGGGAGGCTCCTTCTCCTGCCGTCGGTAAACCCCACAGGAGAGTTCATAATAGGGCTCCAGCCATTCATCGAGGGCCTGAGGTTCAACCACTTTTACCCCGGATTTCTCTGCTTTACGTATGGCATTGCGGCAACGCACTTCCAGCCCTGACCAGAGAGATTCCTCCTCTTTGGGAATCGGTAAATCTAGGGTAATGAGTTTCTCGATAGTATACCCATTTTGCTCGAGAACCTCTATTTCCATGACTTCGGGCAGACCGAGTTCAAGATAATCAAAGTGGTTTTCTGCTGCATATGTCTCAAGGGCTGGTAGAAATTCGGACAAGGGGACTGACCCTAACGGGCCGCTGTGAGGGGTTGCAGCACCGGACAGTGGACTTCCTGCTAATTTGAGCAGACTCATCTTACGCTCCACCAAAGGAAGTAAGCCCTTTATGACTCCTTCATCGTCAAATAACCCTAGTCGGTTGACTCGTACTCCAAATCCTGCTTCTATAATATCTTGCCATTCCCAGCGGTGAAAGAGAGAACCCCAAGGCATCTCCTTTTGGAAGTCTTGCCAAACATCGCGCTCGATGGACTTTAGTATTAAACCCATGTCTCTGTTCACTCCTTACAAGCGCCTAGTGCACCTTAGTTTAGGAGGTGGAATGCGCCTGATCCCTTTGATCATAATTATTATCCTCGCCCGACTGACCCAACAAACGTACCATCATTCCCATACTAATCCAGATCATCGGATCTTCGAAGAAACGCGCTTCAGCTTGTGAGCTGATGAAAACTGTGGTAATCCATAAGAAATACCCTACTCCCGGAATGTACTGTTCGAGTCCGTTTCGGTCAAGACCAAGCTTGCGTAAACCCCGAAGCACACGTATTAAGGCTATCCAAACCCACGCCAGTGCGGCCAATCCCATTAACCCCAGTTCCGCTGCAATCGTCAAAATGGTTGTATGCGAGAGGGTCGCTCCTTCAGTATCCGGAATCGCAGTCTTAAACCGGATGTATTGAGTTAAAAACACCTCTTGAAATCCACCTAAGCCGACCCCCAAGATCGGATGGTCTGTAAACATCGCCCAGGCCGCTTTCCAAAGGTATTGCCGCTGAGCGTCCAACGCCCCAAATCCTTCGCGGAATGTCAGAAGCCGCTGCCAGATGGTCGGTCGCATAGCTATCATAACCACTCCAATCAGCCCTAAAAGCCCAATCGGTTGGATCATCCGTTTACGTGGAATTAGAAGGACCGTTAGAACTAAGACGATAGCTAAGGTTAGAATCCCGCTACGCGAGAGAGTAATGGCCAATGCCCCCAATAATCCTAGGAGTGAGCCAATATACACGATACGCTTCCATGCAGCAGTGTTCCAATATTGAAGAATTAAATTTGCCACAATGGCCAAAACGAGATAACGAGCAAAAATATTCGGATCGACAAAGGTCGCATTTACCCGAGCGATCATCCCCTCGGCCAAATATGTCCGCCAGATAAAATGGCGTGTCATTCCTTCATAGAGTGCGAGGGGGACGAGTGCAACTCCAACCCAATGAACGACCTGAAATGGCAGGAAGGTGTGTTTCTTCTCTGCAAGAAGACAAATCCCGAGATAGAGCAAAAACAAGGTTAGCAGGCGGACGATTTCAACCGCTGTGTTACCTCGGTCCAGAGAATAGAAGAGGCTGAAAACTCCAACTACTATGTAAATCATGAGGGCACGTGTCAGAAAATGAGTTAGGATGACTCTTGGTTCTCGACGTTTTTCTGGCGCAATCCAGAGACGCCAAAGGGCAGCCCCGATGATCCCGACGGTGACGAGACGAGTGAGACTACCTAGCTGAGAACCGACTAATCCCAGCGGTGGAAACCAATCGATGGAAATCTCTAAAGCAACCGCACCTGCCAATAGGGAGATGAGCATGCTTGGTTTTTTTAATCCTAAGTATATCACCGCTCCAGCGCAGAGAAGAAAAAAAATCCACTTTAAAAGGGTAAGATCCATGTTATTGTTATCCCTCCCTTTCCACGTCTATTGTAATCAAGTCCTGGACTGGAAAATCCAGATAACCGTCCCCTACCTCGTAGGGTATGGACGACCCTCGAACCCTTTTCGGGTCAAGATGCAGGCGAAGCCGAAGGGGTGGCAGTTGTGAAGCTAAAGGGGTGTTCGAAGTAATCTGCCAAAGTGTCCCTTCAATTGAAAGGCTAACCTCGCACTGACGCCTTAAGGTAAACCAGCGGAGAACCTCTCTTGGGACTGCTATCCAAGCACCGTCTTCTCTGCCTTGGGCAATCAGGCGTTCATACACTTCTCCCCAAAAACGGGGAGCAGTAAAACTTTGATTATGCCACAGCAAACTCACCGCACCGCCCAAGCGCTTGGCCCAGTCCAGAATGGGCTTTGCCGTAAGGAAAGCGTCTTCTCGATTTAAGTCAAGATGCTCCTCTCCCAGAAGGGCACCGTCTTGAATATGAAGGGGAAGCTCCCAAAGATTTTGACAATTTAGCGGATGATAGGGTTGAAGGGTCCCAGCTCGAAAGCCAATGACTTCATTAAATCCAAAGGTTGAGTCATACTGAAATCCGCCCTCTTCCAAACTTTGAAAAGAATCTGGCGACTGAAAATAGAGCCAGTGCATGCGTACCCCCATCTCATCCTGCTCAGTTAGATTAGCTACTCGGTTATATTCTGCCCGAGCTGCTCGAGAGTCATGCCAAGCATCGATTCCATGAACCCCAGCTTCCCATCCGCCCTCTTCCAGGCTATTGAGTAAGTCTTTAAAGTTCCTGACATCATAGAATGAGGCCCTGTTCGTCGGTGCGATTTTTTGTTCATTTTCTATGCCTTTACTTATACCTTTACTTATACCTTTACTTATATCTTTGTCTTTGTCTTTATCGTTGTTATTGTAATCTTTGCCTTTAAATAGATTGTCGTCTCTGTCTCTACCTCTATCTCTATCTTTCTTTAATGGTTCCGGGAGAATACCGGGTTTTTCAGGAAAAGGCATAAAATAAAGACTCGACCGCACTTCCAGCCGTTTTTCAAGCGCAAGAAGGGCTGGCAGGGCCCGCTTCCAGACATCTTGCCCTAGCCCGACCTTCGCTGCCCAAGTCCTCCCCATTTCCCAAATTGCTCGGTAGAATTCTGAGGTTTGAACCTTTCCTGCTCGCCACCGTTTCCAGTTCAAAACAGAACTGCGGTAGAAATATCCTAAAAACGTGCGAGCCATGGGCATTTCCTTAAGGCTTAGGATATCGATATCATGAGTTAACGTCATAGCATAGGAATACCCCCATGGAATGGGCGGGAGTTCTATGTAATTTCTGACCTCACGGCGAAGCACTTCACGGATTTCCTCCAGCATCAGTTCGAGGGTGGGCTCACTTACCTTCTTTTCTGTATGCTCTCGACCGTCCATGAGAAGGCGAGTTCCCTCTTGACCTAGGTTGAAGGAAAAGGTCTTGAGCCGGAGGCCGGGGCTTTCTCCAGTAACTGGCCCACAAACCAAGATCAAGGGTTTTTGCTGTTTTTGTCCTGAAAAATTCGAGATTAGTAAATCCAAGCGCGTGAGAGAAATCCCATCGACTAAAATAGCGTCGAAGTTCAAAAGCCCCTGATAGTCTGTTATCTCATCGTCAAAAGGGATCCCTTCGGTCTTATGTGAAGATTCTTCAACTGCCTTAAAGTATACCTCCAAATTGGCATTAAAAGAAATCCCCAAGAGACCAGCCAACTCTCGGTAGACCGTTTTGAGTGGTTCTGAGACATAAAACCCCACTTGCCCTGATTTCAACTTACAAATGGTGCCGTGTGCTTCATTCAAGAAGCTCAACCCCTTTTCTCCATCTGTGCCAGAATTTCTTCACTCGCACGGCCGTTTCCATACAGATTTTCGAGGTAAGGAGGTAGAGATTTGTTACGATAACTCCTAACAGCGGCGACAATCTCTTCAGTCTTCGCGCCTGTAAGTGTGTTCCAACCCGAATGTACGGTTTCTACCCACTCAGTTTCATCCCGTAGGGTCACACACGGAACTCGCCATAGATAGGCTTCTTTCTGTACACCACCTGAATCTGTGAGAATCAACTCCGCCTCTTTTTCTAAAAGCATCATTTCCAAATAGCCTACCGGCTCAATAACTTCCACATTTCCTGGAATCATCAGGTGGTGATCTTGAAGGAGTTTTTTGGTTCGAGGATGAAGAGGAAGAACGATCTGCCCATTAATCTGAGCAAAGGCGTTGATGATCCCTTCTAACCGGCTCGGGTCATCCGTATTTTCTGCCCTATGAACGGTGGCTAAGAGATACGATTTCTTCGGATAGCGAAGGGTTTCCATCATGTTCCGTTCTTCTGCCCGTCGAGCATAATAGTATAGGGCATCAGCCATAACATCTCCGGTTCGTACTACACCTTCAGTGAGTCCCTCTAAACTGAGATTTTTCACAGCCTGATCTGTCGGACAAAACATTAAGGTTGAGACATGATCAGTCAGCACTCGATTCACTTCTTCCGGCATCTGTCGGTTATAACTTCGCAGCCCAGCTTCAACATGAGCGATAGGAATATGGAGCTTAGACGCAGCCAATGCCCCGGCCAAGGTGGAGTTCGTGTCCCCGTAAACGAGAACCCAATCCGGCCTTTCCTTGAGGAGCACGTCTTCAACGCCTGTTAACATCTCACCGGTTTGAGCGCCGTGCTGCTTGGATCCGACTCCTAAAAAGTACTCGGGTTTGGGAATCCCCAATTCCTCGAAAAACACATCCGACATCTGATAATCGTAATGCTGACCGGTATGCACGATTTTTTCCTCGTGCTTTTTCCGCAAGGCCTCCGAAAGTGGAGCGGCTTTAATAAATTGCGGCCTTGCCCCCAGTACGGTTACTATTTTCATGCTTCTTACTCCTCGTAAATCGAATTAGTTCATTTATCTAGCTATATCGCAAAGTTTAACCCAAATTCAGCCACTTGTGTCGAGGGGATGGGGTTCTTGACACCCTTGAAGTGTGTCAAGAACCCCGTCCCCTCGACACACCCAAATTCAGCCGCTGGCCCTATATCAACTATCAACCTTCATCCAATCGTGATACTCTCACTTCTACAAGTGGGAGTGAGACCTCCGTACACTGTAAACTCTACCCTCAACTTCTTGGCTTTATCCTACTTGTGACCTGGCGGAGGATATACCCACCAATGCGTTGGAAATCTTTATCTAGGCCGATCAGGATTATCAAATATAGTATCCCAGCAATGGCCGCTGAGGCTAGCGGATGAAGATCACGAAGCAGGTAAGCTGTCAGGCCCATGGCCACTGAGGCTAAGACAATGACAGGTAGTTGGCGCCAGGTTTGAATTTTATAAACGTAGCGCCGAACAATCCAGTAGAACGCGATATACACGTATAATTCAGTGATAAGGGTTGCTACACTCGCCCCATAAATTCCGTACCGAGGGATGGCATATAAATTTATCGCGATATTCAAAAGAGCGGCACTGCCCTGTATCTTAGCACGGGTCCATTGCCGATCTGTCGTTGTCAATACATCACCTAGGGAGAAACTTAAGCATTCCAGAGCAAAAAACCAGCTTAAAAGCATTAGAATAGGGACGGACTCTGGGAAACCACCGTCATATAACCACGTCAGCAGTGGGCTGGCTAGTACAAAGATCAATACACTACCCGGTATTCCGACGGCGCTTAGAACTTTATAGATCTTTTCAATCGTTCCTCGATGTTTCTCCTTACTTTCCGCACCGAGCTGAAATAAAATCGGGTAAAGGACACTGGTTAATATACCTGGTATAAATAAGAGAACGGCAATTAATCGATAAGCTGCCGCATAGATCCCAACCTCTATCGGGGGGAGCATTAAAGAAAGCATGAACATATCAATTTGAAAATAGACAAATAAGAAGATAACTGCAATTCCATAGGGCAGCCCACGCTTGATCATCCCCTTAAGACGCTTAAGATCAAATTCCAGGCGTATGTGACGCCGTAAGTGAGCATATAAAAAAACCGAAATAAGAAGAGCTGTCACGAGTTGGGCAATGGTGATCATCACCACACTACCCTTGGTTACCACCACCAGTATTGTCAAAGCACCAATTAGAAACGTCGACAGGAACTGGTACATAGCCGCAAAGTACATTTGTTGTTTGGCCTGAAAGTAGTTATACACCGTAGCGTGTAAGGCATTCAACCCACTCGCCAGACCCAGGACAATAACCATGCTTCGAATCGATTGGTTATAGCCTGCAGGAAACATTAAGACCAACATTAGAGCATAGATGGCCAAGGAAGTGAACGTTTTAAATAAGAGGGTATTTCCTAAGTAAAGTGGTAAAACCCGTTCATCTCGAGAGCCTTCTTGGACCATATAGTTGCTCAAACCAAAATCCGCGAAGAGGATAAAGGTACTGACAAAGGCGAGAGCAGAGCTGTATTCTCCAAATATTTCTTTCCCTAGGTAACGAGTGACTGCGATTCCCACGACAGCGGCAATCGCTTTGGAGAGCACACTGGCTACACTTAAGGCAGCAGCATTCTTAAGAACTAAGCGAAGTTCCACTGGAGTTCTCCCTTCTATATAAAGAAAACTTGGCTAACGCCAAGCCATCAGGCGCAGGTGGTTGCCTTAGTTGCACTTATGCTTCCAGAAAGTATTAACGATAAGTTATACTTTCTGACTAGTACGACTAGTGATCTCCTCGTAGAGCTCAAGCGTTTTCTGAGCATTGTACTGCCAGGTAAATCGACGGGTGACCAAGTCTTTTCCCCGCATCCCCATGGCCATCGCTCGTTCTGGATTCGCAAAGAGTTCCCGAATCTCCTCACTGATTGCTAAAGAGTTCTTGGGCGGAACCGCCTTGCCAACGTCTTCTTGGGCGAGAATCTCGGAGATCCCCTCTCCAAGGGTACCAATAATCGGTTTACCGTGGGCCATGGCCTCTAAGTAAACAACCCCAAAGGCTTCATTCCAACTCGGCAAGATGAAGACTTCACACTGAGCCATTTCCTTCATGGCGTCTGAATGGGGTAAACTTCCCAGGAATACGACATGGTCGTCTAATCCCAATTCTCTACAAAGTGCCTCTAGCTTAATACGTTCAGACCCATCCCCCACAATTCGGTACTCCAAGTCGGGAAATTCACGAATCAGCGCTGGGAGAGCATTCAAGACCACGGCATGTCCTTTATCCGGACGTAGAAATCCAACAGTCAGAAGACGCCGACGGGATGTCCTTTGTCCCTGCCCTAAATAGGGTCCCTGTTGTCTCACGTCTTCAAGATCCACACCATTATAAATAATCCTATATTTCTCAAGTTGACCTGCCCAAGTTTCCAGACCGTACCGAGTTTTGAGTTTCTCACTTACCAGTATAACTCTCGAAGCATCCTTTAGCGTCGCCCGAACACTCTTGGCACAGGTGCGACTGCGGTTCAAGGTATAGGCAAAATCCTGACCATGAATTGTAACTACCACAGGAATTTTGAACTCCTGGCCAAATTTTAAGGCTGCAGCTCCATCGGGATGAGCAACATGGGCATGAATGATGTCCACACCTTGTGAGATTTGTTCAGTAAAAACTCCTTTTATCCCATGAGCATAGGTTTCCGGGTAGTATTCGAAAAAGAAAGACCGTGGAAATTCGAGAACCCTTGGGTGAAAGACGGGGAACCCATCCGGCTCCTCCTCCAAGGGGACCAAGGAGTATCCTCCCCATTTTCCTCGTCCGGCCATGAAGCCTGGCACCCATGGTACTGGAGCGACGACGTTAATCTCTACCCCAAGACGAACTAAGGCCTGAGCCTGCTGACGGACAAAGATCCCACTTAAAGGGCTAACAATATTCGGGTACATATGAGAAAGCATTAAAACACGCATCTTACTGATCCTTCTTTACCAGGATTCGCTCATAGAGGGCTAAGAGTTTGCTTTGTTCTTTTTCCCAGGTATACTCTCGGTGAAAAGCATCCCACCCATTTTGTCCATAGTTCAAGGCCTTTTTTGGGTCCTCTAAAAAGGTACAAATATCATGGGACAGGCTTACCGGATCTCCGGGCTCGGTAAGTAGACCGCACTGGTTCTTATGGATGATCTCTTCGATATAGCCAAAACGAGAGCCAATTACAGGAAGCCCTGCTGCCATATATTCTAAAAGTTTTACAGGAATGGCCTTTTGATAATTCAGAGTTGGAAGTAAAGGAACAAGGGCGATGGAACTCCGAGCCAAGATGTCTGGTACTTGCTCATAAGGGACCTTCCCCCTTAAATGAACATTTCCCCTTTTCAACCAAGGGGTAAGATCTGAGAATTCCGGACCCAAATCCGCTGTATCCACCGGACCCACAAGTTCGCAAACTGCTTCAGGGTATTTTTCCCTCACTTGTGCCATGGCACGAAGAATGACTTCAAGTCCTCGTTCCCGGGTAATCCCTCCCAGATATAAAATGACCGGTGGTTTCATGGTTTCCGGGCGTAAAAACTCAAATTGGCGCTTGAGTGGGTAGTTGTGCAGGATTTCCCCTTCGGAGTTCTCCCGTTGAAAAAGCTCAGCCATATGGCTGTTGACTGTAATAATACCAGCAAACGATCGTGCAGACCATTTTTCTAAGCGGTCCACTGTCCACGCAACAAACTTCCGAAAAGGCTTTGGCAGCCAATAGCGCGTAAGAAGGCTATCTCCATAATACTCATGGACATCATACACCACGGGTTTCCCATGTCTACGACTTAACCATAAGCCCACTGGCACCAAATCCGGATCATGAAAGTGATACATGTCAGCATTTTCCTGAAGTGCCGCCTTGTAAAGGGATTTTAGCCGCCAAATCCGATCCATACGAGAGGAAAGCGGGGCCACAGCTTGAATTCTGATGCCTTCCTTTTGTTCTGATTTCTGATGAGGGGCCACTATGACCACTTCATAACCCGACTCCACAAGGCTTTTAGCCTCTTTGTGGAAAATACGCTCGTCAAAGGGAGAATGTGCTGTCGTTAAAATACAGACTTTCAATCGTTTTCCCCTTCTATTCTGTAGATTAAACCCATGTAAAGAGCCACAAGGGTCATTAACTGAAGATTGTAGAAGGTCCCCGCCGTCATATTATAGACCATTATCGCTACAGTTGCTCCCACAAAAGCAATGGAAAGCAGAGTTCTATCTTCTCGTATTCCTGGTTCAGATGCATAGGAATTAAAGTATCTAGTCCTCCGCAGCGCTGCTTTAGCTGGTCGGATAAATAACCAGAGATAAAAGGCCAATCCGACAACACCATAACGACGGGTCACTAAGGCATATTCGTTGTCTACGAGGGTGGTCATAGTGTCTTTGGCTGTACCCCAACCTAGGATTGGGGATTGTCGAATAAATTCAAAGGCACTTCCCATCCGCATGAAGTGTCCTTGGGCTGAAGTACTCTCTTCCAGGTTGGTTGCCTCGTTTATCCGAGACACAAAGTCCCGCGGCGAGGTGAAAAACACAGTTAAGGTTAATAGAAATAGAACCCCTATTTTTAAGAGAATTTGTTTTTTCCAGTAGACTTTAAAAAAGGCCCAGACACTTAAGAAGACCAAAACCGTAGCTGTTGCTAAAAGGGCTGTTCGCGAAATAGTCATAAAGCTTAGTTTTAAGGTTAGTCCTATGGCAATAAAAAGAATCAAGGCTTGTGAACGATCATTTCTTCGAAAATAAAACCAGGCCACAAACAGGGTCATCATTATAACAGACACGATACCCATAACATTCGGATTATCAAAGGTCCCTAAGACCCGCGGTGGGTTAGCATTTACAAGGTTATCCAAGTGCGACTGGGCGAAAAAGGGGGTTAGCCATTCGTTGACATTGGCCAGATTCAAAAATTGACCCCACGAAAGTAACAAGATAACCCCTAACCCGACCAGAAATGTATTCCGCAACACATGGAACTCACCTTGCTGTAAATCCAGTGAAAGAGCTAGTGTAATCGCCAAATAATACTTGGCTAGTGTGACCCCTTCCATTACATCTCGGAATCCGAAGGATCCGTTCAAAAAAATCAAGGCAAAGAGATTTGATATTATGATAGACGCTACTAATAGCAGAAAAACCTTCGTTACCGCCCTTATACCCATCCTTTTACCTTCATTGTAAGAACCGAGGCCATGGCTCGGGTATGAACGGAAACGGCGTGTTGACAAGAGCGACAGGTTGACTGCAAATGCCCCAAAAATAAGTACATCATCCAATCGAACACGTGGCAAACTCTGATGAATCTCTAGCGATGGCAAAAGCATAGCGGATAACAAAATACCGCAAATGAGTAGAAGCTTGTTTCTGTTAGTATTAGTAATCCCTGTGTTCCAAAGCATTGTTCTCCTCCTTGTCTGTCTGCCTAACCTTTAATTAAGGCCACTATCTCATGTTGTTGTTCGAGGCTCAATTCAGGGTAACACGGTATCGCAAGCGCTTGTTCACAAGCCTTTTCTGCTACAGGGAAATCTCCCACCTTATAGCCAAGCGTGCGAAAAGCCCTTTGTAAATGAAGTGGAACAGGATAATAGATGGCATTAGCCACACCACCCGCCTTTAGGCGTCCCATGAGAGTACTCCGATCTTCTGTTCGAAGCACATATAAATGATAGATGGGGGTTGCCAAGGGGTCACGACCCGGCAGTTGAATCTTAGTATCAGCCAGGAGTTGATCATAGACCTTGGCCTTTGTACGGCGTCCTTCATTCCATTCGTTAAGATATCTCAGCTTGACACGTAAAATCGCTGCTTGTATCTCATCAAGACGGCTATTGTAGCCAATTTTCTCATGATAATACTTCGTTTGACAACCGTGGAAGCGTAGCATCCGAAGTTGGGAGGCCAAGTCTTTATCGTTTGTGACGATCATACCTGCATCTCCATAGGCCCCTAAATTTTTAGTCGGGAAGAAGCTAAAGGTTGCGGCATGTCCAAGAGAGCCGGCTTTCTTACCACGATACTCTGCTCCAATCGCTTGAGCGGCGTCTTCAATGACTTTTAAGTCGTGTCGTGCAGCAATTTCCATCACTCTCTCAACATCCAGCATCTGACCGAAAATATGTACTGGGATAATTGCTTTTGTCTGCGAGGTTATTTTCTTTTCAAGTTCTTTTAGGTCCATGTTAAGTGTGACGGGATCAATATCTACAAATACCGGGGTCGCTCCGACTTGAGCAATCGTTTCTGCTGACGCAAAAAACGTAAATGGCGTGGTGATCACCTCATCCCCCGGACCAATACCGAAAGCCTTAAGCGTCAACACTAAGGCATCTGTACCATTAGCAACAGCGACAGCCTCCTCTGTACCACAGAAAGCCGCAATTTCCTTTTCCAAAGCCTTCATCTGGGGCCCCAGAATATAGACCGATGAATCAAGCACATCAAGAATGGCCTGATCAATTTCTTCTTTTATTGTCAAATACTGAGCCTTCAGATCCAAAAGAGGAATACTCATCTTTAATCTTCCCTTTCTCACAATATTTAGCTGAAGCTATTACGCCAACCTCTGGGTAGCTCAAGATGTGAACCTCGGCGTAATAATTGCTTCAGCATCAGCACTCGCTTTACCGTGAACTTCACTAATGTGTTCACTTAGCAATTGTCCCCTTAGTTTCTGGTCATCTGGGCTATGAAACTTCCTCCCACTATAGCAGCTCCTCTTCCGGAACCGCTCGAAGATCTTTGGCCGGAAATCCTTTAACAACCCGCTTTTCTGTGGTATCTTTGCTAACCAAAGCCCCTGCGGCAATAAAGGTCTCTGGGGCTACCTTCACGCCTGGCAAGAGGATCGAGCCTCCACCAACTCTGGCTCCTCGCTGGATTGTCGGACCCTTAATTGCTTGGAAGCGTTTCTCTGTACGCCCCATATAATTGTCATTTGTCGTCGTGACCATGGGAGCAATAAACACTCGTTCTTCTATCTCCATATAGGCAGTGATATAAGACCCTGTCTGTATCTTAGTGAATTCGCCAATCTTAGTATCATTTTCTACTACTACTCCGCTTCCGATCACAACATTCTGCCCAATCGAACACCTCTCCCGAACGACCGCTCCATCCCCGACAAAGGCCTTATCCGCGTACTCTGTCCCAGCATAGAGGACGGCAGAGCACCCTATAGTAAACCCATTTCCCATCCGAAGAGGAGGCAAATTCACTTGAGCTTTGACTGTACTCGTCGCTGAAGCCTTTGGTAAGCGACCGATTGAAGAGTTGCTGCCAATAAATCCGTCCTCTCCAAGAATCGTTTGCGAGTAAATCGTAGTGTGATCCCCTATGCGAGTTTGCATACCTATTTCAGCCCCTTGACCCATACTAACATAGTTACCAAGCTCACTTCCAGTCCCAACCCTTGCTCCATCGCCAAGGACACACCCGACGCCCAATACCACATTTTCCCCAAGCACGACATTTTCTCCGAGCACGCAAAACGGCCCGATTGTTGCAGTTAATGGTACGGTTGCACTGGAGGGTATTCGATGATGAGTCATTATCTTTGCTCCTTTCGTGGGAGAGTTGCATTACAGCCGCTCCGCCCATACGCTCGCAGACCAAACTAAAGGCAAACCTGCTGATGCAAGTGGCAGGGTTCCGCCAAATTCGACATCCGTGTCTCAGTTGGCGCGGGATCCATCCTTGGATCCCGCCCCGCTGAAGAAAGGGCAGGTTGGCCTAAGTTTGGTGGGCTGCTCACGTAGAGGGCTCACTTGCTGTAAATCAACTCTCCAAGGCTTAGATTACGGGTCTCTTTCGAAGCTATGCATGTTTTCCATAAATTCTACGAAGACAATCATGCACGTTTCTCATGAGCAGTACGTGGATTTTGATTTACAAAAGAGAACGACTTAAGCGAGTAGCTAACCAAACTTCGCGAAAAGCAGGCAGCGGAGACGAGTTGGAAACAAGGACGTTTCCAACCGGCACTGAGCTACGGTCGCCTGCCACCATCCTTGGTTCCGGCGACACTTGGCCATCCTTGGCCGGCGGTCGCCTGCCACCATCCTTGGTTCCGGCGACACTTGGCCATCCTTGGCCGGCGGTCGCCTGCCACCATCCTTGGTTCCGGCGACACTTGGCCATCCTTGGCCGGCGGATGGCGAATTGCCGGGAACTCGTCGGAGTGGACGGCTTTGAGCGTTAGTTTGGTCTGCGCAGCTTATGAAGCGAACGTTGTAAATCAAAATCCTCCCCGGTTACTCAGCCTCCAACGGAAACACAACCGGCTCTTTCGTCTCCTGGCACTTATAAATCGCCAGAATAATCTCTAAGGCTTTGCGACCCTCTTCTCCCGGGATAGCCGGAACTCTATCCTCTCGAATCGCATGAATCATATCAGCAATAATCTCACGGTGTCCAAAGCCGTACACGTTTGGAGGATCCCCCGCCTGATTGGCAAAGATCTCTGCTTTTTCTTTCATGCTGTCTGGAAATTCCCAGACTTCGATGCGGTTAACGGCGATACCACCGACGATGACGGATCCAGTCTCACCGAAAACATTGAGTGTCTCTTCAATGTTCGTAGGATAAATGGTTGAGGCTGCCTCAATGATTCCGATGGCACCGTTTTTAAACTTGATAACGGCAGCCCCCATATCTTCCATTTCAATTTTGCGCATAAAGGTCTCTGTATATCCAAAAACTGACTCCACGGAGCCAAAGGTCCACTGTAAGAGATCAATGTTATGTATCGACTGATTCATAAGTACCCCGCCATCATGGAGCTTTGTCCCGCGCCATGGTGCTTGAGTATAGTAATTATCATTTCGATTCCAACGCACGGTAGCTTGTCCATGAGTCAATTTGCCAAAACGGCCGTCTTCTAAAGCTTTACGAAGGAGTTTGATTGAGTCATTAAATCGATTCTGATGAATGACGCCTAATTTTACCCCAGCTTTACGGCAGGCAACAATCATGGCATCCGCTGTTTTCAACGTCATAGCCATTGGCTTTTCTACCAGTACATGCTTGCCCGCTTCAGCTGCTGCAATTCCAATTTCGGCATGTATGCCACTGGAAGTTGCAATGGTAACGACATCAATGTCCGTCCTTTTCAGCATTTCCAGATAATCAGTATAGGGCTCCGCTCCGTATTTATCGGCAAAGGCCTGGGCCAGCTCCGGCACTATATCACATACGGCGACTAAGTCTGCATCAGGAAGGGCTACGATGGATTCCGCATGTTTCGGGGCAATCCGCCCACACCCGATGATCGCAAACCGAATCTTGTTTTGTCCGTTCATCTTATACAACCACTCTTTCCGTCATTAATTTCTTCGATGTCGATGGCTTATTTGAATGTGAGATATTTACTCTGTGCTAGGGGCTATACAGGTTTAAGGGGAATCGGCTGATTCCCCTTAAACCATGGGTTTATGTTGTGATCGCTATAATGTTTAGATTTTTGCGATCTTTTCACGATTCCTGAGGACATTTTTCGTAGCATTACGGGTGTCCACTACAAGTTTGGCTTGCTCAACAACCCGATCATAATCTACTGCCGTATGATCTGTTAGGATTAATACACTGTCCGCATCGGCCAAGACCTCATCTGTCAGCGACATGCTCTCTAGGTGAAGTGTACTCCCACCGTGTGGTTCAATAACCGGAATATATGGATCATGATATGTGATTTTTGCCCCCTGCTTACGTAATAGTTCGATGATTTTCAAGGCTGGGGATTCGCGCATGTCATCAATATCCTTTTTATAGGCTACCCCGAGGACAAAGATCTTAGCGTCCTTCAAACTCTTGTTTACGCTGTTTAGAGCACGTACGACTTTATTGACTACGTAATAAGAAACTTCTACATTGATTTCCCCTGCAAGTTCAATGAAACGAGTATGAAAATCGTATTCACGCGCTTTCCAAGTAAGGTAGAACGGATCGATAGGAATACAGTGTCCTCCTACTCCTGGACCAGGGTAAAAGGTTTGAATCCCAAAGGGTTTTGTACCTGCTGCTTCGACGACTTCCCAGATATCGATCTCCATGCGGTCACAGAGCATCATTAGTTCGTTCACCATAGCAATGTTTACAGCTCGGTAAGTATTTTCAAAGACTTTAGTCAACTCAGCAGCAGCTGGTGATGAGACAGGAACGACATTCGATATAGTTTGGGTGTAGAGTGAATAGGCAATCTCTAAGCAGGTTGGAGTCATACCTCCCACTACTTTAGAGGTATTTTTCGTGCTAAAGCGTTTGTTGCCTGGATCGACGCGTTCCGGCGAGAAGGCGAGAAAGAAATCATGACCCACTTTAAATCCCGTCTTTTCCAATAAAGGAAGAATAACTTGCTCGGTAGTACCCGGATAGGTCGTGCTTTCTAAGGTGATGATCTGCCCAGGACGAAGATATTTCATGATCTCTTCAGTCGATGCCTGGATGTAAGAAATATCAGGGTCACGGGTGATGGTTAAGGGCGTAGGAACACAAATGATTATGACATCACATTCTGCTAATCGGGAAAAATCTGTAGTTGCAATCAATAACCCATTCTGTACAATATCCTGGAGGTCTTCATCTTTGACATCTCCAATATAGTTGTCAGCTGCATTCACACGGTCAACGCGTGCTGGGTTAATGTCAAACCCTATCACAGGAAATCCGACCTTCCCTTTTTCTACAGCTAAAGGGAGCCCTACATAGCCTAAACCGATGACCCCAATTCTTGCTTCGTGCTTTTCTATCTTTTCTTTGAGAGTTTTGGCAACGACATCTTCCTTGGTTATTACGTTCGGCACGGTCATCATCTTCCTATTTTCCCCCTTATTGATTGATTAACTACTGCTTGTCCCACCTTCTTGCGGAAGGTTGGGATGACTGTCTGCAATAATTCAATGGCTTCATCACTTGTTAAAAAGCTACCTCTTTCTCGAACGATATGTATTAGCTCTTCTAAAAGTTCAACGTCAATACCATTTGGTTTAGCTACGAAAATCCTACTATGTTTCGTTGAAGTGACACCCTCTTCAGCCGTCAACAATTCTTCGAAGAGCTTTTCACCCGGCCGAATTCCTGTAAATTGTATCTTAATATCAACATCGGGTTCGAAACCCGAAAGCCTAATTAAGTCTTTGGCCAAATCCACGATCTTAACAGGTTTCCCCATATCCAAGATAAAGATCTCCCCACCACGACCCATGGCGCCTGCCTGAATGACTAACTGGGCCGCTTCAGGAATTGTCATAAAGTAACGCACCATATCAGGATGAGTGACTGTAATGGGACCGCCTTGAGCAATTTGTCGTTTAAACGTAGGAATCACACTTCCACGGCTTCCCAAAACATTCCCAAACCGAACGGCTACAAATTTTGTTTGGGAACGGAGATCCAAGCTTTGAATAAGCATTTCAGCGGTCCGTTTAGTTGCCCCCATGATACTTGTTGGGTTAACTGCCTTATCTGTAGAAATTGAAACGAAGGTCTTCACTTTTACTTCATCGGCCGCTTCTGCTAGATTTTGAGTTCCAACAACATTATTCTTCAAGGCTTCTTCTGGATTTCTTTCCATCAAGGGGACATGTTTGTGTGCTGCAGCGTGGAAGACAACACCAGGCTTATATCTATTAAAGATTAAGAAGACCTTCTCCCGGTCTTTGATGTCCAAGATCTCTGTAATATAGTTAATTCCTGGATGCTCAGCATGTAACTCTTGTTCGATGTCAAAGATGCTGTTTTCCCCATGTCCGAGTAGGACCAGCTTCTCTGGGTTAAACCTGGCAATCTGACGACAAATTTCCGAACCAATTGATCCACCAGCTCCGGTGATAAACACCGTCTCTCCTGCCACATAGCCCGCCACTTCCTCTAGATCAACGGAAACCGGGTCTCGTCCTAGCAAGTCCTCTACCTGTACCTGTCGAATCGGGTTGACATTGATATCTCCGCTAATAATATCATAGACACCCGGCATTATTTTTAACTCAACTCCAGATTTCTCACAAATTTGCACAATTTCCCGAACAGATTCCCCTGAAGCTGAAGGCATGGCAATAATGACTTCATCAACACTATGGCCCTTTACAACACGGGCAATATCCATCCGCGTGCCTAAGACAGGGATTCCAAGTAAGTGTAGCTTCTGTTTTGAATGATTATCATCAATAAAACCGACAGGCCATCCATCCCGATAATTACGATTTTTTAGTTCTCGCGCAGCTAATACACCAGCATCGCCAGCCCCAATAATAAGTACTTGTTTTTGCGAACCTCGGACATGGCGGTCAAGGGTATTTTCCTGTAAGACCCGCCAAATAAACCGCGAACCTCCAATCAAAAAAACCATTGCTAACCAAAGTAGCACCGCAGCAGTATGTGGCATCCTAATATAAGAGAGAGTGGCAGCATTAGATATTCCATAAAAATAAACCACCGCCACTGTTCCGCCCGTTCCTACGGTTACTGCATAAACAATTGAGAGTAGCTCCCCTGTACTTGCGTACTGCCAAAGACGATTATATAGCCCAAAGACGTAGAAAACCGCAAGAAATAAAATAGTCCCGCCAATGGCTGTCTGATAATAGGTTTGATAATAATCTAAGGGTATGCCTTCTTCAAAGCGCAAATAAAAACTGCCGAAAGCTGCCAAGTTGATTAACATAGCATCAATCAGCATTAAAATCAACGTCCGTTTGCGGAATAACACGTAGCTCAGCCCTCTCTCGATAAACCCCGTAATTAAACTTTATCGTTCTAAAGTTTACTACAACTTACATGGTTTTACAACTATAGAACAGAGGCTGCTTCCCTTCGCAGCCTTCTGCCAACCATTATTAAGACGCTTATTTAAAGGTTCTTTTCTTGCTTTGCGAACCTATTATATAGTAACTATAGGGAATTAAACTGATAAATCTTATGCTTAAATAACTTAAAATTATTGTTACTGAAAATAGTATTGGATAAAACGTCCAATTATTAAAATCTATTTGATGATTTTTTAGAATTTTTATGGTGGATTGGCTAAAAAAGATGTGGATTAAGTATATTCCAAACGAATAGTCTCCAATTTTATTGATCACTTTTGCAAGGATACTTTTCCTTTTCTCAAGAAGGCTCCTTGCTACATTAAAGAGTAATAAAAATGTGATGACTCTAAAAATAGGATAGATAAGTTCTGGCCCTATAAAGAAGTAGGCTGGTATGGAGCTATATCGATAGCCAATTGTTAAGCCAATAATTATAAAAAAGCTAGATCCGATGGTTAAAGACATGGATATTGTCAATAAAAAGGGAGTTTGTCGTACAAATCCCTTTCTTAATGAGTCAAAATGATCTAAAATATAAATTCCTAAGCCAAAGTAAAAAAGAAAGCCAATAAAGTTAAGTTTTATACCTAATAAATATGGAGTATGTAGACCAACCATAAAAAGAGTCTGAATGATTAACAATAGGACAATCAATAATTCTACTCGATCTCTCCGTTTAAATAAAGTATATATCTTTATGATTATCGGATAGAGTAGGTAGAATTGGATGATTATCGAAAAGAACCATAGATGGTATGATGCGTTAGCATGCCATATATTCTTTAGTAAGAGAATAATGTTGGTACCTAGTGAGCTATTTAGCATGACAACCCCACTATTAAAGGCTGTATATAAAATAGAAAATATCAAGTATTGAGGAATAATCGAACGGACTCTTTTTCTATAGAAATCACTTAATGAAAAGTCATTACGATAGTTCTTAGCTAATACAAACCCCGAAATCACGATAAACAATGGGACTGCGAATTGAGAAAAGATGTCTGTCCATAAATTCACCAAAACTAGGGAGTTAAATTGCTTAACTTCTGTGAAGTAACCTGTCGTGTGAATCGCGATAACTGCTAAAACACCAAATCCTCTTAGATAGCGGATTTCCTCAATCAAGCCTGGTTTAGCTTCAATCGTTCTACTATGAATCATGTTGAATATTCCCTTCTTATGCTTGAGCTAGACCTCTTATTAATCGGTTCTCCCAGTGCTAAGAATCTCCCATATGGGAGAACTTGAATGACCTTATAAAAAAGAAGAGGGCAAAGTATCCCCACAATAAAGAAGCGAACAGGTGTGATAGGAATAATCTGACGAACTATGTAAACGGAAGGTAGATGCAAATACATAATCACCATGGCCGCTCTCCCTAAGTGAGTCATAGCTTTATTGATGACTGACCACCTGGTAAAAGTCATACTTAATTGAACTAAAATCAATGTAAAAACTAAAGGAAGTATTAGATTAGACCCAAAATAATAGTATTGGCGATGTTTCATATCCAACCCATAATCTAGGATTTGCTGGGAATAGAGATAGATGAACCCTAGAGAAATCATAAGAGATAATCCAAACACTAGATCCCGAGTTTTCGCTTTCTCTAATAGCTTAGTTTGCTTAAAAAAATGACCTAGAGCATAAAACACTAGAGCATATAATCCAACGTCCATATTCCAAGGGACAAAACTCCCCATCAAATAGCGTGATTCCCAATAGGCTAATAAGAAGCACATCAGCACAAAAAGGCCTTTAAAGAACGCAGAAGGTACTTTTCTGCATAAAAAATCATAAATAATCTGTACAAAAAATAAACAAGTTATAAACCAAAACGTGCCATAAACCCCTTCTAAAAGACTTCCTCCCAGCAAAAGAGCTTTCCAATTCGCATTCCAAAAGTGCGCCACAGATAGACCTTTCCATAGACTTACACTGAACATCATGAGCGCTAATAAGATTAAATAATTAGTATAGGGGACCAGTAAATGGTTCACTTTTCGTTTAAGATAAGTTAACACCGTTTGTTGTGGTTTAAATCGATACAAATAACCACTGATAAAGAAAAAAAGAGGCATATGGAACCAGAACATATAGAAGGCATTTTTACTTCCCGAATGTCCCCAAACAACCGCCAAAATTCCTAAGCCTTTTAAAACATCGACCCATGCTACACGCTCCATGATTGAGAGCCTCCATATCTTACTCTTGTGACTGTATCCATAGTTCAACTGAGCAATAGTTTATCATACTTCCGGAAAGTATATAACGATGTTTTACTTTCTGACTAGAATAATAAAAAAAGGACTACAAGTCGTTGAAGACTGTAGCCCTTTGAACCATTACTGTATTGTACTCTCTCCCGTAATTAGCCAGCGGGAATTTTGTTTTACTAGATTAACACGGACCTGCACGATCTGTTCATGTTCCTCCCCGACTGTAGCCCCGTCGGTCAAATTATAATCCTTTGCCGTGTAACGGTAATCCACTCGCAGTGTGGCCGCATTTTCTGAGACACTTTCCACATCAACTTGGTCAAAAATTATTTGACTGACATCTAGCCCTATCCCTTGAACCAAATATTCTTCCGCTCTCCGAGCATGTTTTTCAAACAAATCTCCTGTATAGGCTTTAGCTAGTTTAAGACGGAAGGTATCCATATCTGTAGATTTCCAGGCTCCGAAGAAAATCCCAATATTCTGCTTATAGTCTGTAATGATTTGTTGTGCCAAGAGAGATTCTTTCAGGGCAAGAGAATGAGGATCGTTTTCAAGCATGAGGGCATCTGTTAAACTGTTTTCAGACTGACCATCTGCTGCCTTATCTGTAATTGGTGGGGTTTGTATCGGATCACTCACCGTACCTGAAACTGTTTGTATCTTATCTTGGCCACGTAATTTGGAGATAAATGAGGTCGGGGAACTCGAATTCGTGAGTAAAGACACACCTAGTGTCCCAACCAATACACCAAGGCCTAAAGCCAAAGCTCCAAACAAATAATTCATTTTACGCATAAAGACCAGAATCTCCTTCAAATGATTTTTATTACTATCTTGACCAAAAGAAGGAGACCTTAGACATTCTTTGGATAATATTTACAGAAATATCGCCATGGATGGCAAAAACAAAATACAAGGCATGTCCAATTTAGGTTAGCCTTGTATTTGCATATTTAGTTTTTAACAACCCAATCAGCTTTCAACCTTATTTAAAACAAGGATACGATCTACTGAATTTGTTGCCTATTTAATTAACGGTGTGACTACTCAAAACTTATACTTTCTTATAGGCTAATCTCCCTCCTACCTCTGCAGTTTGTCGATCCATATAATAAGCAATTTTATAGATCGTTATATATAAATATAGGAGTACTAAGGCACATTTACATAGCACTTTTTAGCCTAATATGAACAATAAAAATATACAAGATAGCCATTGTGCACCTCGAATACAATTTAACGTTGTTATTACCGCGTAGAATACTCCAGTTAAGCTCCATATCATTCCTTTGTTTATTGCATTTATCTAATGCCTAAAATTATGTCCGTTTGGTTGCAAATGGCGTCGCTCCGTAGATTTTTGAATTTGTGTCATTACGCAAAAGGTGTGTATCCATATCGTGAATTCCTTGGTGGAACTGTTCGATCCGGGTTTTATCCTTCGAATCAAACGCATCGATTCCGCTGTTCAAGAGTACATCTAGATAACTAGTGAAGGTTGCTGCTTTAGAGATATTCGCTTCATTTTTGTACTGTTTGTCCAGTAATGATTTGTGGAACACGATATACTTCTTAATGTCTTCCTCGTTCATCTGGGGACCAGCCGCTGGCCCATAAAGATAACCATCTACGTATTGGTGAATGTTCCATGCAGAGCCAAAAGCTAATGTTTTAGCATCATTACTTAAGGCATTCTCTCCGAAGAACATACTGACAGACGGCGCCATGTCTATCAGCCCAGTATCCGGCTCCTTATATTTATTCTTAGGTCCTGGATCACTTTGTTGAGGTTCATTAATAGTCGTCGCGGGCGGTGTAATTGTCTCAGCTACTCCTTCAAATGTAGGTGGAGCAGTACCATCCGGTAACACTGTGCCAGTGCCACTAGCGCCATCAACATCTGGGGTTTGAATGACTACCTGGTCTGTAATAGCGCTTTGCTGCCTGAAAACCTTCCAGACACTGGGACCATAAACCCCTGCTGCTACAACAGCACCTGCAAGAACTAACGTTCCTGCTAAGGTTACTATCCTTTTTTTGTCTATTGGTATCATTAGTCTCTTCCCTCCTTCATTCTTTTTATGGTACGAGAGCATTTTACCAATAATTGGGAGAAAAGGCTGTCGTTTTCGCTGTAGAACTTGGTCCATTTTCCGTTCTCTAATTTCATGAACTGCCAATTGCCTTCTTACGGTACATATAATTCGCGATAATCAAGCAGCATTGTCTAAAATAATTCGGTAATCTCATTGTGCCAAATGAAAATATTTAGTCTGAGTAACTAAAAACCTCACCGTACATACCCGGTGAGGTCATCATCCTATCTATTTTCGTCTGCTCGACGGACCAAATCCCGGAGATAATTCATCAGGTCCTCCGAAAGGTCTTCTCGTCGCAAGGCATAGTCGATCGTCGCTTCCACAAAACCCAGCTTGTCTCCGACGTCATACCGTCGGCCTTCAAATTCATAAGCAAGTATTTCCTGATACCGCCCCAGTTCCTTTATACCATCCGTGAGCTGTATCTCACCACCCATGCCCGCTGGTAGATCCTCCAAGATACCAAAGATTTCTGGGTTTAAGATATAACGTCCCATTATGGCTAAGTGAGTTTTCGGGGCATCCTTGGAACAGGGTTTTTCCACCAAATTCTTGGCACGATAAAGTCGATCTGCAAACTTTTCCCCATCCACGATTCCATATTTAGAAGTATCCTCGAGCGGAACCTCCTGAACCCCTACCATACTTGCTCCATAGCGCTGATAGTGATTTATCATTTGCTGCAAAGCGGGCACTTCTGAATGGATAACATCATCCCCTAAAAGGACTGCAAATGGTTCATTACCGATAAATTTTCTAGCGCTGTATATCGCATGCCCCAAGCCTAACGCTTCTTTTTGTCGAACGTAATAAATATCCGCCATTCGACCGACATCCAGAACTAAATCCAAAAGTTCCTCTTTATCATTTTTTTCTAAAAACCCCTCAAGTTCCATCGAACGATCAAAGTGATCTTCGATAGCCCGCTTGTTACGCCCTGTCACAATAACAATATCTTCTATTCCAGATTGGATGGCCTCTTCCACAATGTATTGAATAGTCGGTTTATCCACAATAGGCAGCATTTCTTTAGGTTGGGCTTTTGTTGCTGGTAAAAAACGAGTTCCCAGCCCAGCCGCCGGTATCACTGCTTTACGAATTTTACGCATGTAACGACTCTCCTTTGTTACAAAAATTTCATGTGCTCATTAATTATATATTCGAGCAGTCCAACTAATTCGTACATTTTTGTAAACTTCACAGAGATGGTTTCGACAACCGAATATTAATTACCTTCTGTCTAAATTAATATATGTAAAATAGTACATAAAGCGAGGAAATAATGCCTTACTTTCCAAAACATACCTATTATTTTAAGGCATGCTCCTTACTTTGTCTAACCATACTAACTCTATGGAAAAACTTAAACGCTTCATAATCTATGGAATTATCGGCCTTGTTGTTGAGGTAATCTATACGGGTTTGGCTTCTCTTCTCAAAGGGGACTTTAGTATGCAAGGGTTCACCTTCTTGGTGATGATTCCCGTGTATGGGCTTTCGGTATTTCTCGAACCCATACATACCTACTTGCGACCACATCTCTGGTGGTTCCGGGGGCTTACTTATTTAGCCATAATCTGGATGATTGAATATTCCAGTGGTTTAATTTTATCGTTGATCCTGGGGAGCTCCCCCTGGCACTATAGTGACCCCTTAAATATTAACGGATATATTACCCTCCGAATGGCTCCCGAATGGTTCCTTGCCGGGTTAGGTTTTGAATTTCTTCATGATTATTTGGATAGATTCCCTTTCGAAATTTAAGTGGTGGTCTAAAGTAAGGAACTCGTTCAACTAGACAGGGGGACGGTTCTTGTCTGGCTCTGGGGCGGAGCGCTTGTCTGCACGCGTCTGCGAGTTCCGCCACTGGCTCGCTGGACGGTTCGCGAGCGCGTCCGAACCTCTGGGTATTTCTGCATGTGAACCTGCGGTCGCTACGGGGACGCGAACCGTCGGCGCTCGCCTTAGCGCGGCTCCACTGACGCATCCGCTTAGCAGACAAGCGCTCCTTCAGTCGGTTTGTTGGGAGTCTGAGCAGAACATTGGGGGGTGCTATGGTAAGGATTC
>Ga0209347_1000637_pt1 | contig 79253 bp, 70 predicted proteins | sample AutmiccommuBRH23_FD_187382 | JGI IMG/M metagenome (GOLD analysis project Ga0209347, IMG submission 187382) | Deep subsurface microbial communities from Mt. Terri, Switzerland - Autotrophic microbial communities BRH/23 (SPAdes) (version 2) | ecosystem: Environmental > Aquatic > Deep subsurface >...
GGTTTTGTCAGTCTGTTAGGTGTTTACGAAAATCTTTGTGCTAAAAAGGCGAACTGATGGAAGAGCCGTGTGCGATGGTCCGCATGCACGGTTCCGTGAGAGGGGCGAGTAATCGCCCCTACTCTATGTGATGCCCGGTATCCAATGATTATCAGATGAAATAGCTTACTGAAATAAGACGGAGGTGACAGATATGGATAAAAAATTTGGCTTTGGCTGCATGAGGCTGCCACTGATGGATAAGGATGACCAGACATCCTTCGATACCGAAACTTTCAACAGAATGGTGGATACCTTTCTGGAAAAAGGCTTTTCTTACTTTGACACCGCTTATACCTATCATGGCTATCGGGCTGAAGATGCAGTCAGAGAGTCTCTTGTAAAGAGACATCACAGGGACGAATTCAAACTGGCAACAAAACTGCCCATGAGAGACTTTCAGTCTGCGGAGGATATGGAACGAATTTTCAATGAGCAGCTGGAAAAATGCGGTGTTGATTATTTTGATTACTACCTGCTTCATAACATGGGTGTGAACGCCTATAAGAAGGCTTGTGAGTTCGACAGCTTTGGGTTTGGCCTGCGGAAAAAGCAGGAGGGCAAAATCAAAAACTTCGGCATGTCCTTCCATGATACGCCGGAGCTGTTGGACGGGATTCTGGCCGCTCATCCCGAGTTGGACTTTGTTCAGCTGCAGATCAATTATATCGACTGGGAAAACCCCGGAATTCAATCCGGAAGATGCCACGAGGTGGCAAGAAAGCATGGAAAGCCAATCATTGTAATGGAACCCTGCAAGGGCGGCAACCTTGCTCTTGTCCCGGAAGCGGTACAGCTGATGAAGGAATATAATCCGACGGCGTCTGTCCCCTCCTGGGCCATCCGGTTCGCCGCCAGTCAGGAGGGCGTGATGATGGTGCTCAGCGGTATGAATACCATGGAGCAACTGCTCGACAATACTTCCTACATGGCGGACTTCAAGCCCTTGAACAAGGAAGAATACAAGATCCTCGGGCGGGTCATCGATATCATCAATGAAAACACGGCCATTCCCTGCACGACTTGCAGATACTGTGAGAAAGACTGCCCCAAGAACATCGCGATTCCGGATTACTTTGCACTCTATAACGGCGCAAAGCGTGCGGTGACCAGCAATATTTCAAGCCAGTTCGTTTACTATATGAACCTCACTGCCAACCACGGCAAGGCCGGCGACTGCATCGGCTACAAGCAGTGTGAAAGCGCCTGCCCGCAGCATTTGAAGATCACGGAACTATTAAAGGATGTTTCCGCCACATTTGATGTGACACCCGCATTCCCGACGAAGAAATAAGAGGTGAGTTATGAGAATCAGTAAAACAGCAGAAATGAACCACGAGGAATTGTTCCCGAACCACAAATCCACGCTAAAAGTTACCGACCCGGAATTGATCGAGGTGTTCGACAATTTCGCGTTTGACGAAGTGCTTAAGTTTAGCAATCTGGACACTAAAACCAGACTGAAAGTCATTCTTGCTTCCCTCATTGCCATGCAGACCCTGAGCGAATATAAGGTTATGTTGGGCGGTGCGCTGAACGTCGGCGTGCCCCCGGTTGAAGTGAAGGAGATTGTCTATCAGTCCGTGCCGTATGTTGGCATTGCCAAGGCATTTGACTTTATCCATGCCACCAACGAGATTCTGGAGAGTCGGGGCGTAAATAAACCACGTGAATCTACTTGACTTGGAGTTAACTCCAGGTGTTATGATATCGGATGTCAGGAGGTGAAATAGCATGACGATTACAGAAGTAAGCGAAAAATATGATCTTACACAGGATACACTCCGCTATTATGAACGCATCGGACTGATTCCTCATGTTAACCGCAATAAAAGCGGAATCAGGGATTATACGGAAGAAGACTGCAGGTGGGTCGAATTTATCAAATGTATGAGAAATGCAGGTCTTCCGATTGAAGTATTGATTGAGTATGTTGGGCTGTTTCAACAGGGTGATACGACCATCGAGGCCAGAAAAGAACTATTTATCGAACAGCGTAAGCAACTCATATCAAAAATGGCAGACATGCAGAAAACGCTGGAACGTCTGAATTATAAGATTGCAGTATATGAACAGGCAGTCATTCCAAAAGAAAAAGAGCTAAAAAGATCGGAGGATTAACATACGGATATATTGTTCCATATTGAAATTGTAGGTAACACCTTTGGACGTCCACCAAAAGAAGAATGAAAATAAAGGAAAGGAATGAAAATCATGAATACTAATTTTATTTATTCTGCACCAACAAAAGTTTATTTTGGAGAGAATCAGCTTGAAAACCTGGGGAGTGAACTGAAACGGTATGGCAATCGGGTTCTCATGACTTACGGCGGAGGTTCCATCAAAAAGAACAATCTGTACGATAAGATCGTGGCTGAACTGATCAAAGCTGGACTTGAAGTATATGAATTCGGCGGAATCGAACCAAATCCACGTCATACTTCTGTCAATCAGGGGGCTGCTATCTGTAAAGAGAAAAAGATAGATGTTTTATTGGCTGTCGGCGGTGGTTCTACGATTGATGCAACAAAGGCTATTGGAGCCGCAGCTTTTTATGATGGTGACTGCTGGGATCTTGTAACCCATAAAGCCCCTATTACTGCCTGTCTGCCTATAGTGACCGTGCTGACCATTGCGGCAACCGGTTCTGAAATGGACTGTGGCGGTGTAATTTCCAACCTTGAAACCAATGATAAGCTGGGACTTATTCATCCTCTGATGCTTCCAAAGGTATCCTTCTTAGACCCAACCAACACTTATTCCGTTAGTGCTTTTCAGACTGCCTGTGGTGGCGTTGACATTATATCCCATATTATTGATACGGCTTATTTCAGTACACAGGACACCCTGTATATGGTTGATTACTTTATGGAAGGGCTGATTAAGACTGTCATCAAATATGCTCCTGTTGTAATAAAAGAGCCTGACAATTATGAGGCAAGGGCTAACCTGATGTGGGCTTCCTCATGGGCACTGAATGGCTTTATTGGTGCTGGAAAACAGCAGGCTCCAAGCTGCCATATGATGGAACACGAGCTTTCCGCTTTCTATGATATCACGCATGGGTTAGGACTTGCTATTCTGACTCCTAGATGGATGGAGTATATTCTTGATGAGACCACCGCACCAAAGTTCTATCAGTTTGGTGTAAATGTGTTTGGCATTGACAAGGATCTTCCTGCAATGGAAGTCGGCAAAAAGGCAATTGAAATGCTGTCCGATTTCTTCTTTAATACCCTCGGTTTAAAGAGTACATTGACGGAAATTGGCATTGATGATTCCAAATTTGAAAGAATGGCAAAGAAAGCCTGTGGAAACGGAATTATGCCGGGCTTCAAGCCACTGAATCAGCAGGATGTTGAAAATATCTTGAAGATGAGTCTTTAAATCGAAGCAATAAAAGGAATCGTGGACCAATGAAGAAAAGGAGCAATCATTATGTCAAAAGTTTTAATCGCATTTTTTTCAAGAAAAGGTCAGAATTATGTAAGTGGTTCTATTAAGAATCTTCCTGTAGGTAATACAGAAGTTGTTGCAGGTATGATTCGGGAAATAACCAGAGGAGATATGTTCAAGATTGATACCGTAAAGGACTATCCGGTTGATTATACTCAGACAACAAATGTGGCGAAGGATGAATTACGTGCCAAAGCAAGACCAGAGCTTACCGCTCATGTAGTTAATATGGATGAGTACGATACCATTATTTTAGGTTATCCAAACTGGTGGGGAACCATGCCGATGGCAGTATATACTTTTCTGGAAGAATACGACTTCTCCGGAAAGACAATTTTACCATACTGTACCCATGAAGGCAGCGGTTTAAGCGGGTCGGAAAGAGATATCGCAAGAGAGTGTCCGAATGCTACTGTAAAGAGCGGTCTATCCATACATGGCACCCATGCAGGTTCTGCTGAGAAAAGTGTGGAGAGCTGGTTAAAGAATCTGTGAGCTATTGCAGGACAATGTAAAAACATCTTCAGAAAAGTATGAGGTTTCACCTCTTGAACTGACTTTTGACTTGGTATTTGTATTCGCAGTGTCCCAGCTATCATCCCATCTAGTGGGTAATCTCAGCTGGCGTGGAATGGCGGAAACGATAGTACTGCTGATTGCAGTATACGATGTCTGGTCATATACGAGTAATGAGGCCACGTTCATACACGTCGGAAAGACTCAGACTCAATGGATGATGCTGATAGTGATGCTTTTAGGGCTATTCATGAACGCCTCTATTAATCATGCATTTGGAGAAGTCGCGTGGACATTCGTAACTCCGTTTCTGGTAAGTCAGATAGGACTTGGAATACTTGCGAATTTTACTGCTACTAGTAAACTATTCAAAACTCATTTATCGAGAATGCTCGGATGGATTCTTGCTACTGCGCCACTCTGGATAGTAGGTTCGTTTGCGTAATGCGTTTTGAAATTATTAGTGTTAATAAGGTTATGATCTAGTCAAGTACATTTATAAGGTTTACTAATTAGCTTCTCTTTTTGGAGAGGCTTTTTTCTTGTATCAGGCTGTTTAAACTCATCCTTGACAGTAAAACGCCGTCATGAACCGGACTTGGAAAAAGAAGCTTTGCGTGACGGTAAGTTTGTCGTCAAGACGAACACACAGCTACCAGCAGCGGAGGTTGTGCTTTCTATGTTCAGGAACAGTCTGGGCAAAGGCGATCCGGGAGCCTGGCTGGCAGGACAGGGACAGATGCTCGGAATCATGGACTTTTTTCCCCAGGGTTGGGGTTCGCTGGCTTTAACCAGGGGGATTTCGGGAGATTACCTCAGCGGGTTGGGATGGAGCTTGCTCCTGCTTGTCCTGGGCGTCTGCCTTTTTATATTGGCGTTTGATTCCATCAAGGCCAGGGACCTGTGATTACTGGAAGTAGCGAAATATTTTTGCGAAGGATACATAGTCGAAAAGAAAAAAGAACCCTTTATATAAGGCCTTTAAAAACCTTAAGATATCGTACTTTTCGGAAATAATGTGATCATGAAATCGAAGATTCAGTTGAGTTCTTGTTCTAAATTGCGAAAGACATCCGTGTTAAAAAAGTCCGGCAGTGAGATTTCCAAACCATCACACAACTTTTTAATAGTAACGATACCGGGGTTTAGGCTTTCATCATTTAGGATGCTTTTTATAGTCGATTGTGGTACGGCGGCACGATAGCTTAAAGCATTGGGCGTTATATTCCGTTCTTTGCAAAGTACAACGATTCTATTCGCGATCGCTTGTCTTGTATCCAATGAATACACCTCCTAGTGTTTTATCACTAATCAAAGCATACAGAAGATAAATATGCTTTGTTAGTGATATAGCACTAATATATATTTTGTGCAATAATTAGTTATATAACACTAATTATGGAGTGAGGTGTTTTCGCGTGCCTGATTATAAGGAAATGTATTTTCAACTTGCCGCCAAAGTAGCAAATTGTGTTGATATTCTTGTTGAAGCGCAGCAGCAAGGAGAATACGATTATACTGAAGAAGAAACCCCGGTTATTTCACTTAAAAATTCTAGACCAGAAGAGAAGGGTAGTGATCAGCGATGAGGAATACGCAGCGTCAGACTGCCGACAAATATGGCTTTGTCGGCAGTCTGATCCCGGTTCAGCCGGAGGTTGCGTTACGCTGTCTTAAAAGCGACCGGTTAAGCCTGCGGGTCGTAAAGGTCGTCGGTCGTGGTATCTATTACCTTAATGTCCCGTATTCCGGTCAGCGCGCCGCTGGACGTAAGGAATAGATCATTGGCAATAATCGAGTCCATCACAGCCATAACCTCAGCCTGCTGTAGGTCTGCCCTCGGATTGGGGATTGTAATCGCAAACGTTTTGCCGCCGGCGGTTGTGAAAGTTAACGCTCACTCCTTCGCGGTACCCGCTCCGCTCGGTCATATCTCATCCTGCATGCCGCCGCTCGCGTGATCTGCCCTAGCCGGGCAGCTCCCGCTCGCTGAGCCGGCATTTGTGGTCCTGGCAGCCCGCGCTCGGGCAGTCTCCCCTCGTAGCCTCGGGAAGCCGGCCCTCGCTTAGAGCGCGTTTGCCGGTCTTTGCTTAGGTCGTTTCTTTTGCATAAATTATTTTTCATTACGCCTTAATGTCCAATACATTGACAGGATAAGCTGCGGAATATAGCATTATGAAAGTTTGATAGGCTTGTTTTTAAAAAAGAATCATAAAACAACTTTTAATAAGCAGTCCAACCGCCATCAACAGTCAAAACTGTACCGTTAACAAATCTGGAATCATCTGAAGCCAGGAACAGAGCGGCTCCGGCTATTTCTTCCGGTTCACCTAGTCGCGGAATCAGACTCATTCCAGTCCTACATATTGCTGCACCCCGCTGATTAACGTTTCCCATAGTTGCAGTGATATTGGTTTTTATTGGCCCTGGAGCTATGGCATTGCAGCGGATACCTTCTTTTGCATATTGGAAACCTGTATTCTTGGTGAAGCCTACTACTGCATGTTTGGAAGCAGTATAGGCAGCACCAGCTATACTGCCACGAAGTCCCCCTACAGAAGCTATATTGATAATTACCCCAGCGCCTTTAGTCAAAAATATCGGCAACACTTTTCTGGTAGCCCTCATCACTGAAGTAGTATTAACTGCAAATAACCTATCCCATAGTTCATCTGTAACATCCGCAGCCGCAGCCATATTGTCCATTATGCCGGCATTGTTGACTAGGATATCAACTGTGCCATAAGTTTTAATGGTAGTATCAATTAGGTTTTGTATGTCTTCTTCTTTGGTTACATGGGTTAATACTGCCAGAGCAGAGCCACCATTTGCCTCAACCTCAGCTACAGTCGCTTTTGCACCTTCCAAGTCAATGTCAGATACTACCACCTTTGCTCCTTCCTGTTACTATTGCAACTTTTTCCTTAAGGTTCATTATTATTTCTCCTTTAATACTTATTGCTATTACTTTTTCATTGATTTCATACCAGATACTAATCCTCCATCACAAAGTATGTCCGTACCTGTTAAAAATCCATTTCTTTTATCAATACAAGAAGTCAATAGATATGCAACTTCTTCAGCATAGCCAAATCGCTTAATTGCACAACATTTTGTAAATTTATCTCCTTCTTCAGATTCTAATTTTCCCATCGGTGTTTCAATATTTCCTGGAGATACTGATACTACACGGATTCCTTTATCTCCATATAACGCTGCGCATTTCTTTGCATACCAGATTACGAAATTTTTAGATATGGGATAGGCAATACTGGAATGCATATGCTCTGGAAAATGCTTTACTGCGTCTACCATCTTTTTTATAAATTGCTCTTTATCTGTAAAACTTAATTCATAATTCGATACAGGTAGAACCTCATCTGGCAACATATATGCCGAAGTAGATGCAACATCCAGAATACAGGTTCCTTTTCCCGTTTTAGCACTAAAAACCTCATTCACATTAATTGTTCCAAGTGCATTAACTTCCATAATTTTTTGTGCCTCACCCATATGCGGTGATAACCCTGCTGAATGAATGACAGCATCAATTTTTCCAACTTCAGCCGCACGCTCAGCTAATCTGGTAACCGATTCAAAATCTGAAACATCACAAGCAAAAGCTTCTGTCTTAATTCCTTCTGCTTTTAACTCATCAATTGCTGATTGTAATTTTTGAATATTTCTTCCTGAAATAATTATATAATGATCGTTTCCCGCCAGTTTAGCAGCTGCAAATCCCATTCCACTTCCGCCACCAGTGATTACACATACATTTTTCATAATATTTACCCCTCACTTTATCTATAATGTTTAATCATGCACGTTACTTGATACTTAGAGAATAATAAGGTCATAGTCAACTCAATACTTGATTACAACTTTAAATGCTTCTTCTGTTTTACTTGCTGTTTTAATTGCTTCCACAATATCTTTCAGATTGAATTCATGGGTAACAAGCGACTCCAAGTCTAATTTCACGCTTTCCATAATTTCAAACACAGTTGCAACATCTTGAGGATGGTAGCCGCCTGATCCCAATATCTGAGCATCTTTATAAGTTATCAGTGTAAAGTCAATCAGTACTGGTTTATGATGAACGCCTACTACCACCAGCTTGTTACCATACTTTGCCATGTTTTGCCATTGTTCAATGACGACACTTGCGCCAACAGCATCAATGTAAATATCTACATCTGCACATGGCGAAGGGTAGCCAGGAACTTCTCCGAAAACAGCCTTTGCTTTCGTAATGATGTCCTCCTTTGCACTGTTACACACCTCAAAACCAAGATTCTTTACTTTATCCAAGCGGAAATCAGACAGATCTGCAATCATTACTTTCTCAACGCCATAATGTTTCAGGGCAATGGCGGCAGATACTCCGATTGCTCCAGCACCAAACACAATAGCCTTTTGACCAGGTTGTGGATTTGCTTTTCTGGCAGCACAGGTTCCTACTGTAAATGGTTCAATGAGTGCCGCAACTTTGGAAGAAATCTTGTCACTCACAAGATATACGGATTTTCCTAGTTCGCAATTAGGTATTTGAACATATTCAGAGAATCCGCCTACAGTTGCTGCTCTTGATCTATCATTTTTGGCTTCTAAAGGATAAGGATAGACTCTTTGTCCAATTTCAATCCCCTTACATTTTGTCCAACTTCGACAACTTCAGAAATCATTTCGTGGCCAAATTCAAAGCCTTTAAAAATGCGAACAGAATCACCTCCGTGATAATAAGCGTTAATATCCGAGCCGCAAATGCTCGCATACAGATTTCTAACGATTATGTCATTTTCTCCACATACCGGCATTGCAAGTTCATTAATAGTTACGTCTTTAATACCTTTATAAATAGCTGCTTTCATTAAAAAACACCTTCCTTATATTTTTTTGCCTAAATTACTTTTGTGTAATTCATTTGACATTATGATATAAAGTAAATGTTTGTAAAATGTTATACTATTGTTAAAGAAATATTAATATGAAAAATATCTGATGTTGAATCTTGCTAATTCTAATATGATAGGATTGTTTAACATTATTTTAACAACTCAGATCTATAATAGAATAAGATTTCCAAAATCAATAGAGTTTTTAAAGTGATAAACTAATAAGGAGCAGAGTTATGATTAATATTCTCGTTGTCGAAGATGACTTAAAATTGAATCACATCGTATGTGCCTATCTGAACGATAATGGCTATCATGCAATCGGGTGTAAAACTGCTATGGAGGCATTTGACAAAATGATGAACAATATGATAGATCTTATCACTTCGGATATTATGATGCCTCAGATGGACGGATTTGAATTTGCATCATTGGTAAGAGATCAGGATAAAACCATACCGATTTTGTTCATTACTGCCCGTGATGATATATCTGCTAAGCAAAAGGGGTTCCGGATTGGCATTGACGATTATATGGTCAAGCCAATTGATATGGATGAACTGGTGCTGCGGGTAGGTGCTTTGCTGCGCAGAGCCAACATTGCCAATGAAAAGAAGCTGATTATTGGCAGTCTACTGATGAATGCAGATGAAATGACGGCATATCTAGATGAGGAAGAGATTCCGCTTACTGTTAAGGAATTTAATATCCTTTTCAAACTTTTGTCTTATCCCAAACGGACATTTACTCGTCATCAGCTGATGGACGAGTTCTGGGTAATGGACAGCGAAAGCAATCCCCGCACGGTGGACGTTTATATTACCAAGCTGCGGGATAAATTTTCATGTTGCAAGGATTTTGAAATAGTTACGGTTCATGGACTTGGGTATAAGGCAGTGCTAAAATGAGGCGAAAAAAAGAAGATAAACGAATCGATACGAGTTATATATCCTTTAAAGACTTCGCAAGCATACTCCTGGTGCTCATCATTTCCATCGTAGGCGGTCTCTTGATTTACCTTGCCACTGTAAAAGAAAACTTTTGGACTACCTACTCCATAGTTGGCTATTCAATTTTGATGGCCGTGATTTTAACTGTGCTCACTGGCATCATGCGCCATTACTCTTTCAGCCGCCCCATGAGGCGGCTTAGTGAAGCTGCAAGGAAGATTGCAGAAGGAGATTTTTCGGTTCGTGTTGCCCCATTGCGTAAGGACGGAAAAAAAGACTACATTGAAGTGATGTTCGATGACTTTAATAAAATGGCAGAGGAGCTTGCCAGCATCGAAACCTTGAAAAGTGATTACATTGCCAATGTATCTCACGAGATCAAGACGCCCCTTTCTGTCATCCAGAGCTACGCTATGGCGCTGCAGCACGAAACTCTATCACCTGAGGAGCGAAGGGAATATGTCAAAACCGTCGTGACTGCATCGCAGAAGCTGTCTGCGCTGGTCACCAATATCCTGAAGCTGAACAAGCTGGAAAATCAGGAGATCATGCCGGGAGCTGCTCCCTATGACCTAAGTGAGCAGCTGCGCTGCTGTGCCCTTGCTTTTGAGGATTTATGGGAAAACAAAGGCATCACGTTTACAGCCAATTTAGATGAGACAATCGTAATCTATAACGAAAGTATGCTGGAGCTTGTATGGAATAATCTGCTTTCCAACTCCATCAAATTTACCAATCCGGGCGGTTCCATCACATTGACACTGAAAAACGAGGATGGTTTTGCTGTGGTTTCGGTGAAGGACAGTGGCTGCGGTATGGATGAAGCCATAGGAAAACGTGTTTTTGATAAGTTCTATCAGGGAGACACCTCACATTCACAGGAAGGAAACGGGTTGGGGCTTGCCCTTGTTAAGAAAGTCATTGAAATTATCGGCGGCGGGATAACTGTAGACAGCAAAATAGGATATGGAACAACTTTCACTGTTTGCTTGAAAATAGAATAAATCTGTATGCTAAAAAAGCTTTTCTGACTTATTTAAAAAGATATCAGCGTGAGAAACATAATAAATGAAATTCTATTTGATAGTAGAAAGTTCAAGTCTATGGGTGATATTGGTAAACTAATGGAAGAATAAATGGCGTGCCATCGGCACGCCATATCTGTTATATAATTGTCCTGATTCAAAACGTTATGAGTACCATTCATCGGAATACTGTCATCAGCTATGGGTGTAGGTAGAATGCGATCCATAAGGACGCAGTATAAGAAATAATGGGAGTTTAAGGAACAGGCACGAATGTCTAGAATGGGACTTTGGCACTATAAGATAATACAAGGACTAAAAAGGTCATTGACCACCTAGAGTGCAAAAATCTCTCAAAGATATCCCTCTCAATAGCTCAGAACATTCCTAACAGTTGCGTTTTCTACGTTAAAAGGTCCCATCCATTTGGAAATGAATTAACGTTTATATCGCAGTAGTCTCATTGGTTTCTTTGAAGAAAATGCCGAAGTACAGCATATATAATGAAAGTGACAACAATTAGAACTATTATTAACTCGATTTTGTCTGAGTTAAAGCCTGTAAGCCCACTAATAATTCCTATTACAATTGCCCAACCAAATAAAACCGATACTTGCATAAGAATTTGCTTAAGACACCCTTGTTTTGGCGGGTTCCACTCAGGCGGTATCTCGGATTTCATTTGTGTTTCAATGGAAGTGCCATCAATGACACATTCGTACTTAACTCCACCTTTAATAAAATAGATTAATAGCATGCATGTATGTGAGTTGATATTAAATGTAAGTTTATCTCCATTTTCGATTACTGTCCTCTTTAACGATTCTATGATATTGCCATCAAGATTCACATAATATTTTCTAATAAGAGTTCCATGTTTTAGGGTAATCTTGTGTTCGCCGTCTTGGAGCTTAATCATCCATTCTTTTTCGGGCACGACTACACCTGCATTTCCTATTCGAAAAATGAATTATGTAACATATCTTTGCCATCTGAGAATGAAATATGTAAACTGTGCTGACTTCAAATGTAGTTGAAGGAACGGGGACACCAAAAAACACTAAGCTGAGTGTTTATCAGCGGTAGCCATAGAATTACCCGTTTCAGGAGACTACAAAGAATTTTCATTGCAGCATTGAGGAGTGGAGCTTGATATGTACCAAACAGAGTGTAAATGTGTGAAACCAACTAATTATTTAAGACTCGAAGCTGACTTTTCAGCTGACCCAATATGGTGTGACATTTGTAATTGGAATCTTGATTTAATAGCTCTCCCATTATCCATTGAACTAGAGGAAGAGCTGATGCGGTGGACCTTAAAATGGGGAAAATGGATAAACTGGAATACTGACCAATTAGTAACCAATGCGGTCCAACTTGAAAAAGTACACAACGAGTGGGGTTTAAAGCTATTCCACAAGATTAAGAGTGAACTTGGCAATATGTTTTATCTAAAGTTCTCCCCATCTAATTCTGTAGAAGTGTACTTACAACGTGATCAACATGAATCTGACCGTTCCATCACAGAAGTAAACGTCGCAACCCATAGAACATAATCAGACAGTGCTAGGTTCAATCTTGTTATTTATATGTCAGGAGAATTTTTGGGGACACGAACAAAGGATACAAATGAGTTAGCTTATTGTTAAATACATGGGGGTATAGTAATGAACACCAATTTGGTTTTTATAATTTTACGAAACAATAGCTTTATATGCAAAAAAGCTGACCATAATCGTTCGCATGTTTTTAGGTTTGACGACATTGTAAAGATGCCTAATATTCCTTTTTACCATCACATATGGAATGACTCAGCAAAATATATGAAGCTTTACAAACATTTCTATAAGAACGAATTAATGAACAACTCCATAATGTCAGGATTGAAAAAAAGCCATACTTATCTAGCAATTCCTGATGATGCAGTGGAAGTGGACAGGAGGATGGTGCAGGAATTTTTATCGTCTTGTGGCAATAAGATTGTAAATGTTACACCAGAGTGCATGTTAGTGTCACAACAAGATGATACATACGTTGCTGTATCATTCACCTGTAGAATGATTGTGCTTAGTTATATAAAGGCAGGAAATATCGCCCACCAACAATATCTTGAAAGCAATAATTACTCGCTTGATGAACTGAAGAGCCAAATAAGTAAGCTGCTAAATAACCGAGAATTCGGAAAGCTGCCAGTTTATTTAAACGGTGAAAAAAGGGATCATTTCAGCCAACTTGGGTGTTTTGTAGATCAGGAATCTATACTTGAAAATTATATTTTACTGAAAACTGCACTAGTTAAGACATAACTTTGTTATTATATTGCACATTAATTGAGGTGGAATAAAATGGTATGGGATTCTGCCCCTGAGCAAAATACGGAATTTATGGTAATCCAGTTTCTCAATCGATATAATGGCTTCCGCTAATCCTTACCACTTGTTGCCGTAAAGCCCCTAGTTTCAACTATGGGGATATAAGGCAATTCTAACATTTTGTTGTATTATATACATACGTTTAGAATAATATTGAATATGGAAGTAAAATACAAATCTAACAACAACATTGTCTACTCATGCAAGTACCATGTGGTTTGGTGTCCAAAATACCGCAGGAAAGTTTTGGTCGGTCAAATTGAAGTTCGCTTAAAGGAGTTGATAAGGGAGATATGCGAAGAACTTCAGTCTGAGCTAATAGAACTGGAGATTATGCCTGACCACGTGCATCTTCTAATTGAAGTAGATCCTCAATTCGGGGTTCATAAGGTGATCAAAGCGATCAAAGGAAAAACGTCGAGAATACTTAGAAAGGAATTCAAAGAACTCACCACTAAATTGCCAACCTTATGGACTAATTCCTATTTTATTTCTACCGTTGGTGGTGCGCCGTTAGCTATTGTGAAGCAGTATATCGAAAGTCAGAAGGTTTCTGAAAGGAGGTAGCAATCGTTGCATAAAGCCTTTAAATTTAGACTGTATCCCAATAAGGAACAGGAAGTTCTGATTGCTAAATCCATAGGTTGTAATCGCTTTGTGTTTAATCACTTCTTGGCTGAACGAAAGTGGTTTTGGGAAGAGGAAAAGCGAACTCTTGGATTTAATCAGTGTTGCTTAAACCTAACACAACTCAAGAAAGAACTTCCTTGGCTGAAAGAAATTGATTCGACATCACTTCAAGCGACACTAAAGGACTTAGACTTTGCCTATCAGAGATTTTTTAAAGAGAAACTAGGCTTTCCTAGATTCAAGTCTAAAAAGAATCCGGTTCAATCCTACACCAGTAAAAATAATGGTACAGCGATCAAGGTAATTGGCAACACAATACAGCTGCCTAAACTTGGTCTCGTCAAATTTGCTAAGTCGAGAGAGGTTGCAGGGCAGATCATTAATGCTACAATTCGTCGTAATCCAGCGAGAAAATACTTTGTATCGATCCTAGTGGATACTCCAATAGTTCACCTTCCTGAAGTTAAGCAGATGGTCGGAATTGACTTAGGTGTTAAAGACTTTGCCATATTATCCACTGGTGAAAAATTAGCGAATCCTAAACACTATCGGCAGGAAGTACTACGTTTATCACGACTTCAGAAGGCCCTTTCCCGAAAGAAGAAAGGGGGTAGTAATCGTCATATTGCTTTAACGGTCGGAATGGTCTATATGGGTATGTATTATTCAATTCTGGCTCACATTATTATAGCCGTTCATAGTAACGCTATAATACTTGTTTGCGTACCGATAATTAACAAGATGATAGCAATATAAACAATTGTCCCAATCAAAATAGCCTTTTTGTATATTTCATTTTCATATTCTTCAGATTGGCAAGCTCCGTAGTCAGCTCGGTGATGATACCGCTTTGGTCTTCCGCTGTTTTCTGGAGGTCCTCGTTCTCCTGTAAGATCTGGTCTTTTTCTTGCCGGGTCTGCGTCCGTTCATTGACCGCTTGCCTGAGTTCCTGATTGGTCATTCCCTCGATATCCATATCGATGATGAATTGCGCCCGTTCCTCCTTTGGGATACCTAAAAGAAGCACCGCCTGGCTGTAGTTTAAATTCGGATTCGAATCCGAATTTGAGGAGGTAAGCTGTCCGGCTCCGTACTCTTTGAAGATACGCATCAGTTTATTGGCCCTGCTCTGGGAGAAATCGACCGACTCCTCCAGCCACTTGCCCCATTCTCCATACTTGAGCAGGTCCTTGGCCTCCGTCAGCCGCCTTCCGATCTCAACGGCGGCGGCAAGGTAGATCCTCTCAGCCTGGTATTTGATCATGTTAATTTCAGCCGCGATTACATGCGGCGTGCGTCCGCTGATGACATCAGTTACTGTATCAGTCATGATATCCACACTCCTTGGGGCTAATTTCACTCATAGGATATGTGGTCAGGCTTAAGAGTGTGACAACCTCAGTCGTCAGGCTTTTTAATCTAGGGAAGTACCCCGCTGTTTGGTCGAGACAGCAGGGTACTTTCCTTTTTAGAATCTTTTTAATGCCCCCAAACCTGTAGCCGACGGTCAATCATTCTCATAGTATATTAGGACAAGCGTGAACAAGCTCAGCTTGTCAAAGCGCTGAAGGGAGGGATAAACCATGGCGGTGACAGAGATAACTTTGGCTTCGATACTGTCAACAAAATACCAAACCGGGACTACGCCGGTAGGCGGCCCGGAGACCCAGAAGAAAAGCTTGAATTATGTGAAGCCTACAGCCACGAGTCAAGACATCTATGATGTTGCAGTGGCTCTATCAAGTCTGAGCCAGTATCCGCTGCTGAATGTTGTGCTCGGCAAAAACTGGGGGCTTATTAATGAATAAGCAGCGGGAAAATCTGCCTGAAAGACCAGCTATGAAAAGTCAAAGTAAATCTTTAGGAGGTGATTAAAATGGCGATTATTACAAGCAAGGTGTTAAAGCTAACTTTTCTTACCACCGGCGGCAAATCCTTCGTTATTTCCGTCCCACAGCCGAGGGAGAACCTGACGCTGTCTGAGGCCCAGACTGTGATGGAAACGGTTATAGCCAAGAATATTATTAACAGTCCCAGCGGCGAACTGGCTGCGATACGAGATATCAGGGTGATCGATATGACCACCAACGATCTCTACGATCCGCCAACCTGATGTACAGGCAAGAATACACTGCATCCAGGTACTAAGAGATTGTGCAGATATCTGTTCTATGGCTTCCCAATACATGTCAAGAAACAAGAAACAGTGAATTTAGTCAGCAATTCTGTAACCTGTGTGCCACAATTTGCGATGCTTGTGCTGCTGAGTGTGCCAAATTCCAGGATACACACTGTCAGAATTGTGCTGATATATGCCGTCATGTGCAGATGAATGCCGCAAGATGTCAACTACAAAAATGTAGGCGATTTATCATGAAATCAATTAAATTAGGGCTTCAAAAAGCCACCGCGCAGCGGTTTAGTACAACAAACTGGCAAACGCCAGTTTAAGGCTGCTAATTTGACAGTATAAAATTATAGCGGGTATCAAAGACAGTTAAAATAAACTCATGTTAGAAAATGTTCCGAAACACATCAAAATAAAAACAAGGGTTTCAACCTAATGGCTGAAACCCTTGTTATATCTTGTTTATTTGGTGCGGTCAAGAGGACTTGAACCTCCATGCCCTTGCGAGCACTAGAACCTGAATCTAGCGCGTCTGCCAGTTCCGCCATGACCGCGTAACATAGGTTATTATATGAGAAGATAGATAGTTTGTCAATCGTTAATTAATTCCTTTTCATGGATGATGCTCGGTAGGCCGTGAAACCTCACTAAGCTTTTTGTGTTCTCTGAGGGATTTTTCTATGATACAATAATTAATTATACGAGATAGCGAAGAGACTCCTACCTTCAAAACTGCTGCTAGGGGTCTTTTGTATGGGTCAGGGAGAAAGAGGGAAACTAATGACTACGAAAAAGGCTTTTCTGGAGTAAGGGACGTTGTAATTTATAGTAACGAAAAGCGAATTCCTCACTTAATATTTATGTTGGAGGTGCCCTGTGCAAAAACGATTAATTATTGGGGTTACAGGAGCAAGTGGTTCGATCTATGCGACCACACTCATGAATGTTCTGGCGTCGATGGATTGGCAGGTTGAATTGATCATGACCTTAACGGGGGAAAAGGTACTGGCCTATGAAACCGGAATTGAACGGTCTGCCTTCCCGGAGAATGTTCGTATCCATGAGAATGATAATCTATTTTCAGCGCTGGCCAGCGGCTCTTATCGTACGGCTGGGATGGTCGTGATTCCCTGTTCAATGAACACTTTGGGCTTAATGGCCACGGGGACGGGGGACCATCTTTTGGCACGAGCGGCTCAAGTGACGTTGAAGGAGCGCTGCCCTCTTGTCGTGGTTCCGCGCGAAATGCCTTATAATATTATTCACTTAGAGAATATGCTACGGCTGGCGCGGGCTGGTGCAACGATAATGCCGGCTTCGCCAGGGTTTTACCACCAACCGAAAGAGATACAAGATTTAGTGAATCATGTCGTTGGGAAAACCTTAGATCAGTTCGGGATAGAAAATACACTCTTTAGGCGCTGGAACGGAGTATAAAACAGTAAGGAGGACTAGAGCGATGAGGATTGAAGTTTTTTTGGGGGCCTACTTGATTTGGAATATTTACGTTTTTATTGCAATGGGCAGAGATAAACGCCTGGCTAAGTTAGGACAGTGGAGGATACAAGAGTTAAATCTTCTCCTCATGGGATTTGTACTGGGAGGAATCGGACTTTTTGCTGGGATGAAGTTCTTTCGTCATAAGACCCAGCACAAGAAATTCGTTATAGGTGCTCCTATTATGATCTTTGTGAATTTTTTAATGTTAGGGTACGTTTATCTGCAAACATTAGCAAAATGAAACTAGGTTAAAGGATAAAGTGAATTCTTAACGAATTAAAAAATAGGCCAATCAAAAGGAATATTGTCATATTATAAGATTTTAATGAGAATAATAGTTATGGGGGTAACTTGATGGTTGAACTTATGGCCGTTAGAGATTATGCTCAACAAATTGCTGAAGCGATTGCCACTGTTGTGAAAATCGATATTGAGATAGCGGATCATAATTTGGTGCGTATTGCTGGAACCGGAAGGTATCACAAAGGGGTAGGTCTATCCATGGATCGGCAGGGATACGTGTATCAGGAAGTACTGCGGACAGGACATCAGTTTGTGATCGAAACGCCGGGAACCCATCCGCTTTGCGCCCCATGTAAAGCTCGAGGAAATTGCTCCGAAAAATATGAAGTGGTATCCCCGATCAATGTGGATGGTAAAGCTGTGGGTGTGATCGGACTGATCTGCTTTAGTGATGCCCAAGCGAAACTCATCCAAGAAAATCAGCAATCCTATCTCATCTTTTTAACGAAAATGGCTGAAACTATTGCTTTAAAGTTAAAGGAACAGGAGTTTTTAGCTGGTCTGGTATCGTCCAATCATTATCTCAACTCCATTATTGACTGCTTGGAAGAGGGACTGCTGACGGTGGATCTTGATGGAAATGTCCTTCACTATAACCAAGCAGCTAAACGCTTGTTTAGTGCTAATCTGCTTACCCCACGGAGTCAATTAAAATCCTTATTCACACCACAAATTGTTGCGGACATTCTAAAAGCCGGGAAAAACATGGACGAAGTCGTGGAACGTGAAGTTCATGTCGAAACCAAGAAGAACCGAGTGCAGATGGTTTTGCGTGCTCTACCCATTGCTAGTGAAGACAGGGTGCAGAGTATCGCTATCACCTTGCGACCGCTTGATGAAATCGGTCGAATCGTTAACCGACTCTCACTTCAAGATGCAGGCTATACCATCGAGGATATTTTGGGAAATAGTCAGAGTATAAGCCAAATCCGAGAGCGGGCAAAGGTCGTAGCTAACACGAAATCAACGGTCTTGATTCGGGGGGAGAGTGGAACAGGTAAAGAAATGTTAGCTCGCTCCATTCATAATCTCAGTCCCAGACAACAAGGGATGTTTATGGCGATTAATTGTACGGCGATTCCGGAAATGTTGCTGGAAAGTGAGCTCTTCGGATACGAAGATGGGGCCTTTACAGGTGCTCGCAAAGGGGGCAAGATCGGCAAGTTTGAATTGGCAAACAAAGGAACCCTATTCCTCGATGAAATTGGAGATATGCCCTTATTTTTACAGGCCAAAATTCTTAGGGTGCTCCAAGAACGTCAAATTGAACGAATTGGGGGCATAACTCCTATCCCTGTAGATGTCCGAGTCATCGCTGCAACCCATCGTAACCTTGAGCAAATGATGGCGAAAGGTGAGTTTCGTGAAGATTTATATTACAGGATTAATGTGATTCCCATTGAGATTATCTCTCTGCGAGATAGAAAAGAAGACTTGGATATTTTGAGTCAGCATTTTATCAAGAGTTACAATCCACAGCTGAATAAAAACGTTCAGTTTTTAACGGATGGATTTCGGCAGAGATTACAAGACTATTCTTGGCCAGGCAATGTCCGAGAACTTCAGAACGTGATTGAATATGCTATGAATTTAGCCGAAGGTTCGACTTTGACTGAGGAACATTTATCTCCGAGATTGAAAACAGCTCCTCAAAATCATACTGAACTCAATGGGTTTAATCTGGAAAATGTTGAACGGGAAACAATTCTCCGCTGTTACCAAGCCGCGGAAGCTGGTGTTCGAGGAAAAGAGAAAGTGGCCAAGGCCTTAGGAATTGGAGTAGCAACCTTATATCGCAAATTAGCACGTTATAACATTGATTAATTGAAATACAAGTTGCTTAGATCTTGACTGGGCTTTTCTTTACTCTTTTCTTATCAAATTGATAAAAGGCAGTTCAATATGATAAGAAAATATCAAAATGATATTTAGTCATAGACTCAAATGATATAAATGAATTATAAGTGAAATCGAGGACAGACGTTATCATTATGATAAGGCCTGTCCTCCGAGTATTACAACAAATCACAGATTCAGCCTCTTTTCGACATCTGAGCTCATTGGCATGAATATTGCATTGTTATAATTTTGGATTGCTGGTATTTCATTCTCTGAAGATGGAATTCTAATCGACAGAGAGGTCTTAATAAGTTTTAAGGACGGGAGGAAATGAAATGGCTTATACGGTGGTAGGGAAAAGCGTCAGAAGAGTCGATGCTGTCGCCAAAGTAACAGGGAAGGCCAAGTATACGGATGATTTTTCTGAACGGGATATGTTGATTGGGAAAATTCTACATAGTCCTTATGCTCATGCCCTTGTTAAATCAATCGATGTCAGTAAAGCCAAAGCTTTACCTGGAGTCGAGGCTGTTTTAACGTACCATGATTTGCCGAATATTCGATTCGCTACGGCTATGCCGGGAGTTATAGAGGCTATCGCAACGGATGAAGTGGATGTTGCGCAGCTTAAATATGGAACCGCGGGGCATCCTTTTTCCCTCGATGAAAGCCATCGGGATAAAGAGGATCGCCATATTTTGACGCAGAAGGCTCGATTTGTGGGAGATAATATTGCAGCTGTGGTTGCCACGGATGCTCTTATCGCCTCCAAGGCTTTGAAGCTGATTGAGGTTGAATATGAAGTGTTGGAAGCGTTAACCAGCACAGATGCTGCCCTTAAAGATGGTGCCCCTTTGATTCATGATGACTGTGAACGAAACATACTGGCTTTAGGTGGTTATGCAATAGGGGATATGGAAGCAGCTTTTGCTGAATCCGATCATGTCATAGAAGGTGAGTACCACACAAGTATAGTTCAGCATTGTCATATGGAAAATCAAGTATCCCATGCCTATGTCGATGCAGATCGACGAATCGTGATCATGACCTCAACTCAGATCCCCCACATTGTGCGCAGGATCGTTGCTCAATCCTTAGGTGTTTCTTGGGGTCGGGTACGAGTGATCAAGCCTTACGTTGGGGGTGGGTTCGGTAATAAGCAGGATGTGACTATTGAACCTTTGAATGCTGCTATGAGTTTGGCTGTGGGTGGGAGACCTGTCAAACTGGAACTTTCGCGAGAGGAAGCCATGATTGACACCCGAACCCGTCATGCTTTCAAGTTTAAAATCAAGACTGGAATCAATCAGGATGGAAAAATTAACGGAATACATATTTCTGCCGTTTCCAACACTGGCGCCTACGCGTCACATGGTCATTCTATTGCTTCAAGCGGGGGCGGTAAATTCCGCTATCTATATCCAACCAAGGCCTTGAAATATGATCCTATAACGGTTTATACCAATTTGCCGGTTGCTGGAGCGATGCGGGGGTATGGTACTCCCCAGATATTCTTTGCCTTTGAATCTCATATCGAAGATATTGCCAAGAAACTCAACCTGGACCCCATCGAGATTCGGAAGAAAAACCTAGTTGAAGTTGGGTTTGTAGAACCGTTGAGTAAAAATAAGATCATGAGCTGTGCTATCCGGGAATGCATCGATAAGGGTCGAGAGTTAATCAAGTGGGACGTCAAGAAAGCCTTGTACAAGGAGCAGAGCGGAGATCTGCGTCGAGGGTTAGGCATGGCCTGCTTTAGCTATGCTTCGGGAACCTATCCGGTAGCCTTAGAACTTGCTGGAGTGCGTATTGTCATGAACCAAGATGGTTCAGTGCAAGTTCAACTCGGTGCAACAGAAATCGGCCAAGGGAGTGACACAGTCTTCGCTCAAATGGTGGCTGAGGTCCTCGGTCTTCCCATGTATATGGTCCATGTCGTCTCCACCCAAGATACAGATATTACCCCCTTTGATACGGGGTCTTATGCTTCGAGGCAAACCTATGTAACAGGGATGGCTGTGGAAAAGGCTGCCCTGGAAGTTAAGGCAAAAGTGCTTGGTTTTGCCCAGAGGATGACAGATATCCCTGCCCATCTCTTAGATCTTCAAGATCAATTCATTGTCTTTAAAGAGTCTGGCGAACAAATCCTAGCCCTGGAAGTGGTTGCGATGCAGTCCTATTATGACAGAGTTCATGCCCAACCTATTACCAGTGATGTTTCAAATAATGCTCGCCTTAATGCCATACCTTTTGGGGTAACCTTTGTAGAAGTGGAAGTCGACATCAAGACTGGGAAAATTAAGATATCGGAAATCTTCAATGTCCATGATTCTGGTAAGATCATCAATCCACTCTTGGCAGAGGGGCAAGTGCATGGCGGGGTGAGTATGGCCATTGGCTATGCCCTCTCCGAACAGTTGCTCTTTGATGAGGTGACGGGTAAACCTCTTAACAATAATTTGCTGGATTATAAACTTCCGACCATGATGGATACACCTGATATTGGCGCAGCTTTCGTGGAACAAGATGATCCAACAGGGCCCTTTGGCGTCAAATCCTTGGGAGAGCCTCCGATTGTTTCTCCGGCTCCGGCAATTCGCAATGCTGTATTGGATGCGACGGACGTGGCTTTCAATCGGATCCCGATGAATCCGCAACGTGTTTTCGAAAAGTTTAAAGAAGTTGGATTAATCTAGTAAGGCGGTGAAACGATGTACGATATTAAAGGATATTACGATGCCGAGACCGTTAGTGAAGCGACTGCGCTCCTTTCACAAAACCCCAATCTGAGAATTATTGCCGGTGGGACAGACGTGCTCATCAAAATGCACGGAGGGCAACTTGAAGATGCAGAGCTCTTGAGCCTTCGCAAGATTAAATCCTTGGAGAGTATTCAAATATCAGAAAATGGGACGATCGTGATCGGAGCAATGGCTACCTTTTCGATGATTTTCCACAATCCGATTCTTCGGGAGGCAATCCCAATTCTCACCGAAGCGGCGATCTCCATGGGGGGGCCGCAAATCAGAAATATCGCCACTATCGGAGGAAACGTTTGTAATGGAGCAACGTCTGCAGACAGCGCCTCTTCCTTGTTTGCGCTGAATGCCCAGCTGAAATTACAGGATGCAAATGGGGAACGTGTCGTGACCATCCGTGAATTTTATCTTGGGCCTGGTAAAGTTGCTTTGAAGCCAGGGGAAATTCTTACCGAGATTCTGATTGCGCCGGAAGATTATCAAGGCTTTGGCGGGCAATATATTAAGTTTGCCATGCGTGAAGCGATGGATATTGCCACCCTGGGAGTGGCCGTTGTCTGCAAACTGCAGAGCGGATACTTTGCAGACGTAAGAATTGGACTAGGGGTTGCAGGTCCAACTCCCTTAAGGTGCCTTGAAGCAGAAGAGTACGCCAAGGGGAAGAAAGTTTCATCCGCTACGTTGACGGAGATTGGCAAGCTGGCGGTTAAATCAGCCAAGGCACGAACCTCTTGGCGGGCTTCTAAAGAGTATAGGGAACATCTTGTCGAAGAACTCACGCAAAGAGCCCTGAAAATAGCTGTTGTCAACGCAGGAGGTGCGGAAGTTGTTTAAGCGAATTGCCTTTACGGTGAATGGAAGAGCCTATAATTTTGAGGTGGATGTACGCGAATCGTTGCTGGATGTTTTGAGAAGTCAATTGGGTTTTACGGGTGCTAAACAAGGCTGTGGGGTTGGCGAATGTGGCGCCTGCAGCGTACTGATTGATGGTACGCCTTATGATACCTGCATATACTTAGCCGTTTGGGCGGACGGTAAGGAGATTAGGACGATAGAGGGTTTGGCGGCAAAAAATGGGGAACTTTCTGATGTTCAGAAAACCTACGTCGAAGAAGGGGCTGTGCAGTGTGGCTTCTGTACCCCTGGCCTCGTTCTGACCACTACGGCTATGGTGGAGAGTGGCAAAGATTACACTCGTGAGGAGATTAAACGAGAACTCTCAGGTCATTTATGTCGGTGTACAGGTTACCAGAGTATCTTAAAAGCTGCTGAAAAGTCCTTAGAAGGGCATATTTGCACGTGTGTTGACAGCCCTCATTATAAAGGAAAATAAACGAAATTTACTTAAGCTTAGCTAGGGCTCGGCGAAACTTATTACCATTATGAAAATGTGGCAATGATTGGCGCTGAGCAGCAGATCAAATCAATAAAGAATTGAGGAATGATAACGAATGATGAGTGATAAAATGATTCAAATTCCCTTCAAGAACTTGGTTAACTGGATGTTCGAAGAATATAAGCGCACTCAGACTATTTTCGGCGTATCTGAGGTTAAATTTTTCCAAAAGAAGAATGACCACCAGATTGGACTTTTTGGTGAAACCATGGATACTCCAGTTGGTCCGGCGGCTGGTCCGCATACTCAACTCGCACAAAACATTATCGCTTCTTACCTGAGCGGGAGTCGTTTCTTCGAGTTGAAATCTGTTCAAATCATGGATGAGTTAGAGATTCCTAAGCCCTGTATCCTGGCGGAGGACGAATGCTATAACACGGAGTGGTCTACGGAGCTTCCGATTATGGGTGCCTTTGACGAGTATGTAAAAGCCTGGTTTGCTCTCCACGTCTTACAAAAGGAGTTCTTTAACCAAAGTGATCGACGATTTATGTTCAATATGAGCGTAGGGTATGACTTGAAAGGGATTCAATCTCCTAAAGTTGATCAATTCATCGAAGGGCTTAAAGACGCTTCAGAAAGGTTGATTTTTAAGGAGTGTCTTGCTTCTTTACTGGAAAATGTTGATCAGTTTAAAACGATTGATCGAGCTTTTATTGAACAGATTTCACCTAATATTTGCACGTCGATTACCTTATCGACCATGCATGGCTGCCCACCGGCAGAAATCGAAGCTATCATTAAATACTTAATCAGTGAAAAGAAATTGCATACCTTTGTGAAGATGAATCCGACGCTTTTAGGATATGAGTATGTGAGGAACACCTTCGATAAAATGGGTTACAAATATATTGAGTTGAAGGAAGAATCCTTTACCCATGACCTTCAATTTAAAGATGGCGTTGAGATGTTAAAACGTCTCAAAGTTTTCGCCCTGGAGAAGCAAAAAGATTTTGGCATCAAGATGTCTAATACGTTGCCTGTAAGGATCATGAAATCGGAATTGCCGGGCGAGGAAATGTACGTGTCCGGTCGAGCACTTTATCCCTTAACGATTAATCTGGCGTATAAGTTAGCTGCGGAGTTCGGAGGGGATCTCAAGATCTCCTATTCAGGTGGAGCGGATGCCTTTAATATTGATCGAATCTTTGAGACGGGAATCCAGCCAATCACCGTGGCAACAACTCTGTTAAAACCCGGAGCCTATACGCGCTTTAAGCAAATGGCAGATCTCTTAGATCCACTCATGGGTAAGCAAGACTCCGATAAGCTGGATATGAAAAAACTAAAAGCCCTAGCTGAAAGTTCCTTGGACGATGCTAACCATCTCAAGGAAAAGAGAGACCTGGTCAATCGTAAAACAGAGCTTAAGCTCCCTGTGCTTGATTGTTTCATGGCCCCATGTACTGTTGGATGTCCCATTGAACAAGATGTCCCTGAGTACCTTCGCTTGGTAGGCGAGGAACGCTATGAGGAAGCGTTTGATGTCATAGTCTCCAAAAACCCATTCCCCTTTATTACGGGGACGATTTGTACCCACAACTGTATGACCAAGTGTACCCGTTTATATTATGATGAGTCAGTGCATATCCGGGGACAAAAATTGGTGGCTGCAGAAAAAGGGTTTGATGCCTATATGCAGAAGCTTCCTACCCTGAAACCTGAGTCATCTGCCAAAGTAGCCGTCATTGGAGCAGGTCCATCTGGCCTGGCGGCCGCTTATTTCCTTGCCAAAGGGGGCATGGAGGTTACTGTTTTTGATAAACGTCAGAAAGCCGGCGGTACCGTCGAATACGTTATCCCGGATTTCAGAATCTCAAGAGAAGCGATCACTAAAGACATTAAACTGATCGAAAAAATGGGCGTTAAGTTCCAATTTGGGATTGATCCCAAGGTTTCCGTAGCTGATTACAAAGCGAAAGGGTTCCAGTATGTCTATCTAGCAATCGGTGCAGGAAAGACCAATGATCTGGAGATCCAAGGGGATAGGGAACGGGTGATGGGAGCGATACCCTTCCTGGAAGCCTTTAACGCTGACAAAGAGGCCCTAAAGCTGGGTAAGAACGTGGCAGTTGTCGGGGGCGGTAATTCTGCGATGGATGCTGCTCGGGCTGCCCTGAGAGTGAAAGGCGTGGAGAATGTCTATATTGTCTATCGTAGAACAAAAGACTACATGCCTGCTGACAAAGAAGAGCTTCACTATGCTCAGGAAGATGGGGTTATCTTCAAGGAGCTTCTTGCGCCAGTCTCCTTGACTAAGGGCGTCTTGAAATGTCAGACCATGGAGCTGGGTCAAGCGGATGCCTCTGGGCGAAGGAAACCAGTGGCCAAGGCGGGTGCCTTTGAAGAACTGCCCATCGATACCGTCTTGTCAGCGATTGGGGAACTGATCGATTATGACCTCTTAAAGAGCAACGGTATTGAAGTAGGGGAGAAAGGGATCATTCGCGTCAACCAAGAAACCCTGGAAACTAGTGTGGAAAATGTCTTTATCGGTGGAGATGCCCTGGTTGGACCTTGGACAGTGGTCGGTGCTGCTAAGCACGGAACAATTGTGGCTAAAGCCATTCTAGAAAAGGAACAGCTGGAATTCAAACAAGAGTTTACGTCTAAGATCTCCTTTAATAATGAAAAGCAGTTATTAGAGATTGCTGAAAAGAAAGGCGTAATGAAACCTGTTGCCGATCACAAGCTGGAATCCGACAGATGTTTAGAGTGCAATAAAGTCTGTAATATCTGTGCTGAGGTCTGCCCAAACCGCGCCAACCTTATGATTCCGGTCAAGGGCCAAGGTTTAACGAATATGAATCAGATTCTGCATATGGATGGAATGTGTAATGTCTGCGGAAACTGCGGGACCTTCTGCCCGTATTCCAGTGAGCCGTACAAGGTAAAGCTAACTCTCTTCTGGACTGAGAAAGATTTCATGGATAGTCCTAATATCGGCTTCTATTTCTTAGATGGTGGTCGCAATGGGGAATTCATGCTTCGCCTAGAGGAGAAAATCCACAAGGTGAAGTTTGATGAAGCCGGTAAACCAAGTTTGCCGATGGATGACAAGGTTGCAGCCTTTATTTGGACAGTTTATAAAGAATACGGTTATTTGTATAAACTTTAAAAAAATGCGCATATTTAGAGAGGTCGAAGTATTATAGCGGGCCTCTCTAAATTTCACTTGTTATTAATGTCGAATCATGCAAGAACGGGTCGTATTACCGAATAATAACGAATGAATTAAGTCTCTCTGCCGATCAAATGCAACAATGGATTGCTCAAAAAGGGATGGAACGAACCATGTTAAATCGGATTCGACGTGGCTATTTCTTTTTCGGTAGAAAGAATTTTATCTTTGGCAGGTGAAGCCACACGGAAAGATTGAGCATTCTGACTCATTCTGATAACTATGCATATCAAAATGATAATCAATAAAGTCCTCCCTCAAATCCAGCATCAATGTATATTTAGGGCGGAAATTTGTGAAGATACCCTTTAGAATCCTAAGAGATTACCATTTTGATAATTTCGTTACGGTAAATATTCCCCAAAGGTGTATTTTAGGCTGGATTTGCAGTAAGTGTCGAGTTGGCACGAATCTTGCTACATACTTCTTGAATAAGAAGAAAATTGTGTCTTAATTGTTTCGTCATAATCTTATTGTCCCCCGACCATTACGGGTTACTATAAAAGGTCGGTTGAAATAGACACCTTGATAAAGTTGCGGGACTAAATTCAAGGACGAAATTTGAAGGAGGTGATTTAGGCTTAATGAGATCTTTGGCCCGCATCAAAAATAAAGGAGTGAAAGCAAATAATGGCTAATACCAAACATGGAGTGGCACCGGTCGACGAGATGCTGCCTGCTGGGAAACTTTTTCTATACGGGTTACAACACGTACTGGCGATGTATGCCGGAGCGGTTGCCGTTCCGTTGATTATTGCTGGAGCAGCTGGCTTAACTCAAGCACAAACGGCTTTTTTGATTAACGCTGACTTATTTACTTGTGGTATTGCTACACTACTCCAAACCTTAGGGATTTGGAAAATCGGAATTAAGATTCCTGTCATTCAAGGGGTTACTTTTGCTGCTGTTACGCCTATGGTCATTATGGCCAAAAGTGGCGGTATGACGTTGATCTTTGGCTCTGTCATAGTGGCTGGTCTATTTACGTTTTTAGTTGCTCCATATTTTAGTAAGTTGATTCGTTTCTTCCCCCCAATCGTCACGGGTACAATTATTACAATTATCGGGGTTTCTCTCCTGCCAGTCGGTATTAACTGGGCTGCAGGCGGAGTTGGAAACAAGAATTATGGCTCTTTAACCTTTATTCTGGTGGCAACAATTGTGCTGGTGGCAATTCTCTTGATTAATAAACTTTTCAAAGGCTTTGTTTCCCATATTGCCGTTTTGCTGGGTTTACTGGTCGGCCTAGTTGTTGCCATCCCCTTAGGACTTGTAAACTTCTCGGGAGTGGCTACAGCTCCTTGGATTGGCATTACAACGCCCTTTTTCTTCGGAGTTCCAAAGTTTGAGATCGGTTCGATTATCGCTATGATTCTGGTAATGTTGGTTGTCATGGTTGAGTCAACGGGAGACTTTCTGGCTATTGGTGAAATGGTCGGGAAAAAGATCGGTGAAGAAGAACTTACTGCTGGTTTAAGAGCAGATGGCTTAGCCACTGCCCTTGGTGGTATCTTCAATGCCTTCCCGTACACGGCCTTTGCGCAGAACGTCGGCTTGGTCGGTTTAACTGGAGTCAAGAGTCGTTTCGTCGTCGCAACATCCGGTGTCATCTTAGTTATATTAGGCTTATTTCCTAAGATGGCTACCATTATTGCCTCCCTGCCTACCCCAGTCCTTGGGGGAGCTGGAATAGCAATGTTCGGAATCGTCGCTGCCAGCGGGATTAAGACTCTTGCGAAAGTGGACTTCGAGAAGAACGTTAATAACATTTTCATTGTTGCTATTAGTATCGGAATTGGTGTTATTCCAGTAGTAACTCCGAACTTCTTTCAACATTTCCCATCTTGGAGTCAAACCATTATGCATAGTGGAATTACCTTAGGTTCAATCACGGCGATTGTCCTTAATGCTTTCTTTAATGGAAGCAAAGGCGCAGGAGATTTAGATGAACTAAAGGCTCATGCCGGAATTCGAGAGTAATTAATCGGCGGTGGGAGAGATTTCTTTCCCACCTTCTCCATAGGTTAATCAAGAGCCATAATTCATCTTTCACTCGAAGGTGGGAGATGAATTTGGCCGATTTAATGGAGTGAGGAGGATAAGACCCCCACTCAGTCACCAAGCATCGTAATTTAGTTTTAAAATCAGTATTTTAAAAGGGGTTATAGGAAGTGACAGTCGATTTATCCGTTGATTTTTGCGGAATCAGATTTGAAAACCCCTTTATTTTGGCTCCTTCACCTAGTACAGATCACCTCGGTCTCTTAATACAGGCTTTTGAAGCCGGCTGGGCTGGAGCAGTCTTAAAGACCGTTGCAGTCGATTCTAGAATTGTAAGTCGAGTTTTTCCATTGGTTACTCGCCTTGAGCAAGCAGGCGAATTTATAGGTCTGCAAAACATCGACCTCGTTTCTGAACATTCCGTCGAAGTGATTGAACAAAATGTGCGTACTTTAAAAACACGTTTCCCGAATAAAATCGTCATTCCCAGTATTATGGCCTCCACGAAAGAAGACTGGCAATCGTTGGCTAGGCGGTTTGTAGACGCTGGAGCAGACATAATTGAGTGTAGTATTTGGCACCCTCATGGAACTGAGTGGGGGCTATGTACGAAAGTTCAAGAGCCTGAGGGGACGGAACCGATCGCTCGCTGGGTGAAAGAAGTCGTGGGAAATGTTCCTGTAGTCATTAAATTATCTGCACAAGATTCCGATATTATTGCTACGGCTAAGGCGGTTAGACGTGGTGGTGCAGATGGAGTTAGTGCAATAAATACGATAAAATGTATTACTGGTGTCAACTTAGATACCCTGATTCCTTATCCAAATGTAGCTGGCTTATCGACCTATGGAGGGCTTTCTGGATCGGCCTTGAAACCCATTGCCTTGCGTTGTACGGCGGAAATTGCCCAACAAGTGGATATTGATATTACAGCGAGTGGTGGAATAACTACTTGGCAAGATGGCGCAGAATTCCTCCTTCTTGGGGCTAGCACCTTGCAAATATGCACCGCGGTATTGCGTTTTGGCGTAGGGATCATCGGTGATTTATTGCGTGGTTTAGAAGGTTTTATGGAGGAAAAGGGTTTTCAAAGTTTAACCGACCTGATTGGAAGGTCTTTGCCTTATTTAGTGGAGCATTCCCAACTCCCGAGGGGCATTCAAGTAGTCTCCCGCATTCAGTCCGAGGTCTGTGATGGTTGCGGAGTCTGCTATACAGCTTGTCGAACAGGTGGACATGATGCTATAGTTCTGATCAAGGGTCGTCCACAGGTTGAAATAAGTAAGTGTATAGGGTGTGGACTATGTCGAGCGATGTGTTCTTCAAAGGCAATTTCGTTAGTCAGACCCATTATTCTTTAGGTGGAGACAACGATCTGGGTAGAGTGAGGGTCTTGGGAAAAATAATTAAGAGAGGGTGATTGTATTGCTGTTAATCGGTAATGGTACGGTCTTAACTTTGGGCGAGCGGAATCAAGTTATTCCCAAGGGTGGTGTGCTAATTCAAGACAAAAAGATCCTGGAAATTGGGTCAACCCAAGATTTAAAGGCCCGGTACCCGGATGTAGAGTTTATTGATGCTCATGGAAAGCTGATCATGCCAGGGATGGTCAATACCCATATGCATCTTTACAGTACGTTTGCGCGTGGCATGGATTCCAAGAGTAAAGCTCCAAAAAGCTTTGGAGATATCCTTGAAGGACTTTGGTGGAAACTCGATAAATTACTGACCCTTGATGATGTCTATTACAGTGGTCTGACTCCTTTGATCGAGTGTATCAAAACAGGAACGACCACAATTATTGATCACCATGCCAGCCCCATGGCTATTACGGGGAGCTTATCCACGCTTGCTAAGGCAGCCAAAGAGATGGGGGTTCGGGCGGCCTTTTGTTATGAGGTCTCAGATCGGGATGGGGAAAAAATTGCCCAAGAAGGAATCCAAGAGAACGTTGACTTCATCAAAGCTTGTCAGGCTCAACCGGATGAAATGGTAGCAGGTATGTTCGGACTTCACGCTTCTTTGACCTTATCCGATCAAACCCTGACTCAGTGCAGTGAAGAAGCCAATCGTCTGGGTGCAGGATTTCACGTACATGTTGCCGAAGGAATTGAGGACTTAGAAGACAGTCTTGCCAAATACGGAATGCGGGTGGTCGAGCGCTTAGATAAGTTCAAGATTTTGGGACCCAAGACTATTGCAGTACACTGTGTACATATTGATGATCACGAGATCGAAATTCTTAATAATTCTCAAACCCAAGTTGTTCATAATCCGGAATCCAATATGGGAAATGCTGTTGGAGTAACACCCGTTCTTAAAATGCTCAGCCAAGGGGTCAAGGTGGGACTTGGAACGGATGGTTATACTTGTGACATGTTTGAAAGCGCCAAAGTAGGGAATGTACTTCATAAGCATGCCGCGGCGGATCCCAGTGTCGCCTGGGGTGAAATTCCTCAAATGCTTTATGGTAATAATCCTAAAATCGCCTCCGAATTGTTTGGCGGTAAGTTCGGCGAATTGACAGAAGGAGCATGGGCTGATGTTATCGTTGTCGATTACACGCCTCCGACTCCCATCGGACCTAACAATTGGACCGGACATCTTCTGTTTGGAGTCTCAGGACGGGCTGTCGAAACAACGGTCATCAATGGGCGCGTGCGCATGCTTGACCGAAAGCTGATCGACATTGATGAAGAAGCTATCGGTGCTCGGTCCAGGGAATTGGCCCAGGAAGTTTGGAATAGAATTTGAGGTGATCTTGATGAAGAATGTGTTAGGACTCCGCTGTATTGATTGTGGAAAGGAAGTCCCCGCCGAAGCTGGGACCTATACTTGTCCTACTTGTGGCAAAAAAGGTGGCATTATGGATGTCCTCTACGATTACCAAGAGATTAATCGGTTGACGTCACGTGAGCAACTAAGCCAGTCCAAAGATTATTCGATTTTTCGCTACCTTCCTTTTCTGCCCATTCATCCAGATTCAGCTCGCCCCCATCTGAGAGTGGGCTGGAGCCCGCTTTATAAACCGCAGGGACTGGGCAAAAGTCTAGGGATGAGTAACCTTTATATTAAAGACGACGGACAGAATCCCACCGCTTCCCTAAAGGACCGGGCTTCGATCATTGCCGTTATTAAAGCAGTCGAGGAAAAGGCGCCGACGGTCGCCGCTTCTTCAACTGGCAATGCCGCTTCATCCTTAGCGGGTAGTGCTGCGGCCATGGGGATTAAATCCGTTATTTTTGTGCCGAGCCGAGCACCCCAAGGGAAGATCGCTCAATTGCTGATCTTTGGAGCCACGGTGATTAGTGTCCAAGGGTCTTATGAAGATACCTTTAGACTTTCTGCAGAGGCCATTGATCGCTTTGGTTGGTATAATCGAAATGCGGCCATTAATCCGTATCTTGTCGAGGGTAAGAAGACCGTCGCCTTAGAGATTGCCGAGCAATTAAACTGGGAAGTGCCTGACTGGGTGATCCTGTCCGTTGGGGACGGCTGCACCATAGCAGGGGTCTGGAAAGGCTTTAAGGATCTATACAGTGCTGGGTGGATCGACCGCTTACCTAAAATTGCCGGAGTACAGTCCACTGGGTGTTGCCCACTCGTCGATGCCTTCGTGGAAAATCGCCCCTGGCAACCTAAGGAAGAGAATACAATCGCCGATAGTATTGCAGTCGGCGTGCCGCGCAATCCGGATAAAGCCTTAAATGCTGTTCGCGAATCAGGTGGCACGATGGTTGCAGTCTCCGATGAAGCGATCTTGGATGCCATGCGCGAACTGGGTAGAACCAGCGGTATTTTCGGAGAACCGGCGGGTGTGACTGGAACCGCCGGGCTTAAGGTTCTGGTGGAAAAAGGGGTCATTGGGGCCGACGAAAAAGTAGTTTCTATTGTAACCGGTAATGGGTTAAAGGATGTTCAGAATGCCATTAAAGCTGTGGGTGAGCCCATCAAAGTCGAGCCTTCGCTGAAAGAACTGTTAGTCAAGTTGGAAGGCGCTAATCGTGATTCGATATTCGATGTTCGAGGTTCGAACGAGAAGTGAAGAACGATGTAGAGGCGAAAGTCGGTTATGATATAAGGGGATGCGATATTCGAACCACGAACCACGAACCATGAACTATGAACTATGAACTATGAACACGTAATTTCGAACCACGAACATCGAACCACGAACCACGAATAAAGGGAGGTCCAATATGAGAAACTTGATTGATTTAACCATTAATGAAGAGCAGCTTAAAAAGACAGTGCAGAGTGTCAAGGAAAAAAATGTTGTTATCCCGACCCTAGCACAGATGAAAGATCCGAATAAGATACCTGCATCAGTCAAAGAGAAGTTAAAGAAAACTGGGTTATGGGACGTTGACCCCATTAACTTGTTCAGAATATCCTGGAAGAATCAACCCATTAAAGAGGGCGGCTTATTTAATCCCTTACCGAACTATGTGGAAATTCCTTTCGAAATTTCAGGGGTTAAAGCTAGAATTATCGCAATGTCAGGAAAGTATTTTCCAACCGGAGCTCATAAGGTTGGAGCAAGTTTTGCTTGTTTAGTTCCCCGTTTAGTGACGGGACAATTTGATCCAAAATTTCATGAGGCAGTTTGGCCTTCAACAGGGAACTACTGCCGCGGTGGAGCCTATAATTCTGCCTTATTAGGTTGTAAGTCCATTGCTATCTTACCAGAGAATATGAGTAAAGAGCGTTTTGAATGGCTGAAACAAGTTGCTGGCGAAGTTATTGCTACACCCGGCAGCGAAAGTAATGTCAAGGAAATTTACGACAAAACCTGGGAACTTCGGAGAACCCGAGATAATGTTGTGATCTTCAATCAGTTCGGAGAACTGGGTAATAATCTCTGGCACTATGAAGTCACAGGTAATGCTATGAATGATATTATTAAAGCGGAAATTGGGGCAAAGGGTAAAGTAGCAGGGGTATGCTTAACATCTGGTTCTGCTGGCACACTTGGAAGTGGAGACTTCATAAAAGATCAGTATCCTCATGCTAAACTTGCCGTTGGTGAAGCCTTACAGTGCCCAACCTTATTGAACAATGGTTTTGGTGAACATAGAATTGAAGGGATCGGGGATAAACATATCCCTTGGGTTCATAATGTTAGAAATACGGATATGGTAATCGCCATTGATGACAATGATAGTTTGGGTATGTTCCGTCTCTTTAATGAGCCAGCAGGACAGGACTATCTGAGAGAACAAGGGATTTCTGAAGAGGTCATCTCGAAGCTTTCTTGGGTTGGAATTTCAGGTGCTGCAAATATTCTATCTTGTATAAAATTCGCGAAATACTACGAGTTAACTGAAAATGATATTGTTATGACGGTGCTAACAGACTCTGCAGAAATGTATCAGTCGAGATTGCAAGAAATGGAAGCCGAAAGAGGCAAAGTCTATAGTTCGACAGATGCTGCCATTGATCATCACAAAAGTGTTATGGGTGTAAGAACAGACAGCATGGAAGAGTTAACCTATCAAACTAAAAAGCGTATTCATAACCTCAAGTACTACACTTGGATCGAACAACAAGAGTATGATGTGGAAGATCTAAATGCCCAATGGTATGACTATGACGAATACTGGGGCAGGTTGCATCAAATGGGTCCAGAACTCGATAAACTGATTGAACAGTTCAATGAAAAAACTGGTATTGCAAAATAAGCATTTAAATATATCACTACCTATAGATAGTATATGCATTAAGGGGATTTCCAATAAAATAGGTAATAAATACTACAGAGGCAGCGGTTCTTGCACAGGAACTACTGCCTCTTTTTCAAAAATATGAAAGGGGATACTTAAATGTCAATTTTAATAGAAAATGCTTTACACCTAATAACCTTTAATGATCGTGACGAAATACTAGAGAATGCAGATCTGCTCATAGATGGGAAGGAAATTATCGCAGTAGGGCAAGATTTAAATCTAAAGTTAACCTCTTCAGAAAAACCTCAAATTATTGATGCTCAGGGAATGGTGGTGCTTCCGGGGTTAGTAAATACTCATCACCACCTCTATCAAACCTTATTTCGCGGACTTCCGGAGGTCCAAGGAATGCCTCTCTTCTACTGGCTTATTAATCTTTACGAGTTTTGGCGTCATATCATCCCAGACGCTGTATATTATGGGGCAATGGTAGGTTTTAGCGAGCTTCTGCGTACAGGATGTACTTTAACAACGGACCATCATTATGTTTTTCCGAAAGGACAAGCCAGCACCTTCATCGATACCCAAATCACAGCGGCTCGCGAGATCGGAATTCGCTTTCACGCTACCCGTGGTTCCATGTCCTTGGGAAAAAGTGAAGGAGGTTTACCCCCTGATGAGGTGGTTCAAGACCCAGAGACCATACTCAAGGATTCACAACGTCTGATTGAGGCTTATCATGATCCCAATCCTTTGGCGATGACTCGCTTGGCGTTGGCACCTTGTTCCCCGTTCTCAGTAAGCCTAGATTTGATGCGGCAGTCCCAAATTTTGGCCAGAGAAAAAGGGGTCATGTTACATACTCATTTAGCAGAAACCCTCGATGAAGAGAAGTTTTGTTTAGAACGCTATGGACGGCGTCCAGTTGAATTGATGGAAGACGTAGGTTGGATAGGACCGGATGTTTGGTTTGCCCATGGGATTCATCTTAATGAGCGAGAAATTGCTCTTCTGGCCCAGAGTGGATCCGGGGTTGCCCATTGTCCGAGTTCGAATATGAAACTCGGAAGCGGAATTTGCCCAACCTCAGATTTGGTTAAAGCAGGTGCCAAACTAGGAATTGCCGTAGATGGTAGTGCTAGTAATGACGGCTCTAATATGTGGGAAGAAGTTCGCAGGGCTTATCTATTAAACCATCTGCGCTATAAAGAGGAAGGTCTTTCAGCTTATGAGACTTTGAAGTGTGCGACGCGTGGAGGGGCGGATGTCCTAGGTCGTCCTGATACTGGGCGTCTGGAAGCAGGCAAAGCGGCGGATATCATTTTAATGGATTTACAAGATGTAGCCTACGCAGGCTCCCACGATCCCCTGGTTTCGATAGTCTGCTGCGGGAACCAGAGCTTAGTGGATACCACAATCGTCAACGGGAAGGTGGTTGTCCGAAAGGGACAACTTCTTACCCAGGATACAGAGGAGATTCGCAAAAAAGCTCATCAAGTGGCGTGTGAAATCGTACAGAAGGAGCGGGGGTTGAAGAGGTAGTAGGGTAATTAAATCATCCTTCTAAAAGCTTATAAGATATAAGGATATGCAAACGTGTCTCGGGGTCATCCAAGTCTGCCGAGATAATCTTCTCAATCTTATTAACCCTGTGAACGAGGGTATTGCGGTGAATATACAGCGCATGGGCAGTTAACAGAACTTCAATGCCTAAAGAGTTTGTTTAGAAGACCATTAATCATTAATGATTACGTCGGTACAGGATTAAAAAGCCACCGCTTGAGCGCGGTGGCTTACGTTTGTTATTTATTAGATGAATCAACTGAGTTCTATATTGAACATATAACCTATAAAGCCTTACCAATTTGCACAAGCTTGTCTGCCGCCTGTGCAACCTGTCTTATAGCCCCTTGCATTTGGCCTAGTCCATTAGCTTGTGTTTCAGTAACTTCAGCTAACTGTACTACTGCTTCCAACATTGTGCCCACCGAAGCCAAGATCGCATGCACGCTAGCTTCAATGTTCACTACAGAATCCTTTGTTCCTTCAGCTAGCTTTCGCACTTCGCCAGCCACCACAGCAAAGCCACTTCCCAATTCTCCAGCCCGGGCTGCCTCGATGGAAGCATTAATACCAAGAATGTTGCTCTGAACTGAAATTTGCTTAATGGTCTTGGTAATTCCAGTAATCCGATCTAAATCTTTATTAGCTTGAGTGGCATCCGTCTCCATTAGGCGAGAGGTTGCCGCCAATTGTTGACCACCTCTAGACAAGCTTTCTAAACTTGCCGAAATTTCCTCAATCGATGCTAGGATCTCCTCACCCGTATTGATCAATAAATCATTTTTCTGTGTCGATATAACAATAGTTATAACACCCACGATTTCACCCTTATCAAAAACTGGATTGGCTGCCGCAATATATGGAATACCAAAAGCGTTTTTGTCCTGCCGGGCCACCATACGCTTACCCGCCCGTAAAGCTCTAACTGAGATCGTTTTCTCGATTTGTTCGAGGGGCAGTCCGACGGTAAGAGGCATTTTTTCCGTTTCTTTAGTTTTATGAACATATAAGACTTTTTCTAGGTCAATTATTATAACTGAAACCTCTTGTTCGTACCAGTCTTTTAAGTAGGGGGCAATCGCAACACAAGTTTCTATGTTCATTACTGCATCTCCTTGCATTTCTATAGATATATATTTAAGCCTGAAATGCTAACTCCGCGACTCAGGTTTGCGAGTTTTGCATCTACTATAAATGAGTACATAGCAATGATCTCGGGAAAAGCTATGTAATCATTTATAGTTAGAACATTTTTAATATTCAAACTGAGAATAAGTTAATTTTATACGACAAGCGCTATGTCGTCAATCAAATGGTGGTCAAAAAACAATTAAACGATTTCAGGCATCGGGAGTTTTTAAAATGTCAACCAGCATTGAAAAAGGTTTTAATAATAGACTTTTTGCACTTGGACATATACAATATTAGAAAAGTGGAAATTTTGCGACAGTAAGGAAATACCTAACGAGTCCATGGAGTTTGGGATAACTTATTATGGGACGTATAAGAAGCTTGGCTGCGAGAGCAATAAGTCAAGCAGAGATGAAAAACTTGCTTTGATAAGAAGAAGGAGTGTAGGATATGAAGGGAAAAAGTAAATCCTATGACAACTCCATGGAAAATGTAACGAGCGAAAGAGTTGATATTTTTGACAGGGAGAATATTAGAAATATTTTAGAAAGTCTTCCAACGACTGTATTTGTTACAGATAAGGAAGGGAATGTCGTTATTTCAACTTCGTTTACTGCAATGACACTTGGGCTTTCTCTAGAAGAACTCTTAAAATCAAATTTAAAAGACTTAGTTGAGAGAGGTTATTATAATAGGTCGTATGCCTTACAAGCAATGAAAGAAAAAAAGAAGATCACGGGGGTTTTGACGACAAAAGCTGGTTTTAAAATGGTTTCGACAAGTACTCCTATTATAGATGATTCGGGTGAAATAACCTTTGTGGTGACCGGCGGTCGACCTCAAGAGATAATCGATAATTTAAATACCCAAGAAAAGAAAGATAAAGTGAAAAGGTTGAAGAGAGAAATAGAATATTTGAGACTTCAAAAAATCAGTAACGAGCAGGTAGTGGCTGAGAGTATTGAGATGAGGAAAATATTTAAAACATGTTACGACATTGCTAAAACGGATAGTTCAATCTTGCTCTTAGGAGAAACGGGAACAGGAAAGGAAGTTTTGTCTAAATATATTCATCTAAATAGCAATCGAGAGAAAGGACCTTTTATTATAGTGAACTGTGCTGCTATTCCTGAAACACTGTTCGAATCGGAGCTGTTTGGATATGAGAAGGGGTCGTTTACTGGGGCTAATACTAGTGGGAAAGTAGGAGTTTTAGAAATAGCTCACGAAGGGACCTTGTTTCTAGATGAGATTTCAGAAATGCCATTGTCGCTACAAGCAAAATTATTAAGAGTTTTAGATAATAATGAAGTTCGCCGAGTAGGGGGGACCGTCAGTCATAAAGTTGATTTTCGTTTGGTTTGTGCGACAAACAGAGATTTAGCAGAAATGGTCGAAAGTGGAGAGTTCCGCGAAGATTTATATTATCGAATTAATGTCATACCTATTAAGATACCACCATTACGCAATCGTCCTGAAGATTTAATTGCTCTGGTCGATAAATTTCTAATGGAATTTAATAAGAAGTATCGGAGACGACATAAATTAAGCTCGACTGAGGTTCAGCATCTACTTAAACATCATTGGCCAGGAAATGTCAGAGAGTTAAGAAACTTTATTGAGAGAGCAGTTGTAACGAATCACGAAAATTTTGAACGTACTATAGACAACCATCAGATCCAGAACAAGATGATCTCATCGACGGATATAATGGATTGCTGTAGTACAGTTGGTAATTCGACACTTAAAGAATTTATGAGAGCGTCAGAAGAAAAATTTGTTAGGAAAATATTAGCGGAGTGTAATGGAAAAATCGGCGAGACTGCCAAAAAGCTTGGTATATATCGCACTGTTTTGTATCGAAAACTAAAATCATATGAAAGTAAAGAATGAGTAGTGACACTACAATATGTCAATTGGCAATGCAATTGTGCTACATTGGAACGACCTATCGCAACAGAGGCTAGGTGTGTAATTAAAACACAACTAGCCTTTTTTATTGCTAATTATATGACCGCAATTCAGCTGTGATTTTTCCAATTTTCGTTATTTATGTACCTTTTTAGGTACATATTTGTTAATTGAGGGAGTGCTTGAGAAATAATATGAAACATGAACCGAATTGGGTACATATTTCAGGAGGTTTTACAACAAAAACAACCAATTTTGACTATCACAAGAGAAGTACATTAGTACTTTGTATTAGCGGTTCATCCTAAAATGCCTTGTAACAGGGGCTTCTTGAGGAATTTTTATAATATTTTGACAATATGGCATTATTATTGCTTATAGAGTAATACACTGACAAAAAAACCTCGTGAAGGGAGCAATAGTATGTCTAAAATTAGAACTGCTGATGAAGTTGCAGCGTTGATTGAAGATGGTTCAACAGTTGGGGTATGTGCTTTTGGACTAGCAGGATGGCCGGAAGAAGTTGCGCAGTCCATGGAGAAACGATTCCTTGAAGTGGGACATCCCTGCAATATAACCTGCGTCCAGGGTTCTATAGCAGGGGACTGGAAAGAAAAAGGAACTACCCGTTTTGGACATGTAGGTTTTGTCAAACGATGGGTGGGAGCTTTTATCGGCTCGTCACCAAAAATGGCTAAGTTAATCGTGGAAAACAAGATTGAGGGATATAATCTGCCGCAAGGCGTGTCTGTTCAACTTTGGCGCGAAATAGCCGCAAAGAGACCTGGCCTTTTGACCAAGGTAGGTCTTGGGACCTTTGTTGACCCTCGCGTTGAAGGGGCAAAAATGAATGCTATGACCACTGAAGAGATTGTTAAAGTGGTTAACTTCGAAGACGAAGAATGGCTTTTTTATAAAACATTCCCTGTCAATGTTGCACTCATTCGGGGAAGCGTAGCCGATGAAAACGGTAATCTAACCATGGACCGAGAGGGTATTCTAGTTGAAGCCCTACCGTTGGCCCAAGCAACAAAAAACAGTGGCGGTATTGTCATTGCTCAAGTAGAGCATATCTCTAAAGCACATTCTTTACATCCAAAACAGATTAAGGTTCCGGGTATTCTAGTTGATTATATCGTTGTTTCGACAAATCCAGAAAATCATTTTCAGACCGAGGGTTTGTATTATTGTCCGGAATTTGCAGGAGATTTAAAGGTACCGCTAGGCTCAATTCCCCAACTCCCTTTGGGTGAACGGAAAATTATTGCTCGCCGTGCCGCGATGGAACTGGAACTTGACGCAATTGTCAATCTAGGGATTGGTATGCCATCCGATATCGCTTCCGTAGCTGCTGAAGAACACGCGAGCGATCTGATGACTCTAACGACGGAATGTGGAGGTATTGGGGGCATTCCAGCAGGTAGACCTCATTTTGGGCATTCCTTTAACGCAGAGGCATATGTTGAACATCATGCCCAGTTTGACTTTTATGATGGAGGCGGAATTGATGTAGCCTTTTTAGGGCTAGCTCAAACGGATAAAGATGGAAATGTCAATGTCAGTAAATTCAAAGGACGGTTTGTTGGCTGTGGTGGATTTATCAATATTTCTCAAAATTCTAAAAAAGTCATCTTCACCGGCGCTTTCACTGCGAATGGATTAGTAGTTGACGTTAAAGACGGTCAATTATCGATAGTTCAAGAGGGTAAGGGTAAAAAGTTTCTTGATCAAGTCGAACAAATTACCTTCAGTGGTAAGTATGCCCAGCAGATTAAGCAACAGGTTCTATATATTACCGAACGAGCAGTGTTTACCTTGGAAGAAGGGCAGATGACTCTTATTGAGATTGCACCTGGTATAGATTTGGAAAAGGACATATTGGCACAGATGGATTTCAAACCGAGGATTTCACCTGATTTAAAAACTATGCCCAGCGCGATCTTTCAACCGGTGTGGGGAAAACTCAAACATACGATTGAAGCAAAAACGAAGGGTGCTGAGATACTGACGGACAAGTCGCTAAATCCTGAGCAACAAAGATTACAAGAACTGGCCCGCCCTCGGGTCGGAAAAACCCTCCGAAGTACTAAATTATCAATACCAAACACGATCCCGCATAAATTGCGGGTCCACTCGTTGTTTACATATCAAATTTGAAACCGTCGTAGCTTATAGTCATTTATAAATTTCTCATGTGTGACTTCTGCAACTTGCAAACAACTTGTCCACTCAGTCAGGCTGTTTAGGCAAAAAACCCACTGGAAACCAAAGTGGCATCCAGTGGGTTTTGTTCTACTTAAACAGAAGGTTTTCTAAAAGGTATCACCTTAGCCGTACTTTTCTTAGGTGTTGGTGCGCTGTCGCCGCAAGATTCGCACCCTCCACCACAGCCCGTTTTATTGCCGATAAAAACTTTGCGCCATGATATTTGCCATTTTTCGTTTATTTGATCAACACGGGTCTCTACTTCATACTGGGGTCCACGTTGTTGATTGGCTAACCTAGCTTCGGTTGTGGCAACAATATTGGCAGTTTTTAAGGCTTGCTTCTCGGAGTCATAGAGGGTCTGGATTTTTACCCATTCCATCGTTTCCATCTTGAATCGCTCCTTAGTAACACTTCACTCTTCCTATAATAACCACTTAATTGAAGATATTGCAAGAGGTGGCATGAAATTATTGAGGATCATTTCTTTAACTATACCTATTATTATGGTAATATATAGAAAAGCCAAAAGGGGCGGTTCGAGCTATGTCATTACCAAAGGAAGATAAAAAATATACCTACACCGATTACTTAACTTGGCCGGAACACGAACGGTGGGAAATAATCGATGGTCTGCCGTTTATGCAGTCAGCTCCTAAATGGGAACATCAAAGCATATCAAGTGAGCTACACAGGCAAATATCTAACTACTTGCTTGATAAACCATGTAGAGTGTTTGCCTCACCTTTCGACTTATGTCTCGTAGAAGATAATGAAAATGATGACGACATTTCAAATGTTGTACAACCGGATATTGTAGTAGTGTGTGACGAAACTAAACTTAGGAAAACCGGATATTTCGGAGTGCCCATTCTAATCATTGAAATATCTTCACCATCCACTGCAATACAGGACCGGGTAGTGAAATTCAACAGGTACGAAAAGGCAGGTGTTAAAGAATATTGGATCGTAGAACCTGACGGTAAATATATTAACGTATTCACATTACAGGAAAACAAACGATATGGGCGTCCCGAAGCGTATACTGAGGAAGACAAAGTGTATGTAACTGTTTTCCCGGATTTTACAGTTGATTTGAAACTAGTGTTTGACGGTATTCCAAATAACTAATTAAAGGATAGTGGTTAGTATGTGTCCCTATGATATGGAGATTGAGAATATTAAGAATCAACTTATTGTAAAATGTCCATATAACTAGAACTTCGAAAACGTCCAAATGGAACCTAAGCTGTCGAAAGCACTTGGGTTCTTTTTGTTTCGTAGGCTTATCAATTAGAAACAAAATAAAAATTTAACCAGAAAAGTTGGCACATTAATTGCATATATAATTAGCGAAAGTCAAATGGTCCATGATCAATGAATTCGATATAGGGGGAGATAGAAGGTCAATAGACAAAACAAGAAATTGTTTTTTAAATACCGTATTAAATCACTAGTTTCATTACAAAATATTAAAAAGAGGAGCGTTATTTGAAATGAATGACAAAATCAAATGGATTCAAAATAATATGGTAAAGAAAAGTGGGACTGGTGTATCAACGGAACTTTTCAGTAAAAAGGAAATAAATAAGGCCATAAATTTTCACAGAACCTTCCCTGATTATCAACCAACCCCGCTTCGTCAACTCGACAGACTGGCTAATAACTTAGGCGTCGGTGGGATTTATGTTAAAGATGAGTCTTATCGGTTTGGTTTAAATGCGTTTAAGGCCCTAGGTGGTTCATATGCCATCGGGAGATACCTAGCGCAGCACCTCAACAGAGATATTAGCGAACTACCGTTCCAAGTTCTTACTTCCCCGGAGATTAAGGAGCAATTAGGCAATATCACATTTGCCACCACCACTGACGGGAATCATGGCCGAGGAATTGCCTGGACAGCCCGTCAATTGCGTCAAAAGTCCGTAGTCTATATGCCTAAGGGATCTTCTGAATATCGCCTTGAAAGAATTAGATCCGAAGGTGCAGAGGCTGAGATCACGGATCTGAATTACGATGATGCTGTACGCATGACTGCCGTAGAGGCCGAAAAACACGGTTGGGTCGTTGTGCAAGATACGTCCTGGGAAGGGTATGAGGAGATTCCGACCTGGATTATGCAAGGCTATGGTACAATGTCAGCTGAGGCTTTGGAACAGCTCAATAACATCGGCATCGAGAAACCAACTCATGTTTTTGTTCAGGCAGGAGTCGGTGCCCTGGCTGGGTCTGTACAAGGTTATTTTGCTTCCTTGTTTAAAGAGGATTGCCCCAAAACCGTGATCGTCGAAGCAGATCAAGCGGATTGTTTATATAAATCAGCCCTGGCAGGGGATGGTAAACCACGGGTGGTCGGCGGAGACATGGCCACTGTTATGGCAGGACTCGCTTGTGGAGAGCCTAACTTAATTGGGTGGAATATCTTGCGGGATTACAGTGACTTGTTTGTTTCTTGCCCTGACTGGGTAGCAGCGAAAGGAATGCGCGTGCTGGCTAATCCTTTGCTTGGGGATCCAAAGGTAATTTCGGGCGAATCCGGCGCAGTGACTGCTGGGTTGCTTAGCTCAATTTTGCTAGACGATGCCTTCAAAGGCGCTCGGGAAGCACTCCAGCTGGATGAAAAATCCCAAATCCTGATCTTTAACACTGAAGGAAATACAGATCCTTATAAATATCGCAGTATTGTCTGGGATGGAGAATTGCCGTCAGGGGGACGTTAATCTGGTTTCTCTATGGAAAATACCTAATTGAAGGAAGCACACAGTCGTTAAGATAAGGTGCTTCCTTTTCTTTTTTAATATAGTTGAATTCTTGAGGAATTATTTGAGTTGGATTAAAATGCGAAGCGGCGAGAAGTTGTATATAATGTAAGCTAAAGCAAATAATATGAGGTGTAAAGCATGTTGTATCACCTGCGCAGTATTAAGAGTACGGTCCAACAAACTGCAGACGCTATTGCTGCAGCCCTGAAAATTGAAGTTGAAATTGCCGATATCGATCTAATACGGGTTGCTGGAACCGGGAAGTATAAAAGCAAATGTGGCGGCCCAATGGACGATGGTTTTGTTTATCGGCATGTGATCAAAACAGGGGAGCCAGTAATCATTGACAATCCTGGCTTCAACGAACTCTGCCAGCCCTGTCCCTGCAGGGGAAACTGTCTTGAATATGCGGAAGTAGCTATACCTATCCGCATTGATGATCAAATCATAGGGGTTATTGGGTTAGTGAGCTTTGATGAGGAGCAAACAAAGCGGCTGATGGACAATAAACAATCCCTCCTGCTCTTTCTGGAAAAGATGGCGGAACTCCTGGTTGGGAAGGCAGCAGAAATTCAACAGAATCACGATCGAGACCTTATAACCAGCCAATTAATCACAGTACTAAATCTATTGCATGATGGGATTTTGTTGGTCAACGATCAGCAACAAGTGACTCATTACAACACTTTGGCTGGTAAATTGTTAGATATTGATGAGCAAGAAGAACAGGCTTTATATCACTTGTTGGATGACAAAAAACTATGGCAGGCCGTTGAACGTGGCGAGACGTTTTCTGGAAACATCCAAGGAAAGAGGGTGGCTACTCAACTTTACTGTGATGTTGTGCCGATTAAAAAGGAAGGAAAGATTGAGGGGGCGGTCATTACTCTTAGGGATATTCAACAAATTAAAAAGTTGGTCAAAGCGGCCACCGTCAGTGATATTGAAACCCATTTTTCGCAGATTATCGGAGAATCTAGAAAGATGAAAGATATAAAGGCCATGGCCTTACATGTAGCTCCCAGTAAGGCAACCCTCTTGATTCAAGGAGAAAGTGGAACAGGAAAAGAACTCTTTGCCCGGGCGATACATCAGAGCAGTAAACGCAAAGGGCATACGTTTATTGCCATAAACTGTGGGGCCATTCCTGAGAATCTCCTGGAAAGTGAATTGTTCGGATATGAAGAAGGATCGTTCACAGGTGCTAAGCGAGGCGGAAAACTCGGGAAATTTGAGCTCGCTCACAATGGGACGCTTTTTTTGGACGAGATTGGGGACATGCCACTTCACCTCCAGGTAAAAATATTAAGAGTATTACAAGAACGAAGAGTCGAGCGTATAGGTAGTACACGTTCAATTCCAGTGGACGTACGTGTGATTGCCGCCACTCACAGAGATTTGGATAACATGGTAAAAACGGGAGAGTTTCGGGAAGATCTCTATTATCGTTTAAATGTTATTCCCTTAACGATTCCTCCACTACGTGAACGTTTAGAGGATGTCCCAACACTAGTCCACTTCTATTTAGATTATTATGCTACCGTAACCGATCGAAAGGTTAGTGGAATTACTCCGGAAGCTATTGAAATCCTATCCCGCTTCACTTGGCCTGGAAATGTCCGAGAACTAGGCAATGTCGTTGAATACTGCGTCACAATGGTGGCTGGAGGGATGATTACTGCTGATACTTTGCCACAAAGGATCAAAACAGACGATAAACCAGAAATCAAACATTCACCGATAAACCTAAAAGTGCTAGAACGGGAAGCGATTATGAAGGCGTTAACTTTGGTTGATACTGAGGGGCATAAGGAAGATGCAGCAAAATTATTAGGAATTAGCAGGGCATCTCTCTATCGTAAGATTAAGGAATACCAAATTGGTGAGAATAGAACTTTTTCTTAGTAGGTATATTGACTTCGAATCTCCATTCTTCCAAGAATCGGCGTTTCAAAGATAGACGTTTGTATCAAAATGAGACTCGCGGGGAAGATTGTCGAATTGACAGCTATTCCAGACTTTTTATGGTTTCAATCCGCTTTATAAGGTGTCTCAAATTGAGAATTGGGATGGCGTGATAATAAATTAATTCTAGGGGAAGATACGACTAATCACGCTAAAATGAATAAATTTAATTTTTAAGATAGCTTGGCATGGTTTTTGCAACATATTAAAGCATGTCGACCATACAGGTTAGCTTATGGGTGAACTGAACTACCATTAATCCAACAGTACTGAAAGGGGAATTTATTTTGAAAATGGATTTTGCAAAAGTTCTTGAACTAGCCAAGAAATATGAACCCGAGATGAGTCGCTTTTTAAGAGACCTTATCGCCATCCCGGGAGAAAGCTGTGATGAAAAAGGGACAGTACTCCGCATCAAGGAAGAGATGGAAAAAGTCGGCTTTGATAAAGTTGAAATTGACCCGCAAGGTAACGTTCTAGGCTATATCGGTCATGGTAAACACCTAATTGCTATGGACGCCCATATTGACACAGTGGGCGTAGGAAGCCTGGAGAATTGGCAGTATGACCCTTATAAAGGGTTTGAAGATGATGAAATTATTATCGGACGAGGTGCCTCTGACCAAATCGGTGGAATGGCATCGATGGTTTATGCTGGAAAGATTATCAAAGATCTCGGCTTAGAAGATGATTACACCCTGGTTGTTGTCGGTTCCGTACAGGAAGAAGATTGTGATGGATTATGCTGGCAGTACATTATTAAAGAAGACAAAGTTGTACCTGAATTTGTTGTCATTACCGAACCAACTGATGGGAAGATTTATCGCGGACATCGTGGTCGGATGGAAATTAAGGTATTGACAAAAGGTGTTAGTTGTCATGGCTCGGCTCCAGAGCGTGGCGACAATGCAATTTACAAAATGGCTCCGATTCTCCAAGAACTACGCAGCTTACATGAAAATCTTATGGACCATCCGTTCCTTGGCAAAGGGAGCTTGACAGTTTCGGAAATCTTCCATACTTCACCTTCGCGCTGTGCAGTTGCAGATAGTTGTTGGATTTCTGTCGATCGTCGCTTAACTGCTGGAGAATCATGGGAATATGCAGTTCAACAAATTAAAAACCTTCCTTCAGTTAAAGCCGCTGGTGCAGAAGTTACCATGTACATGTATGATCGACCTTCCTATACTAACCTAGTTTATCCAACAGAATGCTATTTCCCAACCTGGCTTATCGAAGAGGGACATCCAGTAACCAGTACTCTTGAAGATGCTTACAAAGGATTATTCGGTAAAGATCCAGTGGTAGACAAGTGGACATTCTCTACGAACGGTGTTTCCATCATGGGACGCTATGGAATTCCTTGCATCGGTTTTGGACCAGGACACGAGGACCAAGCACATGCTCCCAATGAGCGGACCTGGAAAAAAGAACTGGTGGATTGTGCAGCTATGTATGCAGCTATCCCTACTCTTTATGTTCAAGACTATGCTGATAAGATGCCAAAGGATACGGAGAACTTAGTTAAGATTGGGTGAGGCGTGATTACTCGTTCGCGCACGTTTCAAAAAAAACCTAATGAACCACACGAGCTGTTGCATCCTGCCAACTATCAAAAATATTAAATAATGAAGGAGATTTTTTATGAAAACGTTGAATGATTACGTTGAAAAATTAAACAAGTTGAATTTTAAAGAAATGTACAACAATGACTTTTTGCTGACTTGGGAAAAATCAGATGATGAGTTAGAAGCTGTATTTACTATTGCTGACGCTCTTCGCTTTATGAGAGAAAACAATATCTCTACTAAGGTTTTTGAAAGCGGACTTGGGGTTTCTTTATTCCGTGACAACTCTACCCGTACCCGTTTCAGCTTCACGTCGGCATGTAATCTTCTTGGACTAGAGGTTCAGGACTTGGATGAAGGGAAATCCCAAATAGCTCATGGCGAAACAGTTCGTGAAACTGCAAATATGATCTCCTTTATGGCAGATATTATTGGTATTCGTGATGATATGTATATCGGCAAGGGAAATGCTTACATGCGTGAAGTTTCCGAGGCTGTACAGCAAGGAAATAAGGATGGAATTTTGGAGCAAAGACCTACCCTAGTAAACCTACAGTGCGATATAGATCACCCTACTCAGTCAATGGCCGACATGCTGCATATCATTCATGAATTTGGTGGTATTGAGAACCTGAAAGGAAAGAAAATTGCCATGTCATGGGCTTACTCACCTTCCTACGGAAAGCCGCTTTCTGTGCCTCAAGGTATAGTCGGTTTAATGACTCGTATGGGAATGGATGTAGTCCTTGCACATCCTGAAGGATATGAGATCATGTCAGACGTAGAAGAAGTGGCCAAGGCAAATGCTGCAAAATCAGGAGGATCCTTCACAAAAACAAACAGCATGGAAGAAGCCTTCAGAGATGCCGACATCGTTTATTCAAAGAGCTGGGCTCCATTTGTAGCGATGGAAAAACGCACTGAATTATATGGGAACGGTGATTCGGATGGGATCAAGGCCCTTGAAAAGGAATTACTGGCCCAGAACGCAGAGCATAAAGATTGGGCTTGCACAGAAGAAATGATGAAGTTGACAAAGGCTGGCAAAGCCACCTATATGCATTGTCTGCCTGCGGATATCACTGGTGTAAGCTGTAAAGAAGGCGAAGTCGATGCAAGCGTATTTGATCGATATCGTATTCCGCTATACAAGGAAGCAAGCTACAAGCCTTATGTTATTGCTGCTATGATATTCTTAAGCAAATTTAAAAATCCACAGGCTACTTTAAGCACCTTGGAGAAAGCTGCAAAGCAAAGAAAGTTTGACTAAGACGTATGAAAGAAAATAACTAGTCAAAGATACCTTGGATATTTTCTTGAATGTGCCTAAGACTAATTAAAAGGACTGAACTAGCATAATGAAAAAAAGAGTTGTTATTGCCTTAGGCGGAAATGCACTTGGTAACAATCTGCCTGAGCAGATGATCGCAGTCAAAAATACTTCCAAAGCTATTGCTGATTTGATAGAAGAAGGATACGACGTAGTGATTTCCCACGGGAACGGGCCACAGGTTGGAATGATTCATGAGGCTATGGATGTCTATGGGCGTTCAAATCCAATGCATCCAACCTTCACTCCCCTGTCAGTCTGTGTCGCAATGAGCCAGGCCTATATAGGCTATGATTTGCAGAATGCTTTGAAGGAAGAACTGCTGGACCGCGGCATAGAAAAATCTATTACCACAGTCATCACTCAGGTTCGGGTGGATGAGGATGATCCTAAGTTTCTAAATCCTACAAAACCGATTGGCCATTTCATGAACGAAGAAGAACTTAAGTTTGCCAAGGAAAAAGGCTTTCAAGTCATCGAAGATTCGGGAAGAGGTTACCGCAGGGTTGTAGCTTCTCCTCTTCCTAAAGAGATCATTGAAATTAAAACCATAAAGAATTTATTGAATTCTGGTGAGATCGTCATTACCTGCGGAGGTGGAGGTATCCCTGTTATCAGACAAGGGCACCATCTAAAAGGCGTAAGCGCTGTCATTGACAAGGATTTTGCCTGCAGTGTCTTGGCGCAGGAAGTTAATGCTGATTACCTGATCATCTTGACTGCCGTAGAAAAAGTGGCAATTAATTTCGGAAAACCTGGCGAAAAATGGCTTGAGAGCATTACAACAGACGAAGCAAAAGAATACATGAACCAAGGGCATTTTGCACCTGGATCTATGTTGCCAAAGGTTCAGGCAGCAGTTGAATTTGCAGCTTCAGGAGACAATCGCACAGCTCTCATTACGCTTCTTGAAAAAGCAAAGGACGGAATTAACGGCAAGACTGGTACAGTTATTAAGAAATAAGTAAACTAATGTTAAAAATTGATTCTGAGCTGAAAAAAAGAGCGCAGAGATGTTCCCATAAGGGAAGCACTCTGCGCCTATTTTCGAAGTTCGAGGTTCGTGGTTCGAAATTGAGCAGCGTAGTTGCGATCTTTGAATAAGTTAAACAGAACTCAATTAAGTATAGAACCCAACTAAATTGAGTTTCCAGATTGGCTTAAAGGAGAAATATATATGGGTATAGTGTTAAACGGTGGAACGATAGTTACGGCTGCAGATATGTATCAAGCAGACGTCCGCATTGAAGGCGAGAGAATTGTGGCCATAGGCTACGAGATCAAGCAACCTGGAGATCAGGCGATAGATGTGGATGGCTGCTTTTTATTTCCGGGGGGGATTGATCCGCATACCCACTTTGACCTGCCGATGGGAACGTTTTCTACAGCGGATGATTTTTTCACGGGGTCGAAAGCAGCAGTACTGGGTGGGACAACGACCATCCTTGATTTTGCCACTCAGTTTAAAGGAGAAACCCTGAAGGCAGCTTTGGGAAATTGGCATGCCAAGGCCGAGGGTAAGTGTTATGTGGACTATGGATTTCATATGGCCATCACAGATTGGAATGAACAAATAGCGCGAGAAATTACGGATTTAGTTCAAGTGGAAGGTGTGCCATCCTTTAAACTCTATATGGCCTATAAAAATATCTTGCAAGTGGATGACGGTGCTTTATTACAAGCTTTACGCCATGCTGGAGAGAGTGGCGCACTTGTTTGTGTTCATTGTGAAAATGGGGATGTCATTTATGATTTAGTCCACGAGGCTGTCGCTCAAGGAAAAACTTCGCCGAAATATCACCCCTTAACTAGACCTCCGGAAGCAGAAGAGGAAGCGACTGCCAGGGTTATTGCCCTTGCCCAAATTGCAAAAGCTCCTCTCTATATAGTCCATCTCACCTGCAAGGGTGCGCTCCAAGCAGTGACGAAGGCTAAGCTGAAAGGAATCGAGGTTTATGCTGAAACCTGCCCACAATACCTTTTGCTAGACGACAGCTATTACAACTTAGAAGGGTTTAATAGTGCTAAGTATGTGATTTCTCCACCCTTACGCCCCATTGACCATCAGCAAGAGTTATGGTCAGGTCTGCAAACGGGGATTTTGGATATTGTGGCGACGGATCATTGTGCGTTTAACTATCAAGGACAAAAAGAGTTAGGTGTTAACGATTTTAGTAAAATCCCCAATGGAGCGCCCGGAGTGGAAACTAGGATGGGTTTGCTCTACACTTATGGGGTAATGACTGGAAAATTATCAATTCATGAATTCGTGGCCCTAACTTCAACGAATGCGGCAAAATTATTTGGACTGTTTCCTCGTAAAGGAACCATTGCTCCTGGAAGCGATGCAGACCTGGTGGTCTGGGATCCGCGCATCTCATCCGTAATTACGGTTGATTCACTGCATCAAAACGTCGATTATACTCCTTTCGAAGGGTTTAAACAGACCGGTCAAGCGACTCAGGTGTTTTTACGCGGTAAGCAAGTTGTTCAAAACGGGCGTCTTATTGAAGAAAAACCCATGGGAAACTATTTACCCCGTAAGCCATTCCTTAAGAGAAAGGTTGAGGAAAATGTATAACATTGATATTAATAACACAGTTTACTCTGTGCAAGAGGATATGAACCTAATAGATTATTTACGCGACGAAGTTCAGGTTACTTCCTTGAAGAACGGGTGTGGAGAAGGCGCTTGTGGTGCTTGCATGTTGCTGGTTGATGGCAAAGCGATGCGAGCCTGCATATTAACAGTCGCCAAAGCATCCGGAAAAAAACTCCTCACGGTAGAAGGACTATCTGAACGTGAAAAGGAAGCTTATACCTGGGCATTTGCCGAAGCCGGCGCAGTTCAATGCGGGTTTTGTATACCTGGTATGATCATCAGCGCCAAAGCCTTACTTGATAAGAATGATAACCCCACATCCCAGGAAATTAAACAGAGTATTCGTGGCAATATTTGTCGTTGCACAGGGTATATAAAGATTGAGCAAGGTATTTTCTTAGCTGCTCAAGTATTACGAGGGGAAATATACCCTAAGTCTTTACAACCTGGGGCTAGAATTGGTACAAGTGTTCAACGTGTGGATGCTCGTGAAAAGGCTATGGGAACGGGTGAATATGTTGATGATATGCATGTCGATAATATGCTTTACGCAGCGGTTCTAAGGACCAAATACCCTCGGGCTCTTGTCAAAAACATTGATGTCTCTGCAGCACGCGCTTATCCAGGTGTGGAAGCTGCCTTAACCGCAGAGGACATTCCGGCAGACCGCTCTCACGGTCATATTTTTCATGATTGGCCGACCATGGTTTCGATTGGAGAAGAAACACGGTATATCGGTGATGCTATTGCCATAGTAGCAGCTCAAACGAAAAAACAAGCCAGAGAAGCCTTGGACTTGATTAAAGTGGACTATGAAGAGCTCAAACCTATTCTCAGTCCGACTGAAGCCCTAGCAGATCAAGCTCCACGTCTTCACCAGAAAGGGAATCTGCTGAGCACGACCAAGGTTAAACGAGGGAATACTGAGGAAGCGTTAGCTAAATCCGCTCATGTCGTTACGAATCGCTATACAACTCCACCTACTGAACACGCTTTTATGGAACCGGAAAGTGCTTTAGCTATCCCTCAGAAAGATGGGGGCGTTACGGTTTATGTTGGAGATCAAAGCGTTTATGACGATCAACATGGGATTATGGCAATGCTCGGCCTTCCCGCAGAAAAAGTACGTGTGATAAGCAAGCTGGTTGGCGGCGGGTTTGGCGGTAAAGAAGATTTGAGCGTCCAGCATCACGCTGCTTTGTTAGCGATTAAAACGAAGAAACCTGTCAAGCTCACGTTTACTCGCCAAGAAAGCATCTTAGTTCATCCTAAGCGGCACGCCATGGAAATGGAAGTTACAACTGGTTGTGATGCAGAAGGTAGACTCACGGCCATGGTCGCCAAAATTGTGGCAGATACAGGGGCCTATGCTTCCTTAGGTACAGCGGTTCTGCAAAGGGCTTGTACCCATGCTAGCGGTCCTTATCAATTAGCGAATGTCGATATTGTAGGGCAATGTGTTTATACCAATAATCCCCCGGCAGGCGCCTTTAGAGGTTTCGGTGTCCCGCAGTCCTCTTTTGCCGCTGAGACAAATATGGACCTCTTAGCTGAAAAGGTTGGGATTTCGCCTTGGGAAATTCGATACCTCAATGCTTTAGAACCAGGAATGGTAAATTCCACAGGTCAGATCACGGACGAAGGAACAGCAATCAAGGAAACTCTACGTGCAGTTCGTGAAGTGTATGAATCCCACCCTCATGCTGCCGGAATTGCTTGTGCCATGAAAAATACGGGAATTGGAGTGGGTCTACCTGATACTGGGCGGGTAAAAATAAAAATCATGAATGGCAAAGCACTGGTGCTGACAAGCGCTGCTTGCATTGGACAGGGTTTTGCTACGATCGCAACTCAGATCGTCCATGAAGCTACCGGGTTATCGATAGAACTGATTGAAGTGGGAGCCCCGGATACCTGTATGACGCCTAATTCTGGTACGACAACCGCTTCGCGCCAGACTATGTTTAGTGGTGAGGCAGTGCGTCAAGCTGCCCTTAAATTACAACAAGCCATGCATAATTCCTCGTTTGAGGATTTAGATGGATACGAATTTGATGGAGAATACTTGGGGGAAACTGACCCTATGGATTCGGATAAGCCAAACCCGATTAGTCACGTGGCTTATAGTTACGCAACTCATGTGGTATTATTAAATGAGCAGGGATTGGTAGAAAAAGTTGTCGCTGCCCACGATGTGGGAAGGGCCATCAATCCGAAAGCGATAGAAGGGCAGATCGAAGGCGGGGTATGTATGGGATTAGGATATGCTTTGCGTGAGGATTTCCCCCTTCTAAATGGTGTACCAACCACTAAGTATGCCAAGTTAGGACTCCTGCGTTCGACTGAAATGCCCGAAGTTGAATCGGTGATTATTGAAAAGAATTCCTCTCCACTGGCTTATGGCGCCAAAGGAGTAGGTGAGATTGCCTCTATTCCAACGGCACCAGCGGTTGCTTCAGCCTATTATAAGTTTGATGGCAAGCTTAGATGTTCCCTTCCCTTACAGGGAACCCCTTATAAGAAGTAGGAGCAATTCATGAATTGCCTCTACAACAGAGTAGAATTTATAGGTAGAGGGTAAATTGAGTGAATTGCCTCTAGGTTAGGAGAAGAAAGTGACTAGTTCAGACATTTGGTCAAGAAATGGTTGCATATCTGGTAGTTTGTGGGATATGATTAGACGTGTACAGGTTGTAACGTTTATAGGAGCTGGAGGGAAAACAACCTGTTTGCGCTCGATCACTCAGGAACTTAAGTCGGCTGGACAGCAGGTGATTGCTACGACGACGACAAAAGTTTTTCCAGAGCAACACATGAACATTTGGAAAAGTGCTGATCCGCCAGAGGAACAAGATGGTGCTTGTTTTTGGTATGTCACGGTAGAGGATAAAAGCGGAAAATGGATCGGTCCATCAGTTGAAGCGGTCGATGCAGCCATCGACGCGGATCGTCTTTCTTTGGGGTGCCATGCAAGTCCAGGTGCAAGTGTAAGTTTAAGTGTTAGTTTAAGAATCGTCCCTAACTTGCATAAACGGTTTTGGGTGATTGAGGGAGATGGGGCTCGGGGGCTTCGTTTGAAGTGCTGGGAGTCCCATGAGCCCCAGATTCCTTTGCGATCAGATTGTGCGGTGCTAGTCTTGGATCGGGGTTTATGGGGAAACGTCCTACAGCCAGATCAAGTTCACCGATCTAAAAGGTGCGCGGACCTTATTGGGCGTGTTTTGAACGCTGAGAGCGCCTGGCGCTATTTCTTGAGATCTCCTGTTTTTGCTCCCCAATATGAGAATCTTTCGTGGGTCATTTTCTTGAACAGTCCCAGAGGATTAGCAGAAACGCCAGATCTGACTGACAATCATGAATTAGTAAGAGATATCGATCTTTTAAGAGATCTTTCTCACAAATGGGCTGAACTTAAAGCGGAAGCTAATCATCTTAAACAGAAACCAATTCATTTGCGACTTGCAGTAGGGAATGCCAAGGAGGGAGTAATTCAGTGGTGCGATTTGTGGTAATGGCTGCGGGGCTAGCCACCCGAATGGGGCAAGATAAGCTGGCACTACCATGGAAAGAAGCCACGGTGCTCGCTTATGTTCTACAGACTGTCCTAGAGGGAATTGAACTACAGCACACGAAGGCTGAGGTTTTTGTTGTAGCTAGACAGCCGATTGAGAGATATATTCCGCCAAAGGGTATAGCTAGATTTAAGTCCTTCGGTGGAATATGGTACCAGGCACCGGGCCCGCAACCTCTAGCGGAGACAATCCGTATGGGCTTGCAAGACTTAAACCCAGAGGTGCAAGAGGTCGGATTTTTACCTGGTGACCAAGTGGGCATATCGGTTCAATGTCTGTCCGCCTGCCTACAGGCAGTCTTCGCTACTCAACCAGACTTTCTAGTACCGATGGCGGGAGAGAAGGCTGGATCTCCAGTATTTTTCCACCGGCGTTATCTATCTGAACTTTTGGAGCTTAAGGGGGAACAAGGCGGCAGGGAAGTCTTATATCGCTACCCAGAACGATGGAGCAAGTTTCCAGTGGAGGAACACATATTTCAAGATGTTGACACACCCGAAGAATACCGAGCCTTACTTAAACTTAATCTTAATCGCTAGACATTTCCATCCATTCTTGAGCTCCTTTAGCGTAGGAGTGAGTTGAACGGTGCATTAGACCTAAGCAGGAAGTATTGAAACAGAAGGTTTTTGTGTTGTGTTCACTAGAAAGATACTGTTTGCGGATTTGGGTAAAGGATTTGCTAAAGGATACTAGTAAGGAGAAACGAGCCGATGACAAAGAATCTCGTTATGAATGGACCGGTCGTATTGGTGCGTGGAGCTGGAGAACAAGCCTCTGGAGTAGCTTGGACTTTGGCTAGAGCAGGGTTTAGAGTCGTAATGACTGAGGTGGCCAAGCCACTCATGGTTCGTTGGCCAGTCTGTTTTGGGACTGCGGTAGCTGAAGGTAGATGCCAGGTGGAAGGAATTAGCGCTTGCCGAGTGGAGCATCCTAAAGAGTGTGAAGTTGCCTGGCAAGCTGGGGAAATACCTATTTTAGTTGACCCTAATTTAGAGAAGTTGCCAGAACTTAAACCTTCTATATTGATCGATGCGATCCTGGCCAAACGAAACCTAGGGACCAAGCGAGATATGGCTCAGCTGACAATTGGATTGGGGCCGGGTTTCACGGCGGAAATCGATGTCGATGTGGTCGTTGAGACGAATCGCGGTCATTTCTTAGGCCAATTGATCTATTCTGGAACTGCTCAGGCAAATACGGGAATTCCGGGGGTTATAGAGGGTTTTTCCAAAGAACGAGTCGTCTATTCTTCACAAGCCGGAGTCTTCAAAGCGCAAAGAAACATTGGAGAACAGATCATGGCTGGGGATTGCTTAGGCGAGATTGAAGATGGAATGGCTAAGGAGAAAATTTTCTCATCGATAAAGGGCGTTTTAAGAGGATTATTGCGAACAGATACTCCGGTTGAAGCGTTTGTGAAAGTTGGAGATATTGATCCTCGGGGGCGTGAGGAATACTGTTGGACAATTTCTGAGAAAGCCCGAGCAATTGGGAGTGCCGTATTACTAAGTATTCTGTCAAGCCACTTACTCGAACCTCTTAGCTTGAAAGAGAACCTATAGATGCCTAACTTAATTGCCTGCTTCCAAAATATTGATAAATTGTAATTATAAAAATCCTATTTTTTTTTATTCTCGGGAGGATAATTCAATTTCATCGCGAATTTGTATAGTGTAATGTGAATTTAATAAAAATTATTTCTCATATATCCCTGATAATAGGGTCAGGGGTTTCTACGAGGCGACCGTAATTGCTTCTCTATGAGCCAACAGATGGTTTATAGAGTTTTATATGCGGTCGTTTTTTGTTGTGTTCAAATATTGAGGGGGTGGGGAAAAAATGAAGTATTTTCAACCGCAGAGCGTGAGAGAAGCTGTGGAAATTGCCCGGACATCCGAGGCTGACTTTTTGGCTGGGGGAACCGATCTAGTACTTCATATGCAAACAGGTAAAATTCAGCCGATCGCCCTCATTGATCTCGGCAAAATTTCTGAGCTGAAATTAATTCGGAAAACGCCAGAGTATTTAGAGATTGGCAGTATGGCCACGTTTGCTGAACTGGGACAAAACGAACTTATTGATAAGCATGCCCATGCTCTCTGGCTCGCTTGCCAAACGATGGGCTCTCCTCAAATTCGTAATCAAGCGACTCTTGGTGGGAATTTGGGCAACTGTTCGCCTGCCGCTGACGGTCTACCACCGCTGCTAGCATTGGGTGCAGAGGTTGAGCTAATTTCAGGGAACGGGGACGAGGTAGTTTCTTTAGAACGATTATTAAGTCGTACGCCACTTCTTACCCAGGATACTCTCATCCGGGGATTCAGGATTCCTTTAAAAGGTTTACAAAGTGGGTTTGCAAAGCTAGGTCGACGACGTGCTTTAGCCATTGCTCGTCTCAGTGTCGCAGTGGCAATCGAAATAGAGGGTGATCTGGCTACCGATGTCCGAGTCGCTTTGGGCGCAGTGGGCAGACGGGCGTTCTTAAGTGAATCTCTCGCTCAAGAATTGAGCGGTCAGGAAATAAATGAGGCTTGGATCGAAAAAGGGGTCGAACAAGTACAAAGGATTGTTCGGGAAGCTTTAGGGGCTCGAGCGTCAGCTCCGTATAAACGGGTAGCGGTAGCCGGGGTCTTTAGAGAGGCACTTGCTTCATTCATTCCAGAAGGGGGTTTAAAGGCATGATGGACATGAAACTAGTTGTCAATAACAAGCCCTATACCTTAAACATCGATCCCAAGGAACGTTTAATCGATGTGTTGCGCAATCGCTTAGGTCTGATGGGAACAAAAGAGGGATGTGGCGAAGGAGAATGTGGTGCCTGTACCGTTATCATCGATGGGAAAACCGTCAACTCCTGCCTAGTTCTCGCTGCTCAAGCGAATGGAAGTGAAATTACCACGATTGAAGGAGTAGGGAATCGGCACAAGCCTCATACGGTTCAAAAAGCGTTCGTCGAAGTTGGTGCGGTACAATGTGGTTTTTGTACGCCGGGGATGGTGCTTTCTGCTAAAAACCTCCTCGATAAGAATTCGCAGCCTAGTGATGATGAAATATCTGTGGCCATGTCGGGAAATCTTTGTCGTTGTACAGGGTATGATAAAATCCTGCGTGCCGTTAAAATAGCTTCTCAGGAGGGAAAACAATGAACACGAACGTAGTGGGTTCCCGTGTTATCCGAGAAGATGCGTGGGGGAAAGTTTTCGGACAGACCAGATTCCCAGCGGATGTGAATTTGCCGGATCAACTCTATGGAGTCATCCTACGAAGCCCCTATCCCCACGCTCGGGTTCGCAAAATCCTGACCGATAAGGCGATGGAGTTAGAGGGTGTGGTCACAGTCTTAACGGCAAAGGATGTTCCGCATAATTCCCATGGTGTGCTTTTCCGTGATCATCCGGTCTTAGCGGAGTATATACGCATGGTCGGAGACCCAGTCGCCGTGGTAGGTGCTGAAACTCTTGAAATTGCCAGAGCTGCTGCTAAACTCGTTGAAGTTGATTACGAAGTGCTACCTGCGGTTTTCGAACCAGAGCAGGCTATGTTGCCAGAGGCGCTCCCTCTTCATCCCGAGATCAAGCCAACTAATGTCCTCTACCATATGCCAATCCGCCGCGGAACGATGGAAGAAGGTTGGGCTTTGGCAGATGTGGTGATAGAGAACGACTATAATACCCAACATGTCGACCATGCCTTTTTGCAGCCTGAGGCAGTGCTCGCCTATGTAGATGAACGAGGACACATGGTAGTACAGACTGCAACCCAATACGCCCACTATGACAGAGGCGAAATAGCCCATGCATTAGGACTCCGCTTTAGCCAAGTCCAAGTCAAAACCTTAGCAGTTGGCGGGGCTTTTGGAGGACGTGAAGACATTTCGCTCCAGATTATTGCCGCTTTAGTAGCTTGGACAACGCTCCGACCTGTAAAAATGGAAAATCTTCGGCACGAGTCGTTTTATTCTCATTCGAAACGCCATCCGATGCGGATGCATTATAAGACTGGGGCAACTAAGGAAGGCAAACTAGTGGCCATGGAAGCAAAAATCATTGGAGACTCTGGTGCTTATGCATCCTGGAGTATCAATGTTTTGCGTAAGTCTGCCGTACATGCTACCGGACCCTATGTCATTCCGAACGTGTCCATTGATAGTTATGCTGTCTTCACCAACAACCCCTATTCAGGAGCAATGCGTGGTTTTGGAGCGGCTCAAACAGTCCTAGCCTATGAGAGTCAAATGGATCTCTTGGCCAAGGCGTTGGGGATTACTCCCCTCGAAATTCGCTTACTCAATCATTTTAAAATGGGAAGTACAACAGCCACTGGGCAAGTTTTAACAGGTAGCATCCCACTTGATCAGTGTCTGGCAAAAATCGCACCCTATCTCCAAAAGGGGGAGGACAGGTTATGAAAAAGCGGGGAATCGGTCTAGGCTGTGCCTGGTATGGGACAGGTTATGGGAATGGCTTCCCAGACGTCTCGAGTGCCTATGTGGAAATTCATGATGATGGCTCAGCGACGGTCCTGACAGGGGCGGTCGACGTGGGTCAGGGAAGTAATTCGATTTATGCTCAAATCGTTGCCGAAGAACTTGGACTTCAAGCTCAGGATATCTGTGTCTATTCTGCTGACACGGATGCTACACCGGATTCGGGGACAACCGCCGCGACTCGACAAACCTACAATACGGGGAATGCTGTTTTAAGAGCAGTTCGTCAAGCAAAAGTTAGTTTACTGGATTATGCTGCTCACAAGTTTTCTTGTCCAACGGCTGAGGGGATCGAGCTGAAAGAGGGCTTTATAGGAGTCAAAGGAGATCCATCCCGTCGAATGCCTCTCGAGGAAATGGTCTTTCAGGCGCGTTTGCAAGGTGAGCGCTTTATTAGTGCAGAAAGTTCGACAGCGCGTTCAACTCCGGTAGATCCTGAAACCGGGCAGGGAGCACCGTACTGGCCTTATGCGTTTGGCTGTCAGGTAGCTGAGGTGGAGGTAGATACTGAAACAGGGATGGTTCATGTCCTTAAGGTCGTCGCTGTTCATGATGTAGGAAAAGCCCTCAACCCTACACAAGTCGAAGGACAAATTGCTGGCGGTATAGCTCAAGGAATTGGCTATGCATTGCTTGAGGAGCTGGAGTTACAGGAGGGGAAAATCAAGAACCCAGCCTTATCGAGTTATTTGATTCCCACGGCCTTAGATGTGCCTAATATAGAAGCCTTTTTTGTAGAAGAAGCAGAATGCACGGGTCCCTTCGGCGCCAAGGGACTTGGAGAACCCGCAATGCTTCCGACGGTTGCGGCGGTCATCAATGCTATTGATGACGCTGTGGGAGTGAGGATCACATCATTACCAGCGACGCCAGAAAAAATTCTGCTAGCACTTGCAGAGAAGAAGGAGGGTATGGGAGAACCGTAAAATCCATCCGCAGCAAGACGCCACACTTAGTTTAATAAAACTAGTAGGTTTAGCTTAAACTACCCAAGTAGAAATGAAGAAAATGATAAAAAATCCTATTTTAATGGGAGGGCTGTTCATGTCAACCGTTACAAATAAGAAGAATCCGCCGTCAGACAAACCAGAAGGCTTTTTAGAAAGGTTCTTTCACCTTAACGAATTAGGCTCTAATGTACGAACAGAAGTTTTGGCGGGGGTAACCACATTTGTTACCATGGCCTACATTTTGTTTGTTAACCCGATAATTTTAAAGGACGCCGGGATGCCGATTAGTGCCACCTTTGCCGCCACAGCCATCGCTGCAGCATTTGGTACCCTGATTATGGGCTTGTATGCCAACTATCCGATTGCCTTAGCACCGGGAATGGGTCTTAACGCCTTCTTTACGTACACTGTTGTTCTTGGCATGGGGCTTAGTTGGCAAACAGCACTTGGTGCAGTTTTCATTTCAGGTGTTGTCTTCTTTCTCATGACGGTCACGAAAGTTCGAGAGTGGATTATTGAGGGTGTCCCTCCCGTCTTACGGATTTCTATCGGGGTAGGAATAGGCTTGTTTATTGCATTTATTGGACTTAAAAACGGTGGGCTTATTGTAGCTGACCAGGCCACGTTTGTAAAATTAGGCGATATGAAGTCAGCGGGCGTTATCGTTACTGTCTTCGGTCTGATCTTTACGGGCGCGTTGATCGCTAGGAAAGTTAAAGGCGGTTTGTTGATCGGTATCGTAGCTACGACATTGTTGAGTATGATAATGAGCGTTTCTCCGTATCCAACTGGAATATCCAGTTTTATCTCAATGACCAATCCTTTGGCAGCCATTGCACCAGTGGCCTTTGAGCTGGATATTTTAGGAGCTATTAGTTATGGTTTCATTTCAATTCTCTTTGCCTTTACTCTTGTAGACTTGTTTGATAATATCGGTACCTTGCTTGGAGTATCCCGTAAAGCCGGTCTATTAGACAAGAACGGGAATTTGCCCCGTGCTGGAAAAGCTTTGATGGCAGATTCAGTGGGAACGATGTTCGGAGCTGCCGTGGGAACTCCTACAGTAACGTCTTATATTGAAAGTGCCTCCGGTGTTGCTGAGGGCGGCAAAAGCGGACTGACTGCAGTTACCGTAGCAGGTCTATTCTTTGTCTCCCTTATTTTTGCTCCTCTAGTTGGATTGATCCCTGGACAAGCAACTGCACCTGTTCTAATTTTGGTGGGTGTCTTGATGATGGCTGAAGTTGTCCAGATTAATTTTGAAGACTTTACAGAAGCTTTGCCTGCCTTCATGACCATCGTCATGATGCCTCTAACCTTCTCGATAGCCCAAGGTATCGCGTTTGGATTTATGTCTTACACCCTCATCAAATTAGTGAGCGGCAGGCATAAGGAAAACAATATGGTTATGTATGTCTTCACGGTGCTCTTTATCATCCACTTTATTATCGGTGGTCATTAATCTAACTTGCAAAGTAGTTTGGAGAGATGTGGCAGGAACACATCTCTCCATATAGAAAATTTTGGTATAATTTTTGGTCTATATGAAGTATAGTTAATCTAATTTAGGAGCTATATTGACGTGCGGCTTACTAAATAAACTTTAACCCAGCTCGTATTATTAATCTCGGACTTTTATATAGTCTTAGGTAAACCTAACGCTTGGCGCCTTTCGGTCGCTTTCGTATAAAGGGGAAGGATGGAATAGGATGCGTATTCTCTTTAAAAATGCAAATATTGTGACTATGAATGCACATCGTGAGATTATTCAGGGTGATCTGCTTGTCGACGGATCAAGGATCGTGGCAGTTGGAGGAGTCATTGAACAGCCAGCCGATCAGGTGATTGACATTCGTGGTGACCTGTTAATTCCCGGTTTGATTCAAACTCACATTCATCTATGTCAGACATTATTTCGAGGACAGGCCGATGATTTAGAATTATTAGACTGGCTGAAACTAAAAATTTGGCCGCTAGAAGGTGGACATGACCCAGAATCTTTATTTGATTCGGCATTACTTGGAATTGGTGAATTGTTCCTTGGAGGAACGACGACAATTGTAGACATGGAAACTGTGCATCATACGGAACATGCCTTTGAGGCTATCCTCTCCAGTGGTTTGAGAGCTCTCAGTGGAAAGGTTATGATGGATGATTGCAATGGTGATATACCAAGTTCCTTGCAAGAATCGACAGAAGATTCCTTACAAGAAAGCGTCAACTTATATGAGAAATATCACGGGCAAGGGAATGGCCGCCTCGAAGTGGCGTTTACACCTCGATTTGTTATTTCCTGTACCGATACATTATTAAATGAAGTATCACGAATTGCTCGTGAGAAAAACGCCTTTGTGCACACCCACGCCTCTGAAAACCGTTCGGAAATTCAGATTGTGGAGAGTACACGGGGGATGCGTAATATTATTTATTTGGACAAAGTTGGGCTGACCGGTCTAAAGTTGATCTTAGCACACTGTATCTGGCTGGATGAAGCAGAAAAAGAAATTTTGACCCGGACAAAAACGAGAGTTTCCCACTGCCCTTCTTCAAATTTGAAATTGGCATCAGGAATTGCGCCGATTCCAGAACTTATCAAACGCGGAGCAGAGGTATCCTTAGCTGCAGATGGGGCACCCTGCAATAATAATCTCGATGGATTCCGAGAGATGCGTCACGCAGCCTTGATCCAAAAACCCCTTCACGGACCGACCGTCATGCCAGCCCATCAAGTATTTGAATTAGCCACACTAGGCGGGGCACGGGCTATAGGTCATGAACATGATTTGGGAAGTTTGGAAGTTGGGAAAAAAGCGGATTTGGCAGTGGTGAGCTTACAGGGGTTACACACTTGGCCTAACGAACATGTCGATGTTTATTCACAACTTGTCTATCAGGTAACGTCATCCGATGTGCGCCTTACGATGGTGGATGGACAAATTGTGATGAAAGACCGACAGCTTCTAACGATCGACGTTCCTCGGCTTAAAGAGAGCTCGACACGGAGTCTAAACCGTGTCATGAAGCGTGTAGGACTTGCGTAAGGGACTTGTATGGCACACAAAGTCCATTTCCATGTGCAACGTCTAAGGAAGCAGGGATGATTCTTAAATGCAAGTTTAAGAACCGTCCCTGACTTGTATTTGGAAGTCAGTATGATAGGAGTGTAGATAAGCATGTCGAGTTTTAGGCAGCGAATGGATGAGGCCCGGGGGCTGGTAAAGATTGACTTGGTTCTGAGAAGGGCTAGGTTAGTCAATGTTTTTTCGGGTGAAATTCATGAAACGGAAATCGGTATTCATCAAGGATACTTCGTCGGAATTGGAACGTTTAATGATGCGGAAATGGAATTGGATTTGAACGGGAATTATGTTGTTCCTGGCTTGATCGATGGACATGTTCATATCGAAAGCTCGCTGCTCAGTCCTGAAGAATTCTGTTCACTCCTTCTTTCTCACGGTGTAACAACGGCTGTCGTTGACCCTCACGAAATCGCCAATGTTATGGGGACCAAAGGAATTCGTTACATACTCGATAGTCTCGATACCTTACCCTTTAATGCCTATGTTGCTCTACCTTCTTGCGTTCCTGCGACAAGCTTAGAAACATCTGGGTCTAGACTTGGAGCAAAGGATTTATCCGAGTTTTTAGAACATCCTAGAGTAATAGGTCTTGGGGAAGTTATGGATTTTCATGGGGTAATCGAAGCACTACCTGACATGGTGGAAAAGTTAGAACTACCTCTTTCCTTTAAGGATGGTCATGCCCCCGGAATATCAGCGCAGGATCTCAACGCCTATTATCGGGCTGGAATACATACTGAACATGAATGCTCAACGGTTGAAGAGATGAGAGACCGTTTACGCCGCGGGTTCCATGTTATGCTCCGAGAGGGCAGCGCCGCTAAAAACCTCTTGGACCTCTTACCGGCAGTGACGAGTAAAAACTCTGGACAATGCCTTTTGGTAACGGATGATCGTCATCCCACTGATCTAATCCATGAAGGAAGCATTGACCATCTGGTACGTTTAGCAATTAAAGCAGGGATGAACCCAATCCAAGTCATTCAAATGGCGACCATTAATGCAGCTCGGGCAACTGGGCTTAGTGGCTTGGGTGCAGTTGCTCCTGGGTATCAAGCGGATTTTGTCATTTTAAAAGACCTAGATCGCTTTGAAATTGAGGAAGTGTATTGGCGCGGAGTAAAACAAAGTACTAGAGGGGAGCGTCCACGGTTTCCACACTTTAGTGTTTCAGAACTCACGGAAAGTGTACATCTTGGGAATTGGTCTCCTGCAAAACTTAGAGTATCAGAGAAACGGAATCTAGATCTTGAGTTAGATCCAGATTCCGATCCAGGTATAAATCCAGGTACAGATCAAGTTAAAGATCCAAGTTTCGCCCAGGTCCAGGTTATTGGGGTCCAAGGTCATTCCCTAGTTACTTCAGCCTTGGTACGGAAACTTCCAGTCAAAGACGGATTTGTTCAAACAGATGCTACTCAGAAAATAGCGAAAATTGCGGTGCTCGAACGTCATCATGGAACAGGAAATGTGGGTGTCGGATTTGTGGAAGGACTAGGCTTGGATAAAGGAGCTATTGCTTCTACTGTAGCCCATGATTCTCACAATCTAGTGGTCGTAGGTATGAGCGATGAAGAAATGAATCTAGCCATCCAGACTTGCGTAGAAATGGGTGGAGGGCTTTGTCTGGTTCATGGGAATCAGGTAATCGGGAAGATCTCCTTGCCGATTGCGGGTCTCATGACGGACCAGGATGCCGAAGTAGTTGCCCAAATCCTAGATGAGTTACACGAGCAAGCACTAACTCTAGGAATCAGTAAGAACGTGGATCCTTTTATGACTTTAGCCTTTCTCTCACTGCCTGTGATTCCAGAATTGAAGATAACAGATTTAGGTCTGGTCGATGTGGATCAATTTCGACTGACGGAGACAGTTTTCTGATACTCCGCGCGACTAAAGTCGGCGGGTTCTTAGGTACATAGACTTCCGATCTACTCTCGCTTACTGGCATGGTATTTCATCGGCAAGGTACAACATATAAGGACTGGTCTGTCACCACGCGGGGTGATCCAGAGATTTCCCTAAGATTTTACTACCAAACAGTCCATTGACCATATTAGCGGTAGTATGACGCCCGTATCATGACGCTTTTTTGGGGTTAGTTAAATTCCCATGCTGACTAGTTTACGGTTCGTTGAGGTTTTTAGTCGTTCAATCTCTCTATCGTGAAGTGTCTTGAATCTCGAGTAGGTTTCAAGGCACTGTTGGATGTGTTCTGTTTAATGATTTTTTATTGAACGATGAGGCCGCCATCATCCCCGTGACTGAAGTCAGGGGCTTTCGGCTACGATCGTAAAATCGATTACTGAAGAACATGTTTAAAGATTATAAATAATGATAGAAAAGCCTTCTTCGGTAAAGAATAATTTGACGGGAGAAGGCTTTTTAGGTATGATTTAAAAGTTGTTGACGCGTCGAAACGTGTAGTTTAGTTGAAAAGAAGGTAATATAATAACGAATGTAGTCGGATATAAGTAAACTAGAAAAGTGACTAAGAAATGCAAGTAAGAAGATCAACAACAAGGAGAAATACTTAAGGAAATTAGAGAAATTGATAAGAAATGAAGGTGCTATTTTTGAAACAAGAAACTCCAAAAAAACGTGAAGGTTTTTCAAGTAGTATTGGTGTCATCGCGGCTGTACTCGGTTCCGCGGTTGGATTGGGTAACATATGGAAATTCCCTTATGTCACAGGGGCAAATGGCGGCGCTGCTTTCATATTGGTCTATTTATTGTGTCTCGCTGTGATGGGTTTGCCGGTGATGTTATCTGAACATTTGATTGGTCGTCACACGAAAGCGAATGCAGTTGGGGCTTTCAAAGCTTTGCAACCAAGAAAACCTTGGTACTTAGTGGGAAGTGCAGGAGTGCTAAGCGCCTTCTTAATTATGGCCTTCTACACATGTGTTGCTGGATGGGTTTATGCTTATATCTTTAAAGCGGCTGGTGGGACACTCCTTTCCACCAAGCCAGAAGAAACATCTCTTGTCTTTAACACACTTGTGTCTGGAGTAGGGGAACCCTTGTTTTGGCAAGTGTTTGTCTTACTTGTGACTGGAGCCATCATCATGGCTGGGGTGACCAAGGGAATTGAACGGGTAACAAAAATTCTGATGCCACTACTCTTTATCCTGCTTATAGTTATAGATATCCGATCTTTGACCCTCCCAGGCGCGGCAGAGGGACTCTCCTTCTTATTTAAACCTGATTTTTCAAAGATAACCGTTAGTGTGGTTTTAGCTGCCTTGGGCTTAGCTTTTTTCAAGCTGAGTGTTGGAATGGGTGCCATGATCACCTACGGTAGTTATGTGGGTGAGAATGAAAACCTTCCCAAGATGGCCCTTAAGGTGGCTCTTGCGGATACGTTAGTTTCTCTAATGGCGGGTATTGCCATTTTCCCGGCTGTCTTTGCTTTTGGGTTTGAACCGAATGCGGGACCACCGTTGCTGTTTATCACCATTCCCACGGTCTTTAGTTCCATGCCCTTTGGCAGTGTCTTTATGGTCTTGTTTTTTGTCTTAACGGCAATAGCTGCTACCGGAGCCATGTTATCTTTACTGGAAGTTCCGGTTGCCTATCTAACAGAGCAGTACCATTGGTCAAGGCGAAATGCCACTTTGTTAACTATTTTTGGCATAGGTCTACTAGGATCGACGGCGACTCTTTCTAACAGCATCTTGGCTAATGTCACAGTCTTTTCTATGAATTTCTTTGATTTCTATGACTTCACGACGTCTAATGTACTTCTTCCCCTAGGGGGCATCTTTATTGCCTTATTTGTGGGCTGGCAGTGGGGGCAGGACAAAGTTTATCAGGAAATCTCAAATAATGGTCAAATTAAAAATATGGGATTAGCCTCGATATTTCTGTTCTTAGTCAGATTTATTGTTCCAGTCGGGATAACTTTAGTTCTTTTAGCGGGTCTAAAAGTTATTCAATTTTAAATTGTTTTAAAAAAAACTAAGAGCAATTGCTAAGAAAAGTCGATTTCTGTGCATATGCAAGGATTGCGAGGTGTCTTATAGGACTAAAGGGAAAAATTTTTGAAACAGCTTAATCCCTAAAGGTTTTTAGGGAATTTTGCCGAACTAAATCGTTTAGAGGCAAATAAGACGAATTTTGGGTAGGGTGAAAGATCAATGCGTTTGGTAAATACTCGTTATGTTCAGGAAGGATCTATTCTTGCACGACCAGTGATCAACTCTTCTGGTAGGATTTTATTACAGTCTGGAATACGCGTGACTGCTTCATATATTGACCGATTAATAAGTATGGGTTATGATGTCTTATTTATTCAGGACGATCGACTGGATGACGTGGAATTTCATTTAGCAATTACAGGTCAAACCCGTGAGGTAGCGTATAAGACAATTCAAAATGTGAGCAATTACATTGAAAGTGGTTTGCAAAGTTCTTTCGTTGTGGCAAACGTTCGCTCGACTGTTCAAGAAATGATCAATGATCTATTGTATAGCACTGATATTCTGGGAAACTTATCGGAGATTCAAGGATATGACGATTACACGTTTCACCATTCAGTCAACACTACCATTATTTCACTCGTATTGGGAATTGCTTCTGGATATTCTGAACAGAAGTTGATAGAACTGGGTATGGGTGTTCTCATGCATGATATAGGCAAGATCATGATCCCAGCGCAAATTCTAAATAAGAAGACGCCGCTAACCGAAGAAGAATTTGAGGAAATCAAAAAGCACACGACAAATGGATTTGAAATTCTTCGTAAAAACCACGACTTTAGTTTACTATCTGCTCATGTTGCTTTTCAGCACCAAGAAAAATGGGATGGGAATGGTTATCCTAGGGGGCTCAAAGGAAGCAAAATCCATGAGTACGGCAGGTTAGCGGCTGTAGCAGATGTGTATGAAGCTCTAACAAGCAAACGAGTTTATCGGAAGGCTATTGAGCCGAATGAGGCCTATGAATATATTGTTTCTCAAGCGAATACACATTTTGAGCCGCGAATCATTGAAATCTTTAAAAAGCATATTTCCGTTTATCCCTCTGGGTCTGGTATTCTCTTGAGTAATGGTCAAAGAGGGAATGTTGTAAAACAAAATACTGCTTTTCCGAATCGTCCCTTTGTGAGAGTTTTTTACGAAAATGAGAAAACGCTGCCGTTACCCATTGATTATAATTTGGCAGAATATCCCTCACTGATGATCGTCGCGGTGGATAATCGATAAGTTTTTTACCGGTATTTATAAATGAGGCTTAATGGTGAATTTGTTCACAAGTAGATGAATAATGATTTAGTAATAGATCATTAAGTAATAGATCATTAAGTAATAGATCATTAAGTAATAGATCATTAAGTAATAGATCATTAAGTAATAGATCATTAAGTAATAGATCATTAAGGCTAAGAACATAAAATAAGCCTGCCAAAGGGCAGGCTTATTTTATGTTCTTAGGAGGAGTTTTGTAGAAGGGCTCTGAATTCTTCGATCTGATGTACTGGGCGTTGACAAGTAAAGTTTTGGCAAAGATAGGCTGTCATTTGATCTGATATGACAGGATAATCTTCGATCCAAGGGACAACCTCCTCAAGGCTTCCTTCTTGGTATAAAACCGAGGCGTAGGGCCGATACGTGGAAAAGAAAAGATCACGCATTTCTGGCAGCTCTACCATATCGAGGGAACCCGCTAAAATCAATTCCTGGCTGGGATGAAGTGCAAACTGGAGGGCTTGCAGAAAAGCTGTATATCCTGAGGGATGTTCCTCGAGGACAGGGCGAAAATCAAGAAGTTGTTGTTCAGCTTGACGTTCCCACCGTTCGTCACCCGTCAACCGAGCGAGTCGGAAAAGGTTGAGCGCAGTGATAGAATTACCGGAAGGAATTGCTCCGTCATAGCTTTCTTTAGGACGGAAAAGAAGCTCTTCAGCATCTGAACCAGTAAGATAGTACCCACCCCCTTCTTCGTCCGAAAAGAGTCGATCTTGTTCGGCTTGAAGTTGAAGCGCTGTTTGAAGGTGCTGGGGTTTACCACTAGCGGTGTAAAGCTCTAGAAGTCCCCAAATCAGGAATGCATAATCGTCTAAATACCCGAGGTAGGCAGCATCCCCTGCTCGGAAACGGGCCAAGAGGCGACCATCACTGCGTCGAAGGTGGCTTAGAACGAAGTTTGTAGCGTTTTCGGCGGCCTCCAGATAGAGGTTATTGCCAAGGGCTTGAGCTCCTTTGGCCATCGCCGCAATCATAAGCCCGTTCCAGGCTGTCAATATTTTATCGTCTTTATGGGGGTGAATTCGTTTCTCACGTGTGGCAAATAAGGTCTGGCGTGCTTTTTCTAAGGAGCGTAAAACGTCATTCTCAGATTGCGCGTTGTCCTGGGCGATTTTCCCTAAAGTACCTAGTAAAAGGTTGGGGATATTTTTCCCCTCAAAGTTACCCTTTGAAGTGATGTCATAGACAGCACAATACTTAGCAGCGGTCTCTTTGTCCAATACAGCTTCAATTTCTTGGGGAGTCCAAACATGGAATTTTCCCTCTACTCCCTCGGCGTCAGCATCTTCAGCAGAGTAAAATCCGCCCTCTGGGGAGGTCATATCTCGAAGCACATAGCTGAAAATCTCATGTGCGATTTGGGCATCTTTTTCCAGGCGATTCACTTGATAATTTTCTAAGTAAGCTAAGGCGAGGAGGGCATTATCATAGAGCATTTTTTCGAAATGAGGGACCAGCCATTTTTCGTCTGTACTGTACCTGGCAAATCCGAACCCAACATGATCATAGATACCCCCTCGAGCCATACCGTCAAGGGTTTTGCGAACGATTTCTAGAGCTTTGTCCTGTGGGTGGTCTTGAGCATAACGAAGAAGAAACGTAAGAGTATGGGGCGTGGGAAATTTTGGTGCGCTACCGAATCCACCGAAACGAGCATCAAAGCTGTGGGCTAAGATCTCATAAGCGTTAGAGATAACCTCTTTGCCCCAAGCTTGAAATGCTTCGGACGTTGAGCTCTGATCGTCCTGTGAGGAGAGGTCGTTGATTGGAGAAGAGAGGGTCGTTGGTTTAGTGGGGAGAGATCGCTGGGATTGGACCGCGGAAACGATCTGATCGCTAGATTCTCGTAATTTTTCTTCTTCCGTTTCCCAGAGCATGCCCACTTGTTCTAAGAGCTCCATTAGTCCCTTATGGCCATAGCGCTGAGTTTTGGGAAAGTAAGTCCCAGCGAAGAAGGGTTTTTTCTTATCGGGCGTCATCATAATGGTAAGCGGCCAACCAGCAGACCCAGTCAGTGCTTGGCAGAAGGCCATGTACAAATGGTCAACATCCGGGCGTTCTTCACGGTCCACTTTAATGGAGACAAAGTAGCGGTTGAGTAAGGCTGCTACTTCATCGTCTTCGAAGGATTCCCGTTCCATAACGTGGCACCAGTGACAGGTCGGTAAACTACACTACTACGAATACCCAATAGATAAAAAAACAGGTTTATTGTCTGTTTTCGCTATACGAAAAGCCTCTTCGCTCCATGGATACCAGTTAACTGGATTATATGCGTGTTGGAGCAAGTAGGGAGACTTTTCATTAGCTAATCTATTGGGTATTTTATTCATTGTTGTCATGGGCAATCACCTCCTCTAGAATTAATCTCATTTATAACATTTAATCTAGTATGACCTTTTACATAGCTATAATTCCCATAAAATGTCGAGTAATTCAATTTGATTTTTCTTCTAACTGAATTAACGGTTTTTTTGTTAACCTTAAAGCGAGGTTATCAAAAAGTCAATTATGTTAAAGTGTTGAGTCATATGGATTTGTGAACGGGAATTAAATAAGTTTATAATTTCTTTTACCAGAACATCTTTGATATGCTCTGGTTTATTGTTTTTTTGAAGCTAGTATTTGGCAGGAATATTCTAGCAATTTGTTGAATTCTAGATGAAGGTAATTTATGGCACTGTATGTATTTTTGTTGCTGTTAAGCTTTTACGAAAGAAGAATATTGAAGGTCAAAGGATTAATAGGCAGTATATTATAACCTTCGTTAAAGACCTATATTACAAATGTATCAAAATATATTAGCTTGGATAGACAAGCGCTTTTTATATTTTCACTTCTGAGTCAAGATACAGCGACCTCCCTTTGTTGTGAAATCGGCAAAGGGGGGTATTTATTTTAGTGGAGTTTTTATTGTAAAAAGTAAAGAGATTTTGTTATAGTAATTGGATTGACATCAGTGATAAGTAATTTATCTCATCAATCTTTCAATTGGGGAGAACCAAAATTAAAATTGGCTCTCTTAATTTATTTGGAGAACTCTGAAATGTAATTTGCGCTGTTTCTTAAATCTGAAACTGGTCTATAAAAGCCTGACTTAAAATTGTCACGGAAATCCGTCTTCATTGTAAACCTAATTATAAAAAAATAGTTGACAATAAGAAAGGAAAATATATATTATTTAATTACAGAGTTTTACCGAAACAAAGGTGAAAAATTTTTTAACCTCTACGTGTTGTGCTTGATGATTCCAAGTTCGAGATTTTTAATTTTTTTATGTTTCTATTATGGTATGGAAATTTTTACAGGAGATTAAATTTAGATTTAAGAAATCAGGTGAAGGTTATGGAGCTATATAGTCTGAAAATGAGAGCAAGTAATCGCAAAGATGGAATAGACAAACATATTTCAGGCGCAGAGAAAATAGTAAGTGAAGGCAGCATTGGTTTATATTTGGAAGCTTTATTAAATAGAGCGTTGAACCATGCCAAAGGTAAAGCGAATTTTATTAATCTTAAAATTGAGAATCTGAATAAAGATGATATTTTATACTTGGATTCATTACCTGTCAGCACTGTTCATGTAGAAAATTATCAAGAGGGTCTCACAAGGATAGCAATTATTCTTGAAAAGATGAATATTGGAAATGCCAAGGAAATTGTCGAGAAATTACACGAAACCAATAATATGCGGGGCGCTATCTTGTTGGATGTAGACACCTTGGAAAGATTGGAGCCTGACCAAGAGAGAGGAATTCGTGCTACCTATATGGATGCAGATGATTCTTTCCTGCCAGAAAATAAAGAAGTCAAGAACCACTATAATGAAGCGATCGTATTAGCCACGAAGGTAGCGTATGCTCCAAATATTATTGGTGAGATTTGTATTTCTGATGATCCGGATTATGTAACAGGTTATGTAGCGTCTAAGGAAACAGGCTATGTACGTATTACAAAACTTAAAGAAATAGGAAGTCAGGATGGTGGCAGGATCTTTCTCTATAGGGGGGGAGTTTCTGAAGTCCAAAGCTGCATTGACTATCTGGAAAAGCAAAAGGTTTTAGTTAAAAATGTACGTTCCCTTACGAATAATAAATGGAATTTCATAGAGAATACATTAGAAAATTTTAAAAACAACAACTTGTACCGAAGTATGAATGAACTTTCTTCAGCCCAAAGTGCTCATGTCAGCTTTCAGGGTAAAGATATGCTTATGCTCGCTTCTAACAGTTATTTGGATATGTCGAATGATGCACAGGTAAAAACCTATACCATTAAAATTGTGGAGGAGTACGGTGCAGGCTCGGGTGGATCGCGCTTAACGACAGGTACAACCATAATACATAATCAGTTGGAAAAGTTATTAGCAAAATTCAAAGAGACCGAGGCAACTTTAGTTTATAATACCGGATATATGGCAAACCTGGGGATTATTTCTGCACTTTGTTCAAAGGATGATATTATCTTTAGCGATGAGTTAAATCATGCCAGTATCATCGATGGGTGCCGATTAAGTAAGGCAAAAATTGTAGTATATCATCATAATGATATGAACGACTTAGAAGATAAAATAAAGGCCAATCCGTGTGTGAAAGGATTGATCGTAAGTGATGCTGTTTTTAGCATGGATGGCGATATCGTGAATTTGCCGCGCTTATTAGAAATCGCGGAGAAATATGGGTTGTTTTCTATGATCGACGAGGCACATGCCACAGGGGTAATCGGTGAAAAAGGACTAGGGACAGTAGAATATTACCATCTAGATAAAAAACCCGATATTATTATGGGAACATTAAGCAAGTCAATTGGAAGTGAAGGTGGGTTTGTATGTGGAAGACAAATCTTGATTGAATATCTAAAAAATAAATCACGAAGTTTTATATTTTCGACCTCCTTGTCCCCTGCTGTTATGGCATCCTCAATAAAAGCAATTGAACTAATAATGAATGAGCCTCAAAGGGTACAAGCATTGCAGGAAAATGTCCGATACTTTTGTCAATGTTTGAGAAAATCGGGAATTGCGGCGGATTCAAAAACTGCCATTATTCCGATTGTTATTGGTAATGAGAAAAAAGCAATGGAGATATCGAAGGAATTATTTGAACAAGGTTATTATATTTCAGCTATTCGATACCCTACCGTTAAGAAAGGGAGCGCGAGGCTTCGAGTAACATTGATGTCAACTCATACCAAGGAAGAACTGAAACGCACGGCTGAGGCTATTGGGAATATTGTCAACAAGTATCAAAGAGGGAGGGAAGAATAAATGAATAGTATTCGACATTACAACGAAAAAGTAATAAATGGAGCCATGATATCAAAGGAAGAAGCAATGATCATTGCCGACGCTCCATTAGAAGAAATTTGCTCTGCTGCAAATGAGATAAGAAAACACTTTTGCGGAAACCACTTTGATATTTGTGCCATCATTAATGGGAAGAGTGGAAGATGTGCCGAAAACTGCAAATATTGTGCTCAATCAGCATTTTCCAGTACTAAAATAGAAGAATATTCACTTCTGGATACCGAAACACTTGTGGAACAGGCTAAGTACAACGATCAAAGAGGAGTACTTCGTTATTCCATAGTTACCTCGTCTAAGAAACTGAACGAACAGGAAGTAGATAAGGTATGTGAAAGCATACGCGTTATTAGAAACGAAACAGGGATTGCTGTTTGTACTTCCTTTGGACTTTTGGCTGAAGAACAGTTCATTAAATTGAAAGAGGCGGGCGTAAGCAGAGTACATAATAACTTGGAAACCTCCAGAAGAAACTTTCCAAAAGTTTGTACTACCCATTCTTATGAGGAAAAGATTGAGACGATAAAGGCTGCTAAAAGGGCAGGCTTGAATGTCTGCAGCGGAGGTATTATGGGACTTGGCGAGACCATGGAAGACAGAATTGACATGGTGCTTACCATTAGAGAATTAGGTATCCGTTCGATTCCTGTGAATATTCTGATTCCTATTCCCGGGACTCCTTACGAAAATGTGAAGAAACTTACGAATGAGGATATGTGCAGAATTGTAGCGGTATTCCGTTTCTTGGTGCCGAATGCCTCAATTCGTCTTGCAGGTGGCCGAGGATTATTAGCGGACAAGGGATTAAAATGTTTCCAGTCAGGAGCAAATGCAGCTATTTCAGGAGACATGCTTACCACATCTGGAATTTCTATTGAACAAGATATGGAACTCTTAAAGAAATTAGGTTATAAGGCTGTGTTATGGAATGAGTAAAGGAATTTTTATTACAGCAACGGGAACTGATGTCGGAAAAACTTTTGTTACGGGGTTAATTGTGAAAAAACTTCGTGATGCCGGATACAAGGCAGGATATTATAAAGCTGCATTAAGTGGGGCAGAAGTTACAGAGAATGGTTTAATTCCAGGTGATGCAGACTACGTTAATCGGGTAGCGAATATTGGAGAAAAGATAGAAAATCTTGTGTCATATGTTTATGAAAAGCCAGTCTCCCCACATCTGGCAGCTAGGATAGAAGGCAATCCTGTGGAAATGGATGTTGTTAAGGCTGCCTACAAGAAAGCAGCCTCCCAATATGACTATGTTACCGTGGAAGGCAGCGGAGGAATCATATGTCCTATTCGTTATGACGATATCAAGATTATGCTTGAGGATATAATTGAGGAATTGGATTTAAGTACTGTGATTATTGCAGATGCTGGGCTAGGAACTATAAATGCAGCAGTATTGACGGTTGAATATATGAGGCAGAAAAATATTTCAATGAAGGGAATCATATTTAATCATTGCCATGAAGGCAATGTTATGGAAGAAGATAATAAAAAGATGGTAGAAATCATGACAGGTCTTCCTGTATTAGCTTTCATAAAAAACAATGATACAGAACTTAACATGGATGCAGATAAACTCGTTGACTTATATGACTGACAGCCCTGAAAGTAAACAGAAAGAAGGGTAAAGATGAATTTAGTAGAAAAGGACTTAAAGTATATCTGGCACCCCTGTTCACAGATGAAAGATTATGAAGAACTAAAGCCGATTATTATCGACCATGGAAAAGGAGTCTATTTATACGATAAAGAAGGTAAGGAATACATCGATATCGTAAGTTCATGGTGGTGCAATCTTTTAGGACATTGTAATCCAGAGATTAATAAATCTATAAAGTTGCAACTGGATAAGTTAGAGCACGTTATCTTCGCCAACTTCTCGCATGAACCGGCCATTGCTCTTTGCGAACAGTTAATGGAGATTATACCCAAAGGACTTACCAAGTTTAATTTTTCGGACAATGGTTCTGCCTCGGTAGAATGCGCCTTAAAGATGAGCTTTCAATATCAGTATCAGACAGGACATCAAAAGAAAACTAAATTCATGTGTCTGACAGAAGGGTATCATGGAGAAACTATTGGAGCATTGTCGGTTGGAAATATGGATTTATACGCCAAAATATATAAGCCTATGTTAATGGACACCATTCATGTGGAAGCCCCCGACTGCTATAGATGCCCTTATGGAAAATGCAGAAGTGATTGTAATGTTGAATGTTTTGAGCATGCGGAAAGGGCATTTGCTGAACATGCAGATGAAACCTGTGCAATGATTGTAGAGCCGCTGCTCCAAGGAAGTGCTGGTATGAGAATCTATCCTGCCATCTATTTGAAAAAACTTCGTGCCTTATGTGATAAGTATCACGTGCTTTTAATTGCAGATGAAATTGCGACAGGTTTTGGCAGAACAGGAATAATGTTTGCCTTTGATTATGCGGAGGTAAGCCCTGACATTATGTGTATCTCCAAAGGCTTGACAGGCGGTTATATGCCAATGGCTATAACTATTACGACCAATGAAATTTACGATGCATTTTACGCAGATTATAATGAAGGAAAGGCATTCATGCATAGCCATACCTATAGTGGAAATCCTCTTGGCTGTTCAGCGGCATTGGCCGTTCTGAAACTATTAAGAGAAGATCATATTTTGGAGAAAGCCGCAGTAAGAGCAGAATATCTTCACAATAAATTAAATGGAGCCTTATTTGATCATTCACATATTGGCGAAATTAGACATATTGGCTTAGTAAATGCTATGGAATTGGTAATTGACAAGAACACAAAGGAAGAATATGATTCAAGACTTAGAATGGGTTATCATATTTACAAAAATGCTTTGGCGAAAGGTCTGATCTTAAGACCACTTGGGAACGTGCTATACTTTAATCCACCATTGACTATTAACGAAGAAGAGATAGATAAAGCAGTATCAATATGTGCTGAGTCAATTAAAGGAATTATTGGCTGAGAATTGGTCGAAAATTCTTACATTGATTTGGGTTTGCCTGATGATGTATTGGCGATAATTGAAGAGGTGAATGAAAAATGATATCAAGAACATGGCATGGAATTGTTCCAATTGAAATGAAAGATGCATTTGAAAAATATGAAAATGAAACTGGAGTAGAAGATACCTTGGCAATTAAGGGAAACAGGGGCGCCTATTTGAAAATTGTTGAGCAAAGAGAACACGCTCATTTTTTTCTATGCACGAAATGGGATTCAATGGAGAGTATTATAGCATATGCCGGTAATAATCCTACCATTGCAGTGACGTATCCGGAAGATGAAAAATATGGACTGATTTCAGACCCTATTGTAATAATTCAAGAGGTCTCAGATGATAAAAACCCATTCAGTATAGGGGGATTTTGAAGAAGTGTTGTTAATGGTGGTCAGGATTCAGTTGCGATTAATATCTCAAAAGAATGGTATGAAAACGCTTATAAATAGAAACGAACGGGTTCGGCGTAGAAATGCTGAACTCGTTCGTTTCCTTCAATTTGTTTTAGAAACAGGAGTGCCACCAGTGACATGTAAACTTCGTGACCCACTAAGAATACCCAATAGATAGGAAAATTGGCTTGTTCTCAGCCTTCGCTTTCTGAAAAGCTTCTTCTCCCCAAGGATTCCAGTCTACAGGATTATTCGCGTGTTGAAGAAGATATGGTGATTTTTCCTTGGATAATCTATTGGGCATTTTTTGAGTGGTTATCATGGGCAACACCTCCTTTATAGTTCATTTCTGATAGTATATCCCAGAGCAACTGTATATACTTTAAGTCCCTATAGAAAATTTACTTCTATTACATAAGTGTCATCTTTCCTATTCCAAACAATGTGGGATATTATAGATTTATACAGTTCATTCAATTCTGTGTCAGTAAGATTGCCTTTTGTAATTTGAACCTGAAATTTGTCGATGATATTAAGACGTTCGATATCGGTCATTTCTTTACTGTTGTCTAACTTTAGTTGCAGAAGATTAAGTTTAGTTTCCGCACTGTCCAGAGCAACTTTGATTTCAGCTTTTCTCTGCCTTGCCTCTATCATGGTGTAAAATTCTTCTTCAACCAGTTCGTTGACCTTTGTGACCTTGCGTTCTAGCTTGGATATTTCTGTAAGGGTCATGTCAATCTCTTTAACTAGACTTTTATTGTCAGCAATATCACCAGATGTAGACAGCCTTAATTCCTTCTCATACAATGCTAATTCTCCCAATATAAACGTTTGAGCAATCATAGATTTCCCACCACTGTTGCTACATTTCGTTCCATATTTATCTTTGTACCAGCAGGGTAAAATCTGTCCTATGGTTTTATTATCAGACCGATATCTAACTACCATAGTATGACCACACCTTGCACATTTTACTAAACCAGACAGGGGATATATCCTACTACCCCTTTTCTTTGGGGTTGTTGTTATCACTCTGGAGAAAAACATTTGCACTTTAGCATGCTCTTTTTCAGTTTTAACAGCTTCGTGACAGTTCTCAACAATAACCCATTCTTCCCTTGGAAAATAAATTACATCCTTGCTGTCCTTGCTTCGCTTTACCTTGTGACCATCACCAGCACTCTTATTAGAAATGACCATACCTAAATGTGTTTCATCCAAAAGAATCCGCTGGATAGTGTTACCATACCATCTACCATTTCTGGGTGACGGTACTCCCTGTCTGTTTAAATCCCATGCTACATGGTCTGCTGGTAAATTCTCAACAGTAATTTTCTGTAAGAGGTAACGGTAAATTTCATACCTTTCTCGATTAACTGTAAGCGCTTAATAAACCGGTGCATGGTCAACATGCTTTATCTATGAGAAACTATCTCCATAACACAAAGGAATGGAGGTATTCGAATGGACAAACAAGAACGTAAGGCGCTGGTGGCCGAATGTAG
>Ga0209347_1000640_pt1 | contig 78636 bp, 74 predicted proteins | sample AutmiccommuBRH23_FD_187382 | JGI IMG/M metagenome (GOLD analysis project Ga0209347, IMG submission 187382) | Deep subsurface microbial communities from Mt. Terri, Switzerland - Autotrophic microbial communities BRH/23 (SPAdes) (version 2) | ecosystem: Environmental > Aquatic > Deep subsurface >...
CACATTGACTGGCATTTATAGAAGCAAGTATTGACGGTAGAATTCTCCTAGTATTGGCGTATTGTCAGTACATTTCTTCCGCCATTGGCAGCGAGATGCACGCCGTCATTTTAGGTGAGAAGCGACACTTTGCTGATGTGCGAGGCTATAAAGCCCATGTAGAGTATTGGAATTCAAAGCTGTGAGCCTGATTGTAACAACGATTTGTCTTCGCCTTTTGGTATAGTGGTGGATGAGGGAGGAGTTGATTTATGCGACCCAGATATTTAACCAAGTCTCGATATAAATTGGGATTGGAATGTCCAAAGGCTAATCAAGCCCACAGTCTGGACTGGTTGGGAATAAGGCCACAGGCGGTTATGGACGGACATGGAAATTAGCCATTGAGACAATTAAGTTGGCATGTAGCTTTTTTAGCTTACAACAACCGCAGCTAAGTAATAAAAATGTTGCTTGTAAAAAACTGTTATTAATTTGAATATTATTGTTTAGCTCATAAGATCAATAAGGTATACTATAAGAAAAGCACTAAAAAGGGGGTTCTTGAAGTGCAGAAGCTTTACACTATTGGCCATTCAGTTCATGCTGTTGAACGATTTTTAGACATGCTTAATAAGTACGATATAAATTGTCTAATAGATGTTAGAAGTACACCTTACTCAAGATTTGCACCCCAATACAATATTTCTGAGATTAAAAAGATCTTACAAAATAATCAGAAACAGTATATTTTTATGGGAGAGGAATTTGGAGCAAGGCGTTCTGATACAGCCTTATACGATTCGAGTGGCGTTCTTGACTTTAACAAAGTAATCAAGAGTAGTCTATTTCAATCTGGTTTTAAGAGAGTAAAAACTGGTTTGGATAAAGGATTTAACATAGCTTTTATGTGTACAGAAAAGGATCCAATTGATTGTCATAGAAGTATTTTAGTCGGTAGAACTTTCAATGATGAGAAGTTTGACGTTTCTAATATACATGAAGATGGAAGTGCTGAGACACAGGAGGAACTTATCGAAAGACTTTTAAATCACTACTTTCCAAACAGAAATCAAGCTAATATCTTTGATTTTTTAGAAGGCGAAAAAAAGAGGGAAGATCTAGTTCACGAGGCCTATATCCTGAGAAATAAAGATATAGCGTATAAATTAGAAGAAAAAGAGGCTGGAATAATTTGAAATTGTATACTTTGGGATTTACAAAGAAATCAGCTAAACAATTTTTTGAAGTATTAGGGAAAAGCAATACTCAAAAACTCGTTGATATTAGATTAAATAATATTTCTCAATTAGCAGGATTTACTAAGGGAGCTGAGACGTCTTAAAAATCCACCCACTTGAACATAAAGATTTCATATTTCACAACACAGATAAGAGAGTACATAAAGATTATCTCCTTGAACTTAATGATGAATTTAAGTATTCGCTTATGCTTATTAGACCCACTAGGATCAAGGTACTGTGAGACAGTGGCCAAATAGGAAAGATGTAACGATGAGTTTTGACGAATTGTTGTATATTACATTATATGGGAGGTATTCGGCGGTGCTCTGAAGAACTATATCTTAAACAGAAAGGAGGTTGATTAAGTTGAAGATTGAAGAATTACGACTGAAAAACTTCAAGGTATTTAAGGATATCAGAATCACAAATCTGCCGGATATGGCTGTCTTTTTAGGTGCCAATGGGACGGGTAAGTCGACGCTCTTTGACGTCTTCGGTTTTTTGCATGATTCATTGACAGATAACGTCAAAGCAGCATTACTGAAAAGAGGGGGCTACAAGGAAGTTATCTCCCGCAATGAAACGGGACCGATCGAAATTGAAATCAAGTTCCGGCCCGAACCGGATGAACCTCTGGTAACCTACGAGCTACATATAGGTCTCAATGAAAAGGGTTTTCCGATAGTGACTCGTGAACGACTTAAATACCGTAGAGGGCAAAAAGGAAAGCCGTGGCATTTTCTTGATTTTTCCAATGGTTCAGGGACTGCAATCGTGAATGAGAGTGAGTACGGTATTGAGGGCGTCACGGAACAACGGGAGGAACAGAAGTTAGATTCTCCGGATATCTTAGCTATCAAGGGTTTGGGACAGTTTCAGAAATTCAAGCAAGTTGCGGCCTTCCGTCGTCTCATAGAGGGTTGGCATGTTTCCGATTTTCATGTCCAAGCGGCTCGTGCTAGCCAAGACGCTGGATATGCAGAGCACCTCTCACAGACGGGGGAGAATTTACCGTTGGTAGCGCAATTTATGCATGAACATTATCCCGAAAAGTTTGAGGAAGTCCTAAGGAAGATGGAACAACGAGTTCCCGGAGTAACTTCGGTTGAAGCGGCTGAAACGCTGGATGGACGGATTATCTTAAGGTTTCAAGATGGGGCATTCCGAGACCCCTTCATAGCCCGGTATGTATCAGATGGTTCGCTCAAAATGTTTGCCTATTTACTCCTGCTAAGTGATCCTAATCCTCATCCGTTACTTTGCATCGAAGAACCAGAAAACCAACTGTATCCTGATTTGTTACATGAGTTATCCGAGGAATTTCGGAGTTACTCCGAGGCAGGTGGGCAAGTATTTATCTCCACGCATTCGCCGGATTTTGTGAATGGAGTTCAACTTGAGGAACTGTTCTGGTTAGTTAAAGTGGATGGGTTTAGCCAGATCAAACGAGCCTCCGATGACGAACTCCTTCGCGATCTGGTGGCCGAAGGTGATTTGCCCGGCTATCTTTGGAAACAAGGCCTTTTTAAAGGAGCCAGTTTTCAATGAAAGAAATAGTATTTTTAGTTGAAGAACCATCTATGAAAGAATTCCTGAAAGCAATTTTACCAAAGGTTCTCCCAGACAATGTCTTGTATACAATCATTCATCATGAGGGTAAGCAAGATCTAGAAAGGTCTATTCCCAAAAAACTTCGTGCTTTCCGGCAACCCGAGACACAATTTGTAGTTTTAATTGATCAAGATAGTAACGATTGCATAGTATTGAAAGATCGCTTGTCAGGACTCTGCCAAGAAGGCGGACGGAAAAATTGTCTCGTGAGAATTGTTTGTCATGAGCTGGAATCATGGTTCCTGGGTGATTTAGAGGCAGTGGGACAAGCTTATAATTTGAGTACCCTTGCTCGTCGTCAAAGAGAAGCGAAGTTTCGGCAACCAGATAGATTAAGCAATCCGGCACAGGTCTTGAAATTACTAGTGCCAGCTTACCAAAAGGTAAGCGGTGCTCGTGCTGTGAGTAAACATTTAAAACTCAACGAAAATGAATCTCATAGTTTTGCAGTCTTCTTAACAGGGCTTCAAAAAGTAATTGCAGATTAGTGGAGATAATGTAATGTTCTACCCCATAGCAAGTTGCGCTCCCGAGCAGCCTACTCCGTAGATTGCTTATCCTGTCATAGAACGAATACCCGGGCAAGGCTCGGGTATTTTCCTTAGTCGTACTTATCGTATTAGTCTTAGTGCTATAGATGGTTACGCTTAGGCGCACTTATTATAAGGCAGCATGGTGATTACTGATATTGCTGGTATAGCCGGTATTGCATATTGTAGACTATTGGTGCCCGCTCCTTGCATGTATGGGAGCGGGCTCTCACGCACTCACCCATCCTGTCATTGGCGTTACTTAGCGAATAGTCCAAGGGCAATAAATATTCGGTTCCTTGTTAGAACAGTCTGGCTCGGCTAAGGATTCTGTCTGTTGCTGTTAATATTTGGGCAAAGTTATATAATAGAGATGGCAGTTTTACTGTTCGGTTCAATTGACTAATGAAAGGTGCATGAGTGGATTTGGATGAGGATTTATGGAATATTATCGAAAATGTAAGACGTGCTGAGACAGCAAAGGATTTATGTAAAGCTCTTAAAGATTGTCTTGGTGTATTAGAATCTAAAAATACCAATAAGAGAAAATTTATTAAATACCTAAATGAGTACTTATTAACTATTGGTGGTAGCCATAGACTTGAGGCATTATATGGTGACCATACCGAAACTGTAGCCAATGTTTATGTGCATGACTACAAAAAAGCACCCGTCATTTATGCTTCCCATAGACTCATTTCGACTAATAAAATTAGCGACTGTAAAGTAAGACTCCGCAAAATGATAGAAATGTTTGAACTTGAGTTTCTGGAACCTAAAACAGTTGGCTTAAGTAAGGAAGAGGTTTATGAGGTAATAGATTATCTTCAATCCAGGTATAGACTTTTTGATATCATAACCTGCAAAACGGAACTCGAAATATTTCTTTTTAATAACTCGCATATACAATTCAATTCGATTTGTGAAGTATTTTCTGATCCAAGGGAGCCGGAAACTTATTGCAAACGGTATATTCTTACGTTTGCATCAAGGTTGGAAGAACATGATCCCTATCAGGTATTGCTACATGAAATTGGACATGCATTGCAAGTAGCCTTGACTCATCAAGTTATGATCGTTCCAGAATCCTTCATTATTATGAATAAGGAACTTGATGTACATCTTGAAAATAATAAAGTTGGTACCACTGATGTCTTTGCAGACATATTTGCTGTGGTTGCAATGAACAAGTCATATTTATCGGATCATAATGATTTGATCAGATTCTTTCCATCTAAGGTATTAGATCTGTTCGAACGTTATTTTACTGAACTTATAGATTATGCTTTCGGGAACAGGGAAGAGTTAAAAACTAATAAACTTGATATTATTTGGTCAAATGATGGAAAGACCCGGGGCATAGGGAGATGGAAGAGTGATTGTCCATCCACAAGAGAAGGCAGTGATAAGATGGCTCATCCAGATGTCAATTCTTATAACAGATGAATGAAAACCATTTTGGAGCGGGCGGCGCGATTAAGGACCCGAATATCATTGAAAATAGCGTTAGAAGTATGTGATAACTAGTTATCCTTGTAAGAAGAATCCCCACTTATGCCTCTGGAAATAATCCGAAACAGGTGTTCAGGGGTACGTCCCCCGCATAATTCCAAAACAATTCACTAGGGCCATGCTAGTGACAATTCGGCGAGAGCCCATTCGCACTTAACAAGGCGAAGGGCTCTTTTGGCATTCCCGATTGTAGACTATTGTGGCAACTTGAAGCAACTTCATGAGGCCTTGGCGACGTTTGGCACTGGGGGCGGTGGTAGTGTCAGCAATGATCCAGTTAAGCCGGATGGAGAAACTATTGATACATAAAGAAGCACGTTTAGGGCATTCATCACTGTTCCTTCAATAAATGGTTTCTGTGGGTTATAATATGTGTAGTTTTGACGGAAAGTATAAAGTATTGGGAAAGAATAGGTGATAAAGATATGAAGTCCGTCAGATTGAAAGAAATTGTCAACCGACTGGATTGTTTCGTGGATGGATGGAACTGTTATTTGAACAAAAAGACAGGTGATATAGTCGAAATCCAAATGGAGTATTTAAGCATTGCCGAAGAATCTGAAGACGATGATTTAAGTGAGTATGAGGATTGGGAGCAGGATGCTATTCGTGAGGCAGTGGATGTGGTGGAAAACTGGGGTGATTATATTGAACTGCCTGATCGGGAAGAAGTTAACGAATACAGGATTATGGAAAACTTTTGTTATTCGCAAGAAGATGACAAACTGCGAAATAAGCTTTGTTATGCAATTGATGGTAAAGGTGCGTTTCGTCGCTTCAAAGATGCGATCATTCAACATGGGGTAGAAGAAGAATGGGATTCTTACAAAGATGAGACATTATGTGAAATCGCCCGGGCATGGTGCGAATTCAATCAAATAGATTATAAATGGGGATGAGTAAGTTGGAGCAAGTTATAGTAGATTTGTCCGATACATTAAAATACAGGAGAACGGAGTGAGGATAATGAATATAGTGACATTGAATTCCTATCAGATACTGCGCACGTGGAATCGAAAAAAAGAAGAGTTCCCTGATATTAAGGGGAGTGAGGAATTGTTTTCTCACACTTTTATGTGCGTTGAAGAACAGGTGGATTATATGTCGAAAAAATATGACAGTTTTTACGATGATGAGGTGGCATTAGCTTATGCGGTCTGCGGTTTGAAGGTCATAGGGATCTTAGATCCGGAACAAAGATGGGAATTCGTCAATATAGCGCCGGAAGTTTTGGAAATGGCCGATAGAGGTATGGCAACCTTTCATCCGGAAGACTACGCGCGAATAGTTAAGGACGAGGATGAGAAGGCGTGGAAGAGGGCTGGAGATGGTTTATGGGAAACGCCTGAAGATCGGGTGGAACACTATCGCAGCGTAGGAAGCGCTTTGCGACGATTAACAGATTCACGAAAGTTTTGGAGTAAAAGGCAAGGTCTAAAAGGATATATCAACTATGTGTGTTCATTTCTCAAAGAAAATGCTTTATCAGACCCACAAGGCACGATCCACTATACCTTTTTAGGGATATCAAAATAAGGTTTACGCTATCTCATATTAGACTCTGTATTTTGATTTACTCGGCTCGTGAACGCGCTGATGTGGGACTTATTGGCGATGGTTTTCGCCATTAGATACCAGATCCCAAGAGCAGGGCATTGATAAATTTCAGTATTGACCAAGGAATCCAACTCGCATATAATAATGGAACAGATCCCACCACGCCTCTTAACAATGCGTACCAAGGTGGGCCTTTTTTCTTGAGGGAAATATATTGGCATAAGTGTTTTAAAGATGCAAATCAAAACATATCAAATAGGTATTGTATTTCTGGGGAACCTGGTGCGCAAGACACGATCAAAGCATTTTCTCTGTGTAATTGGGGTTTGTTTCTGTCTACATGAAATCTCTGATTTATGGAAAACAAAAAAGCGGCAATTTTCTATGCCGCTTAAGTACGTTCTATATATTAACTTTCGATAGCTTTTCGAATACAACTTGATAATGGTTCTATATCATAGACAGACCTAATCGAAGCATGAAGCAGAGTATCCTTATTTATAACATTCCAGTTTAAAACATAACCACTTTCAATAGCCAAACAACGAATGAATTCTCGAATTACACGTCCATTACCTTCTCGAAAAGGGTGAAGAATGTTTAGCTCAGACATGTAAAACGCTGATTTTAGAGAGAAACGTTCGGCATCTGTATCGATTAAGAAACCTTCTGCTTTAAGCTTTCTTAAGAGTTGGCTGGCATTCTCATCTAAATACTGCCAATGAGCAAATAAAGTATTACCCTTGGAAATATCCTCCTCTCGAGTTTTACCCGCAAAAGGATAGATATCTTGGAATAGATAATAGTGGATTTTTATTAAATGTTCTAAGTTATAATCAGCTAAAATAGGGGATGCCTGAAGTTCTAAGAGCCTTTGTGTTGTGAAGAGTAATTCGGCTTCGCTCAGTAGCTCTTCATTTTTCAAAGTTAACTTATTAATTAAGATATCGGTGTCTGGGTAACAGTACTTGGAGTGGCCAGAGCCGTATTTTGGAGACATTATCGCACGAATTTCCTGTTCTTATTGACGATGTATTTTGTAATATCTTGAATTATATCTTCACTGGTCATATGGCCTCTCAAGTATTTTCGACCGTACACGACAGAACGTCGTTTCATATTAAAACCTTCAACAGCAAGGCTTGTTTTTACATTTGCAAGATATCGTTTAATATCTTTTTCAGGAATCAAAAAAATCATCCTTTCAAAAAATCTTCCAATAGTATATTATTCTCTATTCTAACCAAGAAACCCTTTGTCCTATAAATTATTTTAAGACGCATGTAGTTTTTGGATGGCTTGCATGGCGTAGCGTCTGAGGCAAGGAGTGGCGTCGGCCACTGGCAAATGCATTGGGGAGGGTTTTGACGAACCACGCCTTGACACTTTATTTTTAGTGATGCCAATATCTTGGAAAGTCACCTTGCAACAATATGTTGGAAGGCTTCACAGACTCTTTGCAAACAAAAATGAAGTACAAATCTATGATTATGTGGATATTCATGTAAGGATGCTTGAACGGATGTACCATAAACGGCTTAACGAGTATGACGATTGTTTTAACCGATAAAGCGAAAGGCGAGAGTAGTGCAGCCGAATCAATCGATGAGATTTTTGACAAGAGTAATTTTTTATCCGTCTATACGAATCAAAGTTTCCCAGCTATATTATTCTTAATGGATCTTCAATTTATTTATGATATAATATATGTAAGTAATTGTAAGTGGAATGGATGTTAAATTTTAGGGAGGTGTTCGTTATGACTTTAGCGCAAAAGATTGAGCAGATTTTAAAAGATGAGTTAAAACCTGAAAATATTAAAACAATTATCGATTTAGCAGAATTTTTGAAGGTTAGAGAAAGCCAAAAAAAATGGGATGAGATTAATGAGTCCGAACATGAATTTATCACAGCGGAAGAACAGTCCCAGCTTGATGAAGTAAAAGCAAAAGGTCAATTTATTGACCAAGAGGAACTTCTACAAGAATTGGGGATAAACCAAGATGAGATACAAAATTAGGTATGAAAAAGATTGTCTTAAATACTTAAAAAAATTGGATAGAAATACTCAAGTTAGAATCATTATTGCTATAAGCCAACTTCCGTTTGGGGATGTGAAAAAACTACAAGGAAATATTGATGACTACAGATTGAGAGTAGGTAATTACAGAATAGTATTTAGCAAAGATGATGAAAACATATTAATTAGTATCATCAAAATTGCTCCTCGTGGAGAAGTTTATAAGAGATAATAAGAGACCTGATGAGGGTCTTTTAATTATTTCTAGATTAGCTATGACAAGGCGATGGATAAAGCATATATTCAGAGCTTTCCTAAGGCGATATTTATGAACGAAAAACCATTTTCCAAAGCTTGAATACTAGCATGGGTTAGCTCAGCGCCTGGACCCACGGCTTTTAAAAAGTAATGCAACCGGTAATGCAACAAGTGGTAAACAGAATACGTTAAGGTCCTTACGTTACGGTGAGGGCTTTTTATTTTCGTGAGACAGGTTTCCCTTTGTTTCGCAGGGAAGTTGTGAGATGATTTCATTTATATAGCTTTATCAATCATATTTTATGGAAATAAAGAGAGGGGGGCCAAGCGTTATGGATAAACACATGGTGATCCTAGTAATGGTTATGTTTTTTGCCGGAGGTTTGGGTGGGTTAATTAATTACTATAGTAAAGATGAAGAGAAAAACATGCGGAAGTCGTTAATATTAGGCATAGGAGCTTCATCTTTAGTTCCACTGTTTCTTAACATGATATCCAGCTCCTTGTTAGTAGACAGTGGGAAAGATCCTCATAAAATACTGGTTTTTATGGGTTTTTGCTTGATAGCGGCAATTTCCTCGAAGGCATTTATTGGGACTATTTCAGATCGAATCATGGAGAAGATCCAAGAAACAGATCAGAAGATCGAAGATGTAAAAGAGGTTATTGATCCTATTGCTAATAAAGAAACGGAACAGGATAGCGCAGAAGGACAGTATTCTGAAATATTCGAATCACCAGCTATTGGTGAAAAGGAAAAAGCTATTTTAATTACCATGAATAAAGGGGAATATACATATAGAACAGCTAGCAGCATAAGTGATGATATTGGCATGAGTACGCCATCCACTGTTACCTTATTAGTTAACTTGAAATCATTAGGTTTGGTAGGTCAATTGCTTAAAACCGGTAAGACTCTTTATTACTTGTCTGAACTTGGCAGGAAATTTGTCTTTGCTTTGGGCGGGTCTTCTAAAAGAGATTTTAATGATGAATTAGAATAAGAATAGGCCACTGGAGCGATTGTCGTGAATGATACTCTAAAGGAATATTTTGCTGGGCAGGAAACGTTGAAGCACATACCGGGAACGCAAAAACCAGCAATAGTACCAGCAATAGTACCAGGGAAAGAACCAAGGGTATAACTTACTTTTATAGATTTCATTATATTTCTCGCTCTCCTTCACTAAAATCTCTAAAATAGTTATTAAGTAGACATCACGTCAGAAGAGAGTGATCGACATTAAGGCTAAAAAGTTATGGATTATCGGTTTATTTTTGATTGCTGCCTTTTCCCTAAGTCTGAAATTAGGATCCAACGCGGTAACCTCCTCTAATGAGATGCTTCAGTCTTCAGAAACTAATGAAGCTATTACGCTAGTAGGAGCACTTCCATTGTCCTCCGCTTCTGAAGCAAACGATGTACTTAAGTCGCCTCAAAACAATATTCGATTTGCGGTGCTTAGTGATATCCATATTCTCGCAAGCAAAACGGCATCGATGAAGTTTCGAACGGCCTTAGAAGATCTCCTTATGAATCAACAACCGCCTCTAGAGTTAATCGTATTAAATGGTGATCTTGGCGACGGTACACCTGAAGACTATCAAACGCTTAACCAAATTCTTCGTTCTGTTCGGACGAGTACTGGTAAAACAACTCCAATCGTCCCCACCATTGGAAATCACGAATTTTACAAAGCCTATCATGATCCAAACAGCAATGCTTGGAATGCTGATACGTTTCCAAATCAAGATACAGATCCCCTGGCTTTACAGCGCTTTTTAGCCTTTGCTGGACGAGATAAGGTATACAATGATCACTATATTAACGATTATCATTTCATATTTCTTGGCTCCGAAAAGTCTGCAATGTCAGATCGTGATATCAGTGATGCTGCGTATCTCTCGGAAGAACAATTAACATGGTTGAAATCAAAAATCTCAGAAAACCTAACACCAGGAAAATCCGTGTTTGTCTTTTTTCACCATCCCATATTTTCCTCCAATAGTGAGGCAATAAAAAAGTATAACTTAGTGGTCCAACAGGAGGAACTAGCGAAAATCCTTCAATCGGTACCTAATGTCGTCCTCTTCGTCGGTCATTTACACATCAAATTGGGTTCACCTGACTCTGTTGTCAAAGACACATTTACAATGTTTAATGATTCTTCTGCGAGTCGAGTACGTCAAGCCCCCGAGGCCAGTCAGGGGTTAATCGTTGACGCTAAAGATGGTGTTGTAAATATACAAGGACGTGACTTCCTAGAACACGTATGGCTACCCGAAACAGAGTATCACCTAAACTTTTCAAAGTAACCGAAAAGGCGACTACAGCTCCACAAAACGGATTTTATAGTCGACAGAGGCAGACATTTATAATCCTCCGTAAGTTGTTTTCCAAAATCCGCAGTGGAAAAGGTTATAATCCCAGCAGGGTCACAGCCATAGCTTTTGCTATGCAGGTAATGTCAGGGATTTGTGTAATTAACCATTATGAGAGTTAAGTCGCCTGAAAATTAGTAACCCTCCTGATATCCCTAAAATTGGGGGTGGTTATTAAATTAATGGAAATCAACTTTCGTTTGGTGTCTGTACGGCGCAACGGAGGGTTGGCTTTCTTGCTTTCTGCACCCCTTCTTGTGCTTGTTTATAAGTCTTTTCGGAGGGGTTATCGGACATAGAACGTCCAGAGAATTAGAAGTTTAAGTGGCCAAGATTATCTTTATGGGTGGTCATTATAAATTTGGAAAGAAGTGAAGTGATGCTCGATTTGAAAGAGTTGAAGACGAAGTCAGCTATTTGTCGTGAAAACTTCGATTTTACAGTATTAACCCCACTTTTCATGCATGGCTGGCAAAAAGTCGGGGATAGGGGCAGGGGCAGCGCGGTTAACGCTGAACTGCGCGGACCATCCTTCCGCGGGATACTGCGTTACTGGTGGAGAAGTCTACAAGCCGGTGGGCATACTACTGCCACTTTATTAAAAAAAGAACAGGCCTTTTTCGGAGGTAGTTCAGGAGGGGATGAGGACGGAAAACGGTCGCCACTTCTTCTCAAGCTAAGTTCTCTGGATAACAAAGGGATACAGGAACTCAATAATTTCGAAGACCTTTGCCCGCATAGAGATAATAGATTAAGTTCACTATCGTTAGGGACGGGAAGAAAGCTAAGAATCGAACTAAAGGTATTAAAGAAAGACTGTCAAGACTTTAATTCGTACCTGAATTATTGTCGGGTCACCTTTATGCTGGCTGGTTTTGGACAGCGTTCTCGACGAGGTGCGGGCTCGGTACAGTTAGATGGATTCAACTGGACTTCTGTTAAGGCGTTTCAGAAGGAACTGTTGGAGACTTTTCAGGCTTTGTCACTTGGGCAGGAGTTCAATTTTAAACCTAATAATAGTTCCTGTCTTATAGAGAGAACTATCGATTATGAAACCTATCCTCGCCTGATGAGAGTTTGGATCGGGAAAGCTTATGCTACCGCAAGGGATGCCCGTAAAGAAATAAGCAACGCTGGACATTTGGCCAATCCTGGAACCGGAAGCGTACCACAAGTGTTAGGCAAGGCTCGTGGGGGAAGATTATCGTCGCCCTTATTGGGTACTGTACGCCTTATTGGCACTTCATACTATCCTCTAATTTCTGAAATGACTAACCCTCATCTGAGTGACCCAAGATATCAAGTGCAAAGAGACTTATTTCTCCGTAACCTGGGGGTGTCAATTTGAGCAAGGAAAGTTTGTTAGTCTTTAGCATAGGACCTGTGCAGCGCTTTATTGCTGCGGCACGCAAAATAGAAGACCTCTGGAGTGGCAGTTACTTACTATCGTACCTGACGGAACGAGCCATAGAGACGGTGCGGGAAGCAGCTAATCATCGAGGTATACGCTGTGAAATAGTTTATCCCAGCGTTAATCCGAACGGACCTAAACCAACAAGTGAACAGAACATCGAAGTTGCATCCCTGCCGAATCGGTTCTTATGCACCTTAGAAGCTGATCAGTTGCAGGCTGCTGAGATCGCTCGTGAAGCTGAAAGGACAGTTATAGATAGCTTAATAGAGATGGGTCAGTTTGCCCTTAATCGGGTTTTCCCGCCAGAGGCAGACCATGCTTCCATGACGGAACTACTCAATCGTCAAGTAAAGGCTTTACTCGAAGTCTTCTGGGCTACGGAGTCACTTAGGAAGAACGAGGATTTTGTCCGCGCACGAACCCAGCTCGGGAAACGACTGGCAGCCATAAAGAATTGTCGTCCCTACCGGCTCAACGCCCAAGAAGGTCTTGTTTGCACGCTTTGCGGAGAACAACAGGCTTTGACGAGTACGAGCCGACAGCCTGCTAACCAGGATAACTATGCCCAGATGAAAAAGAACCTTGAAGAGAACTGGAGTAAACGGGGAGAGCAATTCCAAACTCCTAAAGTCTCTGAAGGGGATAAGAAAGTCGGTCGCATCAAGGATGGGGAGGGCTTGTGCGGGATCTGCCTGACTAAGCGCTTAGCTCGGGATTACTTTAAGCAGAAAAGGGAAGCCAAACATGCTTTTGCTGCCTTCCCGTCGACTCATGAGATCTCCGGTGGAACCAAGTATTATGCGGTGATCATGATGGATGGGGATGACATGGGAAAGTGGATTTCAGGTGCGAATAACATAGTGAGTGAGACGGGTTCTACGAAGGCTGACGTAAATATTGAGTATCAGAAAGCGTTAAGTGCCAAGTTAGATAACTTCGCGGTGAAGACGGTGCCGAATATTGTCTTGACGAAAGATTCAGGCAAGCAAGCTGCCGGAAAACTGATTTATGCCGGTGGGGATGATGTTCTAGCCTTTGCACCGGTTAATTCAGCCCTAGGGATCGCTAAAAATTTGCGCCTGGCGTTTAGTAATGATGCCACCGGATTGAATGCGAGGGCAACAGCTTCAACGGGGATTGTGATTGCTCATGAAAAAGCGCCGTTGCACATGGTATTAGAGTATGCGCGGAAGATGGAAGGGCGGGCCAAAGCCTACCAATATCCTGAGGGGAAGGCAAAAGATGCCTTGGGCTTAGCAGTACTGACCCATAGTGGAGAAATTCGTGAAGTGGTCTTGCCATGGGCGATTGATGGTAAAGAGTATACCGGAGCAGACGAGAATTGTTCGGTAAGCTATCTGCAGACACTGATTAAGATGGTCCAAGAACAGCTCTCCGTTAGTTTTATGGAGCACTTTGCTCAGGCGTTCTTACCGTTACTGGGCGCAGCGTTAAAGAGAAATAAGAAAATCTCAGTTTTTCCAGATGATCCGAGTAAAAATCGCAGGTTATTAGAACTAGAGATGACAAGAGTTTTGAGACGATCTGCTCGAGACGAGTGTCATGACTTGGATTTTTCCCTCCAAGCACACCAGCTAATTAAGATTCATGAACTGATGTCTTCAACGCTTCAGTTTGTACACTTATTGGAAATGAGCAGATTCTTTAAGAGAATGGAGGGGAAAAAATGAAACAGCTGCTACTCCAACCAGTTGATACTTTTTTCTTCCGTAATCATAAGAATTTTACACCGGGTGAAAACGCGACTGCCACGACAATATTTCCTCCACGTCCCGGCACGATCTATGGAGCGTTGCGCAGCGCTTATATCCATTGCAAAAGCGATTTCTCAACTTTTGCACAGGGCAGTGATCAGGACCTTAAGGAGTGGATGGGAACACCAAGGAAAGCGGGTCAATTTACCTTGCGGGGTTGTCTGATGCACATAAATAATCACACCCTGTTGCCCTTACCACTCGATTATCAAGTTGTGAAGACTACCAATAACAACAACCCCCAAAATAGATCTATGGATAAACCCCTGGTCGAACCGTTCCAGGAAATCGCGGACGAAAAAGCAGAGAGAGCCTATCCCCTAATTTTGAAGAATGATAATGACCCAGCTTCAGATGGCAGAGAGTATCGTCTTTATGGTGTAAGCGTCGATAAGAGCAGTTCCAGCGCGGGTGCCTTAGTGGGTCTTGATCAATGGAAACAGGAAATCGTAAATCGCACGGGACTGACGATCTATCGTAGCTCGCGTTTCATCGAAGATGAGGATAAGCTGGGTATTACTCGAGATTGGGAAACCAAAACCGCCCGCGAGGGCATGGTTTATCAGATCAAAATGAGCCGTTTTAAAACCTCTGAGGATTCCGGCGAAAGTATCAGAAAAATTCCTGAGAGTTCTGGTTTTCTGGCCGTATGTAACAAGACTCCAGCTTTTTCATCCGTGCCCTACCTTCGCTTAGGTGGGAAGAATCGTCCCTGGACTTTGCATGAACTGAAAGAGGATTTCAACTTATTCACTTCCTCCGAGGAGAAAGAGATCATCGGGCAAATCGAAAAAAGTGGTATTGCTCGACTTATCTTGCTAAGTCCCGCGATATGGACGGAGCAATCTGCTTATTATCTCCGCGAAGAAGCTAGATTTAGAGTGAATCAGGAGCTGGAATTTCCGATTCTCACAGAAGCGATCGGTAGACTTACTTTAGTGGGAGGATGGGATATCGCACGCAACGCTCCGAAACCAAGAATGCAGGCCGTCCCTGCGGGGACGGTGTTATACCTTCAGGTTGCAAAAGAACAGGCTCGGAAGTTGGTTATGGCTGTAAAGGATGCAGTACTTAGTGACGAATTGGGATATGAAGGCTATGGTTGGGCTGTATGTGGGGCAGGAAAGTTAGAAGAGAAAATTTAAAGGAGGATGGCTATGTTCAGTCATAATGGATTGCTATTTTTACAGGCGGTGACTGCGATTCATGCTGGTAGCGGTAGCGAATTAGGGTTAGTTGATCTGCCCATACAACGTGAAAAACATACGGGTTACCCAAAAATTGAAAGTTCATCTCTCAAAGGTGCCATTCGGGCTACGGTTCAGGCTACCGTCGACAAAACCTCGAAGGCTGATCAGATGCAGGCGGTTTTTGGCAAGGAATCTGCGAGTAATCAAAATGATGCCCAAGCAGGGGCGGTGGCTTTTTCCGATGCCCGAGTTTTACTCTTTCCAGTGAAATCCTTGCGCGGTGTTTTCGCTTGGATCACCTGCCCGCTGGTGTTAAAGCGGTTTAATGAAGAGTTGAAGCTCTATCGTCCTGCTAGTAAACCGTTGTCTTTACCAAAAAACGATACCCCGATTGGTAGTGAGGTTATTTGCAGCGTGTCGTCTAATACCTTAATCGTGAATCCTCAGGTTGACAAGAAACAGGTTGTCCTAGAAGAGTATACCTATAGTGTTCAAGTAACGAGTCAAGACCTGGCCAAGGAACTAGCAGAGCTAATATTCGCTGGGGTCGATAATGGTTTTGCTGATCGCCTAATCGTACTCCCGGATAATGATTTTGTTGACTTTGTGACTTTATCGACAGAGGTCAACGCCCGTATTCGCATTGATCCAAGTACTGGTACTGTGCAGGCGGGCGCTTTATGGTATGAGGAAAATGTACCTCCAGAAACAGTCTTCTATAGTTATTGTTTCGCTGGTAATTCTCGGATCACGAATCATGAAACCATGAAAGCCGAAGAGGTACTGGAATTTTTGCAGCAAGAGGATACGTTACCACCTTGCTTCCAATTGGGGGGCAATAGTAGCCTGGGCAAAGGAATCTTGCGCCGAGTATGGCAATAGAGGGGGATAGGAAGATGAGTACAGAAGTCGAGGGGATCCGACTGGGAATTGAAAATGGACGGGCTAAATATGCCTTTGAGACCGTTGATGAATTTGTGAGCAACAATAGACAACAGGATAAAAGGCTCAAGGAATATCGCTCCTATGTCAAGAAACTTCCGGCGATGATTCAAGTCAATGGACTGGGACAAACCCTGGCCTTTTGCTTTGCCAAGGGGGATCAATATCGGGAGCTCTACAATCAAATTGAGGGCTGGGTTAAAGAAAAGCAACCCGAACTGTTAACAAGATATAGTGAAGCGAACGAAATGGAATTTGTGCAAATTGTCGTATCGATGAACAGCAATGACTACCGCATAGTTAGCAGAGAAGTGCTGGCCTTACTGGACTGGATGCGTCGCTTTGCTGACGGCTTGATCAGAGACCAAAAATCACCTGATAAATTTATTGATACTCAAGGGTAAAAAACCAATGAAAGGGGATGAAGTAATGCCTTTTCATCCTGCAGATACAACCAATCTATATGAAGGCTTGAATAAAGAGCTTCTCGTAGATCAACTTTGGTATCGAGTTCATTATTTCCAACAGAAATCCTTGGAACGAGATAGTAATAGGCGTCTAGAATCCTTGTCCCCTGAAGTTAAGCTCAATGCCATGTCCCGTACATTCATCGATAATCGGTTAAAACAACGACAAGTCGCTTTGCTGTTAGGACTTCAGCATACTCATACTCTGGCGGTGGTGAATGGGAAGCTTAATGGCAAACTTCTACATGGCCTTGGTGGAGCCCACGTACGGGAAACCTCACTGACGCTTCACCCATTATATGGGATTCCATATCTTCCTGCTGCCAGTATCAAAGGCGTAGTTCGAAATTGGGCGATTCAAGCCATATTTAACGGTCAAGAGAAGGAGCTTAAAAACGGAAACGATTCTACTCAAGAAAAGAAGGATCGTAGAGCGATCAGCGCTGATCTCTTCGGCAATGAGGAGCAGGCTGGAGAGGTCGAGTTCTTTGATGCCTTTGTGGATTGCGGCTTCGCCCTTAAGCCAGACGTATTGACAGTTCATTTTCCGAATTACTATCGAGGAAGTAGCCTGCCAGGAGATAACCAAGATCCTAATCCAATCAATTTTTATGCTATTAATTGTCAATCCGTTCAGTTTACTGTAGGCATACGTCAAAATGCGCGGCTAAAATCAGGGTATACTGCAAATGAACTCCTTGAACTAGCGGTAGCTTGGTTGGAGAAGGCTCTTACTGAACTGGGGATTGGCTCGAAGAGCTCATCTGGGTATGGGTATTTTACTGATTTTGAGGATGTTACGGCACAGACTCGACATGAGGCTAATATGGATCTGCCCGCTAAACCTTCGGGTATAGGTAAGGTAAATAGAGTTGAGTCTAAGGTACCAGTCAAAGCAGAACCACCGGCAAATTTCACGCCAGCTCAAAAATTAGTTTTCGAAATTCAGCATTTTACAGAGGCAGATCTTTTGCGAAGTAAAGATAAGTCGTTTTTCGACAAGGTCGTTGAAGTTGGTGAGCAAGGAAATAAGGAACCAGTGTTAGCTTTGAAGATATTCTGGGAAAAGAATGGTGCCTGGAAAGCAGACAATAAGAAGCAAAAACTGAAGATTGAGCGAATAAAGGAAGTACTAGGAGGACAGTAGATGGCGTTTAAGTTAGAAATGGCAAGTTTTCGTTTTACCCTGAGGGCTGATCAAGAGGCGCAGTTACCACCCTATCTTGGTTCTACCCTCAGGGGCGCCATGGGCAAAGCCTTTCGTTCCGGTGCTTGCATGACGAAGGCTCCGAGTTGTAAGGGGTGTATGTTTGCCAAGCAGTGCGCTTATGCGTATATCTTTGAAACCTCCATAGACCAGGTGAACGAAGAGACGAGAAAAACCATATCTCATTTTATACCCCATCCCTTTGTCTTAGAACCGCCAGTAGCGGGTAAGACCCTTTATCATAAAGGGGAGGAGTTGCAGTTTCAGGTTGCGTTAATCGGTAAGGGACTACAGTTTTTGCCTTTCTTCATTGCGGCCTTCGGTCAGGCGGGCTTAGATGGCCTGGGAGTAAGGCGTCACAAGTTTCACTTAACATCCGTTGAACAAGTATGCGGGGGCGAGAAGGTACACCTCTGGGATGGTGGGAATCAAATGCTTGCCCAGCCAAAGACCCATATCTTTAGCGATGAGCAAGCAGAGCAAGCAGAGCAAGATGAGCAAGTATTCGAGAGAGTCTCACTAGAGTTGCAAACGCCACTGCGCTTGGTAGATGGTGGAAGGCTCACTGCTGATCTGACGTTTACCTTGTTAATGCGGAGCATCTTCCGACGTCTTAACCTCATAGGTAAAATACATGGACAAGGCGCCTTGCAAATACCCTATCGAGATTATCTTGCTCGTGCCGATGAGGTAAAGATGGTGAGTTCAGATACTCATTTAAACTGGCAGGATTGGGAGCGTTATTCCAACCGACAAAAACGTTCTCTGAAAATGGGGGGGTTATGTGGCACACTGAGTTATCAGGGGGATTTGGGCATATTTATGCCCTACCTAAGGATGGCTCAGGCATTCCATGTCGGTAAAGGGACGGTCTTTGGCTTAGGTAAGGTAAAGCTTTTGTAGTTTATATATACATCGTTAGATGATCTGCGAAATTAATCAAGGAAATGAAAGAGGACTAAGCGTAATTGCCTAGTCCTCTTTTTGATGTGTGTTGCAATCCCCTTTTGCGGGGCGTTCATTGTTACAAAGTTGATTTGGAATTTTATGAACATCCAGAAAGAAGGTTGTTGCAATCCCCTTTAAAGCGGGGCTTCCATTGTTACTAATCAGTGTGTTATTCAGTTATCTGATTTAAAAAAGTGACAATCCCCTTAAAGCGGGGCTTCCATTGTTACAGCGGTGGTTTAGAACCCGCACCACAGGCGGGTCTCAGAGGTGATTTCCACAGAGACGGCATTTCCTATAGATTTTCCCGTTAAAACGAGTTTTTGGTAATAGGAATATTTATAATCGGCCTTCTCGTTGAATTATCTCTCTCAAGCTTGAGCAAGAACACTATTATACAAAGCATACTTCGTTTTTCGAGAAGAAGTGTTATGTTAAGGAATCATTGCAAAGGAGTCAGTGGCTATAATTCATATTAGTGTGCTGTACTACTTCGCCATCTTTATTTATATTCCTGCTTTTACTGGAACCCATTTCACTGATCGTTGTACTATCCCTAGTGCTTATATCCAATATTATAACCGCTTTAATCGGGAACCTCATCTTTTAGGTAACAAGGATAGACCAATGAAAAATGGGACTTAGGAAATGACCTTAGGAATTGTACTAAGTTCCATAGCACTGTAGTCAAAGTCACACGGTTTTTTATGTTACAGCTACGGTCTGACACGATACAATGATGTTGAAGTTAACACAACCCAAGACAACAACGCGGCAAGGAAGAAATGAGGTGATGGAGATGATTATTTCAAATAAACCTGCGGTAGTCAGTCTCAACAAAAATAATTATTTGGAGGGGGTCATCTTATGACAGAAACTAAAATTAAAGTTCTTGTTATGGGTACTTTGATCGCGTTATTTTTAATTGCAGGTCCTGTCAAAGAAGCGAATGCAGCTCCGTTTTGGCCTATCAAAACAGCCTTTAATCTCACCCTCAAACCTGCATTGAAATTGGCAAATAAAGTATTGGATAAGGCCGTGGAAATAAGATTACAAGCTGCCGAAAAAGCTTTGGACGCGATTTACACCCTTGAATCCCAAGTATACAATCAAGGATATCGCGATGGTAAAGCTGGGAAAGCACCAAATAATGCCTATATAGCCAGTGCGAACCAAATTATCCGCAACTCACTTGCCAATGTGAATCGCAACTTACTCCTTCCCTACCTGAACGATTGGAGGTCTTGGTACTCGCCAAAAAGTCGTATAGAAGTTCAAGGGGCGATCAAGAAGATCAATACCATCCTCAATAGTTATAACGCCAGAACGAACTATATGAATGGTTATTACGAGGCTCGACGGTAACGGGCATTATGTTAAAGGTCCTCAGCTTGCTGAGGACCTTTAAACTAGGTGTACTATGCAGGTCAACTTAAGTCAATATCTTTAGTAAAGATGTTCTTATCAAACCCATTATGGTTTGTCTGGATTAGGTTAGATAACGCAATTGAAATTATTGTAAAATTACAGGAGAAAGTTTATCGAAGTCGAATATAAGAAATATTGAAAAAAATCATGTAGTGGGGAGAAAAACTATGACAGTAGTTCTCATATGTAATGTTGGCAGCAGAGATATTCAGATTGAGGGTAAGCTGACTCCACCTGATCAAGCAAGACAGGTCGGAGAGGCACTAGATGCACTCGATGTCAGTGAATTGAAAATGAAACAGATAGCCTTTCCGATCATACAGCAGTGCATTGATTACGTAAAAAGAGAAAATTGTAAAATTGATAAACTGTTGCTCATCGCATCAGATCAAGAACAAGGACCGGGGGCAAAGCCTGAATCAGATACAATATATTATGCGAGGATTTTGAAGAAATTAGTGGCAGGTCAGCACGGCGTCGGAAAGGTCAAACTAGCTCACGTCAGAAACAATCCTGCTGATTATGACGAAATGATTACCTTCTGCAACAGACAGCTCCCCCTCAGTCTTGCTGATTGTGTTGAACCTCTGAAGGTATATTTATCAGTCTCAGGGGGGACGCCTGCCATGAACTTCGCGTTATTCCTCGTCGGGATTGAAAAATACGGGAAAAATGCTGAACCACTCTATGTCTCGCGAAATTCAAGCAGGCCGATCAGGCTCCAAGCAGGCCTGAAGATTTTCCGCAAAACCTTACAAAACTCGCTAATTACCTGTCTGGAATCCTATGATTATGAATCGGCTTTTCAGCTCCTTAAAGATAATGATGATTTATTTGACTCTCGCAACAAACAAAAAATCATGCAAAGTCTATGCACTTACGCCAAGGAACGAGCTACCTTTAATTTCAAAGCGGCAGAAAACTGCCTACACTCCGTTATAGAGTTAGCGGAAGGTCGTACGAAAAGAAGTTTGATTGATCTGCGAGATGTTCTATGCTCCTCGGATTGCGTACCTTTAAGTGAAGCGTTCTTAGTCGAGGAAGTCATTCATAACGCTGAGACGAAGTTCCATAAAGGTCAATATCTTGATTTTTTAAGCCGACTTTTTCGCTTTCAAGAGGGCTGCTTGCGCTTTCTTGCTGTGAGTCTAAACGTTAAATTTGACAGAAAGGACTTGAAATATCTTGACAAGAATTGGGTAGAGAGTAGCCCAGAGTTGATGGCGGAATTTGATAAAAAGAGACTTAGCTATGATCGAGTCGTCAGTCGACCAGTCTTGAAACTAGTTGTTGAATATCTCCTTGCGAAAAAAGGTTCTACAGAGTTTGAAGGTGTAATGAAATCGTTGCATCAATTTGAAAAGTTAACGGAGTTACGCAACAAGACAATCGTAGCGCATGATTATGTCGGCGTTGACAGAGAGTTACTCGAAACGTCATTTGAAGACAATCCTAACAACATCATTCCACTGATGCGTCAAACCTTTCAGTTGATTGCAGGGAAAGAGCCAAGGAGTAACTGTTTCGATGAAATTAATAAGGTATGCAAGGAATTATTAAAAAACGACTAATATGGAGCATTATGATTGAATTCGTGACAAGGGAAGAGGCGTCTTTAGATGCAGTTGTTGAAAGACATTAGCGAGCTTAGAGACATTTTGAGACTATATACCTTATATGGCTATTTTAGCAGGGAAGATGTAGTGAATAGGAACGGAATCAAACTTCCAACCATTGATAAATACAACAGAGTGATACAAAATCTATTAGATGGAAACAAGGTAAAAACCTATATTAGTGAAAGAAATAAATACTTATATTTTAAGATTAATTACGTCGATGAAACAGACAATCCCCTGTTCACAATTTGGCAGGGAAAAAAAGTGATGATCAGCGACATTCGGTTTCATTTCGCCATTATTGATATTCTTTCAAAGACGCCGAGATCTGACTTAATAAATATAGTTGAAAAAATAAACTTACCGGACTACGATTCTAATACCATACGCTTACGAGTCAAAAGTCTGATTAATCTTGGAGTAGTAAGAAGTGAAGAAGACGGGACAATACTTCGATACTCTTTAGAAGAATCGTTCTTCCATAATCTTTGCAAGGAAAGTTTAAGCGAGTTGGATACTACCTGTGCTTTTTTTCAGAATGTGCTCCATATCGGCGTGCTGGGTAACCTTGTACGGAGAAAAACAGCGCTGCTGGGCGTAAATCAGACGGAAACCTTCATGTTTAAGCATCTCCATATAGCCCATACCTATGACGATGAACAGCTTCTTCTCTTATTTCAAGCAATGCACGACAAAAGATGGGTATCCTTCGAGGTGCAAACAGCTTTAGAGCGGAGAGATCTTGAACAGACCACCGCCAAAAAGCATCTTAAGCTCAGGAAGATTAATAAATTTTTACCCATGCGGCTTATCACAGATCATTGGCAAGGAAGACGTTACATAACGGGATTTGACGTTACTCAGAATAGGTACTGGACCTATCGCCTGGACAAGATTTTTCGAACAACACTATCTAAAGAACTTTGTCAAGAATACCTGGAAAAATCAGGAGAGCTGGAAGTCCACCTTAGAAAAAGTTGGTGTGTTTCACTGTTAGGTGCTAAACGGAGACTTGAAAAATTAATCCTGCACCTGAAAATAGATCCGAAAAAAGAGGGCTATGTTCTTGAGCGTTTGAGTGCAGAGGGCAAATGGGGAAGTATTACTCAAATTGATCAGACCACCTTTAAATACGAAATTGAAGTAAATGATGTGTTGGAGATGATTCCCTGGTTACGGACTTTTACGGGTAGAATCCTAAGTGTCGAGGATACACGAAAAAAAACAGCGAAATTGATGACCAATTGGCAAGAGGCTCTAAATATGTATGAGTGATGGTGAGGCTATGAAGCTGTATGAAAAGAGTAATAATCGCTATTATTTCCTCCTCCATGAGTTATTAGCAAAGGCCCAGGAACCTAATGGACTACTAGAAAAGGATATTAAGAGCATGGTTAGCGAACGAGGGTTTTTTGCCGACAATATTAAGTTTGAGAAGGCGCTCTTGAACAAACACTCAGATTCAGCCAACAATCTTGAGGTACTTGAGCTTAGAGGTAGCAAGTACTATAGTAAATTGTCCCATGCACCGACAAAAATAACCCTGACTAGCTTAGAGAAACAGTGGCTAAAGACGTTATTAGAGGATCCAAGGACCAAGCTTTTCTTATCCTGCGAAACTCTAGAGCAGTTAAAGGAGCTTCTTAGGGATGTTTCCCCACTCTATAATCCACAAAATCAGGTGGCTCAGAACATGCGTAACAACGGGGACCCATATGAGGACCCTAACTATGTAAGAAAATTCAAGATCATCCTTCGGGCAATACAAGAAAAACAGTTGATTAACGTCGAGAACAAGATCTTAAATGGAAACACTCTGACAGGAGTTATGATGCCGCATCGCCTTGAATATTCAATCAAAGATGACGTCTTTCGCGTCTGTGGTGCGGTAGAAGATGCCCGTACTCAGGAGTATATAGTAAAAGCCATGCGGATTTCCAGATTAAGTAATGTCTCAATCGCGGGACCGGCTTATGAACAATCGTTTTCTGAACTTATGAAGGCAAGGGCGATGGCGACGGCGGTGGTGGAAATCAGAAATGTTCGCAACGGATATGAGCGGTTTCTTAACTTGTTTTCGAATTACCCCCGTGAAGCTAAGTACGATGAGAAAACGAAAACACTAATTATCAGTATTGACTATCATACCTTTGATCATAGTGCTGTGGCTATCTCCATACTCGCGATGGGGACCATTGTTAAAGTCTTAGAACCTGCCAGTTTAAGAGAGGAGGTCATCAAACGACTTCGCGATCAAATTGATCATAATAATAATTGTATTTTATAGATAAATTATCCAATTGAAATATAATGCTACCTTTTTTGAAAAGAAGTGGTCACATTTGGAAGTTGAGTTTAATGGAGAGAGAAGAATTAACCATTAAGATATATGGTGATATATACATCGCTATATGATTCTAAGGAAATGTTCAAAGTAAGAAAAGAGGACTAAGCGTAATTGCCTAGTCCTCTTTTTGGTGTGTGTTGCAATCCCCTGTATGCGGGGCATCCATTGTTACGTATTAAATTAAGGATGAAGACTGGGAGTAGCTTAAGATCGTGACAATCCCCTTTTAAGCGGGGCTTCCATTGTTACAATGCATCAAAAGAAAATTACTTGGCAATATTTATGTGACAATCCCCTATAAGCGGGGCTTCCATTGTTACCGCGGGGGTCTAGAACCCATACCACAGGCTAGTCTCAGAGGTCATTTTTACAGAAGCTTCATTTCTGCCTAATTTTAGGCCCCAAACGTAATCTCTACCAAATATAGGGATATTCATAATCAGCCTTCTCGTTGAACTATCTCTCTCATGCTTGAGCAAAAACCCTATTATACAACGCACGCTCCGTTTTTCGAGAAGAAGGTTTTTGTTAAGGAATAATTGCAAAGGAGTCAGTGGCGAAAATCTATATTAATATTAGTGTACTGTACTACTTCGCCATCTTTATTTCTTTTCCCTCTTTTCCTGGAACCCATTTCACTTATCGCTGTACTGTCGCCTAGCGCTTAATATCCAATTGTAAAACCGTTTTAGTCGGGAACCCCATTTTTATAAGGACCAAGGATAGTCCAATGAAAAATGCGACTTAGGAAATGACCCTAGGAATTGTACTAAGTTCCATAGCACTGTAGTCAAAGTCACACGGTTTTTTACGTTACAGCTACGGTCTGACACGATACAATGATGTTGAAGTTAAAACAACCCAACACAAAAACGCGGCAAGGAAGATATGAGGTGATGGAGATGATTATTTCAAATAAACCTGCGAAAGTCAGTCTCAGCAAAAATAATTATTTAAAGGGCTCATCTCATGACGCTCACCCTCAAACCCGCTTTGAAATTTGCATATAGAACACTAGATTGTTAAAGGAATACGATTACAAGCAGCTCAAAGAGCAATGGACACGATTAAGGGGCCGTCGTCTTTGAGCGTTTATGAACAAGGAGTGAAAATATGTTTCAAATGCTCGGAGTGGATGAATATTATTATCAAAGGAAACTAGAAGCAATAATCCTGGGATATATAGGGAAACAAAATTCTGTGGAGAATCTTTCCGTAACAGGATTCATTTGCGGGGGTGAAAATTATTTCTTCGTACAAGATAGTACACAGAACAGAAAAGCTGTACTCAATAGCGATTTGCAGGAGCAGATTAACTTTTGCACCGATAGTGTCAGTGGATGCCACGATTGTTGTAAGACTCACATCTTTGAACCGGAGGATATTCCAACTGTGGAGGAGCAAATTCGAAAGAATCTAATCAAAATTCTACTAAGCGGAAACGTTCAGCCGAAAGGGGATTCTTTTGATGAGCTTACTGAGTTTACAGAAAAACATGTATTAGTCAATTTTCCACCAATCCACCGCTTAGGAAAGAGATTTGAGAATGAATTGCGATTTGAATATAAATCTTATATAAGACTGCTGGTTGAGACAGCACTACTCTGTTCGCGAGTGCTGGATTATATCAAGTACGGAATGAAAGTTGTTGCGGAAAAAAGTGATGAAGAAGAATTGATGGAATACAAAGAAAAAATGAAAGAGCTATATCGTTGGAAAAACCCTCAAAGAATAGATGAACTTAAGCTGTCGAAGTACACATATTATCGTTTGCTACGTGCCGATATTACCACTGTACAAGAGTTAAGAGAGTTATCTGAGGATGCAATTGCAAGAATAAAAGGGATCCCATGGAGGAGTCTGCAGGAAATAGCTAATATTAAGGAACTGCTTTAAGAAGGAGGATCAACATGAATTCTCATTTTAGCGAATTGAATCATGATCCCATAGAATACACCGTTGAATATAAAAGGGTTATCGCTGAAGTGAACCAAGAAGTAGATCGATTTATGCAGGAACATCATAAAAAGGTATTTTTGGGTGCTTGTCACATAGCTTGGGCAGCAAAAAAAAGAATACTCAAAAATAAACACAATATTGATTGGAAAACACCTAAAGAAATGAATCCGAGAGTTTTTTTGATTGATCTCAAAAAGCGGTCATCGGAGAGGGGTGAAAATTATGCTAAGTGGATTACTTGACTTCGCAATTAAGGCCCACGCAAAGGATAAGCGAAAAGGAACCGAAATTCCATGCATCGTTCACCCAATCGAAACAGCGATAATTTTGGCTCAGAATAACGCTTCTAATGAGGCTATTTGTGCAGGAATCCTTCATGATGTATTAGAAGACACAGTGGGTGATGAGGGGGAAATTCGCCAGAGATTAGATAGGGTTGGTTTATCTTCGGAAAAAGTATTGTGGATTGTATATGGTGTATCAGAGCCTTCAAAATTAATTGAAAAACAAGGAGGCAAGGCAAAAGAGCATGGAGTGAAAGAAAAGCTCATACTATTGCATACTTAAGTGAGCTTGGTAACGATGAACTGAGCGTTGAAATAAAGCTGGTTACTTGTGCTGATAAATTAAGCAATATTCGAGCAATGGTTACCGATTACGAACAATTTGAGAGAGATGGAAAAGATGGTGCAAAATTATTTGAGCGATTTAATGCACCCGCTAGCGATCAACAATAGTATTACGAATCTCTCGTCGAGGCATTGAAAGATTTAGCCGAATTACCCATGTATCGAGAATTTGATAACTTAGTTTTGAAGTTATTTAATGGGTTAACTAAAACGACTTTGATACCATCTCGATGAAGGAACTCAGCTAAAGGTAACCAGTAATGCCCTGTAGGCTCTAACCCTAAGACGACATCCTCTTTGCAGTGTTCCGCTTGAAGAGTTTTGATCCATTGGACAAGTCGATTTAACCCATCTCTTATTATAATCCGGCCTTAAAAACTTCTGATAAATTCTGTGTGTCATGCCATGACCATATGGACGTAAATCCTAACTGCTGGGTCTGCCATATATTACCGAAGGGCTCCGAACAATAAATATAACTGGGCTGAATATTAGAGCAGCCCAGTTAATTTTTTTGTCTTTCATTCCAATTGCTGGATCCATACCCTTCGAAGAAAAGAAGTCACATTCATGAGAAATTCATAACTCATTCACAGCATAGTCGTATTGATTCGATATACTTGAAACATTAAGACAGGGTTGCTGTGAATAAATCTATAGTGAAATTGAAGGAGGAAATCTTATGAAAAAGACAAAATGGATTGTAGGACTCTCAATTGCAAGTTTGATGGCGCTTTCAGGCACGGCATTCGCTTTAAACTCTGGCTCATTAGTCGCCCAATCAGTCGGACAAACACTCGGCGTAGCACCAACCGTTGTTACAACTCAATATCAAGGAGCTGGAGCTGATAGCAAAGGAATTAACTCAGTTAATGTTAGTTCTCCTACGACAAGCCAATTAGTGAACTCAACACAGTCCTCTCCTAACAACACTCCGGATGGCGTAACTACACCAGGTGGTAATGGAAACATTGGAGGTTACGGAATGATGGGTGGTTTTGGTGGTAATGGAAACGGTGGAGGCTATGGCATGATGGGTGGCTTCGGTGATAATGGAAACGGTGGAGGCTATGGCATGATGGGTGGCTTCGGTGATAATGGAAACGGTGGAGGCTATGGTATGATGGGCGGCTTCGGTGGTAATGGAAACGGTGGTGGTTACGGAATGATGGGTGGGGGTTATAATGCCCAAAGCTTGGGTGTTAACCTCACCAACGGTGAAGTCACGACATCGGATCAAGCTGTAGCTATTGCCCGAGCTTATATACAAAAACTTAACCAAGCTGTTGTCATCGATGAACTCCATGAATTTTCTAATGGGTATGAAGTAGAGCTTAAAGAGGGGGGGACGGGGGCTAAAGCATTTGAAGTCATGATTTATAAGAATGGCGGACAAATCAGCACTGAGATGGGTCCGAATATTATGTGGAACACTAAATACGGAGCTATGAATTGGGGAAACAATGGGGCGGTCACGGTCAGTGAAGAACAGGCCACAAAGAACGCTCAAGAATTTGTCAGCAAAATGGGCCAAGGATATTCGCTTGAAAAAGCTGAACTAGCTCCTGGATACTATGAATTTATGCTTCAGAAGGACGGTAAGGATTACGCAGAACTTGACGTTAATGGATATACGAGCCAGGTGTGGTTTGAAAACTGGCAAGGACCGATACTAAATACAATTGAAATAAAGTAGACTAAATACCAGTGAAACAAGAAAAAATGGCAGGGACTCCTCCAGACACTGCTATTTTCTTATTAAGCTTGTACTATTCGATCTTCAGTATCGGAGAATCCGCGGGGTGTTATTGTTTATTAAGAATTGTTGTCATCATCCCGCCTCCCGATTTAGACATGTTATTGTTCGTTTTACATTCCCTCTATGTGACATAATCCAAACTGAAAACAAAAATTGGTTCAAAAATCGGGCAAGGAGCCTCGATAAAAACAGAAAGGGACTGAGGTTAACAATGAACTTCAGTCCCTTTCGTTCTTTTTTAATATCAATCGATATCTGGTGGTTCTATAGCTTAAAGTAATCCATTAGCTGTCTTAAATCCTAAGCTAAATCCTAAGCTAAATCCTAAGCTAAATCATTTAAGCTTTCAGCAGAGGCAAATAATTCTTCGACAGAGGTATTTTGCTGCTCTGCAGCAGCGGCGGTAGTTTGGGTGCCGGCTGAGGTAGGTTCCGCTTGATGTACGACATTTTGCATGCGGGACAGCCCCATAAGAAGGACAATTTCTCCTCCGATTCCGAAGGGAAGCAGTTTCTCCCGAAATTTCTATCCTCATTTTTTGTGGAACACTGGCGGGCTTTATAGGGATCTGTGGTCTAAACGTAAGTTTCTTTAAACTTAGGGTAGCAATCAATTTAAATCTTTAGATGTACGAGATTGCCGCTAAAGGATCTAGCTTTACGACTCTACGTGCGGGAAGTATTGAGATAATCCCAATTAGAACAGAGGCACTTATAGCGGATAAAGCTAGCAAAGGGTGATAAAGCTAAGAATTCACCTTCAGCGATCTGTAAATTCACATTTGTTATGGCCTCAACAACACCGTCCCCACACCTATAGGTTTTGGTGACCTCGCAGACATTGATTAAGGACATTTAATATTCCTCCTAAATCATAAGAAATATAACGACGTTAAATTTGATTAGTAAGCGTGCAGATCTAAAAAAAAATCAACGATTTTCAGAATGAACGCACTCGTTTATACAAGTGCGTTTGAGTGTTAGGATCAAATTGTTGCCAGTAGCATGTTTGGATTAAACTCTTGGTGCCCACGTATCTAATATAGTTTGAGGAATCTCAAGATTGTCGCCGTTTAAAGAGTAGGTCAGTGCTTCCAGCGGATAGGTTTGACAACCTCCATTTATTCCTTTAAGTATCTGAAGATCCCAGGTCGTTCCGCAGACGTTGCATACTACAACGCCAACAATACTGTAAAGACCTGCTTTACTTTTCTTTGGTTGGGTAAATTTCTGCCTTTTCTCATTGCGATTGGTTTTCACTTTAGATCCTCCTCAGTTTTTAACAAAATTTTAAAAACAATATAACTATTATTTCTCTGTTTAAGATAATGAAATTAGCTTGATGCTTAAGTTACATTCTCATTGCCATTCTTACCGTAAAGGTAAGAAAGTTTAGTATCCCGAAGAGTAAGATGACCACTAAATAAGGCATAGCGACAGATAAGGCTTTGCTCGCACCATAGTTCTTCTTAGCAATCCTATAAGCCGTGTAAAGGGAACCGAGAGTTCCGGCGATGACTAAGAAGTACTGCATAATTTGGATGATCGGGTCGGCAACAAACGACGATGATCCTTCAATATGCACTCCGAACAGTCCCATAAAAGTATAATAGGTATCCTTCCCTTCTGCCAGAAGATGGAATAAATTGTGGGCCATGTGTGAAGCGAGGTCAAGCGGAATAACTGCATAACCAAAACGTGCAAAGGCATTACGCATAGTCTCACCGGTAAACCGTTTTGAAAAAGCAGTAGCTATGAAAAGTAGTAATACCGGAGTCGTCATCGCGAAGATAAAGAGGATCGTGAAGACTATATCTTCATTAGCTATACCCAAAGTCAGTTCTACCCATTTGAGGAAGTTCGGGTAAAAGTCTAACATCGTAATGTTTTGGACAAACACAATCCCGACAATGACGATCGCTAAGAAAGACTCTTCAAAATGTGCCCTCGTCATAGAACAAAATTCACTCGTTGGTTTACGAGGGGTTAGGCGGATTGAATCATGGGGGCAGCTTTTAATGCAGTTCCCGCAGAGATTACAATTGGCGTTGTTATCCATCGCCATCGGAAATTCAAACATAGGACAGCCCGGAGTTTTATCATTGCCCTTATAACAATCTCTTGTTGTACAGGTTTTGCAAGTATCCTTGTCGGCTCGAAGCTCTAACATACCTGCCCGTGAATAGTTGCCGGACAAACTACCGAGAAAACATAAATAACGGCACCAGGAACGGCGTTCGTAGAGCAAAGCGGATACCATTACTCCACCTAAAATGAGTAATAAGAGGGTTCCTGATCATCGGGGAGATTCCACAATTCCCCAAATATGATCTGACCAGGTGATCAAGATGAAGGTTATATCAATGATCCAGAGACCGTTCTTACGGATAAATTTTGGAACTTTAAGGTTAGCCCCAAATAACTTTTGGGTTAGATCGCTGACCCAGGCAAAGGGGCAAATTCCACACCAAAAACGACCCAGCAGAAAGAAGAAAAAAGGGATTAATGGCCACCAAAGAACCCAAGTGGCGGCGGAACCAAAGTTTTCGCCGACGCTTGATGGGCCAGCTAAAGTTTCTACCATGATTACCCCAAAAACTAAAACTGTGATCCATTGAAAGATTCTGGGATAGAAGAAACTTTTAAGAAAACGTTTGAGTAAAGGATAATTAAGGAAGTTTATTGGCTGTTTGTTAGAAGTCATTCTAAGGACCCTCTACTTTCTTTAGTTTTTCTTTTTCTTTAAGATTGCAGCGAGTATTCCAGCGATCACAACTAGACCGGCGACGCCGCCAATAAGAACGAAATTCGGTCCAGATTTACCGACAGTTATTGGGAAATTAACAGCGCTTTCACCCAAAGGTGAAGTAATAGTAATAGCTTGGTTCCATTGCCCGGGTTGGTTAAACGTCATCCCTTCCATCATATAAGAGCCAGAGGCCATAGCCATGCCACCTATGTTAGATTGTTCCTGCATAGGCGAGCCACCTTGCTTGTCCATACCGGAAGACATGTCCATGCCACCCATGCTGCTATCGCTTTTACTACTCGCATTACTGCCATTCATTGTTGATGGTTCCATAATCACTTTGGCTCCGGTAACTGGTTTGCCGGTAGTCTTATCGTTAACGATAATATTAAAAGTTGCTGCTTGATTAACCATGAGGTTTTCCGGATTGGTCTGCATAATTACGTGATAAGGGCCGGCATCTTGTTCAATCTTACTAGAAGCCAGGGTATTTGTGGCAAACAAGAGAGTTAAGAGTAATAGAGATAGGGGGAGAAAAATTTTCTTCATTGGTTTTCTTAGGGTATTCATTGTGCACACTCCTCAAAAATATTGACGAGGCATTCTAAACGCAAAAGCGATGCCAAGTTGTGCTCGGTTTGTAATTATGATGTAATTGTACTGGGTCAATAATCGACTTCAGCAAGGATTTGAAGCACTTTCAATCGTCTATAAAAAAATTATTGATACGCATCAAAAGACTTGAAAGGGTACTTTAAAATTTTTTCAGAAGGGTGGATAATTGGCATAAGTGTGGGATAAAACACAGTATAGTGTGTTTTATCCCACACCTACTTCTCAAAACGAAGACGCCTTTGCAACCACAAGAGCTCTTTCCAAGAGTGAAGGCTTGCTTGTAGGTATTTCATCGGGAGCAGCAACGTTTGCTGCAGCACAAGTTGCCAAGAGACCAGAGAACAAAGGCAAAACGATCGGTGTTTTATTACCTGATACAGGGGAAAGATACCTTTCAACCATTCTCTACTAAGAAGGATAATCAGATGTCCGATGAAGCCACCTCCATCCAAAACCTTAAACTTGGGTGAGGGTATAAAGCAACGCATACCTTGGACAGGGTTAGTTTAGAAATGGAACAAGGAGAATCTGTCTGAATATCTTTATGCAGAGAGAGACAGCGAACGCTTGCACTGGACTATTTGTAAAGCTGATGGAGAAAAAGTCCGGGTTATCATCAATCAAAAGGACGCCAATCAATATTAATAGTTAGAAATTTGAGGGTAATTTCATGGAACAATTAGATGAGCTGGAAGCTCAGGGTATTATATTTTAAGGCGAAGAATGTTGTGGATCATTGTTTAAGTAGCTGTTATTAGAAGGGAGTGAGAGAGTTGCGCCGGATTTTAGTGGCTGATGACGAAGCCAATATGCGCTGGGTTCTAGAACGAGCTTTAACAAAAGCTGGTTATGAAGTGGAAACGGTGGAGGATGGGCAACTCGCCTTAGATCGGGCTCTAGCAGAGCGTCCGGATCTTGTCCTTGTGGATTTAAAAATGCCGAAGATGGACGGACTAAGTGTTCTGCACACGTTAAAAGAGAGTTATCCTGATCTGCTGATGGTCATGATGACAGCACACGGCAGCACCTCCACAGCAGTTGAAGCCATGAAGGCTGGAGCCCAAGATTATTTGATGAAACCGTTTGACATAGACGAACTGTTGATAACGGTTGCTAAGGCCTTTGAAGTAGAAAGTTTGCGCGAGCAAGTGGATTATTTGAAGGGAGAGGTTCAGCACGGGGGTTGGCAGTTAGTGGGGAATAGTGAGAAGATGCAAGCCGTGAAACATTTAGTTGAACGGGTTGCTCCAACGCCAGCAACGGTACTTATTCAAGGAGAGTCGGGCACGGGAAAGGAATTGGTGGCCCACGCCATTCATACCTTAAGCCCACGTGTTGATGGACCTTTTATCCGGGTGAATTGTGCAGCATTGACAGAGAACCTACTGGAAAGCGAGTTGTTTGGACACGAAAAAGGGGCTTTTACTGGGGCCAACGCCCGTAAAACAGGACGGTTTGAATTGGCTGATGGTGGGACACTTTTCCTCGATGAGATAGGCGAGTTGTCCTTCAATGTTCAAGCGAAATTGTTGCGAGTACTTCAGGAGCGGACCTTCGAGCGAGTTGGCGGAGAAAAAACCATTAAGGTAGACGTGCGGATTATTACGGCAACGAATCGAGATTTACTGAAAGAGTCTCAAGAAGGACGTTTTCGAGAGGATCTATATTACAGACTCAATGTCTTTCCAATTTATGTGCCTCCCTTACGTGAACGACGGGAGGATATTTCTGCCTTGGCCGAACATTTCTTAGAGAAACTTAAGAATTATGCGGGAATCAAGACTCTTGGACCAGAGGTCCTTTCTCAACTCATAACCTATACCTGGCCGGGAAATGTGCGCGAACTGGAAAATGTCGTGGAACGCATGGTGATTATTTCTCAAGGGGCAGTGATTGGAATGGATAGTTTGTCCCTCTTTGATACTTCTTCAATGTCGGCGAAGAATCCAGGATCCTTTGTCCTACCGTCTGAGGGAGTTTCCCTAGAAGAGATTGAGAAATCCTTTCTTCTGCAGGCAATGGAGCAAACAGGCGGGAACCAGAGTCAGGCGGCAAAGCAGTTAGGACTTTCCAGGCATGCCTTTTTATATCGTTTAGAAAAATACGGAATAGATCCTCACTGGGGTATTTAGGGAGGAGGTCTACTTTTGTTGAATCACGAACCCTCGTTGCTGATGGGGGCTCTTTTCTATTGTCAGTGTTCAATATTTGTAAGGGGGAGCTGTACTCCTCCCTCGAAGCGGGATCCCGCGACCTCCCCAGTATTGTGCTGGATCATCGGTTTCTGCCGCATCCCACTGCATTTCCAAATCTTAGTTTCTCACGAATGAATTCCAGACTTTCTTTTACAACCAAAATCTTTTCGACAACAAGGAAAACGGCAGTTTATAGAGAAATAATAGATTTGTGGACAAATTAAGGGAAAAGCAAGATTCCTCTCACAAAGTATTGAGGATTGCTATAAGGTTGGTTCAGAAACCTTTGTCTTACTAGTCATTAAGTATAAACTGACTATACCGGTTAGAAATAATAACTTTCTGGCCAGCCAAGTTTTCTTTACGACTGTATCGGCTAAAACTGTGAGTCTATTTAAGTTTGGGGAGGAAACACTATTGAATATTAATGATACTATGAAAATTACTTTTTGGGGTGTAAGAGGCTCAAGACCAGTGCCAGGTAAAGATACACTTATCTTCGGAGGAAATACACCTTGTGTTTCACTGGAAATTGACGATAAGCTATTAATATTCGATTCAGGAACCGGTATTTGCAACTTGGGCAACAAGCTTGTACAGGATAAAGAAACTGTTAAAGCACATATTTTTATCAGCCATACTCATTGGGATCATATTCAAGGCTTCCCGTTTTTCACCCCTGCATTTATTAAAGGCAATGAATTTGTTGTATACGGACAAAACAAAATCAACTTGAATTTTGCAAATCTTATGAAAAACCAGATGATATTTCCTCATTTTCCTGTTCAATTGGAACAAATGGCTGCAAAAATTGCATTTGTCGAAGTGGATAGTGGTGTGGAAATCTCTATTGAGGAAGGTATTACTGTCAAGACATTACATGGTAATCATCCCGGTGGATGCCTGTACTACAGGGTAGAATATAAAGGTAAATCATGTTGTTATATATCTGATGGTGAACACTACTCGTGTGTAGACAATTTTCTAAAATCCTTTATTGAAAAAACGGATATTGTAATCTATGATGCGAATTTTACTGACTCTGAATATGAAGGAACTGACGGATATAATACAAAAATAGGCTGGGGTCATTCTACATGGCAGGAGGGAATAAAACTCGTAAAAGCTGCAGAAGCAAATAAGTTGGTTCTGTTTCACCATGCCAGCCATAGAACAGATGAAGAAATGTTTAAAATTGAAGCTCAGGCAATAAATGAATATTCTAATACTATTGCGGCAAGAGAGGGGAACATAATTATTATTTAGTACTAGAAAATAGTACGGAACGGTAAATAGGATATCTGAAATGCAGTAAATATATTATTAGGTCATCATCAAAAATGGAATAGGAATGGATATCAAAAGGGTAATGATATTTTTTTCTGTACAGGAAAAATGGTAGCCTATGGAGAAAGAATACATGGGTACCAGTATTAGGAATGAATATTTTGCTGATGTACTGGAACATATCATTTACCCATTGAACAAAACAAAAGGAGGAAATTACGATGGAGAAATTTTTATTTGTGTTAAGTCGCGGGCTTGAGGATCCTACTCGGGCAACTCGGGCATTTCAACTTGCGAAGGTGGCCAAAGAAAAGGGACATGAAGTTAATATTTTCTTAGTTGATGATGCTGTCGCTTATGCGGTTTTGGGATTAGCGGATAACGTTAAGGCTCCGACAGGGGATGCAGCCAAACCATACCTTGATTATTTAATTGAGCAGAAAGTTGCATTTTATATCTGTACACCATGTGCCAGAACCAGACTTTACAGTGAAGACGAGTTTATCGATGGTGCAAAATTATCGACGGCTCCCCATCTGATTGACCTAGCATCTGAGTCAAAAGTATTTACATTCTAGATTTAAAGATTACCTTGAATTAAGCATATGAGCATAGTGCTTACGAGGCAATTAAGGCACGTAAAAAGAACTCGCTATAACTTATAGTTTTATCGGGTTCTTTCTTTTAGGGTTCTTACTGGAGAGCAGAGAATGAATTTTTAATCAAAATTTAATCTAAATTTCACCAAATGTTCACCAAAGAGGAAAGAATTAGTAGTACACTTTAGATGTATTCGGGCGATCCGAGGCCTTAGCTGATCAGTCAACCTGTTCAAACAAAAACTGAAAGGAGAGAAGTACTCACTTATGGTGAGTACGAATTAGTGAGACATTTTAATTATTTAACCAGTGATGATAGGGAAGCTACCTTTTTTAAAGCGCCAGAACCTTTTGATAAAAATACGCCTCGAGAAATTCTTTCGTATGCACTCGGGGCGACGCTATATATGCCGGGAACCAGAGAAACTATCGCCTCCGAAGTTCTCTCTAAGAAAAATATTGGACTTGCCTCCACAGTGTTTTGCTTAGAAGACTCGATTGGGGATTCTGAGGTGCTCTCGGCAGAGAAAAATATTATCGCCCAAGTCATGAAGATCCATTCGGCATTGAATCATGATGTCATCGACTTTGCTGATCTACCGCTGATCTTCATACGGGTTAGGAATCCTGAACAGATCATCAGGTTGACAGAGGAAATGGGAGACAGTGCCAGGATTATCACGGGTTTTATCTTTCCCAAATTTACGTCGGAAAGTTATCAATACTTAGAAGTCATCAAGAGTATTAATGATCAATTATCAGGACCGTTTTACGGAATGCCGATTATCGAAAGTCCTCAAGCGATTTATCGTGAAACTCGCTTAAAGGAAATGCTGGAGACTAAGAGACTTCTTGATTCTTATCAGGACCTAGTCTTAAATGTTCGAATCGGGGCGACGGATTTTTCCGGACTGTATGGAATTCGCAGGGGACCGGATGTAACAATCTATGATATTACGGTGATTCGTGATTGCATCGCTGATATAATTAATATTTTCGGACGAGTCGAAAGCAATTATGTAATCTCTGGACCGGTATGGGAATATTTCACAAATGGTGGAAGAGTACTCAAACCTCAACTTCGGAAGAGTCCGTTTGAAGAATTCCATGATCATAATGGGTGTAATGGAACGAAAGTAAGAAGTCAACTCCTAAATAAATATGTTGATGGACTAATACGAGAGGTGATTTTAGACAAAGAAAATGGAATCATCGGAAAAACTATTATTCATCCAAGTCATATCCTACCTGTTCAAGCGCTATATACGGTTGGACATGAAGAATATTTGGATGCTTTGAGCATTTTGGAAAACAGCCAGGGTCAACTCGGTGTTTTCAAAAGTCACTACACCAATAAAATGAATGAAGTAAAACCGCACTACAAATGGGCCCAGAAGGTTCTATTAAGAGCAAAGAATTATGGAGTATTTCATGAGCAAAATAATTTCATCTGCCTACTTACCGAAAGTGTATTCGTATAACTTGGAAGGGCAAAGGGTCAAGGTTAGGTTAACAAATAATTCCTATGATTTTTCTCCAGAGACCTTGTTTTCCTTAGCTGCCAGAAAAAATAAGAAACGAGGATATTTGTTTGTCAGCAAAGTCCTTGGCAAACATGTTCCCAATGATCCGTTTGTTCCCTTGCTTGCGGGAGCGGCGCTAGCTGTTAAATTTCTGAGCAGAATTCATGGCGTGGATCACGCCGATACCCAAGCAATTATTCAGGCTCTGAAGAGTAAGGAGAACACGGAAACGGTTTATGAAACCATTATAAAACGACCGCTCATTTCCCTTCCAGAGGAGAGCTTATTTATAGGCTTTGCTGAAACAGCAACTGGATTAGGTCATGCTGTGTTTAGCTTATTTGATAAGGCCTATTACCTGCACACGACTCGTGAACAAATACCCTCTTTAGCCTCTGAACTCAATTTTAATGAAGATCATTCGCATGCCGTGAATCATCGCTGTTATCCGCTGGACTCGGAGTTCATTAAAACTCCAAAAACAATTATCCTAGTGGACGATGAGCTAACAACTGGAAATACAGCCCTGAATATTATTCGGGCTATCCATGCAAAATTTCCCAAGACTAATTACGTAGTCCTAGCGCTTTTAGATTGGAGAACGGCTGAAGACCGAGCGAATTTTGGAAAGCTTGAGCAACAGCTGGACATAAAAATCCTAACTGCTTCCCTTTTGGCAGGGGAGATAGAAGTAAGCGGCGATCCCCTTAGCGAAGACTCTGATCACTTTAACCATGCTAAGGGACCAACTATTTGTGAAACTCATGTTTCTCCAGAAGTGAAATTTCTGAACATAATGGATCTGGTCTCAGTTTATTCTGAAGATTCGTCAGGCTATAAAAATGTATCCCCATATTTATTGTTAACTGGGAGATTTGGGTTATCCACTTCGTACAATCAGAAAATTCAGCCCTTAGCAAGGGGAGTCGCTGAACAGTTACACCGCGACCGACTAGGGGAAAAGACACTTTGTCTAGGAACCGGTGAATTCATGTATTTCCCTATGCTCGTTTCTGCCTACATGGGAAAGGGAATAAGTTTTCATACCACAACGAGAAGTCCGATCTATTCTTTCGCGAAACCCGAATACGGAATTCAAAATGGATGCGCCTTTGAAAATCCTGACGATCTCAGTATTATTAATTATATCTATAACCTGCCCAATAGGTATTACGATGAAGTGTATGTGTTTTTTGAACGGGAAGTAGGTAATAATCGCTTAACTGCCATGTTAAATGCCTTTCGCGTATTAGGCATTCCTCGTTTGGTTTTTGTGTATTGTACTTCCACAAAGTGTTCTCGCCTTAGTTCAGGAAACGATGCTCTGCAAAAAAGTTGAAAGAGGTGACTACCAGGTGTCCGAGGGAATATTCGCGAAGCGTATTCCAGATCCTTTGCCCATAGGAAGTTATAACCCTCAAGATGTCATCTTTTTACTTAAAAATCTTAATGGGTTAATGGTGGAAACTGATTTACAAACTCGAGAAAAAAATATCCAGTCTGGGGGTCATTATTCGGAAATGCTTCCGATTGAATATGAGCCAACCAAGGAATATCTAGATCTATTTCATCGGACGCTACGGGAAAGTGCTTCCAAAGTTGCAGAGGGTGTGGGGATCGTCGCAGAGAGTATCTTAAAACGAAACGGGGCAAGGATGGTTTTGGTATCTCTGGCTCGAGCGGGTACGCCAATTGGAGTGTTAATTAAACGTTATCTATTAGAAATTCATGACTTAGATTTGCCACACTATAGTATTTCAATCATTCGGGGTAAGGGCATCGATGAAAATGCTATCCTGTATATTCTTCAAAACCACCCTGCTGCTAAGATCCAGTTTATAGACGGCTGGACAGGCAAAGGGGCTATCACAAAGGTGTTGAGTCTGGCTTGCACTGAATTCGAGAGTAAGTATGGGTACTCGTTAGATGATGACTTAGCGGTCCTTGCCGATCCCGGTTACTGTGTGAAAACTTTTGGCACTCGAGAAGACTTCTTAATCCCTAGTGCTTGTTTGAATTCAACTGTTTCTGGGTTAATCAGCCGCACCGTTTTTCGGCCGGATTTGATCGGAGAACAGGAGTTTCATGGGGCTAGATTTTATCAAGGGCTTATGAAAGAAGAGGTTTCGAATCTCTTCGTCGACACAATTTCAGCAGAATTTAAAACACTCGACTCACGACACATTAGTGTTGGCGCCCGTGACGTTCAAGTCAATGTTGATGCCGATGGTGATGGTGAAGTCGAAGTTACCTGGCGGGGGCTGAAAGCATTAACACATATTAAGGAAACATTCGGAATTACGGATATTAACTTTATAAAACCAGGCATCGGAGAAACAACAAGGGTTCTCTTAAGGCGGCTACCGGAAAGGATTCTAGTCGATCATCTTAAAAATCCAAACTTAAAACATATTCTTATCCTGGCCAAAGATAAAGGCGTGCCTGTTGAGGAGTATCCTAATCTAATGTATTCATGTTGCGGCCTGGTGAAGCAGATATGATGGAGGAAGCAATGTTATTTGCCAGCGATCTCGACCAAACTTTGATCTATTCGCCCAAAACCTTTATCAACAAAGAGATCGAAGAGCAAATTCGACCAGTTGAAAGGCTGGATGATCGATATATTTCCTACATGACTCAAAACGCCTTAAGTGCGCTTAAGGAAATTGCTCGAAGGATTCTATTTGTGCCCGTAACAACTCGTACCAAGCTTCAATATCAGCGCATAAATTTCCTTGACTATGACATAACATACCAATACGCCATAACCAGTAATGGCGGAACAATCTTTTCTAAAGGGGTAGAAGATAAAGACTGGTCCCAACTGGTACTGTCAGGAAGAGCTAAGTGCTTGGCAGTAGAGGACCTTATTCATAAGTTTGATGAAATCGCGCACCCTTCCTGGGTGATCAAGGATTCAGGGAAGTTAGCCGATGATCTGTTTTACTATTGTTTAATCGAACGAGAGAAGATTCCTGTGACTGAGTTAGCTGCATTCAAGATTTGGGCGAACGAAAACAATTGGGAATTATCGGTGCAAGGGAGAAAACTATATCTAGTGCCTCGCAATATTAATAAAAATGCAGCCATTCAATATGTCAAGGAAAAAGAAGGAATGATCCATGTGGCGGCGGCAGGAGATTCATTACTAGACTTAGAGATGCTTAGAGCTGCGGATCTCGCCTTTGCCCCAGCACATGGCGAACTATATTCTCTATATAGGCAGGGGACTCCTGGTTTGGAGAAGCTCAAATTTGCACAAAAAAGCGGAATCAAAGCAGCTGAAGAAATTTTAGAGAACGTTTTGTTGGCACTTGCTAAACGGAAAGTTGTATAATAATTTCGTTTGAGGTACAATCAGTATAGGTTGTGGTAAACAATGGAATTCAAGGGAGAGTAATATCAAGTCAGGGTAAAAAGTTTAAAATGTGAAATATATGTGAATATTAATAGACAGGGATTTTTCGAAAGCATTCGTGTGATATTATACAAACATAAAGGGCTTAGGGCGTAGCAGACTCCTCATTCAAATCGTAAGACTCCCACTTCTACAAGTGGGAGTGGTACACCTTAGTTTCATTCAAAAAAAGGGGGATTAACATTGGCAACAATTAGTTTACAAAAAGGACAAAAGATTGATTTAACTAAAGGAAACCCTGGCTTATCTAAAATCATGGTTGGTTTAGGATGGGATGAAGTGGCAGCAAGTAAACCGAAGTCAGGGGGAATTCTCGGTGGGCTCTTTGGAGGTGGATCATCTTCGGCAGCAATCGATTGTGACGCGTCAGCCATACTGCTGGATGCACAGGAGAAGCTAACTTCGAAAGATCGCTTGGTCTATTTTGGTAATCTTCAAAGTGGTGATAAGAGCGTGAAACACAGTGGAGATAACCTTACCGGCGCTGGAGATGGGGACGATGAACAAATTAATGTAGAATTAAGCAATGTTCCCAGTGCAATCCAAAAAATTGTTTTTGTCGTAAATATTTACGACTGTGCAAAACGCAAGCAAGACTTTGGATTAATTGCAAATGCCTTTATTCGGGTTGTCAATCCAGTCAATGGACAAGAATTTTGTCGGTATAATTTAACCGACAGTTATGCAGGCAAAACAAGCTTAGTGGTCGCTGAGGTATATCGTCATAACAATGAATGGAAATTCGCTGCGATAGGCGAAGGGACGAATGACGCATCCTTAAGTGAACTCGTCCGTCGATATCAATAATTTATTAAAGGGGGATACCTACAATGGCAATTAGTTTACAAAAAGGTCAAAAGGTCGATCTGACGAAATCAAATCCCGGTCTTACAAAGATCATTATTGGTCTGGGTTGGGACGTTAACAAGTATGATGGTGGAAAAGACTTCGATTTAGATTCCTCTGTTTTCATGCTGAATCCTGAAGGAAAAGTCGCCGATGATAAGAATTTTATTTTTTTCAATAACCCTAAGAGCCCAGATGGTTCTGTAACGCACACCGGCGATAATCGTTCTGGTGCTGGGGATGGGGACGATGAACAAATCAAAGTCGACCTAGCTTTAGTTACTAGTAGCGTTGCCAAGATCACCTTCGGGATTACGATCCATGAAGCCAAAGAACGCAATCAAAACTTCGGACAAGTATCCAATGCCTATGTGCGCGTCTTAAATGAAGCATCGGGTGAGGAGCTAATTCGTTATGACCTCGGAGAAGACTTTTCTGTTGAAACAGCAGTTGTTGTAGGTGAGCTTTATCGCAATAACACAGAATGGAAGTTTAATGCGATCGGCAGCGGTTACCAAAACGGCCTAGCTGGATTATGTAAAGATTTCGGGTTAGACGTATAATTTCGATGCACGATGCACGATGCACGATGACGGAGTTCTAAGACTTCGAACTGATACTTCTTTTTAGTAATAGTTAATGTCTAAAAACGAATAAAGGAAGTGTTTTTATGTCGGTCATAAGTCTGCAAAAAGGACAAAAGATTGACCTAACAAAGGGAAACCCCGGGCTATCAAAGATTATTGTTGGCCTAGGCTGGGATACAAACAAGTATTCTGGTGGGTCTGATTTTGACTTAGATGCCTCTGCGTTCTTAGTCGATAAAAATGGCAAAGCTGGCGGTATCGAAGATTTCATATATTATAATAACCTTGTCGGTGGAAACGGTTCTGTTCAACATACGGGTGATAACCTTACTGGTGAAGGCGAGGGAGATGATGAACAAATCAAGGTCGATTTAGCTTCCGTACCTGCGCATGTTGATAAAGTTGCTATTACTGTTACAATTCATGAGGCTGCCCAAAGAGCGCAGAACTTTGGTCAAGTATCCAATGCTTTTGTGCGCGTCGTCAATGAAACCGACGGAAAAGAAGTCATGCGCTATGATTTAGGAGAAGATTTTTCAGTTGAAACTGCACTTGTCGTGTGCGAACTTTACCGTCACCAAGGGGAATGGAAGTTCAATGCAGTGGGTAATGGTTTCTCGGGTGGCTTATATGCTCTCTGTTCTAACTACGGTTTACAAGTAGGCTAAAAACTTTAAACTGATGATTATTGAGGCACTCCATAATTTGGGTGCCTCTTTTTAGCGCTCTTGGAAAGGGAAGCTTGCAGAACATGGTCATAAATGTTAATAACATGGGATAATAGCTACTATATGATCAAATGTGGCGAGAAATAGTAATTAATGGGCAACAAGGCCTCTTTTTGCTGATTGATATTTGGTGAATTATTGCATATTATTAAAGTTGCGTTCAATAGATTTAAATTTAGGTAAAATGCTCTAGGAACAACTTCTTAGCTACATAAAAAGGGGGGGAGAAATGCCAGTATTTAATGAATTACTTTTTACTGTTATGTTAGGCTCATTGTTATTAGGAGCCTTATTATCCTTTCTACTCCAAAATAAACCACGCTTGAGTATTTTAGTGGGATTTTCGTTTGCCAACCTGGCTTGTCTGACTGGATTGGTTTTAGGTCCAACATTATTGTTGTCTAAGCGTTCGCTAGACATAATCTTGCCCTGGTCAGTTGTTGGGGCTAATCTTCAATTTAGTCTTGATCCTTTAGCAGCGTTTTTTATTTCTGTTATCTCGGTCCTCAGTCTTTCTGTGTCTATCTTTTCTTATGGATACGCCAGAGCCTATATTGGCAAACAAAATGTTGGGGTTTTGGGATTATTTTATAACCTTTTTATCTTCTCCATGATTGCCCTCGTGTCCAGCAGCAATACATTTATGTTTATATTTTTCTGGGAAATAATGTCCTTAGTTTCCTATTTTTTAGTAGTATATGAACATCATGATTCTCGAGTACGTAGGGCTGGTTTTATTTATATTGTGATGACACATATTGGTACAGCTTTTATTATTATTGCCTTTTTACTTTTATATAAAGAAACTGGTAGTTACAATTTTGCTCAATATGCATCTTTAACTCATGATCTTTCGCCTAATGTTAAAACGGTTATTTTTATTCTAATTACACTCGGATTTGGGACTAAGGCAGGAATAGTTCCTTTACATATTTGGTTACCTAAAGCTCATCCTGCTGCACCAAGCAATGTTTCGGCTATCATGTCCGGGGTTATGTTGAAAACGGCGATTTATGGATTTATTAGAATTACATTCGATGTCTTAGGTGTTGGCCCGATCTGGTGGGGGGTATTAATCCTCATAATTGGAGCTGTCTCGGCCTTGTTAGGTGTTATGTATGCTTTAATGGAACATGATATTAAACGGTTGCTGGCCTACCATAGTGTGGAGAATATTGGAATTATCTTGATGGGTATCGGGGTTGCACTCATTTTTATAAGTTATGGCTACAATGATCTTGCTTTAATTGGTTTGACAGCAGGATTATTTCATGTGTTAAATCACGCAGTATTTAAAGGATTACTATTTTTGGGAGCTGGGGCGGTTCACTACTCGACGCATACTAGGAACATCGAAGATATGGGTGGCCTTCTAAAGAAAATGCCATGGACGGGGTTCTTTTTTCTGATCGGCTCGATTTCAATCTCGGCTATTCCGCCATTCAATGGTTTTGTCAGTGAGTGGTTGACGTACCAAGCATTATTGGCTATGGGTTCTGCGAAACTTGGAGTAGCCATGAATATAATGGGACCTGTTCTAGGTGCTGCTTTGGCTCTGACAGGAGCTTTGGCCGCCGCGTGCTTTGTTAAAGCTTTCGGCATTATGTTTTTAGCGGTACCTCGCAGTATTAAGGCCGAAAAGGCTCAAGAAGTACCTCTTACAATGTTAGTTGGTATGGGTCTTTTAGCTTTGTTATGCATTATCTTTGGGGTTATGCCCTATATGGCTATTCAAGTATTAAGCCCTGTTACTGCCAGTCTTATAGGTATGGAAACGATCCCGCTTCTGGGGGGGTATCGCTGGCTGAATGTTACTCCAGTTATGGGGCAGGGTGTGGGGGTTGGAGCCACTTCCATTTCTCCTCTCATAATCCTATTTGTATTAGTATTAAGTGCCTTTTTGGTTTATTTGCTTATTAATAGAGTTAGCAAGTTTAGAAAGGCAAGAATTGATGAAACCTGGAATTGTGGGATAGCTTTAACTTCTAAAATGGAGTATACTGCTACCTCTTTTTCTAAGCCTATCCGCATAATGTTCCGCGCGATATTTCAGCCAACTAGAGAAATCGAGAAAGAATATGTGCTTAAACCTTATCTTACTAGTCGCATCAAATATTATGGGTCTATTAAACCTTTCTTTGAAGATATCTTTTATAGACCGCAGCTTAAATTTATACTAAAATTAGCCGATAAGGTTACACTTTTACAATCCGGAAGCATTCAGCTTTATTTAGGTTATATCTTTGTTACTTTAGTTGTTTTGCTTATTTTTGCGGGATAGGGGGGGATTATGTGCTTCGAGAAACAGCTATCGGTGCTTATCAAATATTCCTGATTATATTATTAGCACCTTTACTCACAGGAATAATCAAGAAGACTAAGGCTTTTTTTCAAACACGTAAGGGGCCTAATGTTTTTCAACCTTATTTTGATCTTTATAAGTATCTGCAAAAAGAGTCAGTGGTATCTGAACATACCTCGTGGATTTTTCGAGTAACTCCTCTTATTTACTTTTCCTCAATGTTAGTGGTGACCGCAATAGTACCTGTAGTTGCAACTCATAGTTTATTGGCCTTCACTGCGGATCTCATTTTGATTATTTACCTTTTTGCTTTGGCACGATTCTTCTTGGCTTTGGCAGGTTTAGATGCTGGCAGTGCTTTTGGTGGCATGGGCAGTAGTAGGGAAATGGCCGTAGCTGCTATCGCAGAACCAGCGTTTATGTTGCCGCTTTTTACTATGGCTGTTGCTGCGGGAACGACAAACCTGACAGGAATTGTACAAAGTGTCGTCACTGGTGGAGAAGGGGTCTTGACACTTGCTCATCTAATGTCTTTTATGGCCTTGTTTGTGGTTGCAGTTGCAGAAACCGGGCGAATTCCGGTCGATAATCCAGATACTCATTTGGAGTTAACCATGATTCATGAAGGCATGTTGCTGGAATATTCCGGTAGGGATCTAGCGTTGCTGTCCTTGGGCGTTTCGATCAAACAGGTATTGATTTTTACGCTATTGGCTAATATCTTTTTCCCTTGGGGGATCGCCACTGTCTTTAGTATAGGTGCATTGCTAACCGGAACCTTAGTATTCATTTTGAAATTATTAATAATAGGAATAGTCATGGCGGTAGTTGAAACTTCTTTCGCTAAAACTAGGTTATTTAAGGTACCTGATTTGCTCCTAGGTTCTTTTCTAATAGGCTTATTAGGACTCGTTTCAAAGTTTGTGTTCAGGGGGTAAGATGAGGATGCAAAATTATCAGGGTCTCGTTAATTTCTTAATAACCCTAATCTTGGCGGCAACATTTATAATTATTATGGCACGCCGCTTTAATTCAATAATTATGGCAGTTATTATTCAAGGCCTCCTACTGGCGGCTTTAAGTACAGCTTTGGGGTGGGCGACTGGTATTCATGAAATGTATATAGCTGCTTTATTAACGTTGACGGTAAAGGCCGGGATAATTCCTATAGTGCTTATCAATGCTGTCAACAAAGTAGCAATCAATAGGGAAATTGAGTCCTTTCTTAGTATGAAAATGACGTTGCTAATTGCTGCATGTCTGGTATTTATATCTTACTTAGCGACTGGGCAAGTGATAGGAAAGGGCTCAGGCCTCATCAACGAGGCGTTGCCGGTGGCTATTTCCTTGATTTTGATTGGTTTGTTCCTTATGATTAATCTGAAATTTCCAATTATGCAAATTGTAGGCTTAGTTGTAATGGAGAATGGTATCTTTTTGGCCGGGATTGGTACGACGATTGGTATGCCTTTGGTTATTGAGTTAGGAATATTTATGGATATTTTGGTAGGCGTTTTAATCATGGGCGTGTTAGTGTTCCGAATTAATCGAAGCTTTAACACGATTGATACAAAAAATTTAAGGAATTTACGGGGTTGATTTTATGCCACTAATTTTACTTGCTCTTCCCTTAGTAATAGCGTCGTTAAGCTTGATGTTTACAAATAGAAAAGTATTAGGGGCTATAAGTATTGTGGGCTCAGCCACGATCGTCTTAACTGCCTTAAGCATAGCCCGACAAGTATTTGCGGGATCGAGAGTAGTTTGGGGTCAGTTTATCTTTATTGATGCTTTAAGTGCTTTAATTCTTAGTCTTGTTGCCATCATAGGGTTTATGGTCACTTTGTATTCTTTAGGTTATCTTGCTCATGATCTTAAAGAAGGGGAGTTTTCTGAGGATCGTTTGAAATGGTATTATTTTTGGTTGAATATTTTTGTTTTTACCATGTTCCTAGTACTAGTCTCAGCGAACTTGGGCATCATGTGGGTAGCTGTAGAAGGTACAACTTTGGCCACTGCTTTATTGGTAGGTTTTTATAATAAAAAAAATTCTTTAGAGGCCGCTTGGAAATATATAATTATTTGCACAGTCGGAATTATTTTTGCTTTGTTTGGGACCATCCTTTTGCATTATGCAGCAGTTTCGGTGACAGGCGAAAGCGGTTCTTTAGATTGGCAGACCCTGAGACGAGTAGCTGAACAACTTGATCCAAAGTTACTAAAACTTGCTTTTATTTTTGCATTGGTTGGCTATGGAACGAAGGTGGGTTTAGCGCCTATGCATACTTGGTTGCCTGACGCTCATAGCCAAGCTCCTTCTCCGATTAGTGCAATGCTTTCAGGAGTCCTATTAAATTGTGCCTTTTATAGTATTATCCGTTTCCACTTGGTTGTTTCAGAGTCTCTGGGGTTCAGGTTTTCCTCAAACCTAATTTTGCTTTTCGGCGTCTTGTCTATCGTTGTAGCATTACCTTTTATTCTTGTTCAGCGAGACATAAAAAGGTTGCTCGCCTACTCAAGTATTGAGCACATGGGGATTATAGCCGTTGCTGTGGGCTTGGGCAGTAAATTAGCTCTTTATGGTGCCTTTTTGCACATGATTAATCATGCCTTGACTAAATCCTCGCTCTTTTTCATAGTGGGTAATATTAGTCAACATTACCGGACCAAAAGAATTATTCGAATTAAAGGTTTATTTAAAACCATGCCTATAATGGGTCCTGCTTTGATGGTTGGGGGACTAGCAGTCGCTGGAGCTCCTCCCTTTAATATTTTTATGAGCGAATTTATAATTCTTAGTTCAGGTTTTGCTCAAGGTAGGTATTTGGTTTCGAGTTTAATAGCAATCTTAATTACGCTAATATTTACAGGAGTTATTTACGCTCTGAGTAAGATGGTTCTTGGGATACCGCCAAGCCGTGTTAAGTTAGGCGAGCATGGTAATTTTGCCGTAGTAGTTGTTTTGATTTCACTTGTGCCTGTAGTTGTTTTAGGAGTATATATCCCAGGATTTATTCATGACATTCTTCAGCAAGTAACGTCTGTATTTATAGGGGGAAGCCAGTGATGATAAGGCAAGATAGAATAATAGCCCTCATTTCAAATAACTTTGCGGGAAGGGTGATCATCACCAAGACCTATGTAGATGAGCTTCACCTGAAAACTGCTAAGAACGAACTTCCTATCTTGGCTCTTAAACTACACGATTGGGGATTCCCTTTAATCCAACTTACAGCTACGGATGAGCGGGATATCCACGGTCAGTTTCGTTTGTTCTATACATTCGCCAATGACAACGAAAAGTTTTTGATGGTAGTGAGTGTATCCATAGCTGAAACCGAACCGTCATTTCCTTCCCTAACAAATAAAGTCCCAGCGGCTCATTGGTATGAACGGGAGATTAGGGATCTTTTTGGTTTGGATCCTATCGGGCACCCAGACAAAAGGTGTTTAGCGGTACATGAGGATTGGCCGGAGGAATTGTATCCCCTCCGCAAGGATTTCCGCTTAGATACTGAGGTTCTAAGGACAAATGGCCAGTTTCAGTATAATAAAGTTGAGGGTGAAGGGGTTATGAAAGTACCCGTTGGCCCAATTCATGCGGGGATTATTGAACCAGGGCATTTTCGGTTTAGTGCAGTCGGTGATACCGTAATCAATTTGGAGGCTAGATTGTTCTACACTCATAGGGGAATGGAGAAGCTTGCGGAAGGCAAAACTCCCTTAGATGCCTTGTTGATCGTGGAACGAATCTGCGGAGCTTGCTCTTTTTCCCATACTACGTCTTATTGTCAGGCCTTAGAGAAACTCTCTGGAACTGAAGTTTCTACCCGGGTCAATTATATCAGGACGGTTGTTTTGGAACTGGAACGCTTGTATAATCACGTCGGGGATGTTGGCAATATTTGCGCTGGGGTGGGTTTTGCTTTTGGAACAATGCATGGAGCACGACTGAAAGAAGATCTCATGAGACTTAACGAAAAAGTCTTTGGGAGTAGGTTTTTGAGAGGGATTAATACCCCTGGCGGGCTGAGAAGGGATATTTCGGTTCTAGACAGTGGGCTTATAAGAGTCGCCTTAGATGAGTTAGAACATGATTTTAGAGATTTAGTTGGAATTATGTTAGATACAAATTCCTTTATTGATAGAGTTCTGACTACCGGTATATTATTGAATCGTACTGCTAATGATTTGCATGCAGTCGGACCGGCAGCCAGAGCTTCGGGCGTTGATCGGGATGTACGGCGGGACCACCCTTATGCAGCTTATGATCGTGTTTCTTTCAAGGTACCGGTTTATAAGCAAGGGGACGTTTTAGCTAGGATTAAGGTACGGATTGATGAAACTTTTGAATCGATAAACATCATTAGACAAATTTTGTCGGAGATGCCAAGCGGAGAATTAACTAAACCTTTAGGGAAAATAATTCCCTTCAATTATGCTGTGGGAATGACGGAGTCTGCACGAGGAGAAAATGTACATTTCATCATGATAGGTAAGGACAATACAATTTATCGTTATATGGTACGCTCAGCTTCTTATGTTAATTGGCCAGTCGTTCCTTCGACTGTGCCCGGAAATATTATTCCTGATTTCCCTGTTATCAACAAGAGTTTTGAGCTATGTTATTCTTGTCTGGATAGATAACAATTTTACTTTCTTTTAAAGGAGGGCGGCAATAATGCTCAGACTTTTTCATAAGAGCTTAAAAACAGGTACAGTTACGACTGACTATCCGGAAAAGCGGAGCGTTCCGGTGCCTGGTTTTCAAGGTTTACCGGAGTGGCAGAACCAGAGTTGTATTCAATGTGGTCTGTGTGCGGATATATGTCCGACGAAGGCCATAAAATTGCAGTATGGAAAAAATGATTCTTTTTGGACAGTAGACCCCAAAAAATGTATATTTTGTGGCTATTGTGTTGAGGTTTGTAAGCGCGCAATAGTTCAAAGTGGACAATATGAATTAGCTGAAAGCACCTTGCAAACTCCTCACGTTCAGGCTTTTAAACATTCAGTTCACATACGCCACCTCGATTCTGGGTCGTGTAATGCCTGTGACTGGGAAATGACGACTCTAACAGGGCCAGTTTACGATATACAACGTTTGGGCTTTGATTTTGTGGCTTCTCCTCGTCATGCAGATGTGCTAATGGTGACCGGACCAGTAACTAGAAATTTAGAAATTGCGGTGCACAAGACCTATGCTGCGACCCCCGCACCGAAACTTGTGTTAGCAGTCGGTACGTGTGCCTGCAGTGGTGGGATTTGTGGTAAGAGCTATGCTAGCGCAGGGGGAGTGGATAATATTCTTTCGGTAGATGTCTTTATACCAGGTTGTCCACCGCGACCGCAAGCCCTGATTCAAGGCTTGCTTAAAGCGGTAGGCAGAGCTTAAGGGGAGGAAGTGGGGAGGAAGTGTCTTGGCACGTTCGCATACGTTCCATCGCTATTCGTTTGCCGCTAAGGCTAAAACGCAAACCTCTTGGCTATCCTGCATGTTAACCAATGCGTTTCTTAACGCCTTATCGTCTGCTCTCATTGACGCGATTCCTCTCTCCATGCTCGCTAAGCCAAGAAACTTCCTCTTAGCTTGGGTCGACGAGGGAGGAAGTTTCTTAGCCCGTTCGCATACGTTCCATCGTTATTCGCTTGTCGCTAAGGCTAAAACGCGTAACCTCTTGGCTTTTCTGCAAGGTCGCTCCATGCCATCCTAGGCACCGCGACATCAGTCCATCCTTGGACAAGTCCCAACGCGTTTCTTCACGCCTTATCGACTGCGCTCATGACGCGATTCCTCTCTCCATGCTCACTCAGCTAAGAAACTTCCTCTAGCTAGGGTGGAGCAGCCGTTAAGGCTGAGAATTGAATAACAAAATTCAATAAGCATGAGAAAAGACCCCCGACTTGGAGGTCTTTAAGCATTCTTTTCGAATCGTTCTAATCGCGACATTATTTTCCTTATATTTTCAATCGCATATGAATATTCACATTTTGAGCATTGTTCTATGTTTTTAATATTAAGCATCTTACTTAATCTTATATTTAATTCTTTAAGATCATTACCACTTAGTCCGTTTTCGGGTAAAGGTTTTATCAAAAAAGATTTGTGAATAAATCTCGCATCACTCAATCTTAAAACTTGTTCATATATTTCGCCATTATCTAATGTCTTAGGAAAATAATACCGATCATAAACTGTATTTCTTTTGTTTACTAATCCTCATAAATTTGTAGATCATTTTCATATCTATTAATATCTTCTTTTGTATATGAATAATCCTCTTTGTTAGGTTTCCGTAATGTTTGAATAGGGATTACAAAAACATTATCATGATATCGCTCATTGAAATCTATGTCTTGGAAAACCAAAACTGGTCTTGCTTTAGCTCTAGAAACAATACAAACTTCAGGGGCTTTCAAATTACCGTTTTCATCTTTAATAGGTTTGAAACCATCATTTCTAATATTTAAAGTACCATTAAAGGTTGACAAACCACTTTTTTGATTATTAAACAATTTTTCATCATCTGGGTTTGAAAAGTCGAAAAATCCAATAGGCATTCTTTCTACATATTCAAACCCAGTTAATACTAATGAATTATAGTCAATCTTCCCATCAGAAGCCGTGACGAACACCTACATTTCTTTTAATATTTCCTGATATACTTTTTGTAAATATTTATCATCATCGTATAATAGTCTCTTTTGAGATTCTTGTATTTCTATTTTAGAAAGGTCTTTAACAATTTTGGGTTTTCTATTAACGAGTTTTATTACTTTCCCCATAATTTTACCCTCCTTTAGTTTTACACGAACATTAATTTTACCATATTGTACCACTCCTAGTATATTGATTCAATTAATATATTCATAATTTAACCAACATAGAAGAAATAATAATGGTTATTCTCAAATCTAAAAAGCAAGCCAGCGCGGCTTGCTTTCTTACGTCGACAAACAATATTGTAATTTCTTTCTGTTTATTTCAAATTTAAAACGTTATATCCAACTCTTTGATTTTGCGGTAAAGTGTATTTCTTCCAATACCCAGAAGTTTAGCGGCGGGCGCAATTTTTCCTCTGGTTTGAGTGAGTGCATAGTGGATGGCCTGTTTGGTTTGTCGGTTCAGTAAGGAGTCGGATTCAGTTTCGGTTTTTAAGATGGTATTTTGGAATTCATCTGGTAAGTCTGCTACGGTCAGAATAGGCCCTTCGGCTAAAGCTACCATGCATTCAATACAGTTTTCTAATTCTCGGACATTTCCTGGCCAGGTGTGAGCTAAGAAATAATCATAGACTTCTTCTTGAATCCCCAAGAGTGGACCGCCAAAAGATTCACATGCTTTACGTATAAAATGGGGAACCAGATTGCGAATGTCTTCAGAACGTTCGCGCAGTGGAGGTAATTCTAAGGTGATGACTTTTAAGCGGTAAAATAGATCTAAGCGAAACTGTTCTTTCTCAACCAGGGTAGGTAGGTCTTTGTGAGTGGCAGTAATGACCCGTACGTTGATTTTTAGTGCTTTTGTATCGCCAATACGAGAAACTTCCTTTTCTTGAAGTACTCGGAGGAGGGCAACTTGAACATTTAAGGGCATATCTCCGATTTCATCCAAGAAAATGGTCCCATTATTAGCTAATTCAAATTTTCCGGGTTTTCCACCTCGGCGTGCTCCGGTGAAAGCACCATCAACATAACCGAATAACTCACTTTCAATTAGTGAAGCAGGGAGTGAGGCACAGTTTAAAGCGACAAAAGGTCCTTCACGGCGTGGGCTGAGTTGATGGATTGTTCGCGCAATTATTTCCTTTCCAGTCCCGCTTTCTCCGTGGATGAGTACGGAAGAGTGGGTTGAGGCAACTTTCGAAGCTCGTGCCAGGATTCGCTGTGAAGGCTGACTATGCCCGATCCATAAGGTTTGCGACATATTGGGAGTATCTTTGGTTATTTGAAGCGTTCCTACGGCACCTAATGATTGGCCAGCTTTATTTACTACACGTGTTAAATGAGACGAAATTTCCTTCCCAGCGCGATCTTTTATCTGGAGATCCAGAGAATGGCTGCTTAACATCCACCCTTTCGGGGTACTAAAAACATCCGTCGCGAGTTGACCAACGATGTTATCCGCTTTGTACCCAAGCAATGCGGCGCCGAGTGGGTTAATTTCAGTAATAAAGCCGTTACGATCAATGGCGAGAAATCCTTGTTGTAATAGTGAAGAAGCTAATTTAGCTCCTTCTTGGTAAAATTTCAGTTGATTTTCTAATTCAAAGAGTCGCAAATTTTTCTCGATCATACTTGCGCCCATTCTGGCAATTGTTAAGATCTTTTGGCGGTCCGGAATGGCTTCCCCACTGATATCTAAAACGCCAAGGGGAGCACCCAGCTCGTTTTGAATCGGAGCTGCCCAACATGCTAAAAAATGATTATCGTGCACATAGTGCTCCCACCCGAAGACGGAGATGGGAGCATTATCACGGAGAGCAGTTCCAATGGCGTTGGTTCCTCGGACTTCTTCTCGCCAACTGGCGCCTGGACTTAAATTTACTTTTTGAGCTTTACTCATAAAGGGTGCGTCACCAATGGCCTCGATAATGTAGCCATCGTTGTCACTCAATAAAACGGTATAATTGGTGCTCCCAAGTAAACTGAAAATGTATGGCAGAACAGGTTCACTCGCACGGATTAAGGATTCTTGGGCGTCTCGACGCTTGCTGAGACTAGGAGTTGTAAGAATATCCTGGTTAGAAACTAGTGTATGGTCTACCTGAAACTCTAGGCTTCTCTGCCAGGAACGATAGATGGAAGGAGTAACTTCGGATTCCACGCACTCGCCATTTATAAAACGATTCCAATGATTGCGCATATAACTCTTTCCCGCTCCTTTCTAGGCTAGAGAACGTATTTCACTATATTGACAGAATACCATACCTATATTATTCAAACAACAGGCTGCTGTAATTTGACTCCTGGAAAGTGTTTCATAATGGAACAGAAGAGAGCAACAAAACGTCTAATACGGAACAACTTGTAATCAACATATAGTTTTACTATCTTTCATTATAAGGATTGAAAATAAGTTGATGTTTTTAATAGTTATATGTAGTTAGTTATAGTTGGACATAGCTTGTTTAAGTTTAATTTAAACTGGTATTGATAATATGAAGCAGAAAATTTAAATATAATTATAAAGTTTAAACATTTGGCGCAATAATTGCTATATAATTAAAGGTAAGCTAACTTTGGGAAGGCGCGTTATTTAATTCAATCCCCCAAAGGAAACATTTAGCGAAATATTATTGTAATGAGGAGGAAGATTCATGGGTGGGTATACCGGAAAAGTATTACGTATCAATCTCACGGAAGGGAAAACCAGTACTGAGCCTTTAAACATGGAACTTGCGAAAAAATATTTGAGCGGGCGTGGGCTTGCCGGGAAAATGTGTTTTGATGAGGTAGCAGCAGATGTAGATGCTCTTTCCCCCGAAAACAAAATCTTTATCTCAACAGGAGCACTCACAGGAACGAACGCTCCAACGTCTGGTCGGTATATGGTTGTGACAAAATCTCCGCTCAATGGAGTAACTGCCTCTTCGAACTCAGGGGGATATTGGGGAGCGCAGCTTAAGTTTGCTGGTTATGATATGGTTATTTTGGAAGGCAAAGCAGCCAAGCCTGTGTATATTGCCATTAACGACGATAAAGTGGAAATTAAAGATGCCGCTAATCTTTGGGGTAAAGATGTGTATGCTACAACAGAAGCAGTAATACAGGAATTTGGGGATGACAAAGCGAAAGTCTTAACAATTGGTCCCGCCGGTGAAAACCTTTCTCTAGTGGCATCGATTATGAATGACAAATTCCGTGCGGCTGGACGCAGTGGCGTGGGTGCTGTCATGGGGTCAAAGAATCTTAAAGCAATTATTGTTCGTGGAACTGGAAAGGTCGAAAACGCAAATCCAGATGAAATGAAAAAGATCTTGAGTGCGGCTTTGGGCAAGCTCAAGGAAAATGGCGTAACTGGCCAAGGACTTGGAACGTATGGCACAGCTGTGCTAGTTAACATTGTTAATGAAAGCGGAATATTCCCAGTCAATAACTTCCAAGATGCGTATGACCCTGATGCGGATAAAATCAGCGGAGAAACCATGACTGCAAACCACCTAATCAAAAAAGATGCTTGTTATCGCTGTCCGATTGCTTGTGGCCGCTATAGTAAATGGGAAGGCGGCGAAGGCGCTGGGCCTGAGTATGAAGCAGCATGGGCCTTTGGTGCCGACTGTGGCGTCCATGATTTTGATGCGATTCATGCTGCTAATGATTTATGTAATAAATATGGGCTAGACTCGATTTCAGCTGGGTGCACCATTGCTACGGCTATGGAACTGGTTCAACGCGGATATATTAAGCCAGAAGAGCTTGATGGAACACCATTGGAGTTCGGAAATGGTAAAGGTATGGTAGAATGGGTGCGCAAAATGGCTTATGCTGAAGGCCTTGGCGCTAAATTGGCACAGGGTTCTTATCGCTTAGCTGAAAGCTATGGCGTCCCAGAGTTGTCCATGTCGGTTAAGAAACTGGATATTCCAGCCTATGATCCTCGTGGTATCCAAGGTCATGGTCTTCAATATGCAACTAGTAACCGTGGTGGTTGTCACGTTCGTGGGTATATGGTTTCTCCAGAAATTATCGGCCTTCCAGAAAAACTGGATAAAGACTCTCTTGAGGGAAAAACAACGTGGGTTAAGATCTTCCAAGATCTCACGGCTGTCATCGACTCCCTTGGAATGTGCTTGTTCACTTCTTTCGCCCTTGGCCTGTCTGATTACACTGCGATTGTTAACGCAGTGACCGGTTCCAATTATACGGATGCTGAACTCTTGGCTTGCGGAGAGCGGATTTGGAACGTTGAACGTTTACAAAATTTACGGATTGGCATGACTACTGCGGATGATACACTTCCTAAACGTTTGCTAGAGGATCCAATTCCATCAGGTCCTTCTAAAGGAAGTGTACACAGATTACCAGAGCTTCTACCCGCGTACTATGCAGAACGTGGATGGGATGTTGCTGGCGTACCAACGGCTGAAACCCTTAAAAACCTCGGCATTTAAGACATTATCTACTATTGGGAATTTTCTTAGGGGGACCTTTTTGAGGTCCCCCTTCGAAGTGCTTGGGCAAATAGGAAACTTGTTTTTTATGAAGTTTCACCTTAATCATAAGTATTAGTTGAATTTTCCAGGGGCTAATCGCCACTAATCTTTCAATTATTGTGGAAGTTTAGTGGCGGTTAGTCATCGGATATAGTAAACTTACTTTTATGAAGTTCTATATCGTATATTGAAAGGGAGGAACCGGGGTGCGTGTAACCGTTAAATTATTCGCGTCGTTTCGGGATGGCCGGTTTAAGGTTGAAGAAAGGAATCTTCCGGAAGGAACTTCCGTTCTTGATATCATTCAACCACTGAACATTAAACCTGAGGAAATTGCCATTTGCCTTCTAAATGGGAAGGATGCTAAGGAACATACTGTCTTAAAGGATGGAGATACCCTGGCACTTTTTCCACCTGTGGGAGGGGGCTAAATGAAATTAGAAGGTCGTTACGTTCGGAATAGAAAAACCCTGTCTGATGAAGATCAGCTCAAGCTCTCTACTTCATGCGTAGCAATCGTGGGGTGCGGAGGACTTGGTGGGTATATAGCAGAAGAACTCGCACGGATTGGGGTCGGGCGACTAGTACTTATTGACGGTGATCGCCTGGAGGTCAGCAATCTTAATCGTCAGATAATGTCTTCGGAACTCAATATCGGGCAGTGGAAAGTGGAAGCCGCCCGCGACAGACTGCAAAGTATTAATTCTGAGGTACAAGTTGAGGGGATTAAAGGCTGGTTTGAAGAGGAGAAGGGTCCTGAATTGTTTCGGGAAGTCGACTTAGTTTGTGACGCCCTTGATTCATTGCCCACACGTGTCGAGTTGGAACGGGTCTGTCACCAAATGAAGTTACCGTTGGTCTTTGCTAGCATCGCAGGCTGGTTTGGCCAAATAGGCGTAAGCTTGCCGGGCGATTTTAGCGTTTTGCGCTTATTTGGCTACGGGGAGAAAGGGGTTGAGAGCACTTGGGGAAATCCTGCGTTTACTCCGGCTGTCCTAGCAAGCCTCAGTGTGGCGGAGACAGTAAAATTACTGGTTGGACGCCAGCCTTCCTTACGACATGCTTGGTTACAGGTGGATCTGCTAAGCATGGAGTTTGAACGTTTTGAGATTCAGTAAGGCATATGAAAGAGAATAACAAGTCAAAGATGCCATGGATATTTTGCTTCAGACAAGGAGGTATGTTTACCTCATAGTGTGGCTATTAGGTGAACATGCCGACGCAGTATGACACGAAATAGACTGGCATACTGACTGGTTATTTTCTTGAATGTGCCTAATATCAAAATTGATCATGAAAGGTGGGATGGGACATGGGAAAAAGTAGTGAATTATTTAAGGTCAAAACGTTGGCTGAGGCGATTGATTCATTAAAACCCTATGTTCTCTCATTTTATCAGCGCGTCGAAAAGATTTCTTTGGCTGATTCACTGGGACGTATTCTTATTCAGGATATCCCGGCAAGTTGTGCTATACCACATTTTCGCAAATCTACAATGGATGGGATGGCCGTTCGGGCTACAGATACGTTTGGAGCCAGTGAAAGTATGCCTGCGTTGGTTCAATGTTATGGGGAAGTACGGATGGGTGAAGCTCCGACGGAAGTATTGAAGCAGGGGACAGGTATACTAATGCCCACAGGGGGAATGCTTCCTGAGGGAGCCGATGCTGTCGTAATGATTGAACATCTCGAACATTTCGGGGAGGAACTCTATGGTGTAACGAAGGCTGTAGCACCTGGGGAAAATCTTATCGACATTGGGGAAGATTTAAAAATAGGGGAAGTAATTCTTGCCCAATTTACACGAATCAGAGCTCAAGAAATGGGGCTCCTGGCATCGCTTGGGCTAATAAAGGTCCCGGTATTGCCCCGTTTTCGAGTTGGGATTCTTTCCACAGGGGATGAAATTATTCCCCCAGATCAAACCCCTTTACCTGGTCAGTCAAGGGATATTAATGGCTATACCCTGCTTGGACAGGCCCTGGCGAATGGTGCTGAGGCTAAGCATTATGGTATTGTAAAAGATGACCTTGAAGAACTCCGTACAATGCTTACACGAATGTTAAAGGAAAATGATATAGTTCTACTCTCTGGCGGAAGCTCAGTAGGGACTCGTGACCTGTCCGCTCAGCTAATTGGCGAGCTAGGAGAGCCGGGACTGCTTTTTCATGGTTTAGCACTTAGACCTGGTAAACCTACAATTGGTGGGGTCGTGGATGGCAAACTGATTTTTGGGCTTCCCGGGCACCCTGCATCAGCAATGGTCGTTTTTGACGCAATCGTCCGTCCGTGGTTGGATGGGTCTGTATTACATCCCCAGGTTGACCCTCTTCCCAAGGGTAAGCTAACCCAAAACTTGTATTCAGGAAGTGGTCGAGAGGAGTTCGTGCGTGTTCGGCTTATATCAAACGGGGAAGGATGGCTTCTCGAGCCAATTCGAGGGAAATCCGGCTTAATTCGGACAATGGTATTGGCAGACGCTATAGTGCACATTCGCTTAGATACAGAGGGCATTGAAGCCGGAAAAGAGGCATCTTTTCGGCTGTTAAGATAAAATAATAGACTGCTTGGAAATGGGAGGCATTAGGAAATCATGGAACGCCAAATATATTTAGAAAACACGGCTTGGCAAGAAGGTCTGGCCTTGATGATGGACAAACTCGCTGAGCGCTGTGTGCCGAAAAATGAGTCTGTGGATGTACGTTTAGCACTACATAGAATCACAGGGGCGATCGTTCGCGCCAAAAGAAGTTCTCCTCATTTCGCGGCTTCGGCGATGGATGGATATGCTATTCGAGCTAAGGATACTCACGGGATTTCAGAACGGGAGCCTCGTTGGTTAGAACTCGGAGTTCAAGCGATTCAAGTTGATACTGGGGACCCTATCCCTGAGGGGATGGACGCCGTCGTTATGCTCGAAGACGTTTTGGAATTGGGTGAGGGTGGAATCTTACTTCAGGCTCCGATCGTACCTTGGAATCATGTTCGGCCCGTAGGGGAGGATATTGTTGAAGGAGAAGTGCTTCTCCCTATTCATCATCGTATACGTCCCCAAGATCAGGGTGCGCTATTGGCGGCTGGGGTTTTGGAGGTAGAAGTTCGAGCTAAGCCACGGGTGGGAATCATGCCGACGGGCGATGAAATCCGTCCACCGGAGGCGACTCTTCAGGTGGGTGATATTGTGGACAGTAATTCCACTGTCCTGGCGTCCTTAGTGGAAGAATGGGGTGGAGCTGCGACGATTTGGCCGATAATCCCGGATCAACCAGAGCGGTTAGAAGAAGCAATGCTTATGATGGCGGCGTCCCAGGATATTCTGGTCATCATCGCTGGATCCTCACAAGGTCGAGATGACTATACGTCTCAATTGGTTCAGAAGCATGGGACTCTTTATCTGCACGGAGTAGCAATCAAGCCCGGTAAACCGGTGGTCTTAGGAGAAGTTCAAGGAAAGCCCACCTTTGGCTGTCCTGGTTATCCGGTATCCTCCTATTTGACAGCACATTTGTTCTTGGAGCCTTGGGTTAAACATTTGCAGGGTTTAAGTAAAGACTCACAGGCTACGCTGCAAGCAGTAATTAGCAAGAAAGTCTTTTCCTCGTTAGGCAGTGAAGAGTTTGTGCGGGTTAAAGTAGGAAAAGTCGGAGAACGTTGGGTTGCCGCTCCTTTGAGTAGGGGTGCAGGCGTGACGATGAGTTTGGTGCGAGCCGATGGGATGCTGAGTGTTCCACGCTTACAGGAAGGGTTTCATGAGGGAGAGACGGTACCCATTGAGCTTTTACGACCCGTTGCGGAGTTAGAAGAAACCCTCGTCTGCATAGGGTCCCATGATCTGACTTTGGATGTTTTAAGTAGCCATATGAAGGCCAGGGGTGGCCAGGGAGGCATTGCCTCAGCTCATGTAGGGAGCCTTGCTGGAATTCTGTCACTACGTAAAGGGGAAGCCCATTTCGCAGGCATCCACTTGCTCGACCCAGATACTGGGGAGTACAATCACTCCTATTTGCAACGGTTTTTGCCGGGGCGAGAAGTCGCCCTGATGAACTTAGTTTATAGAACCCAAGTCCTTATTGTACCGAAAGGAAATCCACATAATATTAATACTCTAACGGATTTAGTCAAGCCAGGCATTCGATTTATAAATCGTCAAGGTGGGTCAGGTACGCGGGTGCTTTTTGATTACCTTCTCCAGAAGCAAGGCCTAACCAAAGATCAAATTTTAGGGTATGAGCGGGAGGAATTTACCCACTTAGCGGTTGCCGTAGCAGTTGCTTCGGGAGCAGCTGATGTAGGACTGGGTATTCAAAGTGCCGCAGAAGCCCTAGGACTGGATTATATTCTCGTTGGAGAAGAGCGCTATGATCTGGCAATACCAAAAGAATTTCTTGAGGAATCCCGCATGAAGGCCATGATTGAGGTCATTCAAAGCAAAGCGTTTCAGGAGGACGTTCTGGCTCTTGGCGGGTATGATGTCCGAGATACAGGAGTATTTTACTGAGGAAGTGTCTTGACCCGTTCTAACACGTTCGAGAGGAAGTGTCTTAGCACGGTCGCACACGTTCCATTGCTATTCGCTTGTCGCTTCGGCTAAAACGCATAACCTCTGGGCTTTCTGCATGTGAGACCAATGCGTTTCTTTACGCCTTATCGTCTGCGCTCATTGACGCAATTCCTCTCTCCGTGCTCCCTAAGCTAAGAAACTTCCGCTTGTCTTCCTCTGGCTTGGGTGGAGCAGCCGTCAAGGGTGAGAATCTAATGGAGCGAAAGTCTCCTGTCACCAATTGACCGGATTCGGGTTACTAGCTTATCCAATGCGTGAGGAGGTAACGAATCACTTCTGTTTGGAAGGATTCACAGAGATAAGGAGGGAAGGTCCTACTTCCAGCTGGGTGGCAACAACCAGCAAAGACTCATTTTATAGGGACAACCGAAATAAGTGAGAGGATTTAGGATTGGCGCATGAGGTAGTAGTAGCGATGAGAGAAGGGTAAAGCCTTCTTAAGTACAAGTAAATTGTACTTTCAACTAGGTAACACCTAGTTGAAGCAAAGGACCTCTGGGCACTTGGAGGCCTCAGAGAAGCGCAGTACATCGAGACTGATAACGTATCTCTTAAACGAAGGCTAACCTTTGAGCAAACTAGAAAACCGATGGGCGAATATGAGTGCCAGCATTTAAACCCAGGGATATATAGGAAGGCGAAATGGATACACCCAAGGTCAGAACCGGACTTGGGAAATTCGACTGTCCGGGATCGCAGGGTGCTGCAGGAAACGTGGCTTATTCAAAGAAGTGCGCGCGCCTGCTTTCTATCCCGATCACTGGTAGGTGGAACGACGGTGCAAGTTGGAGGCGGTTTTTGACTTGCATATTTGTAGGGGCAATTCATGAATTGCCCCTACAAATTAAGAGATTAGATGGTACAAAAACGTCCAAAGTACGCATTTGAATTAGGCAAAACACAGCCCCTTTTTATCGTGCGTCCGGAATTCCAAGGACCATGGCGAATTGAATTTTGCCATGGTCCTTGAGGTTTATAAAGGATTTGGCAGATTCTTGTAGAATAACTAAATATAGAAGATATCCAATTAATTAGGTGAGGGATTGAAATAATGGCTAAACGCTCATATTTTGAGGAGATACAAGAACTGGAGTCAACATGGAATGATATCCAGTCTCATGAAATTATCATAAATCCGCCAGTTAATGCTGAGCTTTTTTCAGGTTGCGCTTATTGTATTGGTTCTGGTGGTTCAATAGCTATAGCTAAATTATGGCAGCTTATATTTGAAGATAATCATCTTGGTATGGCAAAAACGATGACACCATATGAATTTAACCAATTTGATAGGGTTCCTGATATTGTTTTTCTTTTTTCTGCTAGTGGTAAAAATCATGATATTTTACAGGTGTTCAAATCGGCAGCTCTAAAAGGCTGCAAAATTGTAGTTTTTACTGTTACTGCCAATTCGGCTTTGATAAGGCTTGCTAAATCTAAGCCTGACCAGTCTGTTGTCATATACCCAAAAGTCACTACCCCCAAGGACGGTTTTTTGGCAGTGAACTCCATTGTAGCTATGGCCAGTGTTGTTGGGCAGGTTGAACGGAGTCTATTCGGGCAAAGGAAAGTGGAAGATTCGCCGGTGGCTACTGCGTTCAAAGACCATCAAGATAATATTGCATTCATTAAGGAATTGAATCATGGTCAAGCCATTCAAATTATTTCCTCTGAGTGGGGGATTCCTGCGGGCCATGATCTAGAAACGCGTTTGGCTGAGTCGGGAGTGAGTCCTTGTTTCTTGACTGATCCGCGGAATTTTGCTCATGGTCGCTTTATTTGGCTGGAAACCTATAGAGATTGCTTTGTGGTTTTGTTTGGAACCCCGCAGTCAAAGCCTTTTTTGAAGAGGTTTATTAAGGCATTGCCGGAGTTTATTACCCCTTACTATATTTGCGCTCCGTATGAAGGATTGTATGGAGCTGTTTATTGCTTAACGCATTCAATCCTGATTTTTTCTGAGTTGGCTAAGGTGAAAGCTCTTGATCCCGGCAGGCCTGTGGTTCCTGAATGGGGGAGAAAGCTCCATTCCCTGCGTTTAAGCCCGAAGGACACAGCTGGGGGTGATCTCTCAAAAACCGCAAGGGATAAAAGAACTCAATATCCGGCCTTTGAAATGACGTTTGGCGGGATTGTTTCAGACATAGATGGTACGTTATTGGAAACGGAAAACAGATTTTCTGGTATTGGTAGAGATATAGGGATTGAAATGAACCGCCTTTTACACGAAGGCTTGTTGCTGGCTTTTGCCACAGGGCGAGGCAAATCGGCTTTAGAATTGCTAAGAAACTCTATATCTCGGGAATTTTGGCCGCAAATCATTGTAGGATTATATAATGGAACGCAGATTATAAGACTAGATGAAAACTTAGATGAGAAACTAGAGCCGGAATGGTCTTCTTTACAATCAATTGCTTTTAAAGTTAAGGAAATATGCAGCGGAATACCTCGAGCAGAATTAACAATCAGGCAAACTCAAATCACAGTGGAAGGGATCAATAAAAATCAAAGTGCTTTTATTGAACAGGAACTATCAAGAGCCTTTGGACAGGGAACAAAGTTTATGAAATTGGGGCAGTCTGGACATTCGTTGGATATTTTACCCTATTGGGCAAATAAATTAAATGTTTTGGAAAAGATGAATATCTTTCCAAAACAAAATATTTTGGGTATTGGTGATCAGGGCCAGTTGGGTGGAAATGATGAAGACCTTTTAGGCTGGAAACCTTCGGTGAGTGTTGGCAAATCCAGACCAGTATCCAATGCGTGTTTTTGGTTAGGCAAAGATGAAAGGTTGAGAGGAGAGCAGGGGATGCTGAGATTGCTTAAAGCAATTGAACAGGTAGATGGTGGTTTTAAATTAGGCATTAAAATCTTTGATTATTGATGGGCTTGTTTAAAAGGGGGAGTTGAAGTGAGAAATAAGCTTGCAGAGAGATTGCTTGGAACTGTACTTGAGTGGACAGATGAGGAATTGAAAAAAGAGCGCCCCATATTGGTCGCCTTGGCTAGTCTTAAATATGATGAATACCATCAATTTACTCCCGGTATGAAATTTATTGAGAGTTTGGCATGCTGGCTGAACCAATTTCAATCCATCGAGGAGCGTAAAATTGCTTATGGATTTATTCGAAATAGATTGATCTTCTTTTCCGGTTTTGAAATGAATCATTTGGTGGATCTAGCTTATCCTTCAATTATTCGGACCAAATTGTTGGAAATGGCATCCAAGAATCTAGGCATTCCTCCATGGAAAACTTATCAGTTATCCAAGTCAGATGAGTATCAAGAGCTGAATGCCCGCTCCTTGTTTTTAGGGTTGAGTGATGGAGCGCGGATTGATCGGTTTCGAAGAACGAATAATATGGGGTTAAGCAATGAACAGATATTGCCTTATTATGATCTTTCTAAAGAGAAAGCCTGTGATTTAAAGAGGAATTTAAAAAAAGCTCTTGCACAAATAAAAAATAAGGACGAATCAGAGATTTCTGATGGGGAAGCAACGTTTAAGTTGTTGTTTTTGCTGGATGATTTTTCAGCCAGTGGGCTTTCCATGCTAATGCCTAAGGGCGATAACTATAGTGGTAAATTAGAAAAAATACATAAACTCGTCCAAGGGAGATTATCCGATTTAAATATAATTGATAAAAATGAGATCAAAGTATATCCTGTGATTTATGTAATAACGGAAAAAGCCAAACTGCATTTGGAACAAGCCATTTCTAGGCTATTAACGAAGGAAGGTTTAGGGGATAAGATATCTAATTGGGAGATTAAGGCGGTTTTGACGTTGAAAGAGAACAGCGTTTTTGGAAGTCAACCGCTTGATGACAGCATGAGGGACCTTATTGATAATTACTATGACGAGAATATTATGGATGATCATCTGAGAAAGGGCGGGACAGATGACGTTAAGTTAGGTTTTGCGGGGTGCGGGCTTCCTTTAGTGTTAAACCACAATACTCCGAATGACTCATTGTTTTTATTATGGAGCTATGGGAAGTTTAAGGGGTTATTCCCCAGAGCTTCGCGCCATAAGGGGGGATTAAATGGAGATGCGAAATCCGTTTCGGCTTTTAAAGAATGAACAGGTAGGGATTGGATCCACCTTCCATTTTTTATTCGGCTACCATATGGTCCAAATTTTTGAAGAGAAGGTAGATGTCCTTTGGAACAGGCTGCAGATTATTCGGTCTGCTCCAGGGGGAGGGAAAACTTCCCTGCTGAAAATTTTCACGGTAGAAAGTCTAATGGCTATTCAAAAAAATTCAACGAACGATACTTATAAAGAACTCTTTGAAATGGTGAACCGCTTAGGGGTATTTAAGCCTGAAGGTCTAGCTGTCCTTGGAGTCTATCTTCGGTGTACCGCCTCTTTATCCCAAATTGAAGATCTAAATGTTGATGATATGATCAAAGATAGTTTGTTCTTTTCCCTGCTCAATGTAAGAGCATTGTTTGGAGTGCTGAAAGCTGTTTGCGTTTCAAATGACTTGGAATATCCTAAGGATCTGCCTTTAATTCATTTAAGCCCCCAATGTTATGATAATCCCCGTATGAAGGAACTTTTTCCTGATGGGAATGGACAGGCTATGCTTGAGAAGGGCAGAGAGATTGAGCTCAAAATAATTAAGATTATTGATAGTGTAAACGGTGGTATAATTGATGATTTTTTTGGGATGTCCAATTTGCTTTTGTGGCAAGTTCTTGCACCCGGATCAGTTGTATGTAGAGGAGAACGATTAGAGCATAGATTCCTTTTTATGCTTGATGATGTCCATGATCTGGCACCCCGGCAGAGGGGCATACTTCTCAAAGCATTGGAAGCAGTGTATCCTACGGCATGTTGGGTTGCTGAACGATATGAGGCTTTAAACATGCACGGAGCTTTAATTACCGCTTCAACCAAAGGGAGAGAATATAGTTTATATGAAGTGGAGAAATGGGCTTCAGATCAAAAAGGTTCTTTTCAAAGAGGATTGGGATATATCGCAGACCGACGGGTAGCAGCTTCTAATGCAATTGAGGCAGTATCGTTCTCGCCCCTATTGGCTGAAAAGCTGGATAAAGATGATGAGAAACGTTGCAGAGATGCGGTGGAAGAGTTGTCTATAAGAGTTCAAAAACTAGTAGATAGTCAGAGACGTTTTGAACCATGGATTGATGAGATCAAACGTAGTTCCCCAGAAAGTTCTTATGAGAGGGCCATTCGATATCGCGCTTTGGAAATTGTAATTCGTCGTAAAATGAAAAGGGACCATACGTTGTTTCCTGATTATGCTTTACCTCCTGAGGAGTTAAATAAGATGGATAGCTCGGATGTCCAAAAAGCTGCAAAGTTATTTGTGGCGGAGGAATTCAACATTTCTTATTACTATGGTTTAGCTACTCTAAAACAATTATCGTCAGGAAATATTGAACAGTTTTTAAGCATAAACGGCAATATTTTTGAAGAAATGTTGGCCACAAAGACTTTGAGACGAAAAGAACCCCATCTTTCAATCGGACGCCAGGAGTCTATTATTAAAAACGCGGCAAAAGACCGTTTTGAGCAAGTGTCTCAGAGAATAGCCTCCGGGTTAGCCGTTAAACGGCTGATCGGAAATTTTGGTTATTTTGCACAGGCAAGAACATATGAGCTTACCGCTCCTTATGCTCCAGGGGTGACGGGTTTTGCTATTCTCGAATCTGACCGGCAACGGTTATCGAATAAAGCTTTTCTGGTGAAGAACCCCCAATATAGAGAACTAGCCAATGCTCTTCGTGAAGCCACTGCAAACAATTTATTTGAATCTCGCTCTAATCAGCAATGCAAAGGAAAAGAGTGGCTTGTTTTATATTTAAATCGCTTACTTTGTGTACATTTTAAACTTCCTTTAGACTATGGAGGCTGGAAAGAGCAAAGCATAGAGACTCTAAATTTATGGCTTAAGAGGACTCCAGCACCTCCGGCAAAGCAGGAATCCCTTAAAGGGATGGTGGATTTATGACTGGAAAGGATTCTCTAAGATGGTGGCCCCATAATTTTTTGCAAAGTGGAGATGGATTTGATCAGTTTTGGCAATCTTATTTACATGCTGGAGATAGAAACATCTTATTCATCTTAGGAAAAGGTTTTGACTCCAGGATGAACTGCGGAATAGAGAAGATTTTAGGGTTTAAGGAGAGATTGAAATTAACCTGCATGATGATAAATATTCAGGAAGGAGAATTCTCTCCTTCGCGGGCATATCTTCATGAGGTCGAGGACAATTACTGTAAGCTAAAAAAGCTATTGGAAGATCGATGTGATTTGATAGAAGAAGATTTAGCGATGCTGAAAGATACAAGACGGGTAGGAGGAAGAAAGGCGGCAGTATTATTTACTGATGAGAATCTATTATTGCCTTATACTGACGTTGTTGTAGATATCAGTGCCATGCCCAGAAATATATATTTTCCTTTGATAAAGCAAATTGATAACCTGATACAAAATATGGTTCATAAAGGCTTGGGTAAAAATTTGCATGTGATTGTAGCCGAGGAATTCATCCGGGATATTAGAATCCGTGCTCAAGAGCTTGATGAAAATGCCAGTTATATGTTTTCTTTTTCCGGTGGTATGGAATTGGAAGGCAACGCAGATACCCCAATTATTTGGTTTCCTATTTTAGGGGAAGGGAAACAGGAACAGCTTGATATTGTCTATAAGTTGCTTGAAATCAGTGTAAAAAATAAGGAAATTGAGATTTGTCCGGTGATTCCATTTCCAGCCCGAAATCCCAGACGTGGTGATGATCTTATTGTACAATATCATGAATTTTTTGAACGACATGAGGTTGAATCACGCAATATTATCTTTGCAGATGAACAAAATCCTTTTGATGTATACCGTCAAATATGCAATGCAGCCATGCATTATGAAGAGGCATTGAAACCTCTTGAAGGTTGCCGTAATATTATATCGGCCATGTCAAGCAAGTTATTGTCCATCGGTGCTTTAATCGCGGCAAAAGAGCGCGATATGGCGGTTGCTTTTGTAGGGGCCCAAGGATATAGTCTAGACGAAGAAAGTAATAATCAACTGCTGGATGTAGAATGGGAACTATTTGAAGTATGGGTGTCAGGTGAACCTTATTGCTAAGCCGTAAGTGGTTTTTATTAATGGTTATGGGATATTTAGGTAGATGCTAAAGATTCTAATTGCTGAGAAGATGCAATTAGAATGAGGGACATGTAATGGAGGTCGTGAAAATGATGGTTGGTGAAAGACCCGCGCTCCGCTTGCTTGGTGCAGGTTTGGTTTGCCTAGATATTATCAATATGGATGGCAAGGTACAATACTATAATGGGGGAAGTTGCGGCAATGTTGCTTCAGGACTGTCATTTTTGGGATGGAAGAACGCAGTTCTCACTGGTCGATATAAGGATGAAGCCGCTAAAATATTAAACTGTAATTTTGAAAGATTGGGCGTTCAAAAGATTGAAGTTAAGCATGGAAACTCAGTCACTCCAAGAATAATTGAGGAGTTCTCAAATGGCCAGCAAAAGGCCCACCATTTTTCAATGGTCTGCCCACAGTGTGGTCGTGAATTGCCTAGGCTAAGTTCCTTCGATGATAAGAGCGTTTGTTCTCTGGAACTAAGTGATTTCAATGTGTTCTACTCAGATAGGACATCAAAAGGAATTGTTCTGCTGAGAAACCTGTATAAAGACAAGGGAGCGTGGACTGTTTATGAGCCGAATAGCTCTAGAAATGTTAAAAGTTTACTAACCAATGCGATCGATTCCCATATCGTAAAATTTTCAGCGGACAAAGTATCAATGACATTAGCCGACATGATAAGAAATCAGTCAACTAATGGTGCTACTGTGCTTATCGTCCGTACCATGGGAAAGGAGGGATTGGCGTACAGCTATCGAAAGCGGGACAATACCATGTCTTTGTGGAAGCATCTGGACGTCCAGCCTGTGCCCCATTTTGTGGATTCTTGTGGTGCTGGAGATTGGTGTACAACCGGTATTCTCTATAGTTTAGTCAATAAGCATCCTAGTTTTACAAAGTATTTAACCAATCAAGATGTGGTTGCTTCATTGCAATATGGGCAGGCATTGTCTGCTATTTCTTGCTGTTTCCTTGGGGCCCAGGGACTCATTTATGCTGATGTCAGCGAGGATATAGAGAAGAATTTATTGGGTTCCCGAGGCAGATTATTTGCGAACCAACTGAACCCTGCCGATCCCCCTGGGAATCTGAGCGCTAACTACTGTGATTTTTGTTTATTGGAGAGGGAGCTGTAAAATCGTATTATCTCCGTCTGTTAGCGGGACTACTCTTCTTTTGATGAACTTTCTAAAGTAGCTGAAGGTGCATGCAACTGGCTTGTAATTACTGGTATGTCATGACTAAAGGCCGAATTCAAGTAATACTTGTTGGAGAACGTTTAGGTTTTTAGATTTGAACTAATGTAGTTAATTAGCATAATACCTATCCCGACCCGTCTATAACGGCGGGTTTTTTCATGCCCAAAATCAAGGAGGTGGTTATATATTCATTCCATTTGATGAAATCCGGGTGATTTCACAAATCGAGTAAAACTTTGTTTTCGATTTCGTCTTCGCTATACCCTGTGTAAAGAATAGAAGGTCACGACTGCTTTTGAGATTTTCCATGTTCCCTTGCTTCCATGCTTCGATCTTGGCTTAATATAAACCACTTTAAATTCCCTCTTATGACCACAAATTGACATGCGATTTGACTCATTATTTGACACTATACATAATCATTGCCATATATAAAAAAGTCCAGTTATTTACCTGCCAATTCACAAGGCATATACCTTCCAGCCTTGAGATATAAGAAAAAATGACGTGCGAAAAATGTTGCCATTTCACACGTCATTTCTATTGCCATTTAACCCTTTTGCACCTCAAAACGGAACCCGTCACATCATTTGGGAAGGCGCTTTTAATATTAGGTTTAATGACAAATGACAATGTATATGGAAATTAAATATAAACTAGGGTCTCAGGTTCGTCCATTGTGCGCGCACTCAGTTTCTTTCCCGACAAAAACGCAAGTTAAGAACCGTTCCCAAAACTTGCATGCTCACAAGTGCGCTTTTGCGTCAAAGACGCAAACAGCTCCCCCTGAAAGTTACCAGCGTTCCAGCCTCGGCGACCCAAGCCAGAGGAAGTTTCTTAGCTTAGAGAGCACGGAGAGAGGAAGCGCGTCAATGAGTGCAGGGGATGCAGCGTTAAGAACCGCAACGGTTCACATGCAGAAAACCCAGAGGTTTTGCGGTTTAGCGGAATCCCCAAACGAATAGCGCTGGAACGTGTGCGAACGGGCTAATAAACTGACTCTTATTTCCCAAAAGAACAACGTGGATACGTGCAAACCGGGCATTCCAGACAAAGACCTCCAACACCGTGTTTGATAATATCATGGCGCGTCAGTCGTTCACCTGTAAGTAAACGTGGTGCAAATAAATCAAAGGCTGTTGTTTTTGAATACATGACGCATCCGGGTAACCCCATAATTGGAACATCTCCAAGGTAGGCCAGTAAAAACATCGCTCCTGGTAAAACAGGGGCACCGTAAGTGATGAGTTCTGCTCCCATTTCTTTAATCGCAGCAGGGGTGACATCATCGGGATCAACGGACATGCCTCCACTGACCAAGACCATTTCTACCCCTTTACTTAGATGATCTCGAATACTGCTTTGAATTAGCGACACATCATCGCCAGACAAGGTTTGCTCTAGGACAACTGATCCCCAACTTTCAACTTTTGCGCGAAGTACGGGACCAAATTTATCTTGGATCCGTCCATGATAGACTTCACTTCCCGTAGTTATGATTCCAATCTTCAAGGGCTTGAGAGGGCGCACTTCCAGAATAGGTGTTGAAAATGTTCGGACAATACGTTCGGCTTCGAGGACCACTTTCTCATCAATCATCAGTGGAACGACACGTGTTCCGGCGATTTTATCTCCCTTTTTGACAGGGATATGACTATGAAGCGTGGCGAGGATGATATATTCCAAGTTATTCAAGGCTAAAACGCCGTCCGCCGAAACATAAAGAATGCCGTCATGGGCAGCAGTGAGGGTGACCTTTCCTTCTTTGGGCTCGTCAAGGACTAGACCTGAACCGGATACTGCTTGGGCGAGTCGCTCTGCCGCTTCATTTTCATGAATCAGGCCGGGGGTTTGATCCCAGACAAAAATATGTTCTTTCCCCATGCTCAGGAGAATGGGAATATCTTCTGCCTGAATGACATGTCCCTTGCGAAACCGGGGGCCTTTAACAACACCGGGGATAATTTGTGTCATGTCATGAATTAGTATTGCACCAACAGCATCTTGAACTTTAATTTTTTCCATAGCGATAGCCTCCAATACATCATGAAGGCGTGTTCAATTATAAACACACCTGGCGTGGGATTGAAACTTTTAGAGGTCCATGGACAGACTAGTGGGAAAACAAGCTGCCCTACTTGCATGGTACCGTATTCTTTACACGAGGTCAAGGTATGAATAATTATACTTTAGAAAATATTTTTTAAAAATTTAGAAAGTTTCACCTAAAGAGAAATGCTATTGGAGTGAGGAAATTGAGCAAAACTGAAAATATCAAAGTTATCCGAATTGTTGGCGCGAATATTGCATATATTATCAGCCAAGCAAAGTAAAACAAGCCAACCCAAACTAAATTAAACAATTCAAAACTGGGAACAATAAAAACCGGAAGCAAAGCATTACTCGCAAAAACACAAAAAAGGATAGGAGGAACAAATTTGTTAATTGTTCACTACATGGATGGGTGGAAAAATTTGCTTTACTATGACCTAATACTTAGCTAAACAAAATGGAAATGGTCAGAGAATTTGTAACACAAGATAATTGGAGAACTCATGCAGTAACCTTGTTGAGAATGAATTTACAAAAAGGAGAGAAAAACATTGCTTAAAAAAAATGTCGTAATTAACGGTGTCGCTCAAACATTACTTGTCGACGGGGAAGTTACCCTAGCCAATGTGTTGCGGGGACAACTGCACATGACCGGAACTAAAATAGGATGTGGAAAAGCTCAATGCGGCGCGTGTTCCGTGATTGTGGATGGAAAAGTCATTCGCTCCTGTGTTACAAAAATGAAACGGGTTGCCGATGATGCGGTCATTACTACGATTGAAGGAGTAGGCACTAAGGAACACTTACATCCCTTACAGCTCGCTTGGATGATCCATGGAGCGGCTCAATGTGGTTTTTGTAGTCCAGGCTTCATTGTTTCTGCCAAACAACTATTAGAGGAAAATATAAATCCTACGCGAGAAGATGTCCGGGATTGGTTTCAAAAACACAGAAATGCCTGTCGCTGCACGGGGTATAAACCTTTAGTTGACTCTGTTATGGAAGCGGCTAAGTTGATGCGGGGAGAGGTTACAACTGATCAATTATGGTGCAAACTGCCCGCAGATGGTCGAATTTGGGGCACCGAATACATTCGTCCGTCCGCATTGGCTAAGGTTACCGGGACTTGGGAATTTGGAGCTGATGCAGGCCTCAAAATGCCTTGTGAAACTCTGCAACTTAAACTGGTTCAGGCCAAGGTTTCTCATGCCAATATTCTTTCTATTGATACCTCTGAGGCTGAAAAGATGCCCGGTGTCTATAAAGTTATCACCCATAAAGATGTTGTGGGTAAAAATCAAATCACTGGCTTAATTACTTTCCCGACGAATAAAGGGGATGGCTGGGACCGTCCGATCCTCTGCGACAAAAAAGTGTTCCAATTTGGGGATGCCATAGCTATTGTGGCAGCCGATACTGCTGTCCATGCTCAGGCTGCCGTCGATAAAGTAAAGGTAGAACTCGAATTACTCCCCGAATACATGAGTGCTCCTGCCGCTATGGCTGATGACGCTATTGAAATTCATCCAGGGACACCTAATGTTTATTTTGAGACCAAGTTGGTCAAGGGTGAAGATACTGCACCATTAATGAAAGATGCAGACGTTGTTGTTGAAGATGATTTCTATATTGGACGTCAACCCCATCTGCCCATTGAGCCAGACGTGGGCTTTGCCTTCTTTGATGAAGAGGGTAAATTGATTATCCATTCCAAGAGCATTGGCATCCATCTCCATCAGGCGATGATTTGTGCAGGGATTGGGATTGATTCAGACAAACTGATTTTGGTCCAAAACCCCGCCGGAGGAACCTTTGGCTATAAGTTCAGTCCAACGATTGAAGCCTTATTAGGGGTTGCGGCTGTGGCTACTGGTAAACCAGTATACCTTGAATTTGACTATTATCAGCAAATCACTTATACCGGAAAACGTTCGCCTTTCTTTATTAATCTTAAATATGGGGCTACTAAAGAGGGTAAATTAACGGCTATGGAATCTGATTGGACCGTCGATCATGGTCCATATTCTGAATTCGGTGACTTGCTCACCATGCGGGGCACTCAGTTCATTGGCTGTGGTTACAACATCCCCAATATTCGCGGTAATGGACGAACAGTGTGTACAAACCACGCTTGGGGTTCTGCTTTCCGGGGGTATGGATCTCCGCAAAGTACCTTCTCGTCCGAGGTTTTAATGGATGAACTGGCCGAAAAACTTGGTATGGATCCCTTTGAACTGCGTTACAAAAACGTCTACAGACCTGGTGATACTACGCCAACCGGGTGTGAGCCAGATGTTTACTGTATGGTTGAAATCATGGATAAACTAAAACCTGCTTACACGAAAGCACAGGAATGGGTTAAGCAGCCAGCCTCAGCTCCTGACAAAAAACGTGGCATTGGTATGTCCATCGGTATCTACGGGTCAGGCCTAGATGGAGCAGACAGTTCTGTGGTCAATGCGGAGCTTACTGCTAAGGGGGTGACAATTTATACTTCTTGGGAGGATCATGGTCAAGGAGCGGATATGGGGACCTTAGCTACCGCACATGAGGCTTTACGGCCTTTAGGGGTTAAACCGGAAAATATCAAACTTGTGATGAATGATATGGCCCGAACTCCTAACAGCGGACCTGCCGGAGGAAGTCGTTCTCAAGTACTGGTTGGTAATGCCACCCGGGTTGCTTGCGAAGAGCTGATCAAGGGGGTAATTAAGGCGGATGGGACCTTCCGCACTTATGAAGAGATGATTGCTGAGAAGTTGCCGGTATTTTTCCAAGGTGCTTGGACTGCTCCTGCTAAGGAGTGCGACGTAGAGACCGGACAAGGAAATCCCTTTGCTGTTTATATGTATGGAGCCTTCTTGTCTCAAGTGGAAGTCGACATCACGACCGGTAAAACTGAAGTTGTCAAAATGACTATGGTAGCCGATGTCGGTAAAATTGCCAACAAACTGGTTGTCGACGGGCAACTTTATGGCGGATTAGTTCAAGGCTTAGGTCTAGCCCTGAGTGAAGATTTTGAAGACATCAAGAAACACATTGATTTAATCAGTTGCGGTCTTCCCTATGTCAAAGATGTCCCGGACAATATTGAATTGATCTATGTAGAAACCTATAGACCTCATGGTCCTTTCGGTGCAGCTGGTTCAGGGGAATTGCCTCTGACCTCCCCCCATGCTTCAATCATTAATGCCATTAATAATGCGTGCGGAGCACGGATTACTCACTTACCCGCCCGTCCCGAAAAAGTATTGGCCGCACTTAAAGCTAAATAATAATCAGTTCAAGTTTGCTTTACAGATCATAAACATGTAAGCAATAATTCGTGAACCGCTGACTGAGCGCCACTCAACTTTTACTCTTGAGTAAAGGAAGTGGCGCTAAGTTCAATATCACAAAAATTTTTACCTCAATCTTAGACTTTGCGCAAGTCAGATTTTTCTTACCCCATGCATTAACTTAAGGAAGTGGGTTTTGCTGATGGAGCAGGACGAACTAAAAAGACTAGAAGCTAAGTGTACCCAAGAAAATCCCCCAGCCTGTACAGCTGGTTGTCCAATCCATGTAGATGCTCGGAAATTGATGCTGGATATTCAGAATCAGGACTTGAAAAGTGCCTTAGCAACCCTGCAGAAAAAACAACCCTTTCCCGGAATTATTGGCCGGATTTGCGATCATCCCTGTGAGGATGTCTGTAAACGCAAAGACGTTGGAACGGCCATCGCTATTTCAGCTCTCGAGAGGTTTTGTGTACAAAACCAATCTGCAAAAATAGCTAAGGCAGGGATAGTCCCTCCAAAAAGCCAGACAGTTGCGGTCGTTGGTTCGGGACTAAGAGGCTTGACTGCAGCCTATGACTTGGCTAAAAAAGGATATAAGGTTAGTCTGTTTGAGAAAGCAGATCGCCTTGGTGGAAACCTGTGGAATTTCCCGGAACACCAGTTATCTCCAGAGGTTATCGTCGAGGAACTGTCCGTATTAAATCGGCTTAACGTTAAAATACACTTGAATATGGCAATAACCCGTCAGACTTTAGCCAAGCTTCAAGAAGAATTTAATGTCGTGTATCTTGGCTTTGCTAAACAATCTCAAGAAATTAGTGAGCTTTTGGGTGAACACAATGAGATCGACCCGGTCACTTGTTCTACAATGAGCACAGGGACATTTAGCGGAGCACTTTTAGATAATGATTCCCCCATTAATTCAGTCGCTGATGGCCGTAAGGCAGGAGTTTCAATAGATAGATATTTGCAAGGCGTTTCTTTAACAGCCTCTCGTGAAGGCGAAGGGCCCAATGAAACTAAACTATTCGTCAATATCAAAGGGATTCCCCCTCTGCCTGTGGTGCAAATGAGTGACGAGCTTGAGGGGTACACATCCGAAGAAGCTATTCAGGAGGCAGGTAGGTGTCTGAATTGTCAATGTCTCGAATGCGTAAAAGCTTGCAAATTTATGGATAATTATGGTGATTATCCCAAAAGATATTTAAGACAAATATATAATAATGATACGATCGTTATGGGTATGCGCCACGGGAATAAAATGATCAATTCCTGTAGTCTGTGTGGGTTGTGCGCAGAAGTTTGTCCTCAAGGATTGCACCTTGGAGAGACCTGTAAAGCAACACGAGAAAGCATGGTGAGCAAAGGGAAGATGCCCCCCTCAGCTCACGACTTTGCGCTGCGTGATATGGCCTTTAACAACAGCGAAGAATTTGCCTTGTCCAGACACCAACCCGGTCACAATTCCAGTAAGTATGTCTTCTTTCCCGGATGCCAATTAAGTGGCTCGTCTCCGGAACATGTTGAAAAGGTTTACACTTATTTAACAGAAAAGCTTTCCGGGGGAGTAGCTCTAATGTTACGTTGTTGTGGTGCTCCAGCGGACTGGGCTGGTGATCAAGGCCTGTTTCAAAAAAATTTGGAGGTTTTGGTTACGGAATGGGAAAGCTTAGGCAAGCCAAAGCTTATCGTAGCCTGTTCCACTTGTCACAGCATGTTCCGAGAAAAGTTTCCTGAGCTAGTCTCACTATGGGAGTTAATGGCTGATTTAGATCTACCTGTTCAAAGTTCCAGCGTGAGTGGGGTCAAATTAGCTGTACAGGATGCTTGTACGACGAGACATGAACCAGTCATCCATGATGCCGTCCGACACATTTTGACTAGGTTGGGCTACGATCTTGAAGAATTGCCCTACAGCAAAGAACGAACTAAGTGTTGTGGTTTTGGGGGATTGACGTCCTTTGCCAATCCGGAATTGGCGAAGAAGATTGTTGAAGATCGAATCACAGAAAGCACAACAGACTATGTAGCATACTGTGCCATGTGCCGAGATAGTTTTGCGTCCAAAGGTAAACGCACGTTTCATTTATTAGACCTGATTTTTGGAACTAATCTTGAAGAGGCTGCCATCAGGCCTAGTGTTGGATTTTCCTATCGGCATGAGAATCGGGCAAAACTTAAAAGAAGGTTGTTACATTCGCTGTGGAAAGAAGCTCCACAGAAAAAGGAAGGGGCGTATCGAACCATCAACCTTCAGTTAAATGAAAGAGTTCTAGAGATTATGGAAGAGCGACGTATCCTGATTGAAGATATTCAACAGGTCATCGAACGTGCAGAGCGAACAGGAAGAAAGTTTATCAATCCGGACAATGGTCATAGTTTAGCGAATTTCCGCCCGGTCAAGGTGACCTATTGGGTTGAATATCAACCCCAGGAGCAAGCCTTTGTGGTGCTTAATGTTTACAGTCACCGCATGGAAATTGTGGAGGAAGGCCATGAATAAATCACTAAAACAGACGCAGACAACCCTTTGGAAGTGCGGGAAATGCGGGGGCGAACTCCAGCGTGGTTCGGTTAAGGCCTCCTACTTGGGCAATGATTTCGTGGTGGAAGAACTTAAATGCCTTAACTGTGGCCTAGTGTTAATTGATGAGGAACTGGCTTTAGGCAAAATGTTCGAAGTGGAACAAAGCCTTGAGGATAAGTAAGGAGGGAGCAAGATGGCGGTCGATGCCTTTCGCATGTTTCAATTGGCGACTCAGGGATTTTGCTGCAGCCAAATCATGTTGATCCTTGGGATGGATGAACAGGGAAAAGAAAACCCCGACTTAATTAAAGCAATGCACGGCCTGTGTGGTGGAATAGGAAGGTCGGGAAAAACCTGTGGTGCACTTACTGGGGGGGCATGTTTAATTGGGTTAAACGTTGGCAAGGGAACTCCCCTAGAATTCGGTCATGCCAAAATTAACGTTATGATTAATGACTTGCTGGAGTGGTTTGAAAACACCCATGGCAGTATCGATTGTGATGGGATCTTAGATAACTCCCTGGATGAGGGCAATGGGTATCCTGTGCAATGCGGCAATATTGTTTCCCTGACCTTTAGTAAGGTACAAGAGATTTTAGCTGCTTACTCAGAAGAACTTGAGTCAGAGGACGAGGATTAATACAGAGGTCAGAAGTTAGAGGCCAGAGGGCAGAAGCCGGAAGTCGGAGAGTTGGAAGTGAATAAATGGTGAAAAGCGATGTTTTCAAACTATATGAAAGTGACGTTCTGCGCCTTGCCACAGGTGATACTTTAAGACCTGGTGGCTTCGTCTTAACCGATCTGGGAGTCAAAAGCTGTGCCTTTCTCCCGGGCGCGAGAGTCTTAGATGTGGGCTGCGGCAGAGGTGCAACAGTCGAACGTTTGGTTTCTCAATATCATCTCCAGGCCATAGGTTTAGACCCTTCCGAGGTGCTGTTAGAGTATGGGAGAAGGAAATATCCAGCCATAAATCTGATCCAAGGGCTGGGAGAAGAGCTACCCTTCCCTGCTAACCACATGGACGGGGTATTTACTGAGTGTGCCTTGTCCGTTATGGAGCATCTGGACAAGGCTCTCAAGGAAATTTTCAGAGT
>Ga0209347_1000641_pt1 | contig 78573 bp, 70 predicted proteins | sample AutmiccommuBRH23_FD_187382 | JGI IMG/M metagenome (GOLD analysis project Ga0209347, IMG submission 187382) | Deep subsurface microbial communities from Mt. Terri, Switzerland - Autotrophic microbial communities BRH/23 (SPAdes) (version 2) | ecosystem: Environmental > Aquatic > Deep subsurface >...
CGAAGCTCCCACGAATGCGCGTGTGCGAGCCCCGGAGCGCTGAGTGAACGGACGTGCGAGAAGCTACCCGACCCGAACGACCCCTTTTCATCCACTGATGGTGCGCGCATAGTGGCATGCTGGTCTACTCTGAAATAAGAATTCATTTCATTCATCAGTGGTGCCGCGAAGTGGCATGGAAGTCTGATTAGTATAAAAAAGTCCGCTTATTGCGGACTTTTTTATATATAAGCTTATTGGAAACTTTCATCTTGATGTATTTGTGAGTTTTGTTGATTTTGACTTTGTTGAAAAGCTTGTTGCTTTCGTATCTTCTCTTGTTGACTCATATTCTGATTTTTTGCTTGTTCATTCATATTTTGCATATTTTGAAATTGTTGTGATTGACCTTGTTGTGTATTTTGATCGCTAGAATTTTGGGCGTTAAAGTTTTCAGCCTTTTGTTCACCCTGTTGAGCCTGTTGAGCTTGTTGAGCTAATCTTTGAGCCATTTGGTGAGATTGTTGTGCCTCAGTGATGTTATTCATTAAGAAACCTCCTTGAGTTTATTCTCAAGGTTAGTATTGCCTTTATTGCTAGTATTATGTTTCCAAGTTTGAAGAATAAACTTGTTTGATCATTTATTTTACTTAACTTCTTGTATTAAAGCCTCAAAGCCCGGTAATGCATTCTCTATTGTTTTATAAGCGACACAATAGGCAATTCGAACATAACCGGGGCAGCCAAATGCCGTGCCAGGAACAATGAGAATATTCTTCTTATTAGCTAGGTTACAGAATTCAACATCATTCTCGATAGGAGTTTTCACGAACATGTAAAAAGCACCTTCTGGTTTAATACATTGGTAGCCGAAGGATGAGAGTCCCTTATAAAGAAGTTCACGGTTCCTGTTATAAGTATCAATATCAACTTTTGAATTTAAGCACTTAGCAATAACACGCTGGAATAACGCCGGAGCATTGACATAACCTAAAATGCGATTGGCAATATTTGCTGCTGAAATGATATTTTCATAATCAGCAGCCTGATCCGAAATCACTAAGTAGCCAATTCTTTCCCCAGGTAACGAAAGGGATTTGCTGAATGAGTACCCGATTATCGTGTTAGCATAATATTTTGAAAGATATGGCACTTTAACATTATCATAGGCAAGTTCTCGATACGGTTCATCGGAAACGAGATAAATATCTGTTCCAAATTCCTTTTGCTTCTCTTTCAGTATTTCAGTAAGCTTGATTATGGTTTCTTCCGAATAGATAACCCCTGTCGGATTATTGGGGGAATTGATAATAACTGCTTTAGTTTTTGAGGTGATTTTCTCCTTGAATTCTTCAAGATTAGGTTGGAAATCTATCGTATTTGGGGAGACTATCACCAATTCACCCTCAAAGTTTTTCACATAGTTTCTGTATTCTCCGAAAAAGGGTGCGAAGGTAATGACCTCATCCTTTGGGTTAAGTAATGTTTTGAAGATGACATTTAAGCCGCCTGCTGCGCCAACGGTCATTAGAATGTTATTGTATGTAAAAGCGGTACCAAATTTATCATTAATGGACTGAGCAATGGCAGCTCTTACGTCTTCATAACCTGAGTTATTCATATACCCATGAATGTTCATAAGATTATCAGCGTTTAAAATCTCTATAATTGCCTTGTTTACTTCGGCAGGTGGTTCCACATTAGGATTTCCAAGGCTAAAATCAAACACATTTTCCACACCGTGAATTTTTGCCAGTCTTTTTCCTTCCTCAAACATAGCTCGAATAATAGAACTATTTTTTACTTGCTCTTGCATTGTTTTTGATATCATAGCAAACAACCTTTCTACTATAACTATACAGACTGCCGTAGTGCTGCCTGTATCCACCACATAGTCCATCTGGAAATGGGACCCCGGACTTATTTATTATATTACTACATATAATCAGCTTAGTATACTTTTGAAAACTGGAATGCTAATCCCTGAACTCTAGAGCTTAACCTTTTTGTAGTCTATATTCCATTTTTTTACACTATAAATATATCTCGTTTGATTAAGACTAAAGATGTTTCATATTTTAACCTAAGAGGAGGAAAACAATGAATCGTAAATGCTTAAGATTTTTAAGTTCAGTCGTGATAAGTTTACTGCTAACAACTACAGTATTAGTTTCAACTCTCAATGCCCAAACCCCTTTCAGTAGAACGAATATACCTGCGCAAGTAATCGTTACTGCTACCTCTCTAAACGTTAGATCTGGGCCATCTACAGCAAAAATGGAAGTCGGATTACTTTACAAAAACCAAATAGTTGATTGTATTGGCAAAATTGGTACTTGGTGGGTCGTACATTTAGAAAATGATACTGTTGGATTAATTACGGACAACTATGCTAAACCTTACTATCCACCTAGTCCTACTCCTGCACCTACCCCAGCTCCAACACCAGCCCCTACACCTACTCCTGAACAACCTTCGATAGGAGTAGAAGAACAACAAATGCTTGATTTAATAAATGCCGAACGTTCTAAGGTTGGCGTAGCTCCACTAAAATCAGATAATAAATTGATGGAAGTGGCCAGGCTCAAAGCGGATGATATGGCAGATAACAGTTATTTTTCTCACACTTCACCTACCTATGGTTCTCCCTTTGAGATGCTTAAAAGGTTTGGAATAACATACCAGACCGCTGCAGAAAACATTGCAGGAAACTCATCGGTTAAAGCAGCTCATGAAGCTTTGATGCAATCGGAAGGACATCGAAAAAATATATTAAACCCTAGCTATAACTATATTGGTATTGGTATTGCTCCTAGCTCTGTCTATGGAAAAGTTTTCGTACAAATGTTTATCGGACGTTAATCCATTAGTTAAGTTAGGTAACATAGTTTGAAAAACGTAAAAGTTTGTGAAAACAGAGGGACAGGTATATTGTTTCAATTTGTTATCTGAAACAACGACCTGTCCCCTTGTCACCCCCGTGGCTTTTTCTTAGGCTTTAATATCAAGATTAGCTCCTAAGAAAGCCTGAACAGACGACTCCATGGCTTTGGTTTCAACACTTGCTAGAGAATTTAGTGAATCACTTTGATTCGAAGCAACATCCATGGCCATTTTCATGACGGACAGGCTTGCCTGTTCCTGAACTTTGTTCTGATTAAGCACGATTGACAGGGCTGCTATGTCCAATATTGATCCCTCCTTAGATTAGACTTACTATCGAAGGGCTTTCAGATCAGTAAGCCCTTTACAATTAATGAGCGTCGAGCCAAAAAGTTGTGCTTTTTTCATCTAAAACAATAATTTCTTGCTGGTATCTATGTATTTTAGCATTGATTGACTCGATTTGCGTACTGCTCAGCTTGTAGTCTCTGGCAAATTCAGCTAATTGTTTCATTTTTATCAGCTTGGCTTCGATTTGGTCTAACTTTTCGATTCGACATGTAATCCATTCTAGTTTCAAATTCAAGTAGTTTTCGTCTATCACTGTTAGCACCTCATTTATGCTGAATTCCCTTTAATACACTTAATCTTCCATCAAGGTTTTAATGATATCCATTCGGGAAACAATTCCAATGATCTTTCCAGACTCCATAACAGGCAAACGCTTAATTTTTTTACTTACCATTAGGGATGCTGCCTCTTCTATACTGGCCTCTTTATTAATCATTATAACATTCGGAGTCATAATTTCCGAGGCTTGTACGGCAATCAATTTCTTTAAATCGGAGTCGTATTGTTTAACACCGTTGTAATAAATGAGCGCTCCTAAAATTCCAACTACTCCAGGTATCTGAGGATTTGTCTCTTTATGTAATAAGTCTCCTTCACTAACGATTCCAACTAAATTGCCATCAGAATCAACAACAGGCACCCCAGAAATTTTATTATCATACAACGTCCTAGCTATTTCCTTAATTTCCATATCTGTTTGAATGGTGATAACATTTGTTTGCATAACATCCATGACCTTCATAACAATCGCTCCTTATCTATGCTTCCCAGCAATGTAATTTGTTTCGTAAGTATCCATTTTATTGTAGCATAATTCTTAAATATTTGCGCATAGTTCTCTGGAATTGTCGATCCCATACTCTCTAAATGCCCGATAACTTCGACGATTAGTCGCTGATTTCATAAAGTTCATCTATTTATAAAAGTTACAAAAAATATCTTGACATTTATAATTATTATAATATAATATTTAATATAAGAAAGCACCCCGCTATCCCATATCATAGAATACAAATGTTTAAAGGAGAGGATATTAATGAAGAAATTTGTTTGCGGCATCTGCGGTTACATCCATGAAGGAAATGCGGCTCCAGAAAATTGTCCACAATGTAAAGCAGCAAAGGGCAAGTTTTCAGAGAAAGTTGAAGGGGTTATGCAGTGGGCCGATGAGCATAAAGTAGGAATTGCTAAAGAGGTTGATCCGGAAGTTCTTGAGGGATTAAGAGCTAATTTCGCTGGCGAGTGCACAGAAGTAGGTATGTATCTGGCTATGAGCCGACAAGCGGATCGAGAGGGTTTTCCTGAAGTCGCTGAAGCTTACAAGCGGATTGCTTGGGAAGAAGCAGAACACGCGGCTAAATTTGCTGAACTTTTAGGAGAAGTCGTCGATGCAGATACCAAGAAGAACCTACAACTAAGGGTTGATGCAGAATATGGGGCGACCCAAGGGAAGAAAGACCTTGCAACTTTAGCCAAAAAACTTAATTTGGATGCAATTCATGATACAGTACATGAAATGTGTAAAGATGAAGCTCGACACGGTAAGGCTTTCAAGGGATTACTTGACCGTTACTTCAAATAATTTTTATAGACCTGTTATAAGCACGCTGAAGTTATTTTTTCGGCGTGCTTTTTTTATCCAATCGTAAGACTCCCACTTCTTCAAGTGGGAGTGGGCCCCCGTACCCTGCTTCGGTGGGGGTTGAGTCCCCCACCGAAGACTCGATGTTCAGCTTTAGCTGGACGAGTTCACTGGCTCGTGATCGTTGTTAATCAATCGCCTCAAGCACTCCGAATAATGCTTAATACCATCTTTCGGCCGCAACTGTATTAGACTTACGTTTGTATCCTCCATGTCTTCTACCTCAGGTCCAATACTTGGATGAAGAGCAATGACCCTGATGGCTTTAGACATTCCCGTCGAATCACCTACATATTTTAAGGAGTTCGAATAGTTTTGTAAGGTGTTCATATTTTTCGGTCGATTTTCATATTCCACTCTGTCATTGTTCCAAATGTTTAATCTCTTGCGGTATTTGGCATCGATGATAATGGATCCGTTATATACGTCGTTATCAATAACGTCGATTCGAATATCCGGCTTATAATTCGTTCCTTCCATATAGAGAATACGTTTGATCTTTAAGGCACTGCGCTTCGCCCGGGCCATTTTCTCATTAAAGTACACGGAGAGTCGAATAGTACCTTTTACCATTTCCACTAATGTATCGTCTTGAAGGACTGGAAATACCAGTTCTTGGCTTGTCCGGCGAGATTGATCGTAAATCCAACCGAAAACCGGTGTGAACCCTATCTGTTCTAACGCAGTAATCGTTTTTATGTAACACCAGTATTCGTATAATACATCAGTCCGCTTCCACTGCACCTTAAAATCATGGCACTGGGGAATCTCATAGTCTTGTGCCCTTAGTTGCTTCCACCATGCAAATACGTTCTTGTAACGCCAATCTCGCTGAATCTTTAGAGAGAAGCGATTTGAGGACTTTAAGGGTTTGAGCCCTTTAAACACTGGGTAATCCATGAATTTTCGTACGTTGAAAATGCCTTTTTTCATTTCTCGTTCCATGGATTCAAGACTTTCAATGTTAGCCTTCAAGGACCGTACTTCGTAACTTGTCGATTTTTGAAGGTCAACATAAGGAGCTCTTGTTTCGATGGCCCGATGTTCTTCAATGATCGTACTTCTTATTGATCGCAATACAAATTCCAGTTGAGATATAACATACTGAAGAAAACCCAGAACCATCCGGTTTTCAGGCGTGTCATAAGTGAGATGATTGATGATTCCAAGGATAACGTCTGGCTGAACCACGCTTTTAGCGGCTACGTTAGCCCGTTGCCCTTGAACCGATAACAACCAACGGTAAGATTTACCGTCTTGTTTGCAGTTTACGTTGGCCTTAACTTCTCTGTACTTTAGCTCCAAGCACTGATCCGGACGACGCGCCAAATCTTCAAGGGTTACCCCCAGTTCCTTAACCATATACTTTAAAATTACATATTCCGCCAACACAATAGAGGGTAATAAACCCTTTTCTCCACAGAGTTTGATCCCATGACTCTTCTGCGTCTGATCATAGGCCAGTCCATGAACCATATCGTTAAGCTCATTGCGCATTACGTCAAGTTGGTCTTCTGTGATGTTATTTGGTCTAATCCGCAGCGTAGCTTCCAACGAATCATAGACTTCTCCTCTTCTTTTCACAAACACCATGTAATCCGCAGGAATCAGTGGATAATCTTCATTGGCATCACAATAGAGAGGAAACCGATGTGTCCCAGACCTTAAACATGGAATTCCTTCTTCATCAAGGTGAAGTTTCGAAGAATCATAGCTGTCTAACCCGTCAATATAGAGGTATGCATCCTCTTGGTTTGAAGTATACGAAACATACAGGTTTTCTCGTTCAAAAACTTCAATTAAGCTGTGCTGTGTAACCAAACATGGGCTCTCTTGTCTCCCTATATAAAAAGTGATCGAAATTCTTTCGTCCTCAGGATGCATAGCCATGATCTAAGAGTTCCTTTGCTTTTTTATGGCAAATATTCCGCGAATAGCTAAAGGCCGAGACTTCGGGATACTTTTCAAACAACTTAATGATTTGACTGCTTGCCTGCTCGCGTTCAGAGTATTTACCGAAGAGTGGTTCCAAATCAGATTCGGGACCCTTAAACTTGGTCATGATTCGTTGTACCAATTGAAGATCAAAGGCCTTACCCCGATTCAGGAGTCCTTGCCCTTCTATACTGGATGGAATATTTTTTAAATACGAACCAATTTGCCGGATAATTCGGTAGCCCACAACCCGGTCCTTGTCAATTTTTCGTAAAGCGGAGTTCAAATCATCCAGAAAGTCGATTTCAAGATCGGTCAGTCCGATCTCGGTTGGTGAATTATTACACCATGAGGAAAAGACATTTCCAGGTACTGGCGAGAGTTGTGCCCGTTCTTCAGAGATTTTTCCGATGGCTTTTTCTTCAAACTTTGCTTTCCAAGCGCGCAAGGACTCATAGATTTTTAAGTTAATGACATTCGCCCGGTCAAAGACCTTATCACTAAATTGAAACGAAGATTCATCTATATTGACGGTGCCTACAAAAAATACATTGTTTCCGATAGGAACCCGTGGCAAATATTGGTTTCGATTATACACCTCGGGTGCTGATTTTTCGCTGTATAAAGTCAAACAGCGATCGTCTGAAAGCTCCAAAATGCTTAGAAATTGGCTAAAGTAATGTTCGACTCGTGCTAAGTTCATTTCATCAAAGCAAATTAGATAGAGTTTATCTTTATTATCTTCTTTTGCCGCTTCAATTAGCAAATCCACAAGTCCATTTTCCGCTGGTCTATAAATCTTATGAATTGCATCATAAAAGCCTATTAAGTCGGCATCGTCGTTCCAGTTCGGACGAACCGGGATAAATAAGAACTGTTTACGTTCTTCACCAGCTTCATCCAATCCAGAGAGCCCTAAAGCCCGGGCGTAATTTATAACTAGTTGAGATTTACCAACCCCAGACATGCCTGCTAAAACGACTAAGGCACCCGTTTTTATTGCAATGTGAAAATTCACAAGGTCCTCCATATCGTACACCAGCTGATTGGACAGCGCCACCCGATTCAGATCATGGATAAACGTTTGTTCTCCATTATCCGCTACTTCTTGCGTCTCAGTTTCTTGCTCTTCAGAAAGCCTAGTCCTTCTCTCTTCCATTATGGAGGGTATCAAAACTGTATCTACCTTCGGTACAGACTTTTCTTCTGATAAGCGATCTGCTGGGCTTGAGACTAGTTGAGATGTTGCACTGAAGCATTTCATGAATTCGTTGATTGGAAAAGGCTTGCCATATACCAAATTGTTGCTGATTTCATTTAAATCCTCATCCAGTAAGAACGCTAAGGTGCCACGCCTGAGGATTTGACTTTCCTGTATCTCTGCTGGGATACAAGTCACTACTTCTCCTTCCGGACAATAAATACGCCAGTGTTGTTTAAGTTCCCCTAGCCATCCGGACTTACATCCGAAGAAGTGGTTCTGATAGCCGATGATTAACGGCGGATATTCAGGGTATTGATAAGAAATAAAATCAATGGAAGGGTGCTTTTCGTAAAGGGTCTTAAAGACGCGCTCTGCTGGCACGTCTTTTACTATGATAGGTATCGGCGTGAATTGTGAAGTGTAGGGATTGAATGGAATAGGGGTATCGTGAAAGGTAACATTCTTCCCATTAAAATATACTCTCTGTGTGTCTTTCTTTACTGCTTCCACTGTAAAAGAAAGAAGTCGACTTTTGAAGAACTCCTTGGCTCGGGATTTTCGGCCCTCATTAATTTCGTACTGTCGAAAATGAGTGGTTGTCACGAGTTCGTCCGGAAATCCTGCTAGCATTAAGTCTTTGCCCCAAATGGTTATTTGGCGCCTTCCGTCTAATGCTTTGTGTAAACTATCTGGTAAAATGGAAATCATATCCACCTGCATACGCAACGACTGGGAGTTTATATCCACATCGATACTTTCAATGACTGGTTTTCCAATAATAATCGAATTCCAAATCCTACTATCTCTTATCATAAAAAAGGCCTCCTATTTTACATCCAAGAGTTCATTGCACGGGATATTCAAGTGCCTAGCAATATCACGAATCTCGTCGAGTTTCTTAAGCTTTTCGTTATTCATTCTATATAGGACAATTTGGCAAGTCGACATTCTACGTCTTGGACGATTCCAATCAATTTCCATTGCCCAGATTGGAATAATGCCCAAGGTATGGAGCCTATTGTCCACTTCATTATCATGTTCTGCGAAAATCAAGGCTTTTCGTCCATGAAATGCTGCAAGATCGACTTCGTCGACATGTTCGACCCTAACATTGGGTAGGTTATCGTATTGTAATTGTGCTAGCTTCTTTTTCAGTATTTCTATCTCTTTGTGTTTTTCTATCCGTTCCACTTCAAGTTCTCTCACTCGATTGCGATACTTCCCAGCCGCTTCTTTTTCCCTAAGCCATTGAGCTTTTAAAGCTACCCAATCACTTTTTTGCTTCTCAAGTTGATCTTTGATTCTCATCCCATCAGAATTCATTTTTTTCAATTTTTCTTCTAGAGTTATTATTTTTTTCTGTAGTTCCTTATTTTCTTCTGTTCCCTGTATCTTAAAGGGCATCTTTGCTATGGAATCTCTGTTTATCAATTCTGGTTTGACCATTACACTTTTAGCTTCTTGCATTCCTTTAATTTCTCGATCTTCTATCGATTCTTTAACTACGCTTGTTTCTACCTTCTCCATAATCACTGCAAGTACCGCTTTAGCTTCTTCATCTTTCTCTAGTTCTTTGGATTCCTCGGCTTGACAGTATAATTCTTCTCCCATTGCTTTGATCTCAGGGTTTGAGCTCAAAGTGAACATATAGCTAACTTTAAATTGTTCTTCTAGAGGGGTGTCCCCTAGAGAAAAGATCTTGAGTTCTTCTTGAGAGAACCCTTCTAATTCTTTTCGTAAATTCCGATTGATTTCTTGCCAAACCTTGACCATGTCTTCAAGTTTCCCTCTAGGAGGAGATAATATATCCTGAATGATATCACTCTTTATAACCCTTATTCTTCGTTTTAATCTCTTTGCTAAGTCTTTGAGACTATCTTCTGTAAACCCATTTAGAATCCGCTCGGGGTCATAGTGAATGCTTCTCATAACAATCCCCTTCCTTTTATATTAGGTCATTGATATATTATCTCTTTGACGTATTCTATTGTTGGAACTCTTTACCCCAAATAGACATAGATTATATGGTAGTTAATTGATAATGGTTATCTTTTTCATGCAGAGGAGGACTTGAAAATGTGTGGTATCATCGGTATGGTAAATTGGGTGGATGATCTAACTCTCCAAAAAGGAGTTTTAATGGGTATGACGAATACTCTTATACCCCGAGGTCCTGATGCAGAAGGATACTGGCTTTCCCCCCGAGCCGCTTTCGGACATCGACGACTGGTTGTAGTTGATCCTGAAGGGGGTAGTCAACCTATGATTCGTCAGCGTGGTGAACATACGTTTACCCTCATCTACAACGGCGAACTCTATAACACGTCGGAGATCCGTCGAGAACTCATGAGCCGCGGCTATTTTTTCGAAGGACATTCGGATACAGAAGCCCTTCTTCTATCCTACTTAGAATGGGGGCCCTCTTGTGTGGAGCATCTGAACGGAATTTTTGCTTTTGGAATTTGGGACAGCAAAGAACAACAGTTGTTTGTTGCGCGCGATCGTTTAGGAGTAAAGCCACTCTTTTATTGTGAACAGGCTGGTTCGCTCGTTTTCGCTTCGGAACTGAAAGCATTATTGAGACACCCTGATATTTCTCCCATCGTTGGGAAAGAAGGATTGTCAGAGGTCTTTCTCGTCGGCCCGGCCCGTAGCCCTGGAGTGGGTGTTTTCGAGGGAATCTCTGAATTAAAACCAGGTCATGTTCTTTTATATTCTGCAAACGGTCTATACATTCGCCGGTATTGGGCCTTACCTAATAATGTCCATGAAGATGATCTTAAGACGACGACTGCTAAGATTCGTGATCTTTTTCTCGATACTGTAAAGCGGCAGTTGGTTTCAGATGTACCGATTGGCACCCTACTTTCCGGAGGGTTGGATTCTAGTGCGATTACAGCGATCGCAGCGGAATACCTAGCCCAAAATGAAAAAGGACCCCTGCCAACCTTTTCTGTAGATTATGTCGAGAACAGTAAATATTTTCAACCTAATGACTTTCAACCCAGTGCCGATGGGCCATGGATTGAACGTATGTCCCAAACCTTTGGCACTCAGCACACGAACTGTGCTTTTAATATCCTTGAACTTGTTCAAGCACTTGAAGAGTCAACATTTGCTCGAGATCTTCCGGGGATGGCTGATGTGGATGCTTCACTGCTGCTTTTTTCACGCGAAATTAAAAAGAAGGTTACGGTAGGATTATCGGGCGAATGTGCCGACGAAGTGTTCGGTGGATACCCTTGGTTTCATCGTCAAGACACGTTCGCGGCACAAACCTTCCCCTGGGCCCTTCATGTGGATAATCGTATACAAGTGCTATCCCCCGACCTTATTGAACATCTCCAACCCTATGATTATTTAAAGGCTCGTTATGAAGAGGCTCTTGCAGAAATTACCGAACTCCCTAATTCTTCCATAGTTCACCAAGATAGCCGAACTGTCAAGGGAACCCTTCAACGCGAAGCCAGAATCCGTGAGATTACCTATTTAACTTTAACCCGGTTCATGCCCACTCTACTCGACCGCAAAGATCGCATGACCATGGCTACTGGACTAGAGGTACGTGTTCCCTATTGTGATCATCGCCTAGTTGAATATGCCTGGAATATCCCTTGGGAGATGAAAGCGCTGGAAGGCAGAGAAAAAGGACTCCTACGGCGTGCTCTCACCGGGGTCTTACCCGACGATGTGCTTTGGCGTCGCAAAAGCCCCTATCCGAAAACTCATCACCCTAGTTATCTATTGGCAGTTCGCACATGGCTGCAAGAAATCATTGAAGACAGAACCTCTCCAATTCTTCCCTTTCTGAATCTCACTGCTCTTAAGGATCTAATGAAGCTCTCAGACACTATCCCTTCTGGTCGTCCTTGGTTTGGTCAATTAATGGATATTCCACAGCTCTTTGGTTATCTGATTCAAGTTAATATCTGGTTACATGCCAATACTATTAGGTTGCGCTAACTTTACTCACGATCTTAACCTTAGTAATTCTAAATCCTATGACCTCCATAACTTCAAACTGAATTTCTTCAAAATAAATGACATCCCCTTTAACGGGTTTTCGACCTAACCGCGAAAAAATATATCCCCCAATTGTAGAGACTGTTTCTTCTTCTAAGTGAATGTCAAGCATTTCAGAAACTTCTTCCATTAATACTCGTCCATTAAGCACGTATTCATTTTCAGCCAGTTTCTGAATTGACGGTTGTTCCAACTCAAACTCATCATAGATTTCTCCAACTAATTCTTCCAGCATATCCTCTATCGTGACCAGTCCAGCAGATCCTCCGAATTCGTCTACGACAACAGCCATGTGGGTGTGTTGACCTCGCATTTTTTGGACAAGGTGAGAAATTGGCATTCCTTCAGGAATAGCAAGGATATCTCGTCTGATTTGAGTAATATCCTTCTCTCCCGACTGTTCCTTCAGCCGGAGGATATCACGCATATGGACTAAGCCCAGGACGTGGTCTTTGTCATCATCACACAGCAAATAACGTGTATGTCCATGCTCTTTCACAACTTCGAGAATCTCCTCAAACGTATCTTGTACGAAGATGCATACCATATCTTGACGAGGTATCATCACTTCACTAGCATTACGATCCGAAAATTCAAAGACGTTATCTAACAGTTTACCTTCTAGTTTATCCAAATAACCGTGCCTTTGACTGGCATCGACTAACATTCGTAGTTCTTCTTCACTATGTGATAAATCAGCCTCATTGGCCGGTTCAATTCTCCAAATACGCAACACAAGGTTAGCTAAGCCATTAAGCGACCGTATAATTGGGTAACAGATCCAGTAAAAGCCTTTTAAAAAACCAGCCGTAGCGAGTGCTGTACTCTCCGCCTTTTGAATTGCTAATGATTTAGGGACTAGCTCACCCAAAACAATGTGTAATAATGAGATGATTGAAAAGGCTATTGCTATAGAGATAGTATGAGTGTAGATCGTGCTCCATCTACCTATCCCAACAAATACCGGTTCAATTAAAGCCGCAATCGCAGGTTCTCCGATCCAACCTAAACCCAAAGAAGAGAGCGTAATCCCTAGCTGACAGGCAGAAAGATACGCATCGAGTTGCGAGGTGACATCCAAGGCAGTTTGTGCTCTCGGCGACCCATTCTCTGCAAGTTCTGCCAAACGTGTCTTACGTACTTTCACCAAGGAAAATTCAGCAGCCACAAAAAATCCATTTAACGCAACCAACAAGAATGCAATTAATATCATTATGACACTCCAAAGCAGACCGTTAATGATTTTAATCCTCCTTTTAGTAAGACTCCCACTTCTACAAGTGGGAGTTGGTCTCCCGAACTCTGCTTCGGTGACGAAAACCTCCAGTGGAGGATTTCGCCGAAGCCGCCTTTCCCAAAAGGAACACTTAGCGGCGAAGGAGGTAGATTCCATCCCACGGCGCGGGAGTATTCTCAGTGGATCTGCGCCTGCGGCGTAAGTCTCCACTGGAGACTTACCTCACCGAAGTCTCGATGTTCAGCTTAAGCTGAACGAGTTCACTTACGAAACACAACGTGGTTATTCTTATTTAATTTTTATTGTACTTATATTAGGTAATAATTATACACTCTTGTCAGAATAGGGTCGGCTAGTTGTGGTTCACATGTCAAACGGCAGCATGTACATCTCTCACTTCACTGGTATTAGTTTCGAGAACTTTTTTCTTAACCATTACCATAGTTATTCTAAATCCGATAACCTCAATGACTTCAAAATGGAACCCGTCAAAATATACGACATCCCCTTTGACAGGTTTTCGACCTAACCTGGAAAAAACATATCCACCAATTGTAGAGACTGTTTCTTCCTCGAGTTGAATGTCAAGCATTTCAGAAACTTCTTCCATAAGAACCCGTCCATTAAGCACATATTCATTTTCACCTAGTTTTTGAATAGGCGGTTGTTCCGACTCAAATTCATCGTAAATTTCCCCGACTAATTCTTCCAGCATATCTTCAAGGGTAACTAACCCCGCTGATCCACCAAATTCATCCACGACAACAGCCATGTGGGTACGTTGACTACGCATTCTCTGTACAAGATGGGAAATTGGCATACCTTCAGGAACGGCAAGGATATCTCGTTTAATCTGAATAATATCCTTCGTTCCCGACTGTTCCTGCAACCGAAAGATGTCTCGCATATGGACTAAGCCCAGAACGTGATCTTTATCATCATCACATAGCAAATAACGCGTATGCCCATGTTCTTTCACAACTTCGAGAATCTCTTCAAACGTGTCTTGTATAAAAATGCACACCATATCCTGCCGAGGAATCATGACTTCACTAGCAATTCGATCTGAAAATTCAAAGACGTTATCTAACAGTTTACCTTCTAATTTATCCAAATAGCCATGTTTCTGACTGGCATCGACTAACATTCGTAGTTCTTCTTCACTATGTGATAAATCAGCCTCATTGGCTGGTTCTATTCCCCAAATACGCAACACAAGGTTTGCTAAGGCATTAAGCGACCGAATAATTGGGTAACAGATCCAGTAAAAGCCTTTTAAAAACCCGGCTGTGGCAAGCGCTATACTCTCCGCCTTTTGAATTGCTAATGATTTAGGGACAAGCTCACCCATAACAATGTGTAATAGCGAAATGATTGAAAAGGCTATTGCTATAGAGATAGTATGAGTGTAAATTGTGTTCCAACCAGCGATTCCAGCAAATAACGGTTCAATTAAGGCCGCAATCGCTGGTTCTCCGATCCAACCTAAGCCTAAGGAAGCAAGCGTAATCCCAAGCTGACAGGCCGAAAGGTATGAATCAAGCTGTGAGGCGACATCAAGTGCACTTTTTGCCCTACGCGAACCATTCTCAGCAAGTTCCGCCAAACGAGTCTTACGTACTTTTACCATTGCGAATTCAGAAGCTACGAAAATACCGTTTAACCCGACCAACAAGAAAGCAATCAAAACCATTATGCTACTCCTGAGCAGACCGTCTATGATTTTTCTCCTCCTTTAAATATCTGAAAACCTAATTCTTGTCTATTATTGTTAACATATGCTAGACACTAATTATACATCACTATTCCCACTTATATCAAAGGTATTTCTCGTACTTAACCTATATCCATAGTACTTTCTTACCCTGCTTCTAAAGCTTATTCCTATTTCCTATTTCCTATTTCCTATTTTCTTATTTCTTATTTCTTATTTCTGACTCCAGAATTCTGACCTCTGGCTTCTGGCTTTGGTTTGGCCTCTGGCTTAAAGCTTTAAGAACCGCTTCATCCTCTTCTGTTCCTATAATATGCTTCATCATATACTCGTAACCCATAGATCGGTTCGGTATTGACTTTACCTCTTCGCGATCTGTCAAAATTTCAGGTTCCTCGTCCGAATGACGGACGTCTGTTTGAGCAAATAAATCTTCTAGAGAAAACGCTTCTATCGTTTCAACCACATTCTCTACCACTTCTTCGGCTTGAGCATCCTCATGAAGATAATTGCTGTCATCATGGATCTCCTCTATATCTTCTGACACCTTTTGAAGAGGATGTCTAAAAAGCTCTTCCCTATTAGTCCCTAATAACACTTGTCTCAAAGTCTCTTTAATAAAGGAACTTCTTTTCTCTGGCTCAACTCGTTGTAATGCTAACCAAATATCCTCCTCAGCTTCATCAAAGCACAGCGGAATAAATTGGGGCTGGAAAGTCATCATGCTGACGGGTTCGATTTCTTGGTAATATTATTGACCAGAGTTGCAGCCATGATCCGAAATCCCGTGGCATTACCAAACTGAGGGTCATCAATCAGTGTTTTGTTTTCCATCTGAATGTGCTCATAAACCATTTCCCCGACCTTTCCGGCAACAAGAACGGTGTGCAATTTACTAAGCATAGGTTTTAAAGCCTTCTTCACTTCGCGAGTGATGTCCGTCCCTAACTGTGTCAGCATACTCTTCATAATCGGATTAAGGTTAATCGTCCCATTATTCCATGGATACAGTCCACCATTAACCCGGAAAATCTTATCCAGTTCTTTATCATCAGTTTCAATCGGATTTGCGTGATTACTCGTCATTTCTTTCAGTTTTTCTGCCACTCCGATATAAGCCCACTTTAACCCTTTTTCTATACTGAACGAGTTCGGTGGATCGAGCATGACACCATCATAGAAAGTAGCAATATCTGTCGTCCGGAAGCCCGGATCTATGACAACGACATATCCGCTAAACAACTTTGCGCTTGTCGGAATACCATATTCATTAAGAGTTTCTTTAATAAAGACACCATAACTTTGCGGAAGCACTCGAGAACGCAGTATGTTAAGTTGGCGAGTCATCCCTTCCATGGGACCAGAACGAAACTCAACTGAAAAGGATCCCTTTAACTCTGATTCATACTTGTTCTTTAAATTGGAATAATATTTTACAGGCACGCCCGTGCCAAGATACACGTTCACTTTAGGGCTCTGTTGTGCGAGGGCCAGGGCAACCACCAGTAAAGCGGTAGCTTCTTCATCTGAGGATTTGTCTTCATCCCAGCAATAATGAGCTTCGTTTGGATTTAAGCTCTCAGCCAAGCTTCCCATAAAATAATGCTTCTCCACCTCTGTGGAATTATTCTTAACAATTACATCTAGGGATGCAATCTGAGTTTCTAAATCTGATCCTTTATTAATTAGGGTATTACCTAATGTAGAAAAAATCCGTTCATTCCCCTTACAAATCACAGCAGGAAATAATACCTTCGTATCCTTTGTGTCTAGTTTTATCGCTCCGAATCCCGGATCAGCTCCGGCTACTAGAATATCGCTCTCAAACACACCTGTTCCTCCTATTCATTTTCCTATTGCTGATACAAACTAACTGCTAATACCTACCATTATATACGAATAAAACTCGCTTGTAAAAATGTGTTATTAGGAATTCTCTCAAATTTCCCTTGAGATTTGAAAAAAGTTATGCTATGCTAAAAGAAAAAAATCTCCATTTTAGGTGCCCCTATGGGGAGAATAGGGAAGTTCGGTCTAGAAGCTACAGGCGTCGACCATGATGGTCAAATGTCTGACTCTAGTATCAAAACCGACGCGGACCCACCACTGTATTCGATGAGCTTCGTAAACCACTGGTTTCTATAACTGGGAAGGTGACGAGTTAAGCAATGATTCGATAGCCAGGAGACCTGCCTAAGATGTTTAAGTCTTTCCACATTGAGGGAGAGCGGCGGTGATGACGGTAAAGTCCCGACCACAGATTTTTTTGTGGTCGGGACTTTTCTATTATCCAGATTACAAGACTATTGGAGGGGGAAAATTATATGAAAAACTTAACGGAAGAACAACTCTATACCCAACTGCAAAAACTCACAGCAAACATCTTTGATCTAGACGAGGAAGCCATGGCCAAAGTTCAAGCACGCTTGGATACACTGACAAAGCCACAGGGCAGTCTTGGACAATTAGAGTATATAGCTAAGCAAATTGGAGGAATTCAAAGAACCTCAGACCCTCAAATTAATAAGAAAGCAGTTCTCTTGATGGCTGGAGATCACGGCATCACCGCAGAAGGAGTCAGTGCCTATCCTCAAGAAGTTACCCCTCAAATGATGTATAATATTATGGGTGGAGGCGCAGCCATCAATGTATTGGCTCGCCAAGCTAATGCAGATGTTTTTTGTACAGATGTCGGTATTGCCTTTCCCTTAGAAGGGGACATTATTCACAAACGAGTTGCTAATGGAACTCAAAATATGGCCAAAGGCCCGGCTATGTCCCGTCATGAAGCACTTCAAGCGATACTGGTCGGCGCAGAAGTTGCAGAGGAAAAGATTCGTGCAGGATATAACCTCTTTGCTACTGGGGACCTCGGAATTGGCAATACCACCCCTAGCTCTGCAATCGTGGCCCTCTTTACGAATTCCCCCCTTGAGGAGGTTGTCGGACGAGGAACTGGAATTGATGATGTTGGATTAATTAAGAAACGTGAGGCCATTCAAAAGGCCTTCGACGTTAATCAACCTAATGCAGACGACGCTCTAGATGTACTAAGCAAAGTTGGCGGCTTAGAAATTGCCGCGATTGCTGGTTCAATCCTTCAAGCGGCCTCCAGCCGTATTCCCATTGTCATCGATGGGTTTATCTCTACAGCAGGTGCACTTATCGCGGCTAAACTCGCACCGAAAAGCACTGCCTTCATGATTCCCTCCCACGGTTCGGTTGAACCCGGGCACCGTAAGGCCTTGGCAAGCCTAGGGCTTGATCCGTTAATTAACCTGAATATGAGACTTGGAGAAGGAACGGGAGCTGCTCTAACCTTTTACTTAGTCGAGGCTGCTCTTCATATCCTTCAGGAAATGTCCACCTTCACTGATGCTGGAGTCAGTGAAAAATCTCAATAAACAAGGGAAGTAGATGAACGTTATGTCTCAATTCACACTCATCACAGGCGGTGCTCGAAGCGGTAAAAGCACCTTTGCCGAACTCCTTGCCGCTCAGGCAAAGCGTCCTGTCACATACATTGCTACCGCCCAAATTTGGGACGGAGAAATGGCCATACGTGTCAAAAAGCACCAGGAACAACGACCTTCCTCTTGGAGGCTTATTGAGGAACCCTTAAACGTTCGTGATACCTTAACACAACTTAAGGACGAGGAGGGAGTCATCCTCCTAGATTGTGTAACACTTTGGCTTACTAATCTTCTTCTAGCTGGACAAGCTGAACAATCCGGTCAAGCCGATCAATCTACGCTTTCTAACCTTCAAAGCGACCCTCTTTTATACACCCATGTAGAGCCTGAAATACTAGTTATGGTTCAAGACGTCGCTCGACTTGCCCAAGAGATTAAACCCAAAGTCATTTTTGTCACCAATGAAGTGGGCCAAGGCATAGTTCCAGATAATCCCTTGGCCCGAGCCTACCGAGATTTAGCTGGACGAAGCAATCAGATCCTGGCTCGCAGTGCAGATCATGTGTATATGGTCGTGGCGGGTTTACCCATGGAACTAAAACATTCTGGCGAGAAGTTGCTTGCTTCTCTGCTCAAGGAGTAATCCGAGATGCGCGGGTTTTTGATTGCCCTTACTTTTTTCACACGAATTCCGTTGCCTGTACCCAAAGACATCACAACCGAGGAATTTACACGAAGTTATCGGTATTACCCCCTCGTGGGGCTGGTAATAGGCCTAATCCTCTGGCTTCTGGCGAAAGCCTTAATTCCTTATTATCCCCCTCTGGTTCTAGGTGCTCTCCTGTTGGGGGCTGAGTTAATGCTGACTGGAGGAATCCATCTCGATGGGTTTATGGATAGTATGGATGGTTTATTATCCGCTCGAAGCCCAGAGAGAATCTTGGAAATCATGAAGGATAGCAGAGTTGGAGCCCACGCCTCCATGGCTCTTGTAGGCTTACTACTCCTGAAATTCGCCTTACTTGCTAGCCTAACCCCCTCAATGTTATCCATTCTTATTGTGATGCCTCTGCTCTCGCGCTGGGTCTTCCAGATTGGGGCTATCGGGTTTCCTTATGCCCGCTCCCAAGGGCTTGGCAAAGGATTACATGAAGCAACCCATTGGATCCCTTTCCTACTCAGTGGAGGCGTAATCTGTGGGATTTCCTTTTTCCTCCTGGGATTAGCCGGACCGCTCGCCTTAGGGGTATCCGTCCTCACGATAACCGTAATGGCCTCTAGAATTTCCTCCCTTCTAGGGGGCTTGACTGGCGATCTATACGGAGCTTTTATTGAATTTTCAGAAGTTATATGCTTGTTAGTAGCTTTTCCTTTTCTTGTCTAAATCTCTAAAAAAAAGAGCGTAAGGTTAATGAACTATTGTTCAACTACCTTACGCTTTTTTATTAACAAAAAACATGCACATTACCACTCCCATTCTGCCAAGAAACTAAACAGGCAATTATTTTTAATATTATGGTTGTTCTTAGTATCATGTAACGGGTATCTTGGTATAAATGTACAATGATACGCTTTTAAGGTAGACTATAGATAATTGACATTCCTCGGTAATTTTAATAAGCATCGAAAGGGTGAGTCCTGCTGACAAATTTCATTCTAACTTTTTCTCTGTACGCATTTGCAGGCTGGGTTATGGAGAGCATATACCGTTCGTGCCAACAACGAAGGATTGTAAACCCAGGATTTCTTATTGGGCCCTTCCTTCCGATTTACGGATTTTTCACGACGATGGTGATTTGGTTTTCTGGGCTATTAGGTAACTTCACTTGGCCATGGTTGTTTGCTTGGTTTGTCTTTTTAAGTACCTTGCTAGAGTATGTAGCAGGTTGGTTTTTCGAACGTTTCTTTCACTTACAACTTTGGGACTATCATTCAATACCCTTCAATCTTCATGGACGGATTGCTCTTCCCTTTAGCTTGCTCTGGGGAATCTTAGGGCTTGTGTTTTATCTCATCATACATCCGATGGTTGAAATCCAAATGCAACATATCCCTACTACCGTCCGTTCTATTTTAGCTATCATCTTGACCGCCTATGTCATTTGGGATCTTATTCGCTCTACCCTATTGCTTCGTCGCTTAGAACACTTCGTGTCCGTATTTCAAGAACGATATGAACGATTGGAACTTCCGTCTTTCCATATAGCCTGTTCTCCGTTTTACCGCCTCCTGCATACCTATCCGAAAATGCGCCATACTGTAAACGAGAAAATGGCTTTATTGTATGCCAAGCAAGAGGCACTTGAACACTTCTTAAAACTCCAACGCAAAAAAATCTATAATCCCAATGGGGAAAACGACTCCCACTCGCTTGACTAGGAGGGTGAAACAATTGGATTTATCCGAGCACGTCGAGGACATTCTAAATCATGAAGAGTACCAACAGTTAGCCTTATTTACCCATCATCGGCCCTTCACTACTCTTGAACACTCTATCCGGGTTGCCCAGATAGCCTACAACTGGTCCATACGCCTCGAAAAAAAGGTTAATTTGGATACACGTGCGATCACTAGGGGGGCCCTCCTTCACGACTTTTTCCTGTATGATTGGCATCAGCTCAGGCCAGACGGATCACGTTGGCATGGTTTTCGTCATCCCCGTATTGCTTGCCAGAATGCGGAGCGTTGTTTTGACCTAAGCGAAAAGGAAAAAGACATTATTTTAAGTCATATGTGGCCACTTACCCTCCGCTTGCCCCGAAGCCGAGAGGCCTTTCTCGTCATGTTTGCAGATAAGATGGCCTCAATCCAAGAGTTTCGCTTTAAATTTAAGCGTCATCTCCCACCCTCCGAACGATATACTTCTCTTCGCTTTAAAAAACATAAGTAAAGAAAATCTCGGCTTGTAGTCAGTTAAGTGTTGACACTTAGGATACCCATAAACTATATAGAACTGAGAACGGCATGCGTTGTAAAGCATGCCGTTCTTAAGGAAGGTGACCCCTTGACCAAAAAATACTTTTCATTTCTGACCTTGTTGGTCTCTCTCACTTTTGTAATTTTACTTTATCCAAAATTCCAGAATCCCACTACTTTTCAAATATTTGTCCTACAGTGGGGATGGATTAGTATCTTGGTTGACTTATTTATTATAACGCTTCTGGCACTTTTTCCAGTAGTACCCTTTGCCTTAATTGCCGGGGTTAATACCCTTATTTTCGGTTGGGTTGGGGGTTTTCTGCTCTCTCTTGGCGGGAGTTTATTAGGTGCCTCTTTAGGTTTTTGGCTAGCCCGTACACTAGGACAAGAATGGGCTCAGCCAAAGATAGGGAAGCTGGGGAAATGGGGTACTTTCATTGAAGGAAGTAGCTTTTCCATAATCCTGCTCTCTCGACTCATTCCGATTCTTCCCTCTAGCGCAGTGAATTATACAGCTGGTTTATCCAGGATGACCTTTACGACGTTTTTACTCGCCTCACTTATTGGTAAAATCCCCATGATTGTTTGGGAATCTTGGATAGGGCATGATTTTTGGCAGGTATCCGAAAATCCAAGTCGCTTCTTGCTAGCCTTAGTAATCGGTGCTCTCCTCTTTGGCTTAACTGGCCTCTATTGTTATTGTTCAGTAAAACGCTTCAAAAATCTGCCATGGAATCTAGATAAATGAACTGGTTCAGCTAAAGCTGAACATTGATTAGAAAACTTGGCTGGCGCCCGAAGACACTGTCTTCGCACATATTAGCCTTCTTGCAGCCGCAGGCGCAGGTGGCCGCCATAGTTGCACTTATGCTTCAGACGACGAAGACACCGTCTTCGCACGGGTTAACCTACTTGCAGCACTGTCTTCGCACGTATTAGCCTTCTTGCAGTATGCAACGAAAAGTTATACTTTCTGACTAGTATAAGAATAGAATACTATATTAGTACCGAGCAAACGCTTTAGCAATTATCCTATACCCCGCTGCATTGGGATGTGCATGATCCTCTCCGATAAACAACGATTCTTTCCCTTTTATCTCACGATCTAAATTTACAACCACAAATCCATAACGTTTCGCCCACATGATATACATTGCATTAGTATTGTCAATAATTCCTTGAACCTGTGCGTAATAATGGATATAGGGTCCCGCTGGCAAGGGATTATAAAGGGTGGCCACTTTGACCGTTGCCAGCGGATTGAGATGCCTAACCTCTTGTCCAATTTGTACAAGGGTTTTACTCATATTGCCTCGGATAATGGGTAACTGAGATGTTTTAATGGGGTGATTGGAATTTCCGATAAGACGAAGCAAATCATTGGAGCCAATCGTTAGTGTGATTAAGGAAGCCTGAGATACTGAATGACGAAAGACTCGATTTGTTTTTAATAGATTAAGCAAACCACTTGTTGTTAACCCGTTTACGCCTAAATTGAGCATGCTTAAATCTGGATTATGCCTTCTAAGAAAATTGGCATATACATTTGGAAAAGAGAAAGGGCTTTCCACGCCATACCCTGCAGTTATTGAATCACCCAGAGCCAGATATAACTTCATTAATAGTCACCACCTTCAATGCATCAATCGAATTATTATAAGGTATGTTTACTTTTTCTTCTCTGTCACGCCCTTAAGAATAAACCTCAAAATTTATGGGAAGATAATCGAAAAGCATTGAATGGTGTTGATCTGATGAATAAGACTTGGGAACTCATAAAAAAAGGGAACTCTTCATCCTTATACGCGGCACTAGGTAACCTTTTCCTAGTCGTTTTCAAAGGAATAGCTGCTTTCTTAAGTGGCAGCGGTGCTATGTTTGCTGAAGCAATGCACTCAGGTGCCGATGCTGTTAACCAAATTTTTGTTTTTATGGGCAGCATTCTTGCGGAAGGAAAACCGACTCCCCGTTTTCCGTCCGGCTTCGGACGTCTGATCAATGTATTCTGTATGGGGGCTGTGATCGTCATAACCCTTATGGCCTATGAAACCATTTTAGAAGGAATTCAGTTGATCCAACATCCTGTATCCATCGCGAGCCTGTGGCTCATTATTTTTAGTCTAGGTACCTCTATGACTATTGACGGATATGTCTTATCTAAGGCTATGCGTGAAATTATTAGAGAAACACGGACGGAAGGAACGGGATTTAACCTAATCTCAACTGCTCTTAAAAATGTAACACGCGCCTCTCCAGCAACTCGCCTCGTCTTTTACGAAGATCTTGTCGCCACATCGGGAGCAATACTGGCCCTTGGAGCAATCCTAATAACACGGTTTACTCCGATCAAGGTGTTAGATGGTATTGCTGCCATCATCATCGGATTGTCCATGGGGGGAGTAGCCTTTCGAGTTGGATATGATAACATGGTCGGATTGATCGGCGTGTCCGCTCCTAAGGAAGTTGAAGACAAAGTTTCGCAAATTATCTTCTCTGATCCAGAAGTTACAGATATCAATAAAATGCGTATACTTCAAGAGGGACGTTTTTATCATGTCGAAAGCTACATTGAACTGCATCCAGGATTAACCTTGGCAGAGGCTGACAGTATTAAGTCGAGGATTCGTGATCAGTTATTAGCTTCTAAGGATGTCACAGACGTTACCTTAGGAATCATCGAGGATACCGGGGTACAAGATTGGCCTATCACGTAGAACTATTATACTTATACATATCATGAGAGATACCTCAAATGAAAAGAGATATCTCTCATGATATGTATAAGTATTTAATAATATGGCCCAAACGACTTAATGAATTCTTACTTCATTTTCATTGTTATACAACGCTTCTCCTGTCAGAGTATCACTCTGTTTCAACATTACACTTTGATTATTAGCCTCCGCTTGTTTTTCACTACCATAGGGGAAAACCGAGCGATCCGCTAGAAAAATCATGGTTGCCGTCGAAGCAAAGCCATAGACCAGATTATCAATTAACGTAGTAAAATGCGTTCTGGTTGAATAAGTCTTTGCTCTAAATACTCCGTACCTTAACCCAAAGGAGTATAGAATTTCCCATGTAAAAGTACCATAGACCGCTCCTTTAAAAAAGAAGTTATCTTTCCCTGTTTTCTTTAAGATAGTGAATAAGGGTATACCGACAATTGAGCCCGTTACAAGGTGTAGTACCTGCCCTAGAATTCGGTTCTCCCTAAACATTAACCTAAAAGGTTTCATCAAAACAGATCCGGCATACTGAGCGTAAGTTTTTTCGCTTAATCCCATTTTCTTGAACATCAGATTGCTTAAATCCATGGCGATCGTCCCCATTAATCCACCCAAGAAACCAATAGGTATAGAGTCTTTCATTTTCTTTCCGACACTCAGAAATTTGGCAACCTGATCAAGGTTATCTAATAGCTTCATAATACTTATCCCCTTTCAAAATATACCACTTAGTTTTTGCAAATAAGTGAAAACTATTTGAAAGGAAGCAAGTTAATATATACCAAGCTTACCAAACCACGACCAAAGCATAAAGCGAACTCGTTCAACTAAAGTTGAACATCGAGTCTTCGGTGACGATAGTCTTCTGTGGAGAGTATCGCCGTAGCCGCTGATCCCAAAAGTACACTCAGCGGCGAAGGATGGACTCTACCCCCACCGAAGCAGAATAAGGTGTAAGACTCCCACTTGAAGTGGGAGTCTTATGATCTGGATAACAAACAAATATTTGCTATTCCTTGTTATGCCCTCTGACAGGATTCATAACCCCGTATCATACATATATGTACGGGTTAAGGGCAATGAATTATTTACTCCCTTAGTAAATAAGAACTGATGAAGATCAATATTACCACAATGGAAAGAAGCAGCGCAGGAATTGAGATAGAGACGCCACATCCTAATAAAGGTTTCATCTTGCATCTCTCGGATTGATGGGAGGGCCTTTTCAAAATTACAGGCCCAGTGTTCCAAGGTTCGAGTGTAGTGTTCTCGAAGGCTTTCTAGGTCAATTAAATAAAATGAGTTTGTAGCCATATGAGAAATCAGTTCATGAACTGCGGGAATATATCCGCCTGGGAAGATATACTTACTGATCCAGCTATTAGTCCGCGATTCTTCATATCCTGTAATGCAATGTAAGAGAGATACTCCACCTTCATTCAAGAGAGTTTTTACAGCAGTAAAATACTCCTCAAGGTGTTCCTTACCTACGTGTTCGAGCATCCCAACGCTTACCACCCTGTCAAACGTTCTTTCCTTTAATTCCCTATAGTCAATGAGCTGCACCTCAACCAGATCCTGCAACCCTTCATTTTGAATCCGTTCAAGGACTTTAGCATATTGCTCGGAACTAAGCGTTATACCCAGAGCTTTAACCTGATAAGTTTTAGCGGCTTCCAGAATAAGTTCTCCCCATCCACAACCGATATCGAGTAAGCTTTGTCCAGGATGTAAATTAAGCTTGCTGAGAATATGGGCGACTTTGTTCTTTTGTGCCTGAACCAAGGTATCTTCTGGTGACTTAAAATACGCACAGGAATACGTCATGGTCTCATCTAACCATAAACGGTAAAAATCATTTCCGATATCGTAGTGAAATTGAACATTCTCTTTACTCTTTTGCGTCGTATTAGAAAACATATTAAACAATTTAACATAAGCCTTTTTCTGACGAAGAAAGCCGTCCTGCCTGTTATAGAGTGATTCAATAACTCTTTGTACACTTCCATCGATTTCAATCATCTTTTGCATATATGCTTCGCCAAAGGCCAAGGATGGATCATTGATAATCTTCGTTTTGGCAATTGGTTCGTTGAAATCAATCCGAAACTGGGCCTCCCCTCCACCATAGTTTACTACTTCTCCATCCCAAAACTTAACTTCACAAGGATCAGCAAAAAGATCTTTCATGAGATTCTGGTAAAATGCTTTGTTAATGTTCATTTCTAAACCTCCCTAATATATGGGTTTTTTATTACATTTTTCATAGGCTTTGCATTAAATTTCACAACTTTAAAACAATATAACCCAATAAAATGACGGGTTATCCTTGTTCCTGCATTTTTATCTCCTTATGATTAGAGCTTCGGGAAAAACCTAATCTAATTATAAGCATTTTATTATTATTTTAACAGGAATAATAAGGAATATCTGTAGTTGTAAGTCAATTTTCCGTTAGTTTCTCTTAAATACAGACCGACCTATACGTTGAAAAGCTTAATGCACAGCTAATGACTTTATATGTTAATTAGAACTTATGATGATATACCTGTAATCTTTTTGGTTTGGGATAATTAAGAAAAAATATGAAAGAAACATGATAATAATGCCTAAAAGCTATGCACTCATCGGCTAAAAAATTTCATTACATGTCTTTTGACTCATCCCTAATTCCTCAGTGTTATTATCAGGCTTAATACTATAAAAAGACTCCTTGCTATAGTATATCCGGCATGACCTGGGAAAAACGCGGAACTGTGGATAAAAAAGCAAATGCCAAATGTCGATAGCACTATTATAGAGCAATTATAAAACTTCCGTCAATAACGGCCAAAAGACTAGTTATAGAGCTCCTAACTCAAGATTGCTCTCAATCATTTATTTGTTTAAACTTATCAACCAAATCTCTGCAGGTACCGATCCATATCTTATCTGTCTGGGTGATATGGCTTAATACATCTTCCAATATCTTAATTTTTCCCGGGGAACCGATAGTCTGAGGCGTAAATTGAGCCACATAGGCTAAACCATACCGATAATAACCATCAAATTCTCTTTGATAGGTTCTGGTTACCTGGTAATAACTCGATACGCGGCCTTGCCCTATTGGAAAAGCTGGCCCATAGTTAAATGCAAAATAGGGGAAATCGTGGAGCTCCCAATGCATAGGGATTTCTGTAATTGGTCCATTTTCTAAGGAAATCGTGTATGGTCGATCGTCTCCATATAATGAGCTTGAATATTTAAAACCACATTGTTTTGCCAGCTTTAAGGTTTCCAACGTTAATTCGCCCTCGGGTGCCCTAAAACCAACCGGAGTAATGCCACTAATTTTCTCAAGAGCCTCTTTAGCTTTTTCCATCTCTTCAACCTGCTGATCCGCTGTCAAAAGGTGCATGCTGGTATGCGTATGGCCATGAACAGCTAATTCATGCTTATAACCTATGATCTTTTCGATTGCTTCCGGATAATTCTCGGCGACTTTTCCAGGAATGAAGAAAGTCGTTTTAATCTTGTATTCCTCAAAAGTACTCAGCACACGGTCCAAACCACGCTTAATACCATATTCACCCATAGATAGAGTCTTTGGTCGGGTTATGCTATCCGGAAACATGCCGAGCCAAAACTGATCGGCATCTAAATTAACAGTTAATAATGCCACACATCGTGCGTCATTAGGCCAACTTACAATATCCTCCATAAATATCCTCCTAATAATTTGCCCGCCACCATTTAGCAATTTCCTCACCTGTTGCAAACCAGATATCCTTATTTAACTTCATATGCTGTAACAGGTGTTCTAACATCAAGAGCCTTCCCGGTTTGCCAATAATTTGAGGGTGCATTAAAAGCACAAAACACAAGCCAAATTTATAATAGCCATCGAATTCCTGCTTGAAATTATTGTATACCTGTTCAATGCCGGAGATGCGATCTTGTCCAGCTGGCTCAGCGGGAAAAATATTATACCCAAATTGTACGAAATCGTCCAAATCCCATTTGGGTGCTATCTCAATAAAGTCCGTAACCTGTCCGTCAATCACTGTCCGATACGGTCTATCGTCGCCCCGCATGGAGCTCGAATACATAAAACCTAATTCATTTAACAAACCGGCCGTCTCTCTGGACCAGTCTCCGGAAGGTGTGCGATAACCTCTTGCTTTTTTACCGATGACTTGCTGGAAAATATCTTGGCTATGTAAAATAATAGCTTTTTGTTCATCTCTGGTTAAGTCAATAAACCGCTCATGGCGATAGCCATGATGTCCTATCTCATGACCAGCATGATCAATAGATTTCAGCAATTCTGGGTTTTCTTCTACAACCTTCGCCGGTGTAAAAAAAGTTGCCTGTAAATGATATTTATCCAGCAAGTCCAAAATGCGAGGGACAGATCGTTTGGGACCATAATTACCAATTGAAGTAGAGCGAATGAAATTTTCTCCGCCAGCATAGCTGCGATTTCCATTTGCCCATATTGTATCTCCGTCAAGATCGAAGCTCAACATCACGGCACACTTGGCATGATCAGGCCATTTGATTTTTTCGTAGGTTTCTGTCATTTATTTTCACCTCAATTAATGAAAGCATTTATTCCATAAATAATACTTTTAAGGTTCAGACGAAGCGTATCTTCACCTGAACCTTAAAAATTATAATACCTTATCTAAGAACTGTCGTGCTCGGTCCGATTTAGGACTGCTGAAAAATTCCTTGGGTGTGGCTACTTCGGCAAGCCGCCCTTCATCTAAAAAGCAGATCATGTCAGCAACCTCCCGCGCAAAGCCCATTTCGTGGGTCACTAAAACCATAGTGATTCCTGTATGAGCAAGGGACTTTATAACCTCCAAAACCTCTTTGACCATTTCGGGGTCGAGAGCGGAAGTCGGTTCATCAAACAGCAATATGTCCGGTTTCATAGCCAGTGCACGGGCTATTGCAACCCTTTGCTTTTGACCGCCTGATAATTTGCTGGGGTACTCATAAGTTTTATCTTTCAAACCTACTCTTTCCAGCAATTCAAAAGCTTGCTTTTCTGCTTCTTTCTGTGAGATTTTATTCACAACCATCGGTGCATAGATCATATTCCTAAGTACCGTCATATGCGGAAACAGATTAAAATGTTGAAACACCATGCCTATATTTTTACGCATTTTCTGAACATCCGTATCTTTCGCTACTGTTTCAATCCCATTAATATAAATTTTCCCGCTGGTTGGGATCTCCAATAAGTTTATACAGCGAAGCAACGTTGACTTACCGGAGCCCGAGGGACCGATAACAGCTACAACCTCGCCCATATTTATTTCTAAAGAAATATTTCTTAATACTTCCAAATCTTTAAACTTTTTGGAGACATTTTGAATTTTAATCACTCACCCTGGCCCTCCTCTCCAGATAACTGCCGATGACTGTCAGTACCATAACCATTACATAATACACCAATGCCGCCGCAATAAAGGCTTCAAAAGCGCGAAATGTTTTAGCTTGTACCTGCTGAGCCCAGCGCAAGGTATCCCCTACGCCGATTATTGCAACCAAACTGGAATCCTTCAGGAGAGAAATACTCTCATTAACCAAAGATGGTAATATATTCTTTAATGCCTGCGGTAAAATAATGTCTTTCATAATATGAAGTTTGGAAACGCCCAAAGCCATGGCTGCTTCTCTTTGACCTTTATCCACAGACAAGATACCACCGCGGATCGATTCGGAAATATAAGCTGCGGAATTAAGGCCAAAGGCCAGCACGCCAGCCTGTAAAGCGCTGATATTGTAACCCGTTAACTGGGGTGTTGCAAAATAGATTAACATTAGTTGAACTAAAAGTGGTGTCCCTCTAAAGAAAGAAGTATAAGCCTTACCAAACCAGGCCAATGGCTTAAATGGTGATATCTTAATTAATGACAGGAGCACACCCCAAACAAAGCCAAGAATTGTAGACCAAACTGTAAATTTTATGGTCATTATTATTCCGTTTTTCAACAAAGGCAAGTATGGAACAATACGACTATAATCTAAATCCATATGTTTGTGCCCCTTTTAAAATACTATTTCTGCGAAACGTAATTCTCACCCAACCATTTGGTTAGGATTTCATCCATTTTCCCATCTTTCTTCATTTCGGCTAAAATCTGATTAATTTGATCCTTATAAGGAGAATTTTTAGGCATTGCGATTGCATAACTATCCTCAGCAACCATTTCCACCGGTAATAAATTTAATTCCAAGTTCTTATTCTCTTTCATAAATTCAATCGCTTGTGAACCGTCAAAAATACCTGCATCAACACGTTTGTTCACAATTTCTTGAACAACAAGGGGGGTATTGTCCAGTTCAACAACTGTTGCACCTTTAACAGAAGCCGCCTGATTAGCATAAGTTGTTCCCAGGGATACACCAATTTTTTTGCCTTCCAACGACTGCAAAGCTTTATAACCAGAATCTTTTATAGAAAGGATCCCTGTTTGAGGATAAAAATATGGATCCGAAAAGTCGATAACCTCTAAACGTTCAGCCGTGGGTGAAATACCTGATATACACAGATCTGCACGTCCTGAGCTAATAGCCGTGACTAGACCGTTAAATGCCATATCATTAATATCAATTTTTACATTTAGTTTTTCGGCAATGTAATTGGCAATATCCATATCTATGCCGACAAATTCTTGATTACCCTTATCATCTACTTGAATAGACTCAAATGGAGGAAATGTCGCGTTAATTGCCATAATTAAAGTTTTTTGAGGTTCTTCGGTTGCCTTATCTACCGGAGTCTGTGTTTGACTGCTACAGCCTGTTACTAGCGTAATAGCCAACATAGCGATAAGTAAGAGACTGAATATTTTACTTTTCTTCATTATTAGTTACCTCTTTCCTCGTTATATAATTTTTTTCATTAATAGTTACCTCTCCAGCAATCCAAGCTCTGATACCTGCTGGTGGGCTCTGATAGGCCTTTTTGCTATGACTCAGTCCTTGTCTAATTAAACTTTCCATCATCAATAATGCCGCTTTGGCCGGATCAATAACTGGTATCCTAATCCGATCTGAAACTGCATCTGCCATTCCCAATAATGACAAACACCCTAGAATAAGTACTTGAGCACCATCCTCCTCAACACAGCGTCTGCCCTCCCGGGCTAAACAATCAATTGTTCTATTCATATCCTCCCTGATATTACTTAGGTTTAAATCAACAGACCGAATTGAGCAAAGTCTTTCAGGATCGACGCCTGTAGTGTAAATAAATTCTTTCTTCTCAGGAATTCTCCGGGACGAAGTTGTCAACAATGAATAATTATAGCCCAAACTAGCCGCTGTCAAAAAAGCAGCTTGTCCACCTCCCAATACAGGAATTCTGACGGTTTCTCTACAAGCTACGATAGCGGGATCGCTCATGCAATACAGAATAATCCCATCAAAGCCGTCTTGTTCTGCTTTAATCGCTTGTTGGATAATTTCTGCAGCAGCTAGTGCGACATCTAAAGCAGAATCGATACAAACCGTGCTATTCCTCAAACAATCCATGGACAATTCTACTGTTTCTCCGACAACTTCATTTAAAATATTGATCCTTTCCTGTATTTGTTCCGTGGTCATACCATAATCAGGGTTAATTATTTTAATCCGCAACCTGTCCATATCCCCTTTGATTAAAGAATAATTTACCAAACAATTATACATTTATACATTTCCTTTGTACATAGTATAACTAAATATTGTGGCAAACACTGGATACTGCAAGAAATATTCGTGCTGATTTACATCAACACCCCAACTTGGTTCTGTAACTACCCCCTACGTTATAGAATGCTTTCATAAAAAATTCATATATTTACATTTCACAATCTGCTTGATATACTATCAAATATAAGCAAATTGGAAATGCAATGATAAGGAGGAGTACATACTCCTGATATTTCAGAGAGAAGATGGACGGTGCGAATCTTCATGGAGGAAGTATGGAAGTAGCCTTTGAGCAGTGAACCGAACGAGAGAAATCTTAAGTAGACTTCAACGGAGTTTTCCACCGTTACAAGGAAAGCGGTATCGAAAGAAGTATTCGTGCTGATTTACATCAGTACACTATTTGTTTTCCGTACTGACAGAGTGCAGAGATATTATCTCTGAATTTAGGTGGTAACACGGAAGTATTTTCGCCCTAAGCTAAAGTAAAATTTAGCTTAGGGTTTTTTAGTTGCATTTAAAAATTAAATCAAGGAGGTAATCAAACTATGAACCAAGTGAGAGGCAGCAGTTTATTAGTAAAAGCTTTACTGGAAGAAGGGGTCGATACAGTCTTTGGGTATCCGGGAGCAATGATAACAGATGTCTTCGATGAACTTTATCAGCAAGATGCCATCAAGGTTGTCTTGCCGCGACATGAGCAAGCGCTCGTTCATGAGGCAGATGGTTATGCACGTTCTACCGGTAAAGTAGGTGTTTGCATGGTAACCAGTGGGCCAGGAGCAACTAACACTGTCACTGGATTAGCAACTGCTTATTATGACAGTGTGCCCCTGGTTTGCTTTTCAGGGCAGGTTACCTCTAGCCTGATTGGCAATGATGCCTTTCAAGAAGCTGATATAATCGGTATTACCAGAAGCATCTGCAAATATGGTGTCATCCTTCGTGATCGCAAGGATTTAGGCAAGATAATCAAGCAAGCCTTCTATATTGCCCGAACTGGGAAGCCCGGTCCGGTAATCATCGATCTGCCGAAGGATATTATGGCTGAGTTTGGAAGTGATGAATATCCTGCTAATGTAAGTATCAGAGGGTATAAGCCAAGTACCGGAGTACACCTGGGCCAGCTTAAAAAGGCCGTGGACTTGCTCAATGCTTCGAAAAAACCGATTTTCCTGATAGGTGGCGGTGTCAATTTAGCGGGAGCCCACGAGGAACTTACCAGGCTTGTAGAACTAACCCAGATCCCTGTAGTGACAACCATTATGGGAAAAGGAAGTATTGATACTAAACATCCCCTCTATTTCGGAAATATTGGCATGCATGGCAGTTATGCAGCGAATATGGCCATTACAGAATGTGATGTGCTCTATTCCATAGGAACCAGATTTAGCGATCGAATTACCAGCAAAATAAGCGATTTTGCTCCCCATGCTAAAATCGTTCACATTGACATTGATGCGGCCTCAATTTCCAGAAATATTAAGGTCGATATACCCATTGTCGCTGACGCCAAAGAAGCTATTGGAGCCATGCTGAACTATGTCACAGAGTGCGCTGCAACGGAATGGGTAAAGCAGCTGAAAACCTGGCAAGAACTACACCCGCTGAGGATGGAGCCCAATGAAGGTCTTATCGCCAAAAAAATCATCGATTATATTAATGAAAACTTCAAGGACTCCATCATCGTTACTGATGTAGGACAACACCAGATGTGGACAACTCAGTATTTAGAGTTAAATAAGCATAGGAAGCTGTTAACTTCAGGAGGCATGGGAACAATGGGTTACGGATTCCCTGCTGCCATTGGCGCGAAACTAGGCAATGAGGACAAAACCGTGATTTGTATTTCCGGCGACGGAGGAATGCAAATGAACATTCAAGAGATGGCTACTGCCGTAGCAGAGGAGTTGCCTGTGATTGTATGCATTTTCAACAACAGCTATCTGGGAATGGTACGGCAAGTTCAAACCTTCTTTTACGATAAGCATTATGCCAATGTATGTACAAGGCGCAGAAAAACCTGTGTTTTAAGATGCAGTGGTCCGAGCCAGCAATGTCCTGTCTATTCACCCGATTTTGTCGCCTTAGCTAAGAGTTACGGAGCATACGGCACGCGGGTAACAACCGAAGCCGAAATCGGAGCCGCTTTTGAACAAGCTGTTTTGAACAGTAAGACTCCTACGATCATCGAATTTATCATAAACTGTGACGATCTCGTTCTGCCGATGGTACCGGTCGGGAAACCACTGCCTGATATGATTTTAGAATACTAGGAGGAGGGAAAGAGCATGCAACAACGCTGGATTTCGCTGTATGTGGAAAATGATATTGGTGTCTTGGCCAAGGTTTCGGGCTTGTTTTCCGGAAAAGCCTATAATTTAGAAAGTCTCACTGTGGGAACAACAGAGGACGAAACAGTATCAAGAATGACCATCAGATTAAGGAGTGATGATTCGACTTTTGAACAGATAAAGAAACAATTAAATCGATGTGTAGAAGTAATCAAAGTGATAGATTTTACTAATAATTCTATTCACATGAAGGAATTGCTTTTTGTAAAAATTAAGAAATGCTCTAAAAGTGATATGGATGATTTATTTAGGATTGCAGAAGTCTTTCATGTTTCAATCATAGATTGCGATAGGGACAGTGTAATATTAGAGTGTGTGCAAACGGAGAATAAGAACAATGATATGATTAATTTGTTAAGCGACAGTTTTAAAAACATTGAAGTGGTAAGAGGTGGAAGTGTTGCAATAGAATCAATAAGTATGACAGAGCGCTAAAGAAGGATAAAGCCACAGCCGGCCTGGGACTGAAAATTTGCTGCGCCTCTAAGACGGTTATTTCTGTCTAGTTATAATTTATCAGTCGATTTCCTAATGTATATAATTCTAAACATGGTTCAATTTCTGTTTTATAACTTTTGTCATTTATAAGCAAAAATGTCCCAGCCGGCTCAACTTGAACTATACTCCCATCGTTCATCTTCAGAATAAATCTCACAAGCTGTCTATCGCCTTCTCTGCCTGTATCATCCTCCTTATATATAACCACAGAATTCAAGGTATCTACGAGTAATTGAATTTTAAATTCATCCTGAATTTCTGTTGTTTTTCCAGGCGGAGTAACAGATAAACTGACATCAACCAGATCATTTCTGGTTAAATCCTTAAATGGCCTTTTACCAAAACCATTTCCAAATATTAATACGACCAGAACTATTATCACAACAATAGTTACTCTGTTCCTCATAGAAAAACTCCTTATCACTAATACGCTTTATATTTTAAGTCTTCATAAAAATTAGCAATGGTTGCATTATAATAAGGCATTAAATAGAGAAAACCAATACCAAATGTGAAAATCCCAAGTAAAAACCAACCGATAAAACTTAGCCATAAGAAAAATAATCTCGCCTTATGTCCATACATCATTTTTTTACTTAATTCTATAGTTTCCAAAGGCTTAAGTTCCGGGTTATCCTTCATTATGTAATATGCCATGGAATATCTTAAAATTGCAATAATTCCTGGAATAACGAGAAGCACAAACCAGAGGATAGTAAAGAGCATTATTAAGAAGTTTAGGACAAAGTTTTTTATGAAATAGCGAAACCCGCTAAATAGTTCACTGAAATTGGACTCTTGATTCCTTGCTAATTTCAAGAAGAACGATGCTAATCCAAAATTTATTGGTCCGCCGATAATGAATGCAATCAAAGAAAACATAGGGTTTGAGTCCTTTACCACAGTTTTTACAAACTCTTCGTTACGCCATACATATTCAACGGTTTCTTTACCGCTATTTCCTGTTAAAGCATCAGTTAACAGCCATGCAACAACAGAAACAATAATTGCTATAAGCCATTTTCCGCTTAAATTTTCCCGCGCTAAAAATTTGAGTTCCGCGCTACTTTTCATTTGATTTCCTCCAAATATTATTTAATCCAACCAATATGATCCTCTCGCATGACGTCTTGTGAATTCCAGAAGTCTGGTCATTACTTGGCAAAGAGGCCTTAGGCTAATCCTTTGATTGGCCTAAGGTCTCTTTGCTGTTTCCATACATCAGATTATGTGACTTCTTGCTTGGTACGATTCTTCCCTATCCTCTATCCAAACGTTCAGCCCGATAGTATTCGTTAAGAGAGTGCGCTTCGCGATACTCTCCACAGGGGTCACTGGAAGCTTTCGTTACCGAAGTCTCGATGTTCAACTGTAGTTGAACGAGTAGTTCACTTGACGACGATAAGGAGTTCTCCGGCCTTAACCTGCTGTCCTTCCTTGATATTCACTGAGCTGACAATCCCTGCAATAGAACTCGTTATCCTTGTTTCCATTTTCATGGCTTCGACAACCGCTAGTGGCTGGTTCTCTGTTACCTTGTCCCCTTCTTTAACCATCAACATCACGACAGTCCCTGGGATAGGGGATCCGATCTCATTCTTATTGTCAGGGTCTGCCATCTCCGTCAAACTGTATTCTCCCGACTGGCTAAGCAGGTTGATGTTGCTCCAGTTCTTGTCCTTGATTTTAATTTCTCTTCTGTTCCTGTTGACTTCAAACACTAGAGTTCTGTATCCATCCAGATCCGGCTTCTCAATGGAGCGGAGCTTGATCATTAGACTTCTACCTTCAGCGACCTCAGCTTCGATGATTTCTCCTTCGGTAAGGGCATGGAAGAACACGTCGCTTCCGAGCCTGCTCAGGTCTCCGTATTCGGTTACAAATTTCAAAAATCCTTCAAAGACTTCCGGATACAGGGCATAGCTCAGGATATCCTTTTTAGTTGGTTCAAATTCAAATTTATCTCTCAGGTGCATAGCGATACTGTTAAAATCCTCATCTGGGAGCAGTTCGCCCGGACGCTCGGTAATCGGTTTTTCTCCCTTCAGTACCAGCTTCTGGAGCTTCTCCGGGAATCCTCCCATGGGCTGTCCCATCATACCCTTGAAATATGAAACAACTGAATCAGGAAAGGCCATCTTCTCTGCTTTCTCGTAAATATTCTCCGGGGTAAGGTGATTCTGGACCATAAATATGGCGAAGTCCCCTACAACTTTCGAGGACGGAGTGACTTTCACGATATCCCCCAACATCTCGTTAACGTTCTTGTACATTTCCTTGATTTCGGTGAACTTATGACCGAGACCGAAACTTTCCACTTGAGGCTTAAGGTTGGAGTACTGCCCTCCGGGAATCTCATACATGTATATTTCAGCGGATCCCGATTTCAGGCCTGACTCGTACTTGCCGTATACTGGGCGGACCGCTTCCCAGTAGTCAGATACCTTTTGGATTCCCTTCAGATCAATGCTTGGATCCCTTTCCATATTTTTAAGCGCAGCAACAATAGAATTCATGGCTGGTTGGCTTGTTAAACCTGACATACTATTGAAGGCAGTGTCCACAATATCTACCCCCGCTTCCACAGCCATAAGCACCGTTGCCACCCCATTACCTGTGGTATCGTGGGTATGAAGATGGATGGGAATTCCGATCTCGTTTTTCAAGGCACTGACCAGCTTGTAAGCTGCATGGGGTTTCAAAAGAGCCGACATATCTTTTATGCCCAGAATATGGGCTCCGGTCTTTTCTATCTCTTTCGCAAGCTTGATATAGTAATCCAGATTATATTTTTCCTTCTTGCTGTCGAGGATATCCCCGGTATAACAGATGCAGGCTTCAGCAACCTTCCCGCTCTTTAATACTTCTTCAATAGAAATCTCCATACCCCTCAGCTCATTTAAGGAGTCGAAGATTCTGAAGACATCCATGCCTGCGACTGCCGACTCTTTAATGAATTCCCGGATGACATTGTCAGGATAGTTTTTATAGCCTACCCCATTCGCTCCTCTTATGAGCATCTGGAACAGGATGTTCGGGACTCTTTTCCGCAGTTCCTCAAGCCTTGCCCACGGAGACTCCTTGAGGAACCTGAAGGCCACGTCAAATGTCGCGCCCCCCCACATTTCAAGAGAAAATAAATCCTTGCCGTAGACCGAAGTCGCCTTAGCAATCTTGATCATGTCCTTAGTCCTGATCCTTGTCGCCATTAGAGACTGATGGGCATCCCGCATAGTCGTGTCTGTGAGCAACACCTTTTTCTGATCTTTTATCCAGTTGACAAGCCCCTCTGCACCTTGAGTATCAAGGATCTGCTTGGTCCCGCTCAGATCGTTCAGATTGATACCGTCGATTGGGGGTACCTTAGGGACATCGTATTGCTGCTTTATCCCCATCGTCTCGTTGACTACGACGTTTCCAAGGAATTTCAGAAGCCGACTTTCGCCATCGGTCTTATGGGTGAGCGAGATCAGATCAGGATTTTCCTCGATGAAACCGGTATGACATTCTCCGTTTAGAAACTGCGGGTGATTGAGAACGTTAATCAGAAACCCGATATTCGTCTTGACTCCTGTAATCTTCGTCTCTGTTATTGATCGAATGCACTTCTTGATGGCATCCTGGAAACTCCTGGACCAGGAGATGTTCTTAACGAGGAGGCTGTCATAATAAGGGCTAATTTCAGCCCCAGTGAATCCGTTGCCGCCGTCCAACCTGATACCGAATCCCGAACCAGTCCTGTAGGATTCGATTTTCCCTATGTCAGGAGCGAAATTAGTTGAGGGATCCTCCGTCGTGATTCTGCATTGAATGGAATACCCGTTTAGCCTGATGTCATCCTGTGAGTTTATTCCGATCTCAGGGGAATCCAAGGCGTAACCTTGGGCGATCTGAATCTGGGCCTGTACGATATCTATCCCTGTAACCATCTCTGTAACCGTGTGCTCAACTTGGATCCGTGGATTCATTTCAATGAAATAATAATCTCCCTTGGTATCTACCAGGAATTCTAAGGTTCCGGCGCTCCTGTAGTTTACAGTCTTCGCAATCTTCAGGGCATCCAGATAAATGTTATTTCTAATTTCCTGGGGAATGGAAAAGGCAGGGGTAAATTCCACGACCTTTTGGTGCCTTCTCTGAATTGAACAATCCCGTTCAAACATATGGACGATATTGCCGTACTTGTCCCCAAGAACCTGTACTTCGATATGCTTCGGTTTTTCAATGAATTTTTCCATAAAAATGTGATCAATGCCAAAGGCTTTCTTCGCCTCACTTTTAGCACTTAAGAAGGCAGACTCCAGCTCACTCTCGTCTCTAACGATCCGCATTCCCCTTCCGCCGCCTCCAGCAGCGGCCTTAAGCATCAGGGGGTAACCGCATTCTTTCGTGTTCATTCTTGCTTCAGCCACAGTTTTAACATCTTTCTCATAACCTGGGATAATCGGGACTCCGACTTCTTTGGCGACGCTCTTAGACTTGATCTTGTCTCCCAGCCAATCCATCATATCCGCCGTCGGCCCGATGAATTCGATACCTTCCTGCTCACAGCGCAGGGCAAATTCAGGGTTTTCCGACAAGAAGCCGTATCCTGGATGGATGGCATCCACGCCCTTCTTGATCGCCAGGCTGATGATCTCCTCAATATTCAGATAAGCATCGACAGGACTCTTGCCTTCGCCGATGAGATAAGCCTCATCGGCCTTGCTTCTGAAGAGAGAAAATTTATCTTCGTTAGAATATATTGCGACAGTCCTTATTCCCAGCTCATTGCAGGCTCTGAATACCCTAATGGCGATTTCGCCTCTATTGGCGACCATTACCCTTTTAAAATTACCCATAAATGTCTTCCTCCATCACTCATTTGTTACGCTCGACCTTTGCCGAGGCTTAGTACCATGTACCTAGTGAATAAATCCGAACTCCCTTCCTGTCCGAATTGTTCCTTCTATGATATAATGCAAAACCTTCAGCGAGCCAGGGTAATAATTGTTCTACACTTTTCACGTTTCTGTTATTGGAATAATAAGATGTTCAGAACTCAAGGGCTGTGATTAAGGCCCCCGTTAATCCATTTATTGAAGTACGCCAAGCTTCTTCTAATGTAGAGGTGTATTTGGTATAGTTATGAAGTTTTGCATATTTCAGAGTTCTTCCGATCAAAAATATTTGGTTAGATTCAATAATTCCAACCAGTTCCCTCATCCTATTCCCACTTCCCTCAGATAAGGTATAATTAAACACTCTTTCTTATATCTAGATTCGACACATATACCTATAAACCTCTTCGCCCAAACCACCACCGCTAAAATATATGGGTACTTATTGCCTTTAAGCTTATGGATCTCTCTCACGGAAATCCAACCTGTTAAATAAATCTCCAAAGTCTAAATCAAATTCAATATTTTTTATTACAGTACAGTTCGAGGTAACAACCCCCTATCTTATTCTTCACCTTTTTCAATAGTCACTCTTTCGTATTAACTGCTTTTACCCATCATTGCAATGTAAGTAAACATTTCCTACATTAGGTAAAACAACTAATTCCTCGCCCTCAATGAGATCTTGATTGTTGTTTCGGCCTATCCATTTGAACTTTTTTGGAGTCTGGGCGATCGCCTCTTCTACCATTAAAGCAGTGAAAAAGGCTGTTTTCCCAGATAGTTTCACGCCATGTTTTCTTAAAACGTCTAGTGCCAGATCGGTGTCAAAACGTATGCCTGTTTCAGCCAACACTTTTAAGGTTTTTTCATGTACCAATGTACAATCATTGCGAGACATAATTTTTTAACTTAGGTTTTAAAAACATAACACCCTCCTCATTTAACTATTTTTCTTCGACACAATGCTTTTGAAGAAAAGTCCTATGTTGTTAGTATTTAGTATTTAGTATAATAATACCATATATTTTACAGGGTTTTAGACACTATTATGCTAACTTTGTCGTTTCCCTTCAAAGCATGTTTTATAAATAGAAGTCAATGTTCACTTCCCCTTCCATCATTACCGACCCAGCTTATAATCCTCATATATTGTTTGGTATCATATTTAGGCTAGCTTTTACGGTAATGGAAAAGTTTCAAGTACTACTTTAATTCGGCCTTTTGTCATGGACTTTTCTATTCTGAAAAACTCTGTAAATTTCTGATCAAACCTGTTTAAATTCCTTATCACTCCAAATCTGTCACATATTACTCAATGCTCTCAAATTCATTAACGGTACACTAAATCAAAGATATCATTATATTTTGAAGGGTGACGTTTATGAAAAAGTTTATTCAAGCATTAATACTCTCAATACTTCTTACTGGATGTGGAAGTGACTCAAATCATGTTTACCCTGAATATGTTCAACCTGATTTTACCGTTGCTGGTGATGGATTCGTTCTTGATAATAACTACATAGCTGTTAAATCATATCCTTCAGAGATTATTACAATATACGATTTGACAACTCAGAAAGTCATTAGAGAAATTAACTTCCCTCAAAGAGGTCTTTACGATTTTGATCTCAGCGACAATTTGCTCGTTTGGAGTTCAACTAACGGTGATACTAATACAGATATATTTCTCTATGACATTAGATCTGGAGAGAAAAAGCAAATTACAAATGACCAAAATATTCAATCCAATCCTAAAATTGTTATTAACTATGTAGTATGGTTAGATCATAAAAATAGCGCTGATCCTTTCGATTCCCTTCGTCTTTTTATTTACGACTTGAATACTGGCAAGAAAAAAGCAATATCAACTTCTGTGTCATCAAGAACTTATTCTGCAGGATATAGTGTAGGATCAAATAAAATAATTTGGGAAACTCAGTCTCAAAGCAATGATAAAATGTTAAACATCTTAGATGTAAGTTCTAATATTAAAATCGAAATACCTTCAATCGTTGTTAATAGTTTGCATGATTTAGAAATTTCCAATGAGATCATTTATGGTATAGAATTTAAAAATACTAATTCTGACATAATTGCTTATGACTTAAATACTAAGAAAAAGAAGTATTTTGTTCGAGATAAATTCAGGCAAGAATTTGTTAAGGTCTCTGAAGACTATATTAGTTGGGTAGATGATGGGGGTGCTCGAGATAAGCAATCGACCCCTGATCTTCCAAGAATAAGCTATTTACTGTATTTAAGGAACCTTAATGATAATACCGAGCGTTGTCTAACATCAAGAGGTAATTTTAGAGGTCTAGATATGTCCAATAATTGGTTAGCTTATCAAACAACTGAAAATAGTACCGAAGAAATTAGAGTTATAAAATATAGATAGCCCGCGAAATCGACGCACAGTAATTTTTAAAGTATTTGCAAAATGTTTCCGTGCTAACTATGTATATGAAACAGAGGAGTTAATAGTATATTTAGCGGATGGATTCTTATATAATAGTCCACTTAGCTAAAAAGCGATCGGTTTCCTCTTAAGATTAGAATATCTCTTTAACACACCTTACCATCCCTGATATTAATTATTCTGTCTCCATACCCGGCAGCTTCATTAGAATGGGTTACCTGAATAATTGTTTTACCTTTTTCCCGATTAATTTTTTTCAAGAGGTTCATAACTTCGAAACCGGTCTTTGTATCCAGATTACCGATTGGCTCATCTGCTAAAATAAGGTCTGGCTCATTGATTAAGGCTCTGGCAATGGCTACCCTCTGCTGCTGACCGCCGGACAGTTCTCTTGGGGTATGATTTCTTCTGTCAGACAGGCTTACCTCCTCCAGAATTTCATCTAGTTTCCGACGATGGTCCCTTAATCTCTTGCCGTCAAGCAAAATAGGCAGCATAATGTTTTCTTCCACGTTCAAATTAGGAATTAGATTATAGAATTGAAAAATAAAGCCTATTTCTCTCCTGCGCAGGATGCTTTCCTCTTTGTCCGTCATAGCAGAAAGGTCTTTACCTTTAATTCTGACACTGCCTGCAGTGGGTTTATCAAGAGCTCCGATTAGATATAGAAGTGTACTTTTCCCCGAACCGGAAGGCCCCATTATCGAGATAAACTGCCCCTTTTCAATCTCCAAATTTACATTTTCCAGTACCTTCACCTCTACTGACCCCAGTGTAAATGTCTTATATAGACCTTTTGTCTTAAGTAGAACAGCCATTCTATCCCCCCTCCATTATCGCTTTTGCCATGATATTTCTTTCTGTTATTCATTTTTAATTAAGTCAATAATATTTCCCTTGGATGATTTAATAGCTGGACTAATCGATACTACCAGAGTAATCCCTATGCTGGTTAATATGGAAATGACCAATAAGCTCGTGGAATAGGTCATTGGAATAGGCATGTCCATGGAATCCATGATGTAAGGAAAAACAGAAATCATTAAAATTCCACCTTGAACACCTACGATTCCTCCAATTAATCCTCCTGTCATAGATTCTATAAAAATCATTATAATAATCTGTTGCTTACTCATACCAACCGAACGAAATACAGCCAGCGAAGGTTTTCTCTCGATAAAACTGATTATGAAGTTATTAAAGACGCCTAAAATACCCATTACGATGGTTAAGACAGAAAAACCCTTTAACACCGTAAATATTTGCTCGTTGCTTTTGATAACTGCTTGCTTATCATCTTGTACAGACTGTACATACGGTCGATTATCTATATATTTCTTCTTTAAAAAAGCTACAGCCTCATAGGGATCATTGATTGTTTTAATCAGGATATGACTGTAACACCGTTCACCCATATCCATTTTGAAATAATTGTCCGCTATTATTGCGTAATTTCCTTTTTCCGTAAGAGTATTGATAAAACCTATTATCTTGTATTCCCTTTTTCCATTACCTAATTCTAAAGCAATTAGATCCCCTTGTTTTTTCTGATACTTAAAACCTAAAGGACTGTTTAAAATGATATTCCTGCCTGAATCAAGTTCCTTGACTATATCTTCATTTCCGTCAACGATCTCCAACTTAAAATACTCTAGGTGTTTATCTATATCAATTCCTTCCACAACTGCAATTGGCTCATTTGACCCTGCAACCTTCACATCTTCTGCTGCATAAATCCCATAGGTACCGGTTACTCCATTGATTCCTTTAAGGTTTATTTCAAAATTCCTATCAATATTGGACATTTCAAAGAAAATATCATAGCTCATATCGGCAAAATAATCGGTCAGTTTGCCAATAACACTGAAACTTAAAGTATTTATCATTAAAATACTGCTCACTCCAATTGCCAGCAAGGAAATATTATTCAAGACACTTTTATTGTCCCGTAGATTTTGAGCGGCAAGAATCCCTTCGTTTCCAAATATATAATAATAGCTTTTCTTAAATAGTTTTGTAAAGCCACTCGTAATAAAAGGAATGGCAAAAACAACGGCCACCATACTTAACACAATACACACAGTATCTACCGGCATAGCTATTTTTTTAGGGACAAGCGGTGGGACAGCTAAAATAAAAACAGTTAAGAAAACAGCCAGGACAAGTTTCCATTTTTTCTTTTTAGTTACTTTTTGCATACTATTCAGGACAATATCTTTGATCGGCATTTTTGATACCTTTATTATGGGAATGATAGAACTGATGAAAGACAAGGCAACCGCCATCAAGATGGCTGATAATAACTGCAGCGGAGTAAATACTAGAGTTGTCTTAAGCCCTTTCAAGCTTGAAGGGGATGAAACCACTGTAATAATGTAAAGCAGTCCGATTCCCAAACCTCCTCCAAAAATACCACCGATCAAGCCATAAGTTAAACTTTCTGCCATTATTATTAAATTTGTCATCCCTTTGGTTGCTCCAATACTGCGAAAAGTACCGATCACGGGCAACCTCTCTGTGGTTATCACCTTAAAAGAGGTGTAAATAATAAATATACTCATTATGAATACAATAACCGAAGTGACTGAAAAGGCTATTCTCATAGGCTTGATTTGACGATTTAAACCTTCTTTAGAGAGAGTTTCTGTTACTGAATAAAGTTTGAAGGTTTGGGCAAGTTCTTCAATCATATTTGGAATTTGCTCAGGATGCTTAAGCTTCATGAGCAGTACTGATACTTTTGCCGGTTCGTTATAGCTGTAGCTTAGTGATTCCTTAGGTACAACCGCGCTTACTCCCCTGGATTCGTTCATAAATGGTCCAGCTGACTGGGCAAGTGCGCATACGTTAAATTTTTTTCTAGCGCCATTAATTTCAAATTCAATAGTGTCACCTAGTCGGATGCCGTTCTTATCGGCCATATCTTTACTGATGATCACCTTTCTGCCACTGAAAGGGTAAAGACTATTTTCACTATACAGACTGATGGGATTCATTAATTGATATTCATCCCAATCAACTCCCAACAGACTTATCTGCGTCGTCTCATTAGTCTTGTCTTTATAAAAGGCGGTTCCTTGCAAAATACCCACTATGTATTCCATCTGTTCCTTATACGGGTTGATACGCAGAGGGCTAAAACGGGGTGATGGAGATTTATCCCCTTCTTTGATCATAATTTCCGCTGTTCCAAAGGAGCTTATTATCCGCTGCAAATACATTTTTTCCATGGTCCCGTTAAGGGAGACCGTTGCAAAAAATAATGCCGAAGAAATCATGATAGAAAAAATGATCAGGAACGTTCTAAATTTCTTTTCCCCGATGTTTTTGAGGACAAATTTGAAAATAATCCCCAACTTTTTACTCCTTTCACTAGTTATTCATCTCAATCGATACATCCACGTTATAATCAGGCAGCAGAAAATCATCCTTGTTATCAACTGCAATATCCACGAGAATAGTAGTCTCTCCATTTTTTTGGATAGCTTTATCCGATATCCTAGCGACTTTTCCTTGATACTTCTTTGACTTATCTGCAACCAGTACAATGGTTGCTTGCGCATTCAGGTTTACGTCTTTAATAAAATCTTCGGCAACATCAACCTGTACAAAAATGCTATCTAAATTAAGGATACTTAAAACCTTTTTCTCAGTATCAACTACATCTCCCGGTAAATATCCAATGTCGTAAACCAATCCATTTTGGATATCAGCTGTTATAACGTCATTTATTAAATTACTTCTATTTAATTTGTCTCTCGATACTTTTAAGGCATAGTCTAAGGCTGATACTTTTTCCTGCTGAATCTTAAGATTTATGTCTCTTTCATTTTTGAGACTGTTTAAGGTTAGCTTTATTTCTTCAACATTTTCCTTACTGTCCTTAACGGAGTTCTTGTATTCATCCAGTTGGTCTTTGGAAATGGCCCCGGCTTTATATAACACCTCGCCTATGTTATTCAAGTCTTCCCTTGCTTTTTCATAGGATTCTTCCTCGTATTTCAGGGTATTCAATAAATTTTGTAATTCAGCGTCATCTTTCTTTTTAACCAGTTCTAACCGGGCAATATTTAACTCATTTTCCTTCTTATTTATATCCGCCTTAAACTCTTTACAATTTAAGGTAACCAGAGGATCGCCTTTTTTGACTCGCTGCCCGTCTCTGACATGTACTATTTCAATAGCTGCGGGAAAATCGAGCATCATATTTTTTGTATCCAAGGCTCTGATGGTTCCAAACACTTCGACGAAATGTCTGGTTTCTGTCTTAGGGTTGTCATTAACCTGACCTGTTGACTCTTTACTACATCCCGTTATCGTAAATAGCAATAAAAATCCTATCATTAATATCTTCCTCATTAATTCACACCCCTTAAAAATAGAAAATCTCTCACCTTAATACTAAAGGTGAGAGATGCACTGCACATCATACTTGAGATAGAGTTTTCTCTAACTTAAGTCATGTCTTTTGGGATAGGATAGCCAGTTGTGTTCTGTCCCTAGCCCCAAGTTTGCCTAACAAACTGCTGACATGATTTTTCACAGTTCCTTCGGTAATATACAATGCAGAGGCTATTTCAGAGTTGCACAGACCCCTGCCAATCAATCGTAAGACTTCTTTTTCCCGGTTTGTCAGTTGATTAAAACTGTTTCCGGGTAAATTGTCTTCTACGCTTCCTAATCCCTGGGTTGTAATCCTTTCAATAACTTTTACCGTCACATCAGGATGCAGGCAAGCGCCCCCAGCATGTACTACCCTGATGCTCTTACATAACTCGTCAGGCTCCATATCTTTAAGCAAAAAGCCCTTGGCGCCATTCTGTAAGCCTTCATAAATCAGCATTTCCTCATTAAAGGTTGTCAGAATCAGCACCTTAGTATCTGGAAATCGTCCACTAATTTCTTTGGTTGCCAAAATACCATTCATGACTGGCATACGAGCATCCATCAGAACGATATCGAATTTAGTCTGCTCGCAATAATCTAGAGCCTCTTTGCCATTATGACAAACTCCGGCAACTTCAAAATCATCTTCCAGTTGAAGAATGGTGTTTAACCCTTCGCAGACAATTGGTTGATCATCAACAATCAAGATTTTGATTCGTTTCATGGTTCGATCCATGATTCTCCCCCTGTCTGTTAATACATCCTTCGATTTTAAAGCCAACACCGCTTCCAGACTGAAAAGAAACAGTGCCGCCAAGAGCAGAGATTCTGTCTTTCATGCCCTGTAAACCGTTTCCCACTTCAATCCTGGTTGTTCCGCAACCATTATCCCTATAGGAGAAGTATAGCAATTCCATGTTGCCGGAAATTGATATTTGTGCCTGATCAGCCTTAGCGTGACGCAAGGTATTGGTAACTGCCTCCTGAAAAATCCGGTACATATTGAACTGTACTTGGCCCGAAAGCCCAATAGCCTGGGTTTCAACATCTAGGTCAAGGTTAAGCTCAACATCAACCTCCAACCCTGTGAGTGCCCGGACTTCCTGCGCCAATTCCATCAGCCGGGAGCTCAAATCAAATTCAAAATAGGACTCTTTTTTTGTCATAACCAGTTCCCTCACAGATTGAAGGGCTGTCCGGGATATCCTAATAGCTTTATCCCAGTAGGGTTTCCCAGCTTCCACGTCACGGTTCGTCAGCTTTTTTCCCGCTTCGAGGGTCAAAACCAAACCAGTAAGGTGATAACCCAGACTATCATGGATTTCACCGACAATTTGTCTCCGCTCCGCTTCAGAGGCCAAACTCTCGCTTAGTTCCATACTTTTTTGAAGTTGAAGGTTGGCGAATCTAAGTTCTTTGGTCAATTTTTTATAGGCCAGCCTCTGTTCCCGCTGCCTTCTTTCACTAAAAACCAGCACAAATATAAATACATACAATAGCAGCTCACCAATTCCCGGAAAGTTCATTTGCCCGTGTTCTCTTAACTCGAATAGCACGCTGATTCCGACACTAGCCGCCGTAGTAAGCATAGCGTAGGCAAAGAAAAATGGTTTGGGTAAGATCGCAGTTCCTTCCGTTAGATATAACACAAATAGCTTATCAATACTGTCATTAAGACAAAACAGAGAAAAAATGATAGCCAAGATTAAGTCCAGAAGCAAAGTAATAATATTCACTTTCCTTCTGTCATACTTATAATAACTGCGCCAAATACCGCTGACCAACAGGGCCAGCGCTATTATTATAAGCAGAAAGCTTATTGGGTTTTTTTGTAGTAACCTAATAAAAACCAAGGCATATAAAACGATTTTAACTCCGCTTAACCAAATAAACATGAATCAACCCTCAACCTTTTCTTCCCAACCTCGATTTCTTCAAGAAATGGCCTCTATACAATCTGTTCTCCATTCACGGATAAATTCCCTTTATATGGACCTCCATCCAATAAAGCTACCGAGAATGGGTGCGGTAGCCAACGGGGTCAAATCTATGGGGTATATTGAAATGGCTATCGCACTTAGCGATATTCAACATATTGCTTCAACCTACATTAAAAAGACTAAAGCGAATTGTTGAATCACTAAACTTGTGAAACTGAAACACAGAAAAACCCGCATTAGAGCGAGTTTTACAGTGTTTCAGTTTCACATGTCTGAAAACATTAATTCGATTACCCAAGCGGAGGTAGCCTTCGTTAACGATAAATCGTTTAATATTTTCACTAAATTAGGATCTTTGCCTTATGCCTTATTAATATTTCCATTTCAATTACTGGGTGCACTTGATGAATTAGTTGTATTAGTCCTACCACCCATTTGAGTAGAGACTATAATTTTATCAATAGTTGTGCCATCCGCTGCATAATAAATCTGAAGCACGTCACCAATTTTTATACTTTCTAACTTCACTTCAGTTTCATTAGGTGCACTTTGAGTAGCTCCACCTTGACCTCTTGCCATTGTAGTTATTTTTAGGTCGACAGGGATGATCATGCTTTTTTCCTCCCCTGTATATTCCCTTTGCACCTGAGTTCTATTAGGCATTTCACCTTTTGGAATACCCTGACCTCCGTCTGGTCTACCTTGAGTTACATCTGGCATACCCGCAGAGTTATTTCGGTCAGGAGCTTTTGTATTATTTGGCATTACAGGGTTCTTTATAATTTTTAGCGTCACCTCATTACCCACAATATCAGTTAATTCTCCCGTGAGATCTGCTTGCTTGAATTGCTGCTGATTGCTTGATTCTCCAGTTTGGGAAGTGGCGTTAATAGTTCCATTTCCACCCTCTTCTTTGGAGCAAGCAGTAAGGGCAAGCGTAAGGACGATGATTAAAACTAGACTTAGATAATTACGTTTCATTGGGCACCTCACATTATTCATAATTCAAAGTTTTAAATGGGAACCTGTGGTATACTTTAATTTGTTTCAAATATATCGATCCTCTCTTAATGATTATTTTTTGTCTGTATGAACATCTATTACTATAACTTTCGTTCCTGAATAACGCCTAAATGCAACCTGAATGTTTGCTGAATGTTTACAGAGAATATGCTGATGATTAAGTTGGACTTTTAAAATAACATAACGGCTATATTCGTCACGGATCAGCGAATATAGCCATTATTACGTTTATATTTATTTTTCTATAATTCTCTCGGACGCCTATGCAAAACGCACTTCCTTCTCCTTCGACAAAACTTTTTTCGGTACATTTCTTTTGCGGCGCTTGATTCCAAAATACGACATTATCGGTCTGATATTAATTATCGTATGAACTATGCCCGCGATAATGAATACATAACCAATCAAGTCATGCGCTTCAAGTAGCAGATTTATTTCTGTAGTCCTAGTCAATACTTCCCCCTTCATATGCACTTCTGGGCCAACTATATCCAATATAACCCCTGTTATACTAAGGATGACGAAAGTAATTAAAAGTATAATGGATGCAATTTTTCGCACAACTTCACTTCCTTACATACACATAATTTGACCAAATAAAGGAAAGACACTGATCCAGTCCAATTTCGATTCTATTCCTATCTATGGAGGACTACCTTATTCAACCTCTCGGAGTATTTTTTCTATTGCTGCTACACGGATACGTAAATCGGACATATCTTCGCTGATCTTCTTCTGTACCGAGATGGCTTCCTCCGCAAGTTTGCGATAAGCCTCGTCCCTTGCGATTTCAGCCATGTTCATAGCTTTAGCCCGCGCGTTTTTCAGAGCCTGCGATATCACTACTACAACTACTATGGTAATCAGCAAAAAAATACCAAATACAAATATCATTCCGCCTATCCCAGTAATGTCTTCCTTCATTTGTCATCCCCCTTTTCGTTGTGACCATCTGATGCGGAACTGCCAGTTTTTTTATAAGTAAGCGTTTTTGCCGCTTCTGTGATACTCTCTGGACTTAATTGGAGTGCAAATGGTATTACTTCGTAATAATTCATTGCCTTACCATCCTCAGATAATTCAAGTTGACTTGTTACCAATCCAGCACTCTCTAAGCGTTTCAAGTGCATGTAAAGCAACGGTCTGCTTATCATAACCTCACGGGCGAGTTGACTAACATGGATACGTCTTCCTGACAGTAAAGCAATAATCTTTACCCGGTGCGGGTTTGCCATTGCCTCAAGTATCTTGAGTAGTTCATCCCCTGAAGGTATCCATTGTGTTACATCATTTTTCTTCATAGACACTAGGCATATATTCCCGCTCCTCCTTTCAATCACTGTTCTATGTTTCAATATATTAATGAGTTAAAAGCTCTTCTTTTGTATTCTTATTTCTTTTACCCCATGGTTTAAACCTAGAAATAGCCACCACGAAGACTAACACAATAATTGAAGAGACTAATCCCATGATTAACATCTGGCGATCCTGAAGATAACTCGGATTATTTAGAACATAGACGTTAGTAGCTGAGAGTTCAAGTGTATTGGATGACCATTCGCTGATCTTTCCACCACCAAAATAGATTATTCCAACATTAGCAATTAATTTGGTTATAATCCAATAATATTTTGTAATTCCCCATTGGGTCCGTAAAGCGAGAAAAATACCTGTTAGAAGACACCCCGTACTTCCAGGAATATTTAAATATTTGTCAAAAAAATCAAAAAAGTGATGAGCTGCATGAATTAACTCTTTATTGGCTGTAACAGTTGTTGTGAATACAAGGAGTAATGTCCCCAAAGCCCCTCCCAGCCAAACAGTAGTAAAGAAGATATGGGTGACCAGCCACCAATTTTTTTGTTTTATACTAAATTTCCACTTGTTTTTACCAATTATTATTAATGAAATCTCATATACCACTAAAGGCAACAGTATAATAAGTGTTACTAGTAATCCGGTCAACATAATTTTTTTACCTCCTTTTTCTAAAATTATTGATAAAACGATCTGACTATGAAGCCGCATTCCGCTTACAAAAATAAACCACGAGGGCATGTTGAAAAAATAAGGTGAGATAAGACGAACGTGATACTTTTTCGTTGAAATCGAACTTGGCTGGGTTGCGCCATCCTAATTGCGGCACTTGATTCCCAAATGTTTCAAGTGCATGTAAAGCAACGGTCTGCTTATCATAACCTCACGGGCGAGTTGACCAACATGGATACGCCTTCCTGCCAGTAAAGCAATAATCTTTACCCGGTGGGGGTTTGCCATGGTCTCTAGTATCTTGAGAAGTTCATCTCCTGAAGGTATCCATTGTGTTACATCGTTTTTCTCCATAGACACTAGGCATATATTCCCGCTCCTCCTTCCAATCACTGATATATGTTTATAAACCCTACACCTGTAATAATATTATTACAGGTGTAGGGTTTTGTCAATGTCTCAATTTCCTACACCTAAATAATCCTTTCATGTGTTGCAAAATCTCTACTATAAACTGTCTGCTGACAGATTTTCCACTTGTATATCACCGTTGCTTGTCTCTAGAATTAGCGATTTATATGCTTTTTTCCGATTTGGTGTCATTGGCAACACTAACCAATGATCAATAGCGACCATAGCATATATTTCCAGAACATTATACACTTAAAGTATAGCTAATTGAAAAAACCATTTACAAATCAACCAGGTGTTGATCGTAAATGGTTTATATTATTATTTGATCTCGTGCTGTAGTCTATTATTATGCATACTTCTCATTAAATAGTTTTTCATCATAAGGAGCTTTTCTTCCTGGACATACTCCTCTCGGACATAGCATGCAATTCTCATAGTTGGTTTCTGTAGGAAAATATATGCCCGATACTGATTTAATAGGTGTCATCAGAAAATTAGCATTAAGTTCCACACCAACTAATTTCTCATGATCCTCAAAGAGTTGAAATAATGCCTTTTGTTGACTAATGGGCCAATCTCCCAGAGAGCCTGGATTCATATTTGCCATTTTACCCAGTTTATACTTATCATTTAAATGCTTTGTTAGAGCAGTTCTTGCTGATCTCAGCGCCAATTCCTTAATGGTATCCAACCAAAATACTTCTAGCATATCTGAAAAGCCTTTTGACCAAGTCTCTAATTCATGCCCACAGGTAGCAACATAGGCGAATACCCTGTTAACTTTATCTAAATTGACTCGTAAGATACGACTGGAAAATGTTACACCATCAATAACAACGGTGGCATCATCTTTATCTTCTATGTACGCCAGCTTGTATAGAACTTTTGGATTTGCGTATTTTTTGGCTTCCTGGACAAGTTCTTCTAATTGTTTTATATAATCAGTACCTTTTTTTATTCGTAATCTGTTAAGTAAGTCTTCAAAGTCTAAGTCAAATTTAATATTTTCTATTACTGTACAGTTCAAGATAACTACCCCCTTGTTTTTTTCAATAGTCAATTAAATCGTTTTTCAAACTTTCCGCACATGCTTTTTAAGAAATATTCAATGTTGTTAGTATTCTAAGATAATAATACCATATAACTTTCAGAGTTTCATGATACTCTTCTGCTAGTTTTGACGTTTTCCTGCATAGCATCTCGAATTGAAAGCGTGCATGGGAGGCTTTCGAGTATGTGGCGTGCGCGGAATGTTAAATGTTAAACATTACACATGAGGAGAAACGAGGTGTGATCTCTGAACCAAGCCATCAAATATCGTCATGAGTTAAAAGACGGTTCAGGAAGTGGCGACGTTCGCGGAGGTGCTATGGACATGGGCCAGAGAGAAAACAATGTCCAAGGGAACGAACCAACCGTAGCACAAGAACAACCCGAGGGCAACGCCCAAAACGTGGCCACCCCAGCAAAAGGTGAGCATATTCCTAACGCGCAAACTGACCCGAATCAAGCTAACAGCCAACAGGAGACTTTTTTACCCATGACAATTTTATTTTCACTTCTGTAAATAACCGTAAAATAACCACCGACTTTTGTGGTACATATTATATACTCCTCCACGGGAATCTACGGCCTGAATTCTCACGAAGCACGAGACGTTCAGCGGACGCAGTGCCACGACAATACTGCTTGTCAAGGTCTGAGTATGTTTTTCAGTGCTTTTTGCATAGAAAATGTTTAAATAGTATGACCCAAGTATAACAAACAAAAGAATCGACAACAGTGACCGTTAAGAACCAACCAGGAGCGATGTACACTATACTGGATTTATTCAACAGATATTGGAGAACAAAGAAAACTGCAAAAGCAGCCGCTTTCTTGACCCATCCCCACTTTAACTCCGATAGGAACATCAAATAGTTAATTTGCACGATTTGATAAAGGATACCGGTTTCTGTGTGGTCCAGAGAGGGGTTAACAAAAAGATTTCCATGAAAAACCTGAACGCCCAATAATCGTAAGATTAGAATTATTGTCAAGCTGTTGGCAGCAAACACACTGAAAAACAACGTAAAATAGTAAACCGCATATCCCATTCTACCTAAGACTTTGCTGTACCACTTTTTGATAAACCAGAATAAAGGCACAAAAATGATTGGCGTATATTCTGACTTGTACCAAAAATGTTCATAAATTCCCATTCCGACAAACAGTTTATCAATTAAGTAATAGATAAGCGTGACAGCAAAAATCCATATGTATGAAAGATTAAATACGCAAATCAATACCGCCGTGGAGGCAATAGAAATCTGAGAAAAATAATTGCCGAAAATGGCCTCTAAAATCGGATCTGAAAATAAGCCTGGATGGTAGGTGTACGCTCTTAGAACGACAGTCAGTATTGTTTCTCCGAAAAACAAAAACCCTAACAATGAAAAAAAATAGACTACAGCTAATTTCTTGTTTTTACTTCTGTACAGCGAGATGCAGAAGATAATCACACTGGAAATCAACAGCAGAATATACCAAATTGTATTACTCCAAAATAACCAACCCATATTTTTTCCTTAATCTTTGAGTTTGTTGCTTTGGATAGTTTATCCTTTCTACCAAGATATTAGTCATCAGGTCCCTGTATACTCAAACAATCAGCCATAAATATTTATAGGAAGTGACATACCAACAAACTTATAAACGAAAAAAATCCACCCCCAATGGAACCAAACTTGACAAGTTCCCATATAAAGCATGCGGTCTTTTTCGTGAAATGTAAGAAGCTCCCATGTAATAAATGGATTGGCTTGTGAAGGGAAAGCTTAACAGCGATAAAACAAAGTACTTTTTGTTTAACGTTCATGTAAGCTCTTGATGTAAACCTGATTGATTCAATGTATTTTAGCCTGTTTGGAGACTTCAGTAGCAATGCAACCGACAATTTGAGAAAAATGCTCGGATATTGTGGGCGCTCACTTGCAGTCTTGGCTTTGTAACACTATATGTACAAGCCGCGTATTATAAGGTACAAAATACTAGGAGGTGCTATATTTTTCAACTCTTAGTTCGCGTGCAGTTAATGTTTAACTAGGTGAGAAATTACGCATGAACAATTACTTCAGTTCATCGAGTTGTAGCTGAAGTAAGACAATCCAATGTTAGTGCCCATACAAGAATCATATATGAAAGGAGAAGGTTCAATGCCGCTATTTACTACCGGAGTGATTGAAAATGCAGCACCGTCTGGAGGACAATTTGCCGGTATAAGGCCAACTCAGACATTGACTGTAAAAGTTGCCAACCATGACACGGTTCTAGCCACAATTGAAAGCCGAGCTTTTTTCGTGAGCGGGACTTCTTTGACACTTTATGGATTGAATTTATTTAGCCTGCCTCCTGGTGAAGTCTCAGAATTATTATATTTTGCGAACTTTGATGAATTTGGATTGGAGTTTCTCACCAGTTCTGGCGCTGTAAAGATCTCCACTTGGGGAAAAGATGCAGATGGAAACCTTACTGCAGCTCATCGTTTAGTAGCTGATGAAATTGAACCAATACTATAAGCATAATATGAGTAGATTGTATAAGGAGGAATTACGTCAGGTATTCCTCCAATACAGTGTTAACAATGATTAAGAAGCTTAGGTTGGTTTACAATTAACTATTTGATAAATTTACTGTTAATAACCTTCTGTGTTTATTACAGAAGGTTATTAACTTCATCAGGAATTATTGGTTATTGGAGATGGTGGACTATAAAGTAGCAAAACTAGGACAAGATAATTACGCTCTATCGATCATCTATGGACGTTCTAATTAGGAACATAAGCAGTATATATCTCTCCCCAGTGAGAATAATAATTAGAGATAATTGAAGATTTCATTCTTTGTGAGGAAAACGATGCATATAGGTATTGCAATGTTGAGTATATTTGCGACGTGGCTCTGGGGTGATTGGAGAAACTGGCAAAAGTACCAAACTACGATGCTTTTTATAATTATGGGTAATCTTTTGTATAACTTTCTTTACGCCGATCAACTTCTATGGCAAATGAAACCCGATTTATTTATGAGCTATAAATCCGTCGAGTTGATGTACACCTTTATAACACTTCCGCTTACAACTTTGGTTTTTTTAAGTAACTTCCCAAAAGAATTTAACAAGCAGTTTTTACGAATTCTTATGTTCATCGCGATTTATGGATGCGTAGAATTAGTTATGCTTCGACTGGACAGTATCCAATACAATCGAGGATGGAGCTATTGGTCGTCTATTGCATGGGATTCTATGATGTTCCCGATCCTTGCTTTACATTTTAAGAAAGCATTGATTTCTTATCTCGCAGCTCTTGTAGTCATAGTTACAATGGCAACTCTATTCCCCGCTTTCTAAGAAGAGTAGGTGCTTATGAACACTGTAATCCATTGCTAGTAAAATAGGAGGTGTATCTAATTAACGCCAATATTATCGAAGCAAAAATTGCTTTAGCACAGTCCTCTTTGCAACATTGGCTTACCAATGAATTGTTCACATTGATTTGGTGGATTAAAATCGTTGTTTTGGTAGTTTTGATTTGGGTATGGTTTAAGTTTGTAGATAAAAAACGGTTGCATGAAATATTAACCTATGGTCTTTTAGTCAGCTTGATATGCCTAGTGTTTGATTCAATTGGCACAAGTTACGTATTATGGATTTATCCAATCAGGCTCTTGCCCGTTGAATTTTCAGATATACACGACTTAGCGCTGTTCCCCGTATTATACACGTTAATTTATCAGCGTTATGCTACTTGGAAACCGTTTATTATTGCTAATACAATTTTGGCTGCATTTCTATCCTTTCCAGGAGAAATAGTAGCAACATGGCTTCATTATTATCAACCAATTACATGGGAACATATTTATTCATTCCCAATTTACATTTGCATTGCGATTTTTTGTAAATGGGTTGTTTTAAAGATACTAGCCAATGCTAAATAAAATAGAACTGATTGTCGGTATAATCTACGAAAGCTAACTTGTTCATTCCCTTAATTGAAATTGAAATCTTATTATTAAAAAATCTAAGGATACTTTTCGTCAATTTGTAACCTTTCTTTTTTTATATCGGAAATTTAATCACCCCCATATTAATTCATTAAAAGAAACTTATTCCACATTCGTCGTTAAACCCCTGAAAAAGTGACATATTTATGTAATTAAACGCCTTGTCACGCCCACAAAAAAGAACCCTCGACAGGTTCGATAAGGCTTGTGCTGATATAGCTAATGAAAAAGAAAAAGGAATCATTGTAAAATGCAAAACGTGTTTAACAAAAGTTCACACCCTTTTTAACTTCTTAAATCCCAGTTTATCAGTTTATTTATATAATAGAAATGTTAAAATAAATCAGTCGATTTGCGATTATGTTACGGTTTAATTTCTCGCATTCCAATAATAATAAAAGCAGCTATTTCTCAGAAGAGATTAGCTGCTTTTACAAGTATATAGTGCCGACGTTCACCATCGTCCACTAAATTAAGACATCAAGGAAATGGGGAATACCTTTGCAAATATCTTTATTCCATGTTTGCCGGCATTCATCAAAAAACGGGAAATATCACCGACTACCTCATCCAATGCCGTAAACTCATTCCATTCTTCCTTGTCAGATCTAACCCTTACATACCACTCTTTGTGCCGGGTGCTGCCGGCGGCTTGGGACGCTCCAAACCATTGGTGCTCGTGCCGCCTGTTACTTCGTCCAATTTATCGTCCGAAATTTCATTTTTATCATTATTTACTTCAGTATCATTCATATCCTGTCACCCTTCAATCATTTTTTATCCAGTTTCCAAGACCCCCACTTCTATAAGTGGGGGTGGGTTCTTCACTAATTCAGGTTGATATTCTCTGACCCATCTTCTATACCGGTCGTTTTAAATTCCATCATCAGGCTGTTGTTGAGAGGGATTCCTTTATCACTTTTTACACTTAATGGAATGAAAAGAAAATAGGATTTTCCGGGCGCATAAGTTTGTTGGCCTTGCAGAGAAACAGTTAGCTCATGGGCTTCATTTCCGGCCTGTATGTCCAGGCTCAATCGGTTGCCTAACTCATCGCCTAAAACAATAGACTCCTGGGCTGCGGCTAGATCGACGGGGCTGTTAAAGGTTATAGTCCATGATTTATTGAGTGGTACATCTTGCTTAATCTCTTTCCAGGCAACAAATTCAGATAAATCCAAACAATTATTTAACTTTAAGACGAGATTTCTCCTGGCTGTGCCGGCAGAATCATTTTCAGGATCAATTTCTAAAGCCTGTTCATAGCAAGCCAAAGCTTCCTTATAGTTTTGCTGTCCCTCAAGAATCAACCCTTTATTTTTATAGAGGGTTGGCTTATTCTTGATTAAGGCCAGGCCATTTTCTACAGCGGTCATAGCCTTAGCATAGTCTTTGCCCAAGCATAGTACATAACCGGCGTTATTATAAGCTTGGGCTTTTGACTCATCGTCGGCATCGTTGAGAGTGACGACTGCCAGGTAGGCATCTGCAGCCTCCTCGTATCTTTGCAGGTCCATCAGAACACATGCTTTCCAGAAATAGTTGTTAAGATACGGATGCAAGGCGATGCTGTTATCAAAGGCAGTCAGGGCTTCCTCGGTACGCCCCATAATTGCCAGGCATACCCCTTTGTACTCATAGGTGGAGTAATATGGCTCAAGGGCTAAGGCCTTATCAAAGGCAATCAAGGCTTCATCAAGGGCAACCATGTGATATAAACATGCTCCAAGCCAGTCATAATAAATTGATTCTTGGGGTTTGAGTTTTATGGCTTCCTCAAAGTTTTGCAGGGCCTCTTCATAACTTCCTGCGTTAAACTGGTCACAGCCCTGTTGAAAGTATTCAAGATCAGTGGCAGCTTGGGCAACTTGGGTGGAGGAGAATAAAATGACCATAATAACGAAAGTCGTTAATAGAAGTCTTTTCATAATTGTATTCCTTTCAAGGTTATTTACAGCCATCTGAACCAGTTGGAATTTAAATTCTGAAAATAATTATTAGTAACTTCAGTTAGATTGTTTTGATAAACTTTGTATTGTGTTGAGATTGTATCATTGATTGAACTTATTCTTAATGCCTCATCAGCTTTGATGACAGAGTTTATAATATTATCCTTTGTCATTCTGCCAAATTGAGAGGAACCCTTGATAACTGCAATGTAATAAGTAGTTTGTTCGCCAAACTCAGTGAAGGTGAATTTTAGTTCATTTCTGCCTTCAACAAGCTGTATATTATTCCTCCCTGTTGTTGCATTTACCAGGTAAGATTCCGGTACGCCAACTCCGGATGAATCGGACATTTTCAGCACAGTAACTTCGCCTGCCTCTAAATTCGATAATTGTACAGACAGATAAGACTCTTCGGTATATAAAATGCGGTATTGTCTCTTCATATCAAGGTTTCCTACAAAGTTGGTAAAGGCAATATATTTATTGCTCTGAATAATACGTTTGATTTCATTATTGTAGCTAGTTTGATTGAAATTGCGCTGCCGGGTGGAATCCACTTCCCGGGAAACATTGGCCCGTAAGCTTGCTTCCGCCTCTGCGGGTAAATAAAAAACACATACCTTATAGGTCTTCAAGGAGGTTCCTTCCCCAATTTGGATCTCCAGATTGTTTACTCCATTATGCAGGTTAATGGGTAGGTCCTGATGTTCTCCGGAAAAGGAATTAATAAGCGAAGAATCTTGGCTTACTTTTGCCGGTCCGTAGGAGCTGATATTGGCAATTATTTGTTGACTCTCAGTATAGAGAATGTTAAAAAAGCAATCAGAGGGAATAGGGATGTCGTTTACAACCAGTTTTCTGCTTTCTGCATTTTTGACTACTTCTAGGATATTGGCGACTTCCCTTTGGTAAGTCGTTTCATCCAGCACTTGTGGGTCAGCTGCTATAATAGCATTTGATATGGTCTGCCTAACGGACTGTTTGATAGAGGTTGGAAAATAAAAGATAGAGATTTTATAGTTTTTGCTTCCCGCGGTGGTGCATTGTATGAGCACCTCATTGCAGCCTCTATTCAGTTGAAGAAGAATATTTCCCTCAAGGGCGCCGCTTGTACCTGCAGACCCTCCGTTAACACTAACGGAGATGTTTCCATTGATCATGCAATAATTTAAATTGACTCTATCTTTTTCACTATAAAGCAGAGCATAGGACTTTTGAACTTCGCTGTTTAGTTCGGATAATCTCAACGTGTTTTTGCTTAAAATAGAATTAACTCCTTGAAAGAAGCTGTTTTCATCAATACTAGCCGCATCTGCTTCAATTACCTGTGCCATAACAGCTCCTCTAAACCCTGAACTGGTTCCGGGAGGAACATAGAAGACAGCGACCTTTCTTGTAACGAATGAATTTCCGTCTCTAAAACTAACTTCCAAGTCGTTTTTACCCTCAAGTAACGACAACGGTACGACTTCAGTTGAATCAGTGAAGCTCTTAAGGGTCTGCCCGTTAAATTTAATCTCCCCTTGGACATTAGTCGTAACCGTTAAATTGTGTACTTGGGTTTCAAAATAAAAAACGGAGTAGCTTTTATTAATTGATGTTGTTCCAAAATTTGCAACTCTTTTAACAGGGTCATCAAGGGTATCCACCAGGTAGTAGTTTTTGACCTGCGACTTTTCCCTTACATACACTTTCCCAGGAATGAAGGTCACCGCGGTATTGCCGTCACTGCAGTCGAACCAGGTACCGTCCGTGCCGTTGGAGGAATTCAGACTGTATTGCATAGCACTAGTTGTGCCGGTAATGCTCCCATCTTCAAGGTTTATTTTTACATTATCCAGCAGCAGGCAATCGTAAACCTCAAACTCCATAATGGAGGTCCAGATATTGTTCCATTGATTCCCCTTAGTAATATAAACCCTTACATAGCGGGCAGTGAACGGGTTTACAGTACGATCTATGACCGAAGCCGTATTGTTGCCTGCGACATCCACATCAAACCAGCTGCTATTATCCACACTTGCCTGCAGCTTCAGGTCTGCCGGGTTTCTTGCCGCATCCCAGCCTGATACCGAACCCATACCCTTAACAACCCATCTATTAAGCCTGTACATTTCTCCCAGATCGACGCTCAGCCATTTTGCACCGGCCCCAGTCCCGCTGTACCAACGGCTGGTTGGAGTTATCGATCCGTCCACCGCCCTTTCAGGGGTATAAGGTGAACTAAAACCACTGGCTGTTGCAGTCTTGTTTAAAGCCACGTTTGCTTCTGCAGCAACCCAGACGGAATTTCTTATTAGCTCAGGTAAACAAAAGATGGATAACAATACTAGTGATAGGAGAATTAAACCGTTATATTTTCTTAACTTCATTTCAACACCTCTTTTTAAAGGGTGACCGTATACCTCTTATTATTATCCGGTTAATATGCGGATGGAAATAGGCCATCAACTGAAATAATATATCGGCAGCCGGGCAGCGGTTCGGCCCCACGCAAGTCGGGTAATTTAAACGTTGTTTTGCCGTCGCCTCCATAAGTTGTACCGATTAGGGCATATAATGCTTGATAGTCATATATCTTTAGTTCTTGTCCTTGACATAACATGAACCCTATTGGAGACGCGAATGGAGAATTCCCAAAAGAAACCAGCTTAACTTCACCGATATACGCATCTAATTGATAGGCATCAGCCCGAATTGGGGCAAAAAGGGTCAGAGCTATTGTAATTGCAATGATAAATGACATGTACTTCCTAACATTTCTCTTATACATAGTACGATCTCCTTTCAAAATTTTATAAGTGATTAATAATTTATTGTTGAATTAGTTACAATTCCTCCTCTCAATGTTAATTAGAGTGAACTCGTTCAACTAAAGTTGAACATCGAGACTTCGGTGATGACTTAATTAATCATGAATAAAGAACCTTATTTCTTTTGATTGGCAATCACAGGAATCCTTGATACCGAACCCGATTTCTAAGGCAACTAATCCGGAGTTGACCGATCCGGCCTGAGCGATGTAAAGGATTGTGTCATCGGGCTGTTCAGGATGGATAACAGCTATATGACCGGATTGGTTTGTTGGATTTTTCCAAATGGCAATCGCTGGGCACCCCTTACGTACATGGCTTTTCAGATTTTCTATAGTTTTCTCTTGGTATGCTTGCCAACCGGAACAATTATCTGCTCGTACAAGCCAATCCAAAGTCGCATTGACTTGCAGTTCGCGGCCGCATCCCATAGAGACAGGTCGTCCCTGATCGTCAACCCAGTGAGGAATCTCCGCATGCATGGCTCTGGTGACATCCCAGACAAATATATTACAGAATGTTTTATTATTCCTGGGGGAATAGCGAAGATGAGTTTCGACATTAAACTGTTCGATAACTCTGGCATATAGTTTTGCTGTTCGGTTTCCTGAGTTACTAACTAAAAGTTTGGTAGTGTCAATAGGCCTCCACGGTTCTTGCCCCGGTATTGCCTCGTAAGGGTTTGCGTCAGAGGGTAAGATTAATACCTCAAACCCTTTCATAACGGCTTTGGTCCTGGCTAACCATTCCCTGGGAAGAACGGCCAGCTTTCCTCGTTTAATAAGGGGCCAGAGCATATTCCAGGACGGATTCTGAAAGGCCGGCGCATAGGCTACAGCATTCAAGCCAAGAATCAAAGCAATAAAGAGTGCTCGGTAAGCAAAAAACCTTTGGCTTATGATAATGAAACAATCTCCCGGAGAAATAAAACAGCTTATATTTTTAAGGGATCGATAAGTATTTAAACCTTCTGGATCACAGCTGATGCGATTGGCAGGTATATCATGTTTTATTAGGTCGTCTAAGATCAGCTTACATTCAATATCACCGCCACTAATAATGAGATGTGATATTGCAGCATGATTAAAAGCTTGAACAGCTGCCTCTATCCTGGTCAAATAATGATGGTTAATATATCCCGAACAAGTCTTGGGACTTGTTCCCATAATAATCCCATACGGGCATATGGGCAGTTGCTCAAGAGTTTGGCTGTTTCGTTTTGAGGTTATTTTTACAATGGCAATATTGCACAGTATGATACCTATCACTATTAAAAATATAAGTAAACTAAGAACCACATTATTTCACCCCATTTGCAGTAACCATTTCCCTGAACAAACATCCCCTTGCCAGTTAGAGACCCGGCACTATCAAACTGATGGGGCGTTCCTGGCGGATAACAATGACTCCCCGGCAAAGTGTTCCGCTGCTTACTAAGGCTGCCGGCCCTATGCCTGCTGTCCAACGATAGCCACTGGGAGTATCCTCGGCTGAATATAGTTTCACTTTAACTTGGATGGATAATCCTGCTCCCATCAAGCGCTTAGCCAGTTCTTCATTGCCCAGCACGATCATAGTACCTTCAAAAGTAGAAGGGTAATCATCCACTGCCGTAACCTGTCCTAACATGTATCCATATTCTTCTTTGCGAAACACATTGGAGGAAATCTTAACGTCCATCCCTGGGTTTATTTGCTGTCCTTCTTCCACGGGAACAAATAAAATTGCCTCCAGCTTTTCCTCACAATCATCTCCTACCTCCAGGCTGAAAAGATGGCTGCCCGGAATTAGCTGATCCCCTTTTCGTACAAATACTTCGAGAATGCGCCCGCTGTCGGAACAAGTAAGCGTATATTCACCAGTACGTGGATTTTCCAACACAACCGCTATTTGCCCTTCTTTTACTAGGTCACCTCGGGTAATGGATACAGATCGCACCTGTCCCTCTATGGGAGAGGATACTCTGCGGATTCCCCCTGGTTTAAGGAGTACACCTTCTCCACTCACCTCAGTATTAACCATACCCGTAAACACCCAGAGCATAAAAACAGCCAGAATAAGTCCAATTGCCGTTAGCCCCAGCCAACTGCGAGAATTGGTAACGGTAAGCATGCTATCCAATTGACCGGGGATGCTCATTTTATTGACTGGGTTCTGTTCGAAGGACTCTGCCTGCAAATTTTTCATCTCCCTTTGGCCAATTAAGCAATTTGGCGTTTGGCCAATTCACTGAAAAAGCCACCCTGTTGCATCAGTTCAGTATAGCTGCCGCTCTCTAATACCTTACCTTGGTCCATTACGTAGATCATATCGGCATTTTCAACGGTGCTTAAGCGATGAGCTATAATCAGCCTGGTAACTTTCAATGCTTCCAGGCTGCGGCTTACCAAGGCCTGGCTTTTATTATCCAGAGCGCTTGTGGCTTCATCAAAGAACACTATCCGGGGTTTTTTGACAATAGCCCGAGCGATCAGCAGACGTTGACGCTGACCCCCTGATATATTGCTTCCGCTCTCTGCAATGTAAGTATGTAAACCCATGGGCATCTGCTTGATTTCCTTCTCAATACCGGCAAGTCGAAGGGCTTCCCAGGTATCATCCATTGAAATATTCCCGACACCCACCAGGTTTTCATAAATACTCCCGGGTATTAATCTATCATTTTGTAATACTACTCCAAATTGATTGCGCAGATAATTTAAGTTCAGAGTGTCGATATCCTGATTATCGAAATATACAGCTCCGGTATCAGCCTTTTCAAAGCCCATTAATAGCCTAAGCAGAGTGGATTTTCCGCTGCCGGAGGCTCCTACGATGGCTACAAATTGTCCGGGTTCTATTTTTAGATTGACATCATTTAACACTAACGGACCATTCTCTTCATAGCGAAAGCTGAGATTGCCGACTTCAATTTGGCCTTTTAGCTCGCCGGGGTCACCTTGACCTGCGTTGCCTTCCGGCAGGGCTTCCAACAGGGGTTTGATTCTTTCGTAGAGCGGGATTACCTTCATAAGAGATACCATTTCACTGCTGAGAGACATCATAGATGTAAGCATAACAGTAAAAGCAGCAAAAAAGGCCAAGAACAGCCCCGCTGAAAAATCGCTGGTGTTGATGGTATCGGTGGAAAAGAGGGCGGCAAATATAACAACAGAAGCCAATAAAGGAAATAGGGAAGAAAAGACTATTGAGTAATTGCCAATTCGTTGCTGACGCAGTAATTTTTGCCGTTGCTCTCCAAATTTCCGAGCCCAAAGATAATAGGCCCGGCTCTCTGCTCCTGCCATGCGAAATCGATTTATGCCATTGATAATTTGTAGGAGGAGTCCTGAAATATGGCCTTCTAATCCCATGACATCCCGCTGGTAACGTATAGAAATGTAGGAAAGAATCATGGTACATAACATGGCGGCTAGAATCAGAGTTAAAGCTATCCAGGCCAACTTCGGGTAATAATGAAACATCAGGACCAAATTAAAGAGAGAAAAAATAGAGGAAAACAAGGCATTGGCAGTAACACCAGAGACCAGTGTTCGTATACTGTTTATTCCCATGGCCCGGGAAGCTAGGTCTCCAGCAGAATAACGGCGAAAAAAGTTAAGGGGCAGTTGAAGAAGGCGGTCCCATATTGCTGCCTGCAGATAAGTATCAATGCGGGTTTCCAGACGTAAAACCGCTATGGAACGAGTAATATTAAATATAAAAACCACGAAGGAGTTGACTAGCAAAAACTGGATAAACAGAGACATCTGGCTGCGTTCCGCACCCGGAATGATCCTGTCAAAGAGAATCCCGGTCATGTAGGGTACAACTATACTCATCAGTCCGCCAGATAATCCTATTCCTAACAGGAACAAAAGATCCTTCTTCCAGATATTGCGGCGGGCAAATGCGAGGATATCCCAAGCATTGAGCTTCCGAGACGGGAGGGGCGGGTAAAACATATAGGCCCGGGCGCTTATGCCTTCAGCTAATTTACTTGTTATGATAACTCCTTGATCGGCTGCCCGGCTCTCAGGTTCCTCCACAGTCTGAGGGTCATATAGTCTGTATCGTTTCTCATTTTCGGGAAGCAGCGCAAAGGGACGGTTATCATCCCGGCCAAAGCCCAACAGCGAACCGTGATCTCCTGTCCACCATTTTCCTTTTAATTCCACTACTCGGTACCGTACCTTAGAGGATCTCGAGATACTGCGCACTAGTTCATCAACACTTTTATTGCTGTGCAAAACCCAGTTCGGCGGAGAAGTAATGGGAATTTCCATTTTATTACCAATTCTGTAAAACACTTCCATTAAAGGTTTCGTGGATTTCTTTACGATTTTATTCTCCGTCAGATAGACGGCCTCTTCAAGAGATGTAAAAGCCTTCTTAAGGAGAGCTTGATCATTCCGAAGGTTTATCTGCAAATAATCCTTCTCATCTTTTTCCATCTGTTTTTGGTTAGCTAGGATTGAGCGCAAAGTGAGCTCATGAAAATAACTGAGGGACTGCCATAGGGGTATAGACCGGTCATCGGCACCTAGATCAATTAAACTTAAAGTTTCCTTTGCAGTCAGACATCCGTCAGAAGATACTTCCAGCCACATGTTTCCAGTTAAGGGGACATACCGGCTATCGGCTGCCAGCGCTAATTCGCTGCGGCCAGCGATTCGACCTTCACCCTCCAGTATTTTTATCCAGAGTATATCCTCATTAGGACGTATCTTTTCACCGGCGAATATACTAATGGTTTCCCCGATCTTCAAAGGACGGAAGGATGTGGGAGCCGCTTCTCTTATTATTCCATTCGTCAGTCCCATCACCCAGCTTTCTACAAGGTAAGCCACCGGTTCTGACAGCTGGGGATTTCGCATCTCATGGGCTTTTGCCAGTAATTCTTCCCGTTGTCTGCGGAGTAAGGTCGTTCCCGGTATGCCGCTAACTAAAAAGCCCGTTCCGGGGCCTTTAGCTTCGGCCTTAATGCCGAACAAAGCCTGGCCAATTTCCGCCCGAAACAAAATAGTGCGCCGGCCCGCCGGCAGCCCATCTTGCAGAGGTACAGCATAAACATAGGCATAGCCCTGCTGCACAAACCACACTGCGTCAGGGTCATTGAGCAGTAAGGGACGATTACCGGCTATAGTGATGATGTCTTCTTTGGTATCTGTAGATATGTACATCGTATCTGCCCCTCTGCTCATTATCCTTCCGTGCTGATCAATTCCTGGTAAGGACCTTCAATATCTTTTAAAGTATCATGGGTGCCGCGTTGAACTACCCGGCCCTGTTCCATAACAATGATTTCGTCACAGTCACGGATCGTACTGAGGCGGTGTGCCACGATTAAACAGGTGCAGCCGCGCTGGCGAATGTTTTCATCAATTTGCTTTTCGGTGAGCGGATCAAGAGCGCTGGTCGCTTCATCTAATACTAAAATCGTAGGATTGCCTGCCAGGGCCCTGGCAATTTCCAGGCGCTGCTTTTCCCCGCCGCTGAAATTATTGCCGCCCTCATTGATTTCGCTTTCATAACTGTTTTTTTTAGCAGTAACAACATGATCTATGAGAGCATCTTTGGCAGCCCGAATCACTTGTGCTTCAGGAATACTTTCATTCCATAAAGAAATGTTTTCCCGTATGCTGCCGGTAAGCAGGTATATTTCTTGATCGACCACTGCCAGGGAGCTGTTTAAAATTGGCCTTGGTATTTCCCGACGGGACCGGCCATCATAGAGAATTTCACCTTTCCATGGCTCATATAAGCCAGCCACCAGTCTACCAATGGTAGATTTTCCACTTCCGGAACCACCCACCAAGGCGACTCGTGAACCGGGAGAGAGTTTAAGATTGAAGTTGTCTATAAGAGGAAGTTCCATGAGGCTATAACCAAACGTCACTCCTTTTAATTCCACATATCCTGAAAGTTTAGCAGGAATTTCGGGTAAATCTCCTGAGGTGTTTTCAATTGTTAGCTGCCGGGCGACGGGGTGGCTGACTACATCATCCAGGCGGTCCATATTTCCTTCCAATTCATGCAGTTCTCCGCCTAAGTTTACCAGGTTGTTTACAGGAGCTAAAAATATCCTCGTCAGACTCTGAAAAGCCACCAGCATACCAATCGTCATGGCGCCTGACAAGATCCGGTAACCACCGCATGCTAGGACGATGACTGCTGTCAGGGACATTATCAGTGCCGGAACGCCCCCTAGAATAAAGTTAGATACTCCCAACTTCTGCTCCGCAGCGGTCAATTTTGCTTGGCAGCCGGCCCATTTGGCAAAAAAATCACTATCTGAGCCGGTGGCCTTAAGGGTTTCAATATTTTGCAGACCGACCACAGAGTTGGCCGCCATCATACCCCGCTCTTTAAGAAGCCTTTTGTGGGCATCTTTGCGATATCGAGTAACAAAATGTAAAAACACCAAGTTAATAGCAGCAAGCGCCAGTACAATTAGGGTCATCAGTACGTCGTAATACAGCATCACGATCAAAAAAAAGAGGATGTTTGTCATATCCAAAAAAGCCATGGCTAACCTGCCCGTAGCGAGTTGGGCAACCCGGCTGTTCAATTGAATTCGATGGCTGATTTCTCCTGCCATCCGCTGTTGGTAAAAGGCCGCCGGCAAACGCAATACATGCCAGAAAAATTTACCCGAAGAATTAATAGCCAGTCTGTTTTCTGTTTGTAAAAGATAGTGTTGGCGCAGCCACAACATCGTTGCCCTAATTCCACCTGTCAGGAGCATCCCCATAAGCAATGGCCGCAGCCAGTCGGTTTTTCCACTCAGGAGAATTTCATCAACAAATACCCGGGTATACGCGGGCGTTACCAGTCCGGGAATAACCAGAAATAGTCCCATTAATACCACATACAAAAGGGCTGGCTCCAGACCTCTAAGGCGTTTGCGCAGGCCGGAAATAACGCCGGGTTTGCTGCCTCTTTTTCTAAAATCAGGGCCCGGTTCAAAAGTTAGCGCCACCCCAGTAAAGGATTTTTTTAATTCTTGATAATCAATCACCCGAGGACCTTCCGCGGGATCGTTCAGATAAACCCGGTTTAGACCGAAACCCTCTAAAACCACGTAATGGTTATAGTTCCAGTATAAAATCACCGGACCTGGCGTGTTTAGCAGATCTTCAATTTCTTGATGAAGCTCCTGGCTGATCAATCCGTAATTATGGGACGCTTCAGTAATATTCGAAACTTGGCAAGTACCACGGGAAACGCCACAGGATATACGTAATTCTTCGAGAGGAACATAACTGCCATAGTACCCTAAAACAATTCCTAAAGCAGCAGCCCCGCATTCCCCTGCTTCCATCTGTAAAACTGTAGGAGTCTTAACTCGCCGGCGAATTTTCAGGAGTTTCCCGTTTATTTCCAAGACCTCCTTCTCAAAGTCTTTTACAGCGTGGCACAATAGCCATATTGTCAACTGCTCAACCGCCAGGAGTTAATTCTGACTACTGAGTTCAAAATTCAATTAATTATACGTTGACTGACAATATCCATTACAGATAATCATTAAAGAATTTAGTAATTCTATTGCTCCATCTTAATCATCATTCTTTGAAGCCTATCCAGACGGCTTCCATTACACAATCCTATATGTTTTCTTTGGGCGCAGACAGCTTTTTCATGATGGTTAGCACATTTTGCTGATCTTTATACTCATAATGGACCTCATCCATAAGTTTTTTGACCATCAGTATGCCAAGTCCGCCGATACCGCGCTCGTCAACAGATTGATTAACATCGAAGTCTGGCTCCTCAAAAGGATTAAAGGGCTTTCCTCCATCGATAAAAGTGATCTTTATAAAGTCAGCACCATCATCAAAAGCAATGACTAAATCTCCCTCACCATCGGTGTAGGCATAATTCATCACATTGACAATAATTTCCTCGCAGGCCGTAAGAACCTTAATCGTCGATTTACTATCAAATCCCGCGGCTGTTAACTGATCTTCTATGAAAACGGCACACGCTTCATAGTTGGCAATTGCAGCTTTAACTTTGAATGTTTTCAACTTTTTACCCCCTAGAATTAAAAATTGTATGCTCTCAGTTTAAAATTATTAACTGATCTTAAGAAATCCTGAAAAACCGGTTATCTCAAATATCTCTTTCACCGTATCATTGGCGCCGATGATTTCCATTTCCGTTCCCAGAGCATTAACTTTTTTCTGCGCTGTTAATAATACTCGTAATCCTGCACTACTGATGTATTCCAGCTTGGTAAAGTCAAAAATAAGATTTATGGCACCTGCTCCAAATACTGCCCCAAGCTCGTTGGAAAGCGAAACACTGGTCACCGTGTCCAATCTGCCGGCAAGTGCAATAGCCGTGGTGTTTTCGTTAGTACTTTTTGTGATATCCATACTTAAGCCCTCCTAAATTTTTCATTATCGCTTATATGCCATTACTCTTAGTTACATCGTTTGTCTTATAACCAATTCATAGAACAACCCTTGGCGAGCCATTAACGTTTCATAATTGCCGTCCTCAGCAATTTTACCATTATCCAAAACAATGATCCGGTCACAGTGGCGGATGGTTGAAAGCCTATGGGCAATGACCAGCCGGGTGCATTTCAATTGCGCAATACTGTCGGAAACATGTTTCTGAGTGATATTGTCAAGGGCCGATGTGGCCTCGTCAAAATAGAGAATTTTAGGTTTTGAGACTATTGCTCTGGCAATAAGCAGCCTTTGACGCTGCCCGCCGGAGACTCCGCCGCTCCCTTCACTGATCATCGTGTGCATACCCATGGGCATTGCTTTAATGTCTTCCTCGATCCCAGCCATACGCGCTGCCTCCCACGCGTCATCAAGGGTTTTCCAAGGTGCGGTGATAATAATATTTGAGAAGATATCCCCTGAAAACAACTTGCCATTTTGCATATCAACACCGATGTTCTGGCGGACAGTGCGCAAATCCAGGCTTTCCAAATCATTCCCATCATAATAAACGGCACCGGTTTCCGGCTTTTCAAAGCCCAAGAGCAGCCGTAACAGGGTTGATTTACCACAGCCGGTTTTTCCCACAATCGCAATATATTCACCGGGCCTGATTTTGAAACTGATATTATCCAGAATAGCAGGGGAGTCTTTGGCATAACGAAAGGTAAGGTTATTAACTTCAATACTCCCAGAGAGGGAGGTTATTATCTTTTTATCGTCACTATATTCCGGAATTGTTTCTAAGATTGGCTGTACCATTTCCAGCATCGGCCGGATATCGGCAACAGTCATGGCGATTCCACCCAAGGACATGATTGCCCCGCTGACAGCGCCATAGGCAACATTAAAGGCAATATAATCGGCAGGAGTAATTCCGGCTAATCCGGCAAGGTAATAGAGAACCAGACTTCCCCCCATGGTAATTAACATAGATATTGCTGAGTTAATCCGCAGGAAAATCGGCGGAGAATAGGTGAGTTTGCCTTCCTCTTTGTAAACTGCCGCCCATTGAGCAAAAGCCCTTTTTTCCGCACCGGAGAGTTTGATTTTCTGAACTCCGCTAAACAGGGCATAAAGCATACCCGAGAGTTTTGCCGAAATTTTCATTTGTTGACGAGATATTTTAAGCTGCAGCAAAGTTGTGATAATCGAAAACAGCAACATAATTACCAAAATAATTAACCCCGGCAGAACTAACACGGGAGCATACCTATCCATTTGAAAAATATAGACAAATGAAAACAATGCCGAAAGTCCTGTGGTCAAGACCGTATTGGAGAGCTTATTGCTAAGAGCGGTTATATTCATAATGCGGCTGCTAAGTTCACCTGCTGAATACTTTTTAAAGAAAGTGGGCGGGAGTGAAAATACCCGCATCATTGATGCGCTTTGCACAGCAAGGTTGATTTTATCCCGGAAGAGAGAAAGAATAATGCTTCTTGTTATGCCAAAAAGTGTAGATCCCACGGCTGCTCCAACTAACAAAGCGGCAATAGGTAAAATATCACTTTTTGTTCCGGAGGGAATCACACTGTCAAAAATTTGTTTATTCATGAAGGGCAAAAACATTCCCAATAGAGAAACGAGCAAGCTTGCTCCTACTATTAAAGCGACATCTATTTTGGAGATACTCTGGAGCATAAATAGCCCCAGATCAGCCAGTTTTAGTTTCTTAGCAGGAAACGGACGGTAAAAGCAAAAGGCATCATTACTGATGTTTTTATCGGACTCTTTGTTGAGTTTAATAGTTTTACAGGTTTTAGGATCCCTATATTCATACCCGGCAAATTTCGCAGGCTTGAGGACAACCACATCCCCATCAATAGTACTGCCTAACAGAATACCCAAGGCATCCTGCCACCAGCAGCCGCCAAGCTCCACTCTGCGCCTCATGACGCCCGACGGGCGCAGCATATATTCTAACTGGTCATTGATATCAGTAATACTATCCGGAACCACAGGGATTTTGGCGTTAAGGTAAACCATAATTTCTTGAATAGCACCTTTGGCGGCTTTTTCAATTTCTACCTCCTGCGCTCCCTTAACCTCCATACCCAATACTGAGACAAGATCGGAAAATGCTCCCTCAAACATCTCGCTATCGTTTTCCCGCCTGGTCTTAATCTGATCGTTAAATATATCAAACTCCATCGGTACGCCCTCCATTACTCGCTGCTCACAAGCTGTGCATATTTTCCAGCCTTGGCATAAAGCTCTTCATGAGTTCCCCGCTCCACAACCAGACCTTTATCCAAGACCACAATTTCATCACAATCTCTGATCGTCGAAAGTCTGTGAGCAATGACGATACATGTAGCTCCGATGTTGCGAATGTTCCTCATGACCAGTTCCTCAGTCTTGCCATCGAGTGCACTTGTGGCTTCATCAAGAATGACGACTGTTGGTTCCTGGGCCAATACTCTGGCAATCTCAAAACGTTGTCTCTGTCCGCCTGAGAAGTTTTTTCCTCCCTCTTGGATAATATGGGAGTACCCATCGGGTCGGGAAATAATCGTGTCATGAATGTCGGCATCCCTGGCCGCCAAAATCACTGCAAAATCCTCAATCGACGTATCCCACATCCGGATATTATTGGCTACTGTATCCTCAAACAAAGTAATATCCTGATCAACCATCGCCACTGAACTTTTAAAGGTATAATAGCTAATATCTTCACGTTTCTTTCCGTCAAATAATATTTCACCTGTCCATGGCTTGTAGAGACCGGTAACTAGTTTAGCCAGCGTAGATTTTCCGCAGCCGCTCCCCCCCACAAAGGCTACCGACGAACCTGGCTTAATAGAGATAGCAAAGTCTTTGATTAACGGTTCAGATAATTTGTTATAACCAAATGTTAAATTGCTGATCTCAATAGCTCCAGTCAATTTCCCTTCACTGTCCTCGACCTCTGCATCTTCCAGGACATCCGGTGTATACCTCATGACATCTTCCACCCGCTCCATCGATGAACGCATGGTTATAAAGCTCTGACCTACACCGATTAACTGGTTAACCGGTCCTAAAAATGAGGCTAAAAACCCTTGAAAAGCAAGCAGCATACCAATCGTAAAAACCCCGTCCAGGATTAAGTAAACTCCCAGCATAAGTATGCAGATATTGGCGATTTGCTGTAAAAACAAAGGCACTGAACCAAAATACTGGTTGAATCTTCTCATTGCCACTTGGGCATTATGCTGCTTGGCGTAATAACCTGCCCACCGTTCAAAAAATCCATTCTCCGCCCCTGCAGCCTTGATGGTTTCGATCATCTCAACCCCGGACATAGTAGCGCCCGAAAGTTTGCCGCCGCTGGCCTCCGCCCTGCGGCTTAAGTTCACCTGCTTTTTAGCGGTAAAACGCATTACCGCTATATTAAGCAGTGCTGTCAAAATACCGATAATTGTCAGAGGTACACTATAATTAAGCATGATAGCCAGATAGATTATCAGCAAACACACATTCATAAAGATGGGGGCTAACTGCCGGATCAGGGTACCGGCAATTTGTTGATTCGCACCTTGCCTTGACACAATATCCCCGGCAAAACGTTGTGAAAAAAATTCAACCGGCAGCCGCAGGACATGCCACATAAATTCCGCATTAGCCGTAATAGCAAACCGGCCTTCTATTTTCAGCCAATACAGGGACTCGATCAGAGCAACCGCAAATTGGAAAAGTATAGTAACCCCCATAGCAATCACAAAGGGGATTAACCATTCCGGGTTCTTGCCTGAAAGGATATTATCCATAAAAATGCGTGAATAAAGGGGAGCTACCATACCGGCAACCGCTGTAAGTATCCCCGTCAAAATAACAAAGATAAAGGGCATGAGCGTACCCTTGAGTCTCTTTTTTGCGAAACTGAGCACGCTTTTCGGACTACCTTCTGGCTTAAAATCATCACTTTTCTCAAAGACTAAGACAATCCCGGTAAAGGCCTTGTCAAATTCACCCATTGTGACTTCAACTGTGCCTCGGGCTGGATCATTTAAGACTGCCTTATCTTTCTTAAAACCATTAAGCACAACAAAATGGTTAAAATTCCAATGGATAATTGCCGGCAGAACTATTTCACGAAGTGCTGCCACTTCCATACGATATCCTGAAGCCGTCAAGCCATAGGCCCTGGCAGCTTTTACAACATTTTTAGCGCTTGAACCGTCGCGCGATACTCCACAATCGCTGCGCACCTGTTCAAGGGGCAGCCATTTGCCATAATACGCTAGTACCATGCATAAGGATGCTGCACCACATTCCAGCGCTTCCATCTGCATGACAACAGGCACTTTTGCAAGCCTCGCCATTGTTTCACCTGCCTTACAATTTAAATATTGGATCTAATTAAAGATTAACTGATAGGGCTTTCTTTCTTTCGTCACAATTAATAAACTGCAGTTTGAACCACTGGTCAGAGTGACACTTTGTCCTTTTTGGTTTGACCATTTTAATTTTCCTTCCGGTTGTTCAAGAGCAATTTTTACTTCCATTACATTTCCCTGGGGAAGGATTCCTTGCACATACTGGATATTACCAAAGGTTTTGAGCAGGTCGGCATCCGTTACGGGCTTATCACCGATGCTTAGGACATTGCCATAGATATAGCCGTATTCTTCCCGTGGAGCATAATCCGGAGAAACCTGCACCTTCATTCCTTCACTTAGTCTTTTCGAGGCACTGAGCGGCATATAGCAATAAACACTTTCCACCCCCGTAGAATCTGTGAATGCTACACCAGTATGCTTAATCGTTTCAGGAATAGTCCCAGTGCAAGCCCATATTCCAACAGCAAGCAAAAGGGCGAAAAAACCTAAAAGCACTGACCATATCCCGGGACTGGTAATTTTAACATATTCGTTGAGCTGTTCCGGTGAGGAGATTCTTTCTAACGAACTTTTACGGAATAGACTATTTTCCATTCTATCCCTCCTCTCTATAAATGAGTGATTAAACTTCCATTATTATTAAAGCATGACATTGTTACAATAATACCGTGAATTGTTACAAGAATGTTACTTAAAATCATAGTGTTTTTACGGTCTTATCTCCACAAATCGACAGCACAAACATTCTTCTGAATGTGACGACCAGAAGCAATAAGACACAGGATTAGTTTAATTCCTGTGTCTTATTACTTCTAATTTTCGGAGCATTTTTTTATACTATCAGACTTCCATGCCGCTGCGCGGCACCACTGATTAATGAAAATGGGTCCTTTGGTCGGGTAGCTTCTCCCACATCCTGCAAGAAAGCTAATTCGTGCGAAGACAGTGTCTTTAAGGCAAGCATTATTTTGTAATGCCGCCGTCAAGCAAGTGCTTTGCAATGAAATCAAAAGCTTCTTTCGTTTTTTAAATCATTTTCTGAAATAATAAATTCAAAGGATTTTCCAGATATTGTATCCCATTTAATTTTTTCAGAGGGTATTCCTTCCGGCATATTTTTGTTTTTCGTCCCATTCTAAGGCAACATGTTTGAAATTCTTAATTTCTCCTTCTACAAGAATTTCAACAAATTCTCCCTTCATTAAACCATTGAGTGTTATTGTAGTTTTATCTTTTAAGGAAGTGGGTTCTTCATGATATGTATTTATGACTACTTTAGATTTAATCTTGTTTTGGACATCATCTTTGCTTTCAAAAATATAACTTGGAGCGGCAGTCGGGGTACTGTCCAGTTTCACCAAGAGCAGTCCCCCCAGTGACTTATAATCCATCTCCATTTCCATATGATCGCCTATTGCATGGGCAACCTCAAGGCTTACGCCCAGGGAATCTTTTGTGAAATAAAACTTTGCTCTCGGTAGTTTAAAGCTTTCTCGCAGATCCTGGTCGCTAAAACCATCCACTACGTCCTTAAGCACTCCTGCCGCTTCCAGGTCCAAATCTGAACTGTAAGGTTTATAGTGACCTGCCTTAATTTTCTCCGCAGAGTTATTGTTAGTCGACACAACGTCACTGATTACAAGTTGCTTGGCAGTTTCTAAGTTGATATTAGTAGTCTGAATCACATTAACCGGATAGGCTGCGTCTTTCACATTAGCCAGTCCCAAATATTCAAGGCTCAGCAAAGCTGCTCCCTGATATTTGATCTCGTAATCCATAGACAAGCTCAAACTGCTTAGTGAGTCTTTATAATCTTTGAGAACTTCCAAGGCCGAGTTCTTGATCAAGGCGTTGATCTTCTGCTGTTTGCCAGAGTCACTTAGATTATTAATTTGCGGATAGCTAATCTTAACATTCTGATCAGCGTAATTTGTTTTCGTAAGGTTATATTGCATGTTGGCAGTTCCTACTTTGTCTGCGACCCCATTGCCTGTTTTACTCGTAGTACTTACAGTGCCTGTTGTTCCAGTAGTACTCGTAGTACCTGTTTTTCCTGTAGCGTCTGTAGCGCTGTTGACTGTTGAGTCTTTGGGAGGGACATTGGTTGATGTTGAATTTTTCGTGGTTCCGCACCCGGTCAATGTCAAGGTTAGCATAAGCGCTAAAAGTAGACACAGTTTCTTCATTCTTCAGACCTCCGTTATTTCCTAATTCAACTTCCAGCTACACTGTTAGAGTGCCACAGTAGTTTATTCCTCCTTTTATATATTACTAAAACTGAATTATATAGCTCAAGCCCTGCCTAAGGTATTCTATTTCATTATAGTCTTCAATACTCAACCAAAACTCATCGCCTACATAAATGTCATTTCTAAGTTATGAAATGTAAATTCAGGCGTTTTTTCCTAACGATTCTGGTATAATGATACTAAATAGAATGGTACTTACATATGACAAGGTGAAAATTGCTATTAATAATGACAGAATGATCAGCTGGCTTGCGGATGATTATTGAAAGTTGATGGGAGAAACACACAATGATGGATTATATAAGATCGGTTCTAACCCTTATTTTCGCAATCAGCGTGATGTATATGCTTTTGGATTGTGAGATTAAGAACAAAAAGAACCGCTATTTGTTGGGGCTTTATGTCACTGTCGTGCTAATTTGTGATGCGTCTGTTTTGCTGAAGATCGGGTATCCAACGTTTATGAAACTTTATCCCCTTCTTGTCCAGCTTCCGGTATTTTTAGCATTTGTGTTTATATCAAAGTTCAAACCAATCAAGGTATTTTTTGTTCATTGGACACTCGTCGCTCTTACCTCGTCGTTCTCTTTAATAGGACTTACTATTTCATATTTTTTTAGCTACAGCAGGGAAATCGTGATCATTGTTTGTTATATCCTGTATCTGCCTGTAGGGTTTCTTATTTTCAAGTATATCCGTCCGCTATTTCTTTACATGATGCGCAACACTGATAAAGGCTGGATAGGGTTTTGCATTATCCCGATTTCATACTCTGTTCTGCTTTATACTGCTAGTATGTATAGTTTGAACAAGGCGATGGTTGATAATGTTTTATGGAACACTGTGCTGATCTTTATTTTGACTCTCTCAGCTTATTTTCTGATTCTACGATTTTTCAAACAAACCAGAGAACATCTCACTCTGCAAAACGAACAAAATTTATTAATGACTCAAGTGGCCGCAGCTCAGCTTCATTTTGAAGCATTGGAAGAATCACAAGAAAAGACAATGCTGTATCGACACGATATGCGACACCACTTGAATCTGATCAATTCCTATCTCGTAGACAACAACAAGGAAGCGGCACAAAAATATATTACTGAGGTCGAAAAAATCATTGAGAATGCTGTGGTCGAAAAATATTGCAGTAACTATACGGTTAATTTGATTCTTTCGTCCTATATTGCGAAGGCTAAGAATGAACAAATTACTGTTGAAACTCAGATTGATCTCCCTGAGAAAAATGCTGTATCCGACATGGATCTGTGCGTTATTTTTGCCAATGCCCTTGAAAATGCCATTAGTGCCTGCAAGGGCATTCACAGCACAAATGACAGAATCATAAAAATCGTCTCCAAAATCAACCATAATAAGCTCTACATACAAATCACAAACAACTTTGATGGCACAATCATGTTTGTTGACGACCTGCCGATAAGTACCGATGAGAATCATGGCCTTGGAACGAAAAGCATTGCAGCCGTAGCACAAAAATACGGCGGCATGTATTCCTTCACCGTCGAAGATAGAGTCTTTAAGGCAAGCATTATCCTGTAGGAAGTGAACTCGTTCAACTAAAGTTGAACATCGAGTCTTCGGTGGGGACTCTACCCCCACCGAAGCAGAATAAGGTGTACCACTCCCACTTGTAGAAGTGGGAGTGGTACGATTTGGATAAAGCGAAAGGAATGGCGCTTATTTATGCTACAAATTGCTATATGCGATGACAATTTCACCGAGTTATTACATATAAAACAAATCGCAGAGAAGTTCAAGGCTTCTCATATTTCTAAATACAATATTAAATACGACACCTTTTCGAACAGCTTGGATTTGCTTATAGCAACGGAAAATGGTTTAAGCTACGATCTTATAATTTTAGATGTTGTAATGCCTTTCATGACAGGTATTGAGGTTGCAACAGAGATTAGAAAGAAAAGCAACCTTTCTAAAATTGTGTTTTTAACCTCATCAAGAGAGTTTGCCGTGGATTCCTACAAGGTAAATGCTTTTTATTATCTTTTAAAACCTATAAGAAAAAAAGAACTTATACCCATCTTAGAAAAGGCTTGTGCTGATATTGTTGATGAAAAAGAAAAAGGAATCATTGTAAAATGTAAAACGTGTTTAACAAA